>JAABUK010010241.1_pt1 | contig 12564 bp, 24 predicted proteins | sample 5559141 | NCBI WGS metagenome assembly JAABUK01 (sample SAMN10711869, study PRJNA513367) | rock metagenome | isolation source: Antarctica rocks | place: Antarctica: Victoria Land, Pudding Butte nord | collected 2016-01-03
GTGCATACTCTGGAGCTGCAAGACCGTCCAGACCGTCATTGTAAGGCACGTACCAAGCGAAGAAATGAACTTGTTCTGTCTCTGCCTGCTTCTGCGCTGAAGAAGGCTTGACGGTAGAGCACGGGAGTTGGCGCCTCTCGAGGGGCCGCACCTGCAGCAGGGCGAGTGCCGCCAAGGGGCCGGAGCTCGCGGAGGCGCCGCCAGTGACCAGCGCCAGCGGGCTGACCTGCTGCCGGCTGAGCTCCTGCACACGCACCGCCTGCCCCTCTGCGGCAGGCACATAACCAGAAGAAGACTCAACACGTAGGTGGTGTCTGGGGCTTCAGGATCGACTACACTTCTCATGTCCAGAGCCTTCCTCTGCTCTTGGCGCAACCTGTGCCTGGCGCTGGCCTGCAAACATCTCGTTGACCGGCTGCTAGTGTCAGTGGCAGCCGCGATGAACAGACCTGGTTGGCATGTGTATTCCGAGGCTGATTCAACTTCAGGTATATCCAAAGTTACGTGAGAGTCTCACCGAGGCCGGCGGCCTGCTTAGCAATGGCGACTGCCCGCGGCAGGCCGCCCAGCGCGTCTACCAAACCCTGCTGCAGCGCGGCAGCGCCGGACCACACGCGCCCCTGTGCGCGCTCCTGCATCGCCTCAATCTCCATGCCGCGTGACTCTGCCGCCTGCGTGCACAGAGTGCGTCAATATGTGTTGTCGTGCTGCCAGATTCAGCGCCACCACACTGCACATAGCACCTTCGGCTGCAAGCATGCGCTATTGAGACACCTACTGCCACCTACTGCTGTTCAATCGCAGACTTGAAGTGGCGAGCAGGGTAGCCTCGCCTGCAGGCGTTGCATATCTTGGCATGCCGAGAAAGGCAGCTGAGGGCTGGCACCTTGTTGCGGAAGGACTCGTAGGCGAAAGTGGCGGAGTCGTTGAAGTAGGCGGCCTCCGCCTCTGTGAACGGCTTCTCGTCCGAGTCCAGCTCCGCCCACCTGTTGGAGAACCGACCAAACACATGGGTGAGGCGCTGTCGTCGTGGAATTCATGGGAGGGGGTCTCGTGCCGCCTCCTAAAGCCAGAAAAGGTCAGCGCAAGCTCATCAGATCAATCTTGGGCGAGGGGGCCGAAGGACTCACTTTCCACGTGAGATCGTGGTCTTCACGTAGCCCACGCGGTCGTACAGGCTCTGCAGGTTGAACTTGCCGGAGATAACGCCGATGGAACCGGTGATGGTCAGCGCCTCCGCCACCACCTGGCTGCACGCCATGGCCATATAGTAGCCTGGCCAAGAGTAGGCGCGCTCGAATCTCAGGTGCCGATACCAGTGGGTTGAGGTGCATAGAGGGAGAGGCGAATGCCAGATTGCAGGAGGGCAGCTGCGACTGCGCGCCATACGCCGCCAGCGTCTGACACAGGAACGTCTTGTGCTGATGGTTGCGATGCGATCAATGATAGTGACGCACCGCCGGAGGCTGCGACATCGCCCATGCTGGCGATGACGGGCTTCTGCTTGCGCGTCTGCAGGATGGCGCGCCACATGAGGTCCGACGCCAGCGCGTCGCCGCCCGGGCTGTCCACCCGCAGCACCACCGCAGCCACGCTCTGCAGCCACACGAGCACGAGGTTCAGGTTTCATTGCGCCATGCTCTCGAGTCTTGTCGTGCTGTGTTCAAGGGATCACCACCATGCAGCAAAAGTCGTTCTGCCCAGATTCCACACTTTGCCGCCCATCTCGACACAGCACGCATTTCCTGCCATGGGCACGACACTGTGGGTCTTCGAATAAACCCACCTTGTCCTTCTCCACCTGGCGCAGCTGCTTGATGACGTCGTCCGCCTTGATCTGGCCGCTGCCGCCGCCGCCACCGCCGCCGACTATGGCGCCGCCCGCACGGATGACCGCAATGCGCTTCTTGCCCTTGTTCAGGCCGAAGGCGCTCGGTGACACCTTTGCATACTTCTTCCTGTGCATGCATCATGAATCAGAACATCTGAATTCCACGGCGAAGACATCAAGAGCGCTGCTGAGCATGCTGCGCAGTGTTCCGTTGGGCTTGGCTTGATGTGAGGTTGTTCGTGATGGCCAGACAGCTGCAGACGGAGAAATGCGGTGCAGGATGTCAGATAGGGCGCACAGGGCAACGGCCTTGGGGCGGCCCTTCCACAGCCCCGTCTTCTCGTCCTTCTTTGCGCCCGTGCGCTCCTGCAATGATGCCACCATACAGGCTACAGTCACAGTCCTGCGACAGTCTCAGCGAGCGCATAAGCTTTGATATGTCAGTGCTGAACGCCGCAGCAGCCCAGCGCTAGAGCGCAGCTTGCTGACACTACACCCTCATGTGCGAGCAGGCGTAATCGCCCCACGAGCCAAGCGACCTGCAACAGCCCCTTTTGACAATGCCGGCTTTTCGAAATGATGCACAACCGACACATAGGATGCGCACCCGCAGCAGGTCCAGGATTTCGTCCTCGTACTTGAGGCCTGTCACCCAGCCGCCCTGAGCGTACTTCTTCTGGTCGAAGAACGCCTGGTCCAGCATCTCCTTCACCTGCGGATGAATAAGACAATAGTAAGGATTGCAAATTTGCGGTGCAGGGCACAAGCAGGGGAACATTCTGATGTGCGTCAGAGGTCTGCCTCCAAGGAAGCCACGTCAACAATGTTTAAACTGCATCGAGACGATTGAGGCGAATCGGGTTTGGATAGTGCCTGTGTCGAAGAGGACAACTGCAAACCTGCTCGGGCGTCTTGTTGCGGGAGGCGGAGACTGCGGACACAAAGCCGGCAAAGATGTCGTCCAGGAGCGCGCCCAGCTGCTCCGCCTGCGCCTCGCTCATGTCGCGGCGCAGCAGCTGGTCGCCTGCCGACTTGTACTTGCCTGTATTGAGACGCACAGCGCCGGGCTTCAGGCAGAGAAGCTGCTGAAGTCAACATGCTTCATTACGGCCGCCAGCGTCTTGAGGCTGCTCTGGGCTGCACTGTTGTGGGAGGGCGGAAATGCTACCGCTTGCGGGCATGGCAGCAGCTGCACAGGAATGGAACAGGACCAGCTTTTTCGTCAGCTGAACGCACCGATGCGCACGAGCTCCGGCTCAACGCCGACCTTGTCGAGCACGCCACGCAGGAAGGTGCCTGCAGTGTGTCAGAAAGGCACTGAAGTCATGGATTATGTTGCAAGCAGTGCAGTAGTCACGAGCTGCACACCAGGCAGGTCGAGGCGCCAAGATGTCAAAAACGTGCTGCCGCACCTGCTACCTTGAAGCCCTTGAGCGTGAAGCCGGCTGTAGGTGCGACATACAGCTCTTTACAGGCCGAGGCCAGGTAGTACTCCTTCTCGCCGCCCTGCGCAGTCCACAGTCTGTGTGAGCCGCTTTGACCTCTGCTGGCACGAGGCCTAAGCTGCCTTTGCCACGCCAGCTTGACTAATGCCTGTCGCACTGAGTGACTGATGCCTGTCGCACTGAGCGCCGCGGCGCCTGCCTTCCTGGCAGCAACCCCAATGTGAATGTGTGAACCTGTGGCTCCTCTCCCAAGCTTCTGCACGCCTGTTCATGTGATTGCAGCTTGATATGGCGAGCAAGAGACGTGGAAGACGCACCACACTCATATAGGACATGGTCCACTTGCCGGACGCGTTGAAGGCGTCGATGTGGCGGCGCAGCTCCTCCAGCTTGGCCCACCCGGCCTGCAGCGGCGAGATCTGCAGCAGGATACACGCACAAGAGCGGTGATCGCGTGCGGCAGGAAACCCAGTGCTGCAGCAACAGGTGGACCAGTCAGGAGCTTTTCCGAGACTCCGAGACCATCCAGAGCTTTTCTGCGACCACCCAGAAAGATTGACCAGCTCTTTCACACTGGAGGCATGCTAATGTGGCAGCTGGGGTCTGTGGAGGCAAGCACGCAGCCCTCAAACCCGCTGAGTTGTAACCTACCTCGCAAAGCCTTCCTGTCCTGGCGATCAAGGAAGCTCTCCCAGTCACCTTAAAGTAGACGCCCTCGATGCGCGGGTCCAGCGCCGCCTTCTGCAGCGCCTCGCACAGGGTAGGGATGTTGGTCGGCGGCGAGAAGCGGCCGCCCTTCTGGTCGTTAATCGCGCCACCCAGCTGCATGCTCAGCGGCGGCAGGTGTTGGCGGATGCAGGGAATGATCGATTGTGCTGCACACCAGAGCAGTGGTGGGAGGTTCCAATGCATGAATACAGGGGCGCAGCAGGTCGCAACGTGTACACGCACCTCGATGACGAGGGTGGAGCCCTTTTTGAATTTGCGCCACGGTAGCGCCCGCAGCAGTGCCAGGCTGGTCAGGAAACTCCTGCCACCTGCGGCAGTGCATTCTCCCTCAGGGGATACTAGACCGCACATCGTGGCAGCATCCGCTTGAGTGCTGTCCATGGTACTGAGCACCAAAACGTCACCATTTTTGCGCCTTGGCAGATCGACGCCTCACCAGAGAGGGGGTCCCACTTTAGCTCCCCGAGCGGCAGCTCAGCGTGGGACCCGGTTGCGGGTGCCGTAGCCAGCGCAGCACCGTTCGTGCTGGCGTCTGCTGCGGCAACTCTGCCAATGCTGGTCTCTGAGTCCGCCGGCGCCGGCGTGTCTGGCAACTCCTGCTTTGCCTCTGCGCAGCACAAGTGGTGTTGCTGCCGGCCTTGCCGGCGGTGTGCGATGCCATGTGCAGCGGCCGCCCTTAGCTGCTGCGAACCTGTACCCAGACACAGGCTTTGGATTTAAGGCCGACACCTTCTGGGCATATGCCACAGTGAATGAGGCATGCACCGCTGGCGGGCGCTGTTTCCATGCAGCATGTGGGTCGGTGCCAGATGCAGCGCGGATCACCTGGTGCTGTGAAAGGCTTTGGAGATATCTGCATCCGTCGCTGGCCGACAGTGCTTTGCACGCTGGGCGAGTGGTGCAGCTGCAGAAGGTCAGCCATCTGCGGTAGCGAAACAAAATGTCTCAAGCTGGCAGTTCAGACATGTGCGACAGGTCCAACTCTTTCCAGATTCACATCTTGTGTGATTTGCGCGTGTCCCCACCTGTCTGCTGTCCTCTGTGTGTGTGTACCGGTCTACTTGCGTCGATCGATATACGAGTCTCCCAACTATGACAGGCAAACTCCTGACAGCACAATTTAGCTTTACTGATTAGTCCGATTTTTGATTGCCACACTGAACACAGCTTTGCAGCATTTGCGCTGACTGACTGGCCTGTGAAGCAGCTGCTCCCTGCAGGCGCCACGTCGAGCCAAAACCAAGATCTGCGCTGGCATTCACCGCGCATGCTTCGCACGTTCGAACGTCGCACAACTCATTTGCAATTCAGCCAGCTCACAGGACAAAAGTAGTCTGCAGCCTGCTGGTGGCGCTGTCGTCGCAGATCTTGCGATTTGTACAGAGATATCTGTAGCCGCGAGCGCCGGCATCCTCTGCCGCGCTGCGGCGGGGCCCTCCTTGACCGTGCGAAGTCAAGCACAACAGCATTCCGTTGAGTAGGATCTTTCTCAGACGCACACCTGTTTTGAGCTGCGAGTTACATCACTCCATGAGTGCCGCAGCGCCAGAGCCGCGGTTGGGCCTACGTGGCCGCATCGGCAGGCAGCTGGGAGCCGACCTGCTCGAAAACATATTCGCGAGGCTCGACGCCAAGCAGCTGGCCGCGGCTGAGCTGACATGCCGCCACTGGTACACAGCTGCTCACCTTTTCAGCTGCTGCATGCTCTATGAACCAAGGACAGGGCAGGAGGAGAATGCGTCAGTTCGTATCATGCACAACATTCCAGGATCATGCTAATCCAGGAAACAGAAATTGACTGACTCAGCAGTCAGAGCTGTGCGGCATGGTGCGCAGGCAAGGTATCATCAGAGAGCGGGAAATGTGGCAGTCGCACTGCATGGAGGCAAGGACTTTCAACATCTACCAGGAGGTCGACATGCCAGGGAGGACCACGCTGCTCATGCCGAAACCCGCTGACCTGGCGGTGCCGCCCGCGTGCGCTCTTGCCCACCACGCTGCACTTTCCGCGCCGTCCTGCAACTGATCTGGCTATGTGTAACACAATGATTCTTGTTCAGGCTCGGATTGTTTTCCAATGTCAGAAACTACAATCTCCCTGTTCAGGCAGCATCACGAATGAGCGAATACGCTGCATGGTAGTGCACGCTGCTGATTCAACTTCACATGTGCATTTCCCTAGCCTGTGCAGGCAGGACTGCTGCTGGCGGCACAAGTTTCTGCAGGCGGCTGCGGCGCGGCGCTGGGTGGGGCAGGACGATAACTGGGACCTGGAAAGCCAGCCTCTGCCACAGCTAGGTGTCAGGTCGCACATGGCCTATTGCGACGGCCTGCTGGCCTGCGCCGGCGGCAAGGTACGAAGGGTTTCAGGCCGCAGCGCAGTTCAACTGCCTTTTGACTGGCATGGAATGCGGCATGCCGTGTGCTGCAGGGTGCCAGTGACTCTACCTGAAAGACATCTGCAGCCCGAGACAGGGCTGCAGCATCAATGGCAAATTTACCGCACCAGTCTGCCTGCAGGATGTGGTGCTGTGGGACGTTAGAAATCAAAGAGCGAAGTGGACACTGCGGCACGCTGCGGTGGTGGGTGCAGTTGCTGTGCCGGCTTCGCACCTCCTGCTGGCGGCAAGCGGCCGTCAAGTCGCCTTGTGGCGCAAGGACAGCCGCGTGCGCGCCTTCACAGGTGTGCTGCACTTGAGTATTCATGTTGCACTCGCGCGCTGTTGCTGCTATTGACTGCCTCCTTGAATCAATTTCGAAGGCATCGGTTCATGTCTTGTTCCTGTCTAGATACACAACACACACATCATATAATCTCGAAATCGCACTTCGTCAGAGCATCACGTCATGTGGCCATGCGTGGCAGGCCACCCTGGCCTGTATTCCCCAGATGTGCTTTTCATCTGGCAGGGGCACGCTCGGAGGTGCGGTTTGTGGGCGCAGTCGACGGAATGGTGGCGAGCGCCACGCTGCGGGACGGCGAGCTGCGGCTGCACGACTTGTACAGCGGCGCGCTCAATGCGATTGTGCGGCCGCACAGCGGAGACGCGCGCCTGACGGCGGCGCACCTGGCAGGCTCAGGTCCCCCTTTTGGACCCGTTTGCGCCAATGCACACGTGAACGGCATCCTGGCAGAGACTCCTGTGGCTTCTGTCTCAAGCTGGCCCTGGTTATGTCCACATACTGCTCTTCTGTGGTGTCGGCAGGGTCCAGACAGGGCAGCAGCATGGTGGTGAGCACTTCGGCGGATGGCATGGTGGCGCTGACGGACACCGCCTCTGGGATCACAGCCGACCGCTTTCTGTGCGGCACACATGGTGCGTCCCGGCACCGGTTTGTAGTGTGGCTACGCAGAACCTGAGATGACTGCCTGGGGCTAAGTCTCTCTATCAGCAGGCTCTGATGTCTCAATGGCCTATGCCTTGGCAGCTGTTGCGGCACCAAACACCGGCCTGAGCAGCAGTATGCGGGTGCCCTCCTGCAGTGCGTGTGCTCACATCGGAGAGGCGCATGCAGGTCGTGACGCGGCGGACTCGGTGTTCCACATCCCCGAGCGCCAACGCGTCGTCTGCGGGTGGCCGGACGGCAGCGCTGCCGGCTTCGACCTGCGCAACACAGGTGACAGCCTTCCTTGCGCTTCAAACCTCTGGATGTTGTCAGCTTGCTCACTGGATGCTTTCAAACTGTTTCCACCAGCGGCACATGCGGGACAACGCCCTAAACCCTAAGCCCTAAGCGTGTGCTCATGTTCTGATGCATGATGACTCGTTGCACAGAAGGCGCGCAAAAGCAAAAGCAACTCAAATGTTCCACACCATGTGTATCAGCATGTTGTTGTGGCATGCGCAGGGCAATCCCTCTGGGAGTCCGAGCCAGATGAGGAGCGCAACTTCCTGTACCTGCCGCCTGGTGCTGGCGGCGTATTTCTGGCACTGTCAGCGTCAGCCAGCAGGTTCATGGACGTCAGAGACTCGGCCACCGGCAAGCCGCTGACCCTGCGCGGCGTGATGCGCGAGCGGCAAGCGCCCAGCAAGTCTGGCCGCAAGCCGAACAGCGGCGCTGACGCACCTGCGCAGGTGCTGTGCGCCGCGGCCATCGGTGGCCACCTGGCTGTCGGCACCCGCCGTGGCGTCACCAAGTGGCTGCTGCCGGGGTTCGAGGCGTTGCACGAAAACGCACTGTCCTATGTGGGGCTTTGCGGCGGACAGGTTGAGTGCGACAACCGTGGCAACACCGATGACGATACCGGATGACAGTGGCATCACAGTGCAGCTGGCTGCGAATTGACAGCGATGGGTTCTGCATGCGGTATTCGCTGACCGCTCCAAATCCCTGCGCTTTTGTCCCTGATGTACTACCTAGTGAATTCGGCGAGGGTGGCACGCCCTCCGCTATACGCACTCGAGTTTTATTCTCTGCAAGGGTTGCGATATGTTTGCGCTGCTTCCCCACAAGTGCAGGAGACCAACGCGTCTTGCACGCCAAAATACGCTCCAAACCACAAACAATGGCTACATCTCGCCGCTCCTCACGGCTTTGGTGGCTGCTTGCCGCGTCTCCGCTTTGCCGCGTTCTGCCGTCGCCGCGCCGCCACAGCCGCCTCCTCGTCGCTGTCGCCCTCTTGTTGCTCCAGCGCCTGCTTCGTTGCCGCATTTGAGACATCGTCGTCCGAGCCGGCGTGCAGCTCGTCGTCGCTGTTGGCACGGCGGCTGTTGGCGGCCGCTTCCCGCTTCCGCTTGACCGCCTCCAGCCGCTCCTTCTGCTGCCGCTGCATCTCCGCCTGGAAGCTCTCTCCCTGTCCGTTGGCATTGAAAGGCATGTTGGAGAGGAAAGGGTTTGAATCGCTAAGTATTCTCAGGTAACACACTCACGAACAGTGCGACAGCGTGCTGCTCTGTGAAACGTCGTCCTGCTGTGTGTAGTGCATTGTGCTCGCTATAATCTCAGGCACATGCAGGGCAGGGCACGCAGCTGCAGACTGGCCGCGGCAACTTTTGCAGAGAAACCCTGCACGAGCGCACCTCCTGGCGCTTGAGCTCGCGGGCGGCATCCTTCTGCTGCGCGTTGAGCAGCACCCGCTCCTCCAGGGTGGCCTCCGCCTCCTTCTTCTGCCGCCGCGCCCGCGCCGCGTCCCCCTCCTTCGCCAGCGCCTGCTCCTGCAGTGCGTGGGGCAGACTCTTGGCCAGATGACGCTTCTGGCACACCAGACACGGTGCAGAGAAAGCACGGGGTTGTGCGTGCTCTGTGGACCTATGGAGCCTTGGCTTTATGTGCAAATGTAAACAGAAGAAATGCTTGCAGCCTGCAGCTATGCAGAGATCCGATTTATGCACAGAAGGATCAGGGAAGCTTAGGGTTGGACAACTCGCAGATGAAATATTATGTAGATCAATTGCAGGATTCTGCATGGGAACAAGGCAGCAGAAAAGCAAAAAAGCAGCAAGAGGCGCACAAAGGTGCCCGGGTCGCGCAGCAGCCGGTGCGCCTCGTTCAGCGCCTCGAAGGCTGTGCGGGCGTCCGCCAGCTTCTCCTCCTGTGGACACCAAAGGGACCATTCTGCACACTTAATCAGCAGCTAGCTCGAGATACTAGTATGGCTAGTATGGCTATGCACAGGTCTCCAGCAGGATAGGCTGCAGTACTGTGACACGCTGCAGACATGAGTCAACATGATCGTGGCCTATGATTTGCAATCCAATGGTGTGTGCGGGTTTGGATCAGCCTCATCGAACATGACGGCACAGGAATTGAAGCGTGCCAGGCGTTGTAATTTAAGCGTGCCGCACCTGGCCAGCAAATTTGTCTGGGTGCACCAGAATGGAGAGGCGGCGGTAGGCACGCGAGACATCTCCTGGCACACCGTCCCACGATGGCCGCCCAAGGGCATCTGCCTCAGGCCGCGGCAGCTGCAGCAGCCTGCGGTGAGAAGGTTGTATAGCCTCTTGGCCGACTGTTTGGGTCTGCTTGATGCGAATCACGGCTGTCGCATGACTGATACGGCTACCGATGCTTTGGCCGGAAGCGCATCCAGACTGTCCCCTGTTCACATTGGCAACTGTGGCTGCCCCTCCCTGCGCGACCTCGTAGGACATACAAGACTCTCTGTGGCCAAGCCTAACTCTGCCCAGAGCGCGTTCACAACCGTATCTGGAGCAGCAGTGTGGCAGACGTCCTGCCGCTCACAGGATTCCGCATAAGTGCCTCACCTAAAGTAGTCTTTGTCCTTCCAGGCCAGGAGGATGCGCGACATTGCGTCCGCCGCTGTCATCGGCGCCGCGGCTTTGCGCAGGTCATCCTCGTCGTCCGCAGCGGTGCGCATCTTGGGCAGGCTGGCGAAGTACGCCTCCTCCGCCGCGACCTCGCGCGCTTGGGCGTCGTTGAACATCCGATCGAATGCGCGGTCCGCCATGGCGGCGGTGCCGCCGCCGCCGTTGGGGGTCGCTTGGCTGATGCACAGAAGGAGGAGCCGCTATTTGGATTGCCTGCACTGAGGACTACGAGTCTGAGAGCCGCTGCGCCTTCAGATCATAGGCCATGCCAAAAGTGTTTGACGTCAGGCTCTAACCTCAACGCTGGCAACAGTCTAAGGAAGCAGACATACTTGTGCGAAGAACATAAGATGCTTTATAATGTCGGCTTTGCTCCAGCAGCTTACAAACGAGATAGTCGGAAAGCAGATGCGGTTTGGGATTGCCACAACAAGCGGTCAGCAAGGGGCACGCAGGAGTTGACACGCGTTATTGCTTTGGCGCAATGTGGAAGTTATACACTCTGCAGCTGGAAGAAGGCAACTCAGCTGACATCACCCTGTGGTTCATGATGAGCTGGCAGGGAGAACTCACCAAAACCCTATGCCAGCATGTGATTATTTATGATAATACCTCGTTATGAACATTTAATAACGAGGTATCACTGCTTGACGCCGCAGTCCGAAACACACCGCGCTCACCGTTCATGGCGTCAAGGTGTTCCATTAAAAATGCTATCTCTTCTCGGGCGCCGCCTCCCAGCTCGAAAGCGGCATCCCAGCCCTGCATGGGCATGCCCAATGAGTCGCGCTGAGCACATGTGGCATGGCTTTCTTTTTCTCCCCGTCATCAGGCCTATCGACTGCATGTCGATACAAAACGGAAGTACTCACCGATACGCCGGAAATGGCCTGATACAGCTCCCTCGTAAACAGCGCTGCCAGTGCCACCGCCGGCGCAAAGGATAAAATCAGGCCCGCCAACTGAGCGATCCGCCTGGCTGTTACCCTGCTGCTCTGCAGGAAGCTGGCAGCGGCTAGTTTGAATCTCTCGACTTTGTCTGCCGGCACAATGAATCTCAGCGCACTGCTGTCCAGGATGAGGCCTAGAAATTTGTTTTGCTGCACTGGCACAAGACTGCACTTGTCCAAGCTCAAAAAGAAGCCCAATGCTGCATAGATCAACGCTACTGTGTATGTCCGAAATTTTGCTTGATTTCTGCTGCTGTACACAATCTGAGTGTCGTCAATCATCGTTGTCAGTCGCTCACTGGCCAGCTGCCCGCCACGCAGGGGCCGTAGCACCTCCCCCATCAGGGTGGTGTACGCCTCGCACGCTGACGCGAGGCCAAAGCACATGCTGGCATAATAGTAAGTCTGTCCTTGATGCTGGATGGCCTGGATGACACGGCAACAGCACATCACTGGACGCAGGCCTGAAGAGCCACCGATTAATGCCTGCATGACATGCTGTGCTCATCTTAGACGGCTCATACATGGGTAACTCAACCCACCAGGTACTTGAAGGCTGATTCAGCCATGGGGATCATGTGGTATCCTGACCGCATGTCGGAGGAGACCAGCCAGTCGCCGGCTTGAACGTACGTCTTGATATCTTTGAGTTGCTCGTACCGAAACGTTCGATACCTGCGTGCAGCACAAATGTAGCATTCAGTCGGCTTGCACCCTGAACCGGTGCGCCGCACCCTTCCGCGGACAGCAAGTTCCTCTGCACCCAGCAGGCACCCTGAAATCGGGCTTACCTCGCGGAACTGCAGTGCAGTCAACACTCTTTCTGCTTGAGCAGGCAAACCGGCTCACCTGATAAAGAGGTTCAAGTAGCGGCAATCCAGGATGAGGCGGAACTTGCCTCCCGCCTTGGGGACCACGCCCATGCCGCTGATCACCATAGGCCTCGGCCCATCAGCTGGCCAGCGCCGTAATGTTCCCACTCGTAACAGCTCTGGGATGTGGCCTGATACCCATGCCGCATGCTTCTCGCACGAAACTCTATTGCTGAAAGCTATTTGCTGCGGCTTGTCACAATCTATCATGCCCGCCACATCGCATGCGGGTAGCTGCTGCCGCAACAGCTGCTCTACTTGCCGAAGTTTGCTCGCATAGCGAGGGTGCTGCAGCTGGTGCGCTGCCCTCGGATGGCAGAAGTCAAGCTGCAGCCCGTCTTCTAACCAGCTCAACAACCGCTGGACGGGCTTGCGCTGCAGCGCACCAGCTGCAGCAAAGTACTGTTCGAACGCTGCCCGATGCAGCCTGATGTTGCTGGCTTGAAACAAATCCTCTGGCAAACAAAT
>JAABUK010010243.1_pt1 | contig 12559 bp, 11 predicted proteins | sample 5559141 | NCBI WGS metagenome assembly JAABUK01 (sample SAMN10711869, study PRJNA513367) | rock metagenome | isolation source: Antarctica rocks | place: Antarctica: Victoria Land, Pudding Butte nord | collected 2016-01-03
TAATCAATACATTCATCATAAAAGTGATACTATTAATACAGTTTGTTCAATCATCATCTTTTATTAACATTGTACTTCACTTTGCTTTCACTCTACTCAATTATTACTATCTTTTACTCAATTATCATAATTTTCTACTCAATTATTGCAACTTTTCAAATTGTGATCAAATAATCTACATCATATTCATGACATGTTGCAAACAGATAAATAATGCATTTAAATAATGCATTTCTATCTTTTATTCTTGATCGTACTCACTTTGAGTATACACTTAATTCTCTTCGACAACGATTCGCTTGACACGTCGATTCATACTCATCTTCTCGCTCGATTTGTACTCAGCTCGAACGTTGACTAGACGCGCTTGAGCGCAGTACTTTCTCTGACAGCAATTGTCGAGTTGACTGAGACGACTTCAACAATTCAGAAATCATGAAAAAAGACGCAGATTTGACTCTGCAAACGAGTGAGAAGATATTGATGACTTTGACTGCTTGATCGCTCAGCATTCATCATCTTTTCTTGCTCGAATTGATTTCAATGCGCTGATTATTTCACATACTTTGAAGAGCATAATTGTAGCTCAATGTTGATTGAATTCAAGCGCAAATCAAAACGAGAACTTGATGGAAAAAAAAAATCATCAATCTTTGTGCACTTTCTCGTCACAGTATCGTTGAGCAATCACGCGATTAAGAGAGACATGATTCATGACATAATTGATGCGCTTGACGATATGATTTCAACGTCGTTACACTATATTTCATTCAACTTTATTCAAGTGCACTGTCATCATCATGTACAGTCAAATGTTCAAGTTTTTGAAGTTTCATTGCAAGAACGCTAAAAGATTGTCGATTTCAAGCTTCATCAATAAACATAGATATAAAGCATCAAGCATTAAGCTAAAACATTAGTTTTTCGCTTGATACTTTATATCTATGCTGATTGACAGAAAATTTACTGTTCTTTCACACGTTCTTTCTTCATCAATAAACAAAGCAGTCAGATGTTTTCTTTCTCGTTCATTAACTTCAATCATGAATCATTGTGTCAAATCAATCATTGACAAGTGCATTGATCAATCATTGAGACAAGACAAATACGAGATCAGACACAGATAGACAAATGTCATTGACATCATTGATGTCAATGCTGTTTCTTTCAAATTATCTGCTTTCTTAACAGATGATGTTGTCTTAGCAGACGATGCTCTCTTAGCAGATGATGCTCTCTTAACAGACGATGTCTTCATTGAGAATCAATCATCTTCGTTCTCTTCATCAGTTTCATCGACATCAGTTTCAGACTTTGTCTTCATGACTGAGTCATCTTCAATCAATATTGTATATATCTAAGTTTATCACGATCAATCTGATTGAATTGATTATCAGATTCTTGCTCAATACACGCTCATCATTTGATCTTCTTCTTCTTCTTGAGTCTATTTATCAGCGATTGACATCAACTCAATTTCAATCTCATCTTTGCTTCAATTATCATCTGCAGATATTTGAACATCAATCTCTTCATTCATTCTTGATGAAGAGATCATTGATCGCTCTTTCGCTCATCTTTCAACTTTGTTCTTGCACGTCTCATGTGATTTCATCGCTTTCTTTTCATCTCAATCTTGCACTTCTTCAGTATCGCTCTTCATGATCACTTTGCGCATGCTCACATCTTCATCTAATGACTCGTCTTCTCTATTCTCTTTCTTGATGAGTAATAGTTTCATCTTCAAGAGTAATAGTCTCACATTCAATCATCATTCAACATCATCATCAGTTTAAAATGCTTCAGTCATCAACGATCATTCAACGTTCTTCATATTGAGTTTTTTCTTCATCGATGAGAAGCATGATTTCTTCGCTTGATTCTTCTTCATCGATAACTCTCAGACTTCAAGCGTTGCATCGATGATCTTGAATGATCAATGCTTCATAATTGCAAACGAAGCAGATGAAGATAGAGAGAAGTGACTCAAGCGAGTCGATCGTTGCTTGCATCACGCATGAGCATTGAATTACTTCTGTGATCGATTCATTATTTCAAATGTTAAACATGATTGATTGACATCTTCAGATTTCGAAAATCGTTTAAATTCTATCTCGTTGCAGTATTCTCTTGCGAAAATGATTGCATTCTGACATTGACAGTTGCTCTTCTTCTTCAGAAACTCGATCTCAGCTTCGTTACATAATTCAAAATTGCTGCAACGCGATAATCAATATGATGATTTTACATTCATTCAGTGAAAGACTTTACTGATCAAAGACGATGATCTTTCATCGAGTTTCAGTCTTTGAAGTTCAAAGAAACGCTTTCTTGCATTCTGCAAGTCTGCAGAGTCTTGAATTACATGAACATGAGATGTTAACAGTTTTCTCGCTCATGTCATCACTTTGACAGTTCATAAAGATGACTTTCAGCTGATGTATTGATCTTTTTATTTGCAATGTATCACGCAGAATCAGTGAATGCTCTTCAATGATTATGCAATTCACAAATTGATACAGCTATGAATTGAGCACGACGTCATGTCAGAGAAAAGCAACTACAACTGTTATCTGATTCTGTCACACATGTCACTAAATCATGATGAGAATACTCATTTTCAATCTGTCACTCAAGCTGTCTGAATTAATGAGATTGTACTTCTCATCTTGAGAGTCAACTATTTTCTTGACATTCTACAGCATCATTCTCGTTCATTTATCGATGTCATGATGAAGATCACAATCAAGAAGAAAATTCATTTGCAAGACAGCAGCGCTTTCATTGATCTGTGATACATCATTTCAAATCATTTCTTGCATGCTTTCTGAACTGAAATTCTTCGACGCTGCAATTGAAGATGAGAAGATCAGATTTCAGTGCAAATTAAGTTTCATGACTCATTTTTAATTATCATCGCGCATGATCTGAAACTGCAGATCAAACGTGATACAGCATTCAAGACATGAATCGACTTTGTACAGCATCTGCAGCAGTATTTTCACTGACATCTTGATAACTTTTCTTCTCAGAATTGCTGACTTGACTTCGAAAATGAAAATACATTTCTGACAATTCATCATGATTTCGTCATCATCTTATTACGAAAGATCGTCTGTCTTCACGACTGAAGTCATCAGTTTCATTGTTTCACTCATGTTTCAATGCTTATCATCACACAGATCTTTCTCTGAGCATTGACACGTGATGTCAGTACTGCGTTGATGAAACTGAGAGAATCAAATGACTTACATCACTGCAAGCAGATGATCTTTCATAAGATGTATCGTCTTCACAAAGATCTGTGAACTACTTCAATGAAGAAACTTCAACTCTTTGAAAACATTCAACTTGAAGCGTTAGAATACTCACAGACTCTGTTAAATCAATGATATGTGATCAGCAAGCAATTCAATTCGCGAAAATGAGAATGACTGATCAAGATTCTTCAGCAGATCAAGAATTGCATCAGTGTTGCACTTTTCACTTTCATGAACATTAGCTTCAACGTACTACAAGAATATTGCATTCAATGAGATCTGTTTCAGACTTTGAATCTCAATCACATTGATCTCATTGTTGTTAAATCAACGCTCTCAATTGAATTGATTTTCAACAGTTTCAAAGACGAAACATTTGATATTGAATCATCATCGCTCATTTGAACTTTTAGATGATCAAGATCGATCGCGATCAACTCAAGTGCACAGACTGTCAAGTTGAGTCAACGAAAGAAAAATAACAGAAAGATTTACATTTCTTCTGTTGCAAATTATGAGAACTCAGTCGCGACTGCATTGAGTCATAGATTGTATTGAGTTCTTTTCACAAAGAAAGTTAATCTCTTCATTGTCAAAGAGCTGAATTGATGATTGTTCTATGTGAAGATTTTCATGTCATGCTCACGTCAAGATTTGAACAAGCTTCAATCAGCATCTGAGAAGTTACAGCTGATCAACAAGATCATGATCAGCGCACTTATTCAGACTCTTCGTTTGAGTCTTGATGTTAATGATTCATTCATTCAATCAACAATGTGACGAAAGTTCTGAAAATTGAAAGAAAGACGAAGAAAAAATTGATCTTTGAGCTGTAATTTTCAATTCGATTGATCAATGATGTTAAATCTTAATTTTCAAACTTCTCTTGATTAATATTATCTGATCTGATTTTCTTGTGACTTGATTGAATGAGACTGTTCATCGAGATTCACTTCTCAAGTCTTGCAATGTCTTTCTCTTGCATGTTGCAATTCATTTCAGATCTCGTTCATCAAAGTCATCAACATACAAGCTCATCTGACTCATGAGAATCAGCTTGCAGAACTGTTTCGAAAATTTTCGCAAAAACGACATGATCATCTCACTCAATCGAAAGAATATAAACAAGTCATCACAAAAGCTTTCATCATCGACGTCAATCTTGTGATTCAGACTTACATTCAAGATATATTCAGTCTATTGATCTCATGAATGACAACAAATGATGATCTTTCTGAATTCAAAATCAATCATCAAGCTCATCTCACTCAATTTCTTGCATTGCTCAATGCAAAGAAAATCTTCAATCTGAAGAGTTTAAGCTATGACATGATCACTCAACTTCTGAAAGATCAATCATGAATCGCGATCTTCAGATCATTAACAAGAAAAGATAAAAAACAGTTTTGATTCAATGATACAAAGATGAATCTATGATCAAAAAAACTACGCGCTCTTTTTATTGATGATGATTATATCATGATTTCATCTGTTTCTACTGACGAGAATAATTCAGTCTCGTTTGTTACAACGTTGAAGCTTTGCAAATGATACAATGTTTTGTTTCAACAGCTTAATCAACGTCTGCGATTAATGATTGATCGCGAACTGAACATAACATCTATCAATCACTATTCACTGTGAATCAAGAGTTTAGTGAATCTTGCTGCAAGCAAATTATGAATTATTTCTCACTACAGTCACGAGCAGCTTGTCGTGATGCAAACATCATTTCACTTTCATGATGCAGTTAATCACATCAAGATTCAGAATGAATCTTGTGTGCAATGAATCAATTGATTTCTATCTCAACTGAAAGAAGAACTTTAAATTAACTTACATTAAGTTGAGTTCAAGATTGACATGAGCAATCTATTCAATCGAAAAATGACAAAGCTCTTTGATGATACATCAAATTTCTGAAAGAATGTTGCAACTCAATCTTTTGTCAAGATTGAAAAGACACTTAAATGAGAATCTCTTCAGATTGCAATGATCACTCTCGTCTCAGATCACAGACTTTCTTAAAATTTGAAACAATTCAATGCAAATTTTAATCTGTCACTTGTCATTGAATTCAAAGAACAGCTTATTGAACATCTAGAAGTCATGAAGATCACGTCATTGAAGTCTGTCAATGCTTCATCAAACATGAAGAATTAGATTTTTTTGCTTCAAATTTCAATGTTTGTTTTTTGATCAAGTAGTTAAAGTGAACATTTTAGATTGCATGCAAAACGAGTTGCAAAGCTCTCTACATAAATAGTGATGCTGAAAATAAATTCACATCGCAAATATTTTCTGAAGTGATATCTTTCTTTCTTCTTTCACTTAGCTCTCTGAATGACATTCTATACATTATGACATCGATGACATTCTGCATCTAACAGTCTCAAGTTGATCGAGATCAATTTGAGACTTTACACTAAGAGTTCAATTTTAATGACTATTAGTTGATCATGATCAACTAAAAGCTGCACACTGAAGATTTAATTAATCAAGTAATCATCTATGTTCAAATCTTGTCAAATACAACGAAGAAATTAACTAATGACGTCTCAGTATACGTTGATTTTGTGTCAAAAGATTGATTCAATCATTATCATATGCAAAGCATCTTGATTTGATCACAAATGACATTTGTCTTGCTCATATGTTATAATAGTCAGTTAATCAAGAAGTAGAAAATGAAGTTGTATAAATATAAAAAGAGTGACATGAATATCATGCACAGCAAATTTAAGACAAATAAATTCTAAGTCGTGAAATTCAAAGTTGTTGATACAATCTCGAAGAGTTTCTGACTCAGAAACGATGAAAAATCATCATTTCATCGTTCTCTTTAAACTTCAACAAGTTATATTGATTGACAACAACAATGATTCAATTCATTTCAGTTTGAGTCACATTTCACATTTCTTAATAAAGTCTACATCATCAGTCTCATATATATCAGATCGAAAAAGTTGAACTAGTCTCACAGCAAATCATGCATGCATTCAGATCTAAGTTGATCATGACTGACTTGAAGATCATCATCATTTACTTCTTTTTGCAACATCAAATTCACTCACTTTTCATTTTTCAATTTCTTTCAATCTTCACAACTTCTTTTTTGCATGATCTTTGCATCTTCATTCTGATCATGAGCTGTTGCTTCAAGTTATGAAAGCTGAGATTAGCTAAAACATCTGTAAATGCTTCATCTTGCTACTACTACGCTGCTTGAGTCTGAAATTCAAGTGAGTAAGAATGATGATGATCAATTGAATAAAATGAGTTCAAAGTATCAAACTGATCTCGATTAACTTAGATTCTATCTGAATGAATTAACTTTGATCTGATTATCTTAGCTTGATTTCAAGATTAAACAAATCACTCTTTCAAAAAAGCATCAAGCTAATCTCGATCAACTTAGATCAGATTTCAACGAGATAGCATAAACATGATTTTTTCAAGCTTGACATTATTAAAAAGTTAAACAACTCATTCTTCAAAAAGAGCATCAAGTTGACTTGAGTCAATTTAGATTCTATTTATTCTCACAATGATTGATGAAAATAAATATGCAAACGATGATTACAATGATTCTGATGATGATGTTGACTCGATGAATAACTTCGAAGACAGTGAAAACTCGACAGATGAGCACGAGAATGATTTGAAGAATTTAGAAGATGAAAAAGATGCTATCATAAATAGTCTCTTATTTGATCAATCAAAAGATAATGAATTAGTCAAGACAAATCTTTCTTCAAGAAAGAAGAGTGACAATGCAGTCAAGTTCAACTCAGCAGCACTAATCTCAGAAAGCAGCTCAAACTCTTCAATTGAAAAGTTCAAAAAAATAAGTTGAGCACAGTTTTTCAACTCTTGAAAGAATCGAAAGAATTTAAAGAACTCAAGAGTGTCAAGAGACTCAAGTCACTTAAGTCACTTAAACTATCAAAGTTCTCACAGAAGTGTAAATTCTACACATCAGTCGAGATGAAGAATTACATTTGAAAAGTCATAAAAAAATCACTTGCAGATGTCAGAATCATATGAGACAACTTAGAGATTCTTGAACTCAATCTCACTGATTATTTGAGATTAGAGACAATCATTGATCTGCGAAATTTCTTAAAGATTAACTCAAAGATCACAAAAATAATGAGAAGATTCACTCAGAGTCGAGAGCAGCAATTCGACTTGACGAAAGACATGAAAAATGTTCTGCAATCAATTTTATGAAACTTCATCATGAATAAAGTCTCATTAATTCTTCGCGAACTGAACAGAAGTTTATCGCTCTCAATGTCGTGATATTCAAACTCAGAAAAGCGATTGATTATATCTTGACTTGTGATCATGTTTCAGCTTATTCAGACAGTATCGAAAGCATTTTCAGATCTCGATAACATGATGATTACTAAACACTTGAGAAACATCAGCAAAGAAGATTGACACAGAGCATACTATATTATACGATGTTTCTGAAAATGTTGCAATGAGTCAAGAAGAATGAAAGCAATTGAAAGCATTTCAAAACTTCAGAATAAATCAGCACGTTCATCACTTTATCTGATAAATATCAATCTTCATGACGTTGCAAGAGCTAAAGTCTTTGAGTTGATCATGATCAACATAGATTTATTCAATCAAGAAGAGTCACAGATATCAATGAATGACGTTGAATTTCTGAATGAACTCTTGAATTTCAAAGTTTTGTCAAAGAACAAAAAGATAAAGTGCATTGCAGTCATCAATGACATCTTTGAGAAGTCTTTTTGCAAAGTACTCAGTGATCTGCGAAAAATTGATGCAAACAACGTGCAATCTTCAATAAGCGAAAGTGTTCAAACGAAACTGATTGCAGCAATGACAAAAAGAGTGAAGATAAAATAATCATCTTTCTTCAAAATGATGATGACATTCAAGAATTGCAATGTTGAGCAACAAGAATGTTTCGTCAAAGAATTCATAAACACGAAGAAGAAGAAGACACAACTTATAGTATTCAAGCTGCAATGAGAACACATTACACAATTTTTCGCTCTTCAACAACGCATGAATTGCATATCAACAAAGACATCACTCTATGATGTCACATGTTTAAAACTAAATCTCAACTTTAATTGCTCAATATGCTCTCAATTTCTCAAGAAAGAATCATTTGAAGATGAAGTAAACAATGAAAGTGCAAAATTAAATCAGCAGATACTTGTACTCTATCTTTGACAGATCATTGACATGATATGAATCATTATCATGAAATTCAGTGTTTTTAAAGACAATTTAATTGTCGATGACATGAAATTAGAAAAAATGATTACTGTCTTGACATTTGTTGTTTTGATGATCAAGTTAAGAGTCAGAAATGATCTGAGTGATTTTCATAAACTCATTCTCATTGCAATCTTCTTGATCGCAATGAAAGTCTGAAAAGTCGAAATTCAGCAGTACTTCTTGAAGCTCATGATTTAATACTTTATGAACTCTTTCAAAAAGAGCTTCATTGAGAAAAAGATTTATATGCTTGACGTTTCTTGCAATGATCTGAAAAATTTCATTGACTCTCTTGATGCAAACAACTCAATCACAGTGATCACAATTGTTTTAACATCATACAATACTTGACTAGCTAGAACTTTATATGTGAAAGAAGAAACAACTGACTTGACTTTCAGAAAGAGAATTCAAAGGTTAAATAAAGATGAGAATGATGATGATAGTAATGATGATGAGATAAATGAGAAAGAATACATGAATCAGAAGAGTCGATGCGCTGATCTGTTTGATCAAGTGATATGCAACGAGATGCATAAATTGAAGATCATCAGAAGCAAAAGCAGTCGAGTGATTGTGCTTCTTGACATCTTTCATCTGCTTCTTCTTACTGTAACATCAATGATGAACAAGTCGAGCAATCTGATCAAGTTGCTTTTTCTTCTTTGAAGAGAAGAATTCAATCACGTCATCTTCAAGTCTATCATTAATGATTACGTTGAAGTGAACAATTAGTTAGAACATTTGTCTATGTTGATCATGATCAACATACTTGAACTTGTTCACATTCTGAATCTTAGAGTGTTTTGAAAATTTGCTCAATCAGAAGATGATAAGCAGATGAAGTCAAGAGTTGCTCAAATTGTGATTTCTTCGATAATGAGACTGATTCAACTGCGATGAATCATGTCAAACTCAATGAAAGTTGATGACTTAGATCTTTGAATTGACGTCGATATTTTTTCATACAAAGTCACGACTGTCAAATTAATCATGAATGATACTCAGCAAAAGATGTACAACAAGATTTATGATAAACTGATTGAAAAATTGAGAAATAATCAGAACTCATTGAATGAGAAGAATTGTCTAAACATGACTATGAATCATCAATTAATTCATACAACTCTCAACTTGAAACTGAACAAGCTGATCATTCACTTCAATGCAGCGAGTGTGAAGAACATCAATAAATGATATGACAAGAATAATGATTATAAGATCAGCTGATATCATCAAAAGATCAGATTGAACATGTGATCATCATCATATAAAGATCGACTCTTTGTTGATCTCTATATATCAATGCTGTTTTTCAAACTGTTCTGACTTGTCGCTCTCTGTCATCAAATCTGCAAGATGAAGAAGAAAAAGATCTTAATCTTTGTTGAATGATCAATGATGTTGTGAAACACAAGTGTATTTCTGATGAACATCAAATTTCGAGTGATTGACATATGATCTGTTCATATTATCATCAAGCATCAAGAAGCATGTGACATGTTCAACGATAAGAATGAGCTTGTGAACATTCTTCTGACTTTTCTTCAAACAACAATCACATCGATGAATCTACAGAAGAACTGTGCAAACATCATATTCATTAATGTTTTCATTAACATCAATACTGTCTTTCAAGCAATTGAAAGAATTTATTGTATTGATCAGACTCAATCACAGCGTATTTGTATTCTCACTCTTGATGAGTTGTATGATCAGATAATGCAGTTTCATGCTGCATTGAAAATGATAAGTCAAATTTCAAGCATCGAAGATGTACACACAAGCGATGAGATCATTCAGACTCTTCAAGAAGTGCATTTGAATGATGATGATGAATTCATGCTCAATCATGTTTTTAGAAACAGCATCATCATTGATAATGCAATTGATTTATACATGCAAATCTTTGACTTATCATCATCTCGTCATCAAAAGAAATGAGAAAATGTGCAAAATTTTAAGACAAAGAATGATCTGAGCTGACTTTGCTCAAAATCACTCGTCAAAGCATTCAGTGAGTGATTTGAAATGAAGCATATAAACATGATTATCACTAATATCTCTGCAGATCGATTACTGAAAATGCAGCAAACTTCGTTGATTAAAGATGAAAGTAATACATCATTCAATGAATTCATTTCACTGACATATTTCTCTGTGCATGCTGCAGATGAAAGTTTCAAAGTTGATCATGATCAACTTGAAATCGCGATTTCAGCTAGATTTAACTCTTGAACGATTTCATTTACTGTCGAGAATAAACATGATACATCAATCTTCATAAAGCATTATGTGACAATCTTTGACTGACGTTCTCTGCAAAAGCTGTTCATGAAACTGCTGTTGATACTGAGCTACAGAAGAAGCAAATTTCTCAAATGATCTCATCATTCAATCTCAATGATCAAGATACAATCATGTTTCTTGAGAATTCTGTGATCAAGCTTGACTGATGTTTTTTGCAGAAGTTGTTCATGAAATTGCTGTTGATACTAAGTTATCAAAGAAGCAATTCTTCTCAATGATTTCATCTTTCAATGTGAAGAATTCAGATACATCAGACAGTCATTTATTGAAAATTCAATGACAATCTTTGACTGATGTTCTCTGCAGAAACTTTTCGTGAGAATTGCTCAGAGTTGAACGTTCACTATAAGAAGAATAATCTCGATTTTTCTATTCTTCAACAATGTAAATTCTTCAAGTCTGATGAATGAAATTGATGTTCTCATGACAGTTTTTAGCAGCTGATTCGAATACAGCAGATTCAGATCATGCAAGCTTGAACAGTTTCAAGCATCAATCTACAAAGCATAAAAGAAACAACAAATTCAATGATTTAGTAATTATCAAGAGAGTGATGAAATTTCAAGCATGATACTTTTGAAGTTGCACAGTAAATAGTTGAAATGAAACAAATATTACAAGATTAATTCTCACAACATGATATTATGTAATAATCGTAACACTCTGCAAGATGATCGCGATCATCTTGTAAATTATTCTACATTAATACTTGTTATGAGCGTGCTTAATCTTGCTCAAAAGACACGTATCTTTTGAGCAAGACTAAGACTCTAAATTAATGTAGAAATAGTGCTTTTCTTTCTTCTGTACATATAATCTTCGCTCTTTAACTTTGAATTCTCTTTTATTTGTATACAGCAATGAACAGCTTTATCGACAGTGTAACTGAAGAGTCTATCAATTTGAGTAATCTTTCGTCAATGCGCTCGTCAAAGAATATGATGAAGAAGCATCTACTAAATAATAGATGTTTTCTCAATGCATTCATTGAAAGACATGATGAGAAAGCATCAATTAAATAATAGAGAGTTCAAAGAATCTCGTTCTATGTTATTTAGCTGATAGAATCATGATGCAAAATAAGTTGAACATTATAGAAATATGAGCTTGACATCGATCATGATCAGAATCAATGTCAAGTTATGAACATTGATAACTCAAATTTTAAAAAATCTTTAAACTCATCGCGCTTCATGCAATTCACTTTCAAGCAACGTTACAACTTCAATTCAATCTTTGATTCAATTCGTTCACAATGTTAATGTCAAGTAGCACAGCTGTTGTGCTCTCATAAAACTCAGATTGCAGTTTGAAGAATCTGTTAATGATGATGAAGAGCATCAAAGAGTTTTTGCAGCAGATCAAGAATGAAATATAAGCTCTGTTCAATTAAAGTTTGCAACATCTTGATAGAATCAAAGAAATGTTAACATTGAAAGAGAATATGCAAAAGATATTGCTGAACTATACATGAACAATATGACAGTATGTGATTCAAAAGAAGACATGATGTGAAGAGTATGAAAGTCTGAAGATCTTCAAGAAGAAGATGCATTACGATGATGTTCTAAAAAAGATGTTTACAACGCATAACATTTTACACAAGAGACAGATGAACATTCTTGAGCTGACTTTCATCTCATCTGAGCTTTCAACTGACTTTAAATTGAACAGCAACACTCATCTTGAATCATTCTTCAATAATGAGATTGTCTGTCTGA
>JAABUK010010244.1_pt1 | contig 12554 bp, 12 predicted proteins | sample 5559141 | NCBI WGS metagenome assembly JAABUK01 (sample SAMN10711869, study PRJNA513367) | rock metagenome | isolation source: Antarctica rocks | place: Antarctica: Victoria Land, Pudding Butte nord | collected 2016-01-03
GCAAGCTCCAGTTGCACAGCGTGTGCAGAGAAACAGAGGATGTCCTCTTTGCGTCAACAAAGCTGGTGGGGGGAAAATGAAGCAACCCACATTTGAAGCAGCGCAACATGAGCTGCTGCATGAATGGGACATTGAGCGCAATGCTGCAGACGGCATTCATCCCAACAACACCACCCTTGGCAGCAGCAAGCTTGTGCATTGGGTCTGCCACAGCTGCCCCAAGGGGCAGCTGCACCTGTATCAAATGTGTGCTATTCATCGCACCGGCAAAAACTCTATAGGGTGTCCATATTGTGGTGGCCAGCGGGCATGTGAATGCAACTCTTTGAAAGCTGGTTACCCTGTCATTTCATCAGAGTGGGACTATGCTAAAAATGACATGACACCAGCTGATGTCACTACGAGGTCTCACCTGGTAGTCTGGTGGAAGAATTCTGTGCGGGGCAGCTGGCTGCAGCGCATTGCTGAGCGCACGGATCCTCGCGGCAAGCCAAAACGATAAACTTGCCAGCTGGCATTTGTGCTATTGTACAGTAACAGAATTCATGACAGCTGGAGCAAGCTGCTCAAGTCCTTACTAGTAATTGTTTTGATGCAAGTTGGTGCAGCCTGGTGGTTGAGTTCATTTTATGTTCAAGGTGATGTTTGAAATTTGTGAGACGTAGTATGTTTTTGCACATAGTTGGCTTCTGCTTATTTACGGCAGCAAAAAAACCTGACATGTGCGGTTTGACAACTGAACCCATTGCAAACAGCATGCAGACCAACAAACAGCATTGTTATAATTGTCCATGTTTTGTGTTCTTGTCGATCAGTAAGAAGGCAGATGCTTGACTGGCCATGTGTTTGCTTTCAAGCTGCCAATTTCATGCCTAGTCTTACCAAGTGACTAACACCAGCAGCAGTCAACAGCTACCTCGAATACAGCACAGCGATCCAGTAGCGCAGTATTATGGCATGCAGCCAGGGCAAGTTGTGAGAATAGTCAGGCCCAGTGAGACAGCAGGGCGTTATGTCACCTACCGCCTTTGTGTTTAGTCTTGTCACAGTACAATCATTATCCTCAGCTTTGGACTGTGCAGCTTGTCTCTTTTGCAAGTGCTGTTGAGACAATGTATGGCAGGAGTCCTGACATTCTGCAGTTGATAGCTCGTACCTTGCCCTGTTCTGCACTGTTTTAAATCAGGTGCGGGTTTGTGTGGGCGGTTGGTGTTTTGGGTAGATCTTTGTGCAGCAATCAAGTATACGCAGGGTGTAATTTTGACCCGAGCCCATGCATGTCACTGCACTGTGCATGCTGAAAATCGTTTCATCTTCTGACACACTCTCGCGATGTCATCTTAGAATCTTAATGTTGCTGCTGCTGCTGCTGCTATTAAATGCCCTTTTTGAGCAAGACCTGAACTTGATTGTGCGTCCCTTGGCGCCGTGCCGGAGTAGCATTGCAGCCACGTCTCAAGATGACTCTGACAGCATCCCATCACACGACCTGTGGCAAGCCAGTATGTGTAAGGTAAGTTGGTGATGTCCAACGTTTTGACTTTTTATCTCAGCTGCCATCTCGGACGATTGCCATCCTTGTTGATGTGCAGGCGCCAGCACCTTGGGCTGCTGCCTTGTCAAAGCCTTGGCCCTGCTGGCATGCCGCACCTCGTTCATAGAGTGCCAACGCATCGAAAGACAGGTGCGGCCCATTTGCACAGGTACTACCTGAACTCGGAGGAGTATGACTTGCTTGTTGCCGAATTGCTGATCAGTTCTGTTGCAGCCCCTGGAGTGCGTTGTCAAGGCACAGTAGCACAAACAAAGTGGCAGATGCACGAAGCCAGGCTTGCCAGATGTAAGTGCCCTCAGTCCCCAGCTACAGCAGGAGTGGCACCCTGACAATAATGCTCTGCTTGGTGGCATCAAGGTCAAGCCATACAGCAGCGTACAGGTCCTGTGGTCATGCCCCAACTGCCCAGCAGGATGCCCTCACATCTGGAAGACAGGCGTTGCCCAGCGCACACTAGGCACCAAATGCCCATATTGTGAAGGGAGGAAAGTCTGCAAACACAGCTCTCTTGCTACAAAAGCAACGAGACAAGTCAAGTACTGGAATCAGGACAAGAATGCCAAGACGCCTGAACAGATGCTTGTGGGCAGTAGCTTCAGGGCTGAGTGGAAGTGTCCAGTCTGCAGCCATGAGTGGCAAGCTAAAGTTGAAAGCCGTGTGCAGAACGACAGTGGATGTCGTCTTTGCACCAACAAAGCTCGTGGAATGCAATCAAAGCAACCCACGTTTGAAGCAGCGCAACATCAGCTGCTGCATGAGTGGGCCTTTGAGCGCAATGCTGCAGATGGCATTCATCCTAGCAACACCACCCTTGGCAGCGGCAAGCTTGTGCATTGGGTGTGCAAGAAGTGTCCAAAGGGACACATGCACCGGTATCAAATGCGTGCTTATGATCGCACTGGGAGACACTCTAAAGGGTGTCCATATTGTGCTGGTCAGCAAGCATGTGAATGCAACTCTTTGCAAGCTCATTACCCTGTCATCTCATCAGAGTGGGACTATGCCAAAAATGACATGACACCAGGTGATGTCACTACGAGGTCTAAGCAAGTGGCCTGGTGGAAGAACAATGTGCGGGTCAGCTGGCAGCAACGCATTGATGAGCGCACAGAACCTCGCGGCAAGCCAAAATATTAATTTTGCTAGCATGCAGATGTGCTTCTTGTCGCATGATGGCAAAGTGGATGATGGTGAATTGAGCAAGCTGCTCATGTCAGCACCTTTTTCGGTGCGAAGCATTTGTAGGAGTAGTTGCAGCTGTGCTAGCTGGTTTGTTCTGATGTAGTTTAATCCACTCATTTCTGTGCACATATACATGCACACTAGAGACTGATACTGTAGCGTATTGTGAATATATTGTACAATAGAGTGAGCGCAAGTCCTGAGCTAGGCCGTGTGAGAAACACAAAAGTGTGAATCTTATCTTAGATGGACGACCAATGGCTGAGAGCAAAGACAACCACTCAGTCTCACGTGAGTGAAACCCAGACCCGGCTTAGGGATCATCTGAAGGGACCCGCTCACTAGACATGTAACAATCTTAGTCTGATGTTCTTGTATTGTGTCTAGTCTGTTACAAATACAAGCTGGATGTTGGCGTATCTCTGATGTTCAAAGCAGTGAAAGCATGTCTTGAGACACGTGTACGTCACTTTCTACATGTAAGCGCTTTAGGCTTAAGATTGTCTGTGGCCAGGGTCCCTTCAGGACCAGGGCCCAGGGAGCTTAATAGGCAGGAAACCGATTAAAAGGAAGCAGACACAGGGGGGGGGGTGCACTATTGTGAACAAACACCACGCCGTCACCATCTTTTTGCAACAATCAGCTGGATGCTAACGTAATGGCTGGCCTCATTGACACAGAGCATGCTGCTGCAACAACACCACTGACTTTGTCACAACTGCTCCTGATGCAATGTCTCAAGTTGTTGCTCTCGTTTTGACTCTTTGCACCTCGCCTATCGGGTTTGCGGTGGTATGTCATCATTGCATCAGCTGGTTGTGCAACTTGGCTTGACCTACTGCACGACGTGATGTTGATGCTGGACTCACAGGTGGCATTGCAACAGGCAGCATGTGTCACACAGGTGCAACTTGCAAGTCTGTCATCATCCATATGGCAGCCAGTAACTGTCAGTCATCTGTCAGACACTACGACTGCAGCAGCTGATTTTGTTGAGATGATGCTGGGAACATAGACTTGGACTGTCACCAGAACCATCAGCTCTTCTGTACATGAATCAACACACCGACTGACCTGCCAAAGACGCTAGATATGTGTGCGTAACATTGCGTTACCATACTGCCCTTCTTGATTACAAAGCATGTTGTACACTTGTAAGCCTTGGTACTTCAGATCATGTGTCAAGAGGGCAGGAGGGTCTGCAGCTGTTGTCGCCAACAGTAACAAGTGTTGTGATGTCAGGGTCCTCAGAAATCATGTTGTGATGGGAAATGGCTGCTGGAAACAGCTGGATCAGACAAACAGACAGACAGTTTCAGACAGTCAGACAGAGACATACAGTCTTAGAAACAGAGACAGACAGCTCTGTCAGAGACAAGACAAACAGACATGATAGAGACAGACAGAGTCAGTCAGACAGACAGAGACAGGCGAACAGACTGTCAACGTGCTGCATCAGGGTATTGCTTGCTCCAAAAGGGCAGGTGGCTCCTTAGGTCACTGCAAGTGATGCTGTGCAAATACTTTTGCACCCTTTGTCAGTCCACAAAAGGTAGGCCCTCTAGAGAAAAACCCCCGTAAAAAAACCAACAACCAACAACTTGGCTTTTTGGTGCTGCTGCAACAACAAATACAATGAATCCACTGGCAGACCACTGATGGCTTTTACAGCAGGTCACTAGGCAGCAGCAGCAATGGCCTGAGCGTCAGCGCAGCGTGTGGGCTGCAGAGAAGCACTGAGCTGCACATGCCAGCGAGCACAGCAAGCGCATGATAGGCAGCAGGAACAGCAGCAGATGCATCAGGATCACTGAGAACCAAGACTTTGGTGCAATACTGCCAACGAGCGCAGCAAGTTATCACATGAGCATGAACAACCGCAGCCTGTGCCTCTATCACTCATGAGCAGTGATGCAGCGATCGCTGATGGCCCACCACACTTCAGGCCTCACTGCAGATCCCTGTGCGCGACCAATGCCTGCCAACGAGCGCAGCAAGTGCTGAATGAGCAGCAGGTGCAGTAGCTGCTTCATGACTCACCTTCAAGTTTTGAGTTGTACGCAGACCCTGCCAGCTTTGCAGCCATGCTGCAGATCACTCAGCAGCAGCTACAAGAGCATGCACAGCAGGAGCTTGAGCATCAGCGAAAACAATCAGGCTGCAGCAGAATCAGCTGCAGCAGAATCAAGCTTCATCACAGAGAATCAAGTCCTTTGGTGCAAGTCTACTGCCAACTTGCGCGGCAAGAACAAAAGTAAGCAGCAACAGCACATGCTTAATCACTCACCTTGGAGGTCCTCAGTGATGCACATACCCAGCGCGGCGTGTGCAAAAGAGCTGATATGTGCAACCACAAACGACAACGAGCGCAGGCTGTGCCGCATCATATGAGCAGCTGCAGCCTGTGCCTCCATGACTCATGAGCAGTGATGCAGCAAGCACTGTGGCCTGCCACACTCTAGATCACTCAGCAGCAACAAGAGCATGCGCAGCAATAGCTTGTTGTCGTCAGCGAACACAATCCAAACTGAGTGAGCACAATCTGTTGATCACTGATGATATGGGCACTACAAGACACAGGCTGGTGATCACTCATTGACTGATGAATGGCAATTGCTGCTGCCCATCACTCATGCTGCATCACTAAGCCCCAGAGTCACTCAGGCGCAGCAGCGCTGCGAGCTCACTCAAATCTGCCTGCACCATGGTGGCCAGTTCACACTTCCACTGCAGAAACCATGCTGCAAACAACCAGCGCAGCGTGTGGGCTGCAGAGGAGCACTGAGCTACGAGCACAGCAAGTGTGTGTCATCATATGAGCATGAGCAGCTGCACTCTATGCCTCCATCACTCATGAGCAGTGATGCAGCAATCATTGATCAGTCATCAACTCTTTCCCGCCAAAAATGCGGAAACGCGTCACTCGGTCAAGTCAACGCCTTGACCGCCTCGACAGCGCTGTGCAGGGCGCCCTGCTGTCGCATCGACGGCCTGAATCACAAGCACTGCACACTTTCATTGACGCTGGAGATACACAGTTTGCTGTGTATCATCACCTGGACTCCCTTGTTATCTAGACGATCACGCTGAGGCGACGTCGTCAGCACCGACGCCGCTCATCTCTACCATTGCATCAGACGCTGCCCATATCTCCTATGAAATGACGTACTGTAGCCGCTATGGTTGGACAGGACGAGTGGCTGACGTCAGGGCGTGTAACTCTCTGAAGGTCAGTTCCGTCGACCGCTTTTGCCGAGCCCCGCTCAGCGTTTCATGTTCTGCTTGAGTGCTGCAATCTAGGTGTGAAGGGCAAAGATGGACTACACTGCAATCGCGTATATGGCAGCTATGATGTTCCTGTCCCAGCAGCAAAGTTTGCGGCAGCAATTTCTGGCAAACCAAAGGCGACGGCGGCAGCAAACACTGATGGCGTGCTCACTTGTGAGTAATCTGTACCTTGATGCAGAAGCACAATCTCATGTACAGTGAGGATCAGCTAATATGACCTATAAGGCATGCTTATGTCAACACAGACAGTATGACAGCAGCTGTAGTCACAGCTTCAGCAGTAAGTTCCAAGTTGCCTTGCTCAAATAGAGGCACAGAGATGAAGACTGGCAAAACTTGCTTACCTGCCAGCTGCAATGCAAACATTGCTGTATTTGTTGGGCTCAGACTAGGTCATATGATATGACAATGGCTGCATTGCAGTTGCTGCAACGACAGCAGAAGCTGGCCGAAGTTTTAGCAGACAATTCTTCAGAGGAAGATGAGGAAGAGGATGAGGAGAACCTGGGTCAGTGTGACCTTACCAACATCAGTCAGCGACAAGGCTATTGCCCAATTCATCAGGCCAATCTGGATGCTACCTCAGGTGAAATTGTTGCCTCATAAGCGTCCGCATATCAGAGACATGAATGGTCCAGGTTCTGATTCGATTTGTTTATTGAGCCTTGCCTATCATACAAAACAGGCACTGGACATTTTGAGCCTGATTTTACTTCCCTGCTTCCACAATGCTTCTGGTGTCAGCATTCAACCTCAGAGACGAGCTGATGTTTTCATGACCACCATAACTTGACACTTGATAACAATGTCTTTAACCATATACAACACTGTTATACATGTGCTGTTGTTGGAAATACATCAATACACATCTGAGTTTCAGGCACAAGCTGCATCGTCACACAAAGCTTTACTTGCACGAGCATCACATTCAATCACTTGCAAGCTGCTGTCAATGTTCAAAAGAAGCCCACTATAATTCCATAAAGACTATGCCTTTCGGCGTCGATTTGATGAGAAGCCAAGTATCATACTGGGCTGCCCGGGGACATAACTTACGAAGGTCGACGGATCACTGCTTCTGAAAAAGAATTGTGTCATGTGCATGATTGCCAACCACTGCATGTTGGTAGCAGTGTTGTGGATGGGGTTTAAGGTTTAGGGCAAGTCACAGCGCTGAAAATGGTGACTGCGCCGAGTGTACAGGTGTGGATATCAAGACGGAAGTAGAAGAAGAGGGTATGGAAGAGCAGCATGGTGATTACGCTGCTGAAGAAGATGGTGAGGAAGAAGAAGAAGAAGAGGGGATCACTCAAGAAGAAGATGATGGCAGTGATGGTGAAGAGCAAGAAGCTGACCCGGACGATGAAAGCAGCAGTGCTGGCAGCAGTGAAGAGGAAGAGGAGGGCAATGGCAACTTGGAGGCCAGCAGTTACAATGCAGAAGAAGAAGACGATCTGAGTCTTAAAGCTGAGGTCAGCTCCCAATCAATTGTCTCATCACCTGTTTTCCTTGCTCATTGTGCAGCACAGCACCGCACAGCACAACACAGCACAGCACAGCACCGCACAGCACAACACAGCACAGCACAGCACTGCACAGCACAGCACAGCACAGCATGACACAGAGTGGCGTAGCACAGCACAGCAAAGCTCAGCACAGCATAGCACCGCACCGCACAGCACAGCACAGCACAGCATGACACAGAATGGCATGGCACAGCACAGCACAGCACAGCACAGCACAGCACAGCACAGCACAGCACAGCACAGCACAGCACAGCACAGCACAGCACAGCATGACACAGAATGGCGCAGCAAAGCACAGCACCGCACAGCACAGCACAGCACAGCACAGCACAGCACAGCACAGCACAGCATGACACAAAACGGCGCAGCACAGCACATTGCGGCACAGCATGGGAGCAGAGCAATGCCAACATGAATTTACAAAGCAACTGCAACAACACACTGTGCTAAGCAGTACAGCGCAGACACAACATTGCCTGCAGGTGCTTTGGGACTTGCAGTTGTGAGAAGCCATGCGCATAGTTGCTAAAGAATAAAATCATAACTGTGCCAAATATGCATAGAAGATTTAACCTTAGTTGCTGAAGAATAAAATAATAATGTCGATGGGGCATGTTGCCTTGGTACTCATGAGGTAATGAGCAAGGGCAGTTTCAAGCACACCAGGGTCTATTAAAGGACTGCCTTTCTCGTCATTAGGAGATAGCAATTGCACTGTTCACCCCATTGTCAGCTTGATTGCCATAACAATGATAGGTGTATATAGTGCTGACACAACGCAAGGTCCCGTTTGATGATAGGCGCATATTTGCTTTTGCTATACAAGACATTACACCAGAAGCTGAAGAAGAAAGGAGCAACCACACTTTGCAGAATTTCATAATTTACTCAAATGGGCAAGCTGGCCCCCAATGATTGTAAACTCTCTGACTGAAACTTATGCGCTATGCTTGTAGGATGAGATGGCTCTGCACAAGGCAGCTCGGCGCAACTGCCTTGCTGCAGTCATCAGGTTGCTCCGTAACGGCGCGTTGCCAAAGTATCTGGATGACAAGGTATGGGTCACCTCGGGCTCTAATGCCAGGTTACAATTTTTGGCATTTGCGCAAGCGGCCTGTTTCTTTGAATTAACGAATGGATGGATGCATGAATGACTGAATGAATGGATGAAAGAATGGATGAATGAATGGATGAGTGATTGGATGGATGAATGAATGAATAAATGAATGAGTGGGTGGGTGGGTGGGCGGGGAGTGAGTGGGTGGGTGAGTGAGTGAGTGAGTGAGTGAGCGAGCGAGTGAGTGAGTGAGTGAGTAAGTGAATGAATCAATGACACAATGAATGTCTGCATGCATGCATGAATGAATCATAACTGAAGGAGTGAGTGAATTCATGAATGAGTGAGTAAACGAAAGAGGTAATGAGTCGTTCATTAAATGAACGAACATAAGAACAAATGAGTGAGTGAATTCATGAATGAGTGAGTGAACAAAAGAAGGAATGAATTTGTGACAGTCTTGTTATTGCTTGTAGGGGCAGTGTCCACTGGCAATCGCTGTTGAGTGTGGTCACCAGAGAATTGCTGAAGTTCTGCTGGCAAATGGTGCGGTTGTGGAGTACACAGATGACTATGTCAGTAGCGTCCTTCACCCTCAATTCAGTTCCCTATCTGATGACTTTCTGCTAAGCTTCTTTTCTGCTGTGTTGCCCCTGCTCTGTGTTGAACACGCTTGGCATGACTGATGGGTTTGTTCGTGCCATCTTGCCAGCAAGATCAAGAGCATACATTGCAGCTTTGAACAGACTGCTTGGCATATATGTCTCAAGGACAGCACATTGATGTGTGCATGTCGTAGAACATGATTGTTATGTGCTGGGAGCAGACCAAAGGTTCAGAAATCTGCAGCAATCGACACACACAACCATTGAGCTTGATACCTGTATTGTTCTCTCTTGATCCATTGATTAAACCCACTTTGCCGCTGATATCAGCACTTGGCAACAATCCTGTAGACATCTAGGGTTGAGGCCTTCGCCCTTGTGCCCTGCTGCCCTTAGCCCTTGTGCCCTGCTGCCCTAAGCCCTTGTGCCCTGCTGCCCTTGACCCTTGCGCCCTTCTGCCCTTAGCCCTTGTGCCTTGCTGCCCTTAGCCCCTGTGCCCTGCTGCAGGGATGCACTCCACTGCTGCTAGCAGTGCAGTCAGAGCAAACCGCCATGGTTTCATTGCTGCTTGACCGCGGTGCCAATATCAACTGCACTGGTTACGAGGTAGTTCTTCTCAATCCCGGAACGTGCTGGGCCCAAAACAGCTATTTTAACCAAGACACGTCATTCCTACACTAGAACTCTAAACTCAGAAACGCCTGAGGACGGTACAAACGTGTGTCTACATTGTGGAGATGTTTTAGGGCACGCCATCATTTGGTGTCAAAAGTAACAACAACCAACAATGTTTCCAGCTTATCACGAGCTGGGCAAGTTTTGTTTCTCCGTTTCAGTCTGAATTGGGACTGCGGCGTCTTTTAGGGCATGCTGTAGACCTTTTCACCATTTGTTGCACTAAACTGCAAGGCCTTCTAGGGAACGCTAAGGCCCTTCTAGGGTACGCTAAGGCCATTCTAGGGTACGCCAAGGCCATTCTAGGGTCCACTAAGGCCATTCCAGGGTACGCTCATGGCCATTCTAGGGTATGTTTCAGGGTTATGTAGGATGTTGGATAGGCCAATTGCAACAGAGTGCTCTTGACCATTTCCTAAGACATCATTCCCAAGCCCTGGGCAGCCCGGCATTATACATGGGTTATCATTGAATTGATGCCAAAAGGCGTAGTTTCTCTTTTCTTTTCTCATTCCCAAGCAGGACACTGTCCACAACTGACTGTGTCTGTGTTGCATTCACTGTTGATTCTATGTTGTAGCCCAGCAACGCAAGGGTCTAGAATTGTATCTGAACTCCTCAAAAACGGGAGTCAGAGAGGGTGAACACCTAATTTGCTGACTGATCTTGCTGAGTCAACAGGCACGGGCAGGCAGGCACGAGAGATGCGTCTACAACCTAAAAGATACTGAATTGTTCCTCAATACTCCAAAGACTTGAAATACAGCATTAAATGCAGCAAATAAGAGACCCATCGGCACTTGCTTCAGTTGCTCCATGAGATGCATGCCTGGGCAGCCCGGTATGATATTTGTCTTCTCATTGAATGAACGCCGAAAGGCGTAGTCTTTTCTTTGCTTTTCTTGCAAGCACAGCAATGCAAGGGTCTAGCATTATACTCTGAACTCCTCAGAAAAGGGAGTCAGAGAGGGTAAGAACCCCGTCGGCACTTGCTTCATTTGCTCCACACTTGGCTTCTCATTAAATTGATGTCAAACGACGACCTCCTTGCCTTTCCTTGCCTTGCCTTTCCTTTCCTTTCCTTTCCTTCAAAGGAATACAGTTGCTCGACGAGGTGCATGCCCAGGCACAAGAGTTTAAGGGTTTAGGTAATGTTTAAACCCTGAACATGATGTGCATTGTGCTCAATCAAAGCTTGCCTTGGCATGAAACCCTAACACCCTTGCAGGGCGGGAACCCATATGATGTTGCTGAAAGCCTAGGCAACAGACAACTGATGAGGCTGCTGGCTGAAAATGGCGCCAAACCAAGAGATGCAGGATCGGACTGGGAGGTATGTGGTAATATGTGTGTTTATATGGTAACACACACGTAACAGAACACAGCACTTGCTTTTGCCTTGCAAAATGTGCTGGATTGCTTCTTGAAACATTTCATTACGTGCTAGATCACTTCACAAACAATTGCAGATCAAATCCCTTCATCACCATTCATGTCATGCACAACTTTGTCAATAATGTGTTGGATTACTTCGTGAACAGTCATGCACAGTCAGGTCGGACCAGAAGGCAGCATGCCTCACGTATGCATGGGATTGAATCCTTCTTTGTTTTGCATTTTGTGATTGTCAAAACTGTCGTATCAGTAGGTCATACAGGGATGCACAAGGCTGCTCTGGAGAGACAAGACATGTCATGCACGCACTTAGCTCATCATGAACTGGAAAGCATTTAATTATTATGACTTTGACTGATTATTGATTTGTGCCTCACCCAGGTCTCACTGCATGTTGTGACCTTCATGTGCTCTGCTTATATGTTGGTTCAGCATGCAGCGTGCAGTTTTCATGCTACCGACAGGCTTCTTGTGCATACACTATGCATGCATCAATAAGACAGTTGCATGCAAAGGTCTCATAGGATTCTGTGCCACTTCAAGATTGATGCTCCGTCCTCACTATATGGCTGACATACGGATAGTATATGGATAGTATATGGCTGATTCTTTCACATCTGCATGCAGCCACCAAGGTTCGAAGAACAGAGCAGTGATGAAGAAGCAAGTGATGATACTGATGATGAAGAAGAGGCCCAGGCTTTCCGGCCTGTGGGGCTTAGACGAAGGGGAAAGCTGCAGAAGTTGGAGAGGCAGCTGAGGAAGGGTCAAGAAGGGGGGCACGAAGGGAGTGTGGAAACAGAGGATTTAGTGTACTACAGCAGTGACAACAGCAACGATTATGGCTGGGATGCGCATGGGTGCTACTGTAAGTCTTCACTCCCTTGTAGCACTTGGGGAACAATTCCAAAGGACAAGAGACCTTTTCTGTGCCGTACAAAAAGACCTTTTCTGTGCCGTACAAAAAGAAAAGGAAAAAAGAAAAAAGTGGGCCAAAAAAAGGGGCAGGAAATGCTTGCAAGGCCTAATACCGGTTGATGAACAAAGGAAAGAACGCAAACAATCCACCAAATCAGAAGCTTTATGCCCTCAGGTATCCTGCCCAGAGGCTCTAGAAAAGAAAGAAAGAACAGAAAAGATCACGCCTTTCAGCGTCATTTCAATGAGAAGCCAAGTATTACACTAGGCTGCCCAGGTTCAGAGTCTTTACAATCTGAAGCAGCCCAGTATAATACTCGGCTTCTCATTATATTGACTCCAAAAGGCGTAGT
>JAABUK010010245.1_pt1 | contig 12553 bp, 15 predicted proteins | sample 5559141 | NCBI WGS metagenome assembly JAABUK01 (sample SAMN10711869, study PRJNA513367) | rock metagenome | isolation source: Antarctica rocks | place: Antarctica: Victoria Land, Pudding Butte nord | collected 2016-01-03
GCGCGGCCCAGCGTCAGCTCGTCCGCGTACTCCAGGTCCGACCCCACCGGGAGGCCTGAGGCCAGGCGGGTGACCGCGACGTCGGGTGCGCGCTCGCGCAGCGTGTCGGCGATGTGCAGGGCGGTCGCCTCGCCGGTGGTCGTGGGGTTCGTGGCCAGGACGACCTCGCGCACCTCCCCGCCCTCCATCCGCGCCCACAGCTCGGCGAGGCGCAGGTCCTCGGGATCGACCCCGTCGATGGGCGAGAGCGCCCCCCCGAGCACGTGGTAGCGCCCCGAGAACTCGTGGGTGCGCTCCATGGGGATGACGTCCCCCGGCTCCTCCACGACGCAGATGACCGCCGCGTCGCGCCGGGCGTCCTCGCAGATCCGGCAGCGCGGACCCTCGGCGAGGTTGAAGCACACCTCGCAGAGGCCGATGCGGGCCTTGACCTCGCGGATCGCGTCGGCCAGGGCGAGCGCCTCCTCCTCCGAGGCGCGCAGGATGTGGAACGCCAGGCGCTGCGCGGTCCGCCCGCCGATGCCCGGCAGCCGGCCGAGCTCGGTGATGAGGCGCTGGACGGGCGGAGCGTACAAGTCAGAACCCGGGCAGGCCCAGGCCTCCGAGCTGCTGCGTGAGCGGGCCGAGGAGGTTCGCCTGCGCCTGCTCGGCGCGCTCCGAGGCGGCGCGGATCGCCTCGTTCGTAGCGGCGAGGACCATGTCCTGGAGCAGCTCGACGTCCTCGGGATCGACGGCTTCGGGGTTGATCCGGATCTCCTTGACCTCCATCGCGCCGGACACCTTGACGGTGACCATGCCGCCGCCGGCGGACGCCTCGACCACCTCGGTGCGCAGGCGCTCGGCCATCTCCTCCTGCTGGCGCTGGAGGTCCTGCATCTGCTTCATGAGCTGCTGCTGCTGGCGCTTGGGCGGGGGCATCACTCGATCTCCTCGGCGTCGAACTCCTCCACGAACCTACGCACCAGCTCTTCCGAGTCGGCCGGCGGAGCGGCGGCGGGCGCCATCTCGCGCAGCTCGTAGCGCACGGTGAGCGGACGACCCGCGACGCTGCGCAGGGCCGCGAGGACGAGCCGGCGGCAGTCATCGCCCTGCGCCTTGCGCAGGTGGAACTCCTTGTCGGCCGGGAAGGCGGCGACGAGCTCGTCGCCCTCGATCCCGAGCGGGCGCGCCTCGCAGAGCACGGCGGCGAGCATGCCGTTCTCGGGCTTGACGGCCTCGACCAGGGCGGGCCAGAGCTCCGCGGGAGAGGCGCCCGGCGGGGGCGGCGCGACCGGAGGAGCGGGAGGCGGGGCGGGAGGAGCGGGAGGCGGGGCGGGAGGGGAAGGGGCGGCGAGCGGAGGGGGCGGAGCGCCGGCGGCGGGAGGGGTCGCCGCGGGGGCGCGCGTCCCCGCCAGCCGGCCCTCGAGCGCCTCGATCCGCGCGAGCAGGGCGGGCGTGGAGGGGTCGACCTCGGGCGCGGCGGCCTTGATGAGGCAGAGCTCGAGCTGGATGCGGGGGTCAGAGCCGTTGCGTACGGCCTCCTGGGCGGCGGCCAGGAGGTCGAGCACGCGGACGAGCTCCCCGCGCCCCAGCCGCGCGGACTGCTCCACGAGGCGCTCGTCGCGCTCGGGGGTGAGGCGCAGCTCGTCGGGCAGCTCGCCGCCGAGGGCCTGCACGACGAGCAGGTCGCGCGCCTGGGCCTCGAGGTCGCGCAGGGTGCTCCCGGCGTCGCGGCCGGCGTCGGCCATCCGGGCCGCCGCGGCGAGGACTCCGCGGACGTCTGACGCGGAGACCGCGTCGAGCGCGCCGAAGAGCTCCTCGGCGTCCGTGAGCCCGAGCACCGCGAGGACGTCGTCCAGGGAGAATCGGCCCCCTCCTCCGGCGGTGGCGTCACCTCCTGAGTACGTCGTGAGCTGCTCGAGGGTCCCCAGCGCGTCGCGGAAGGAGCCCGTGGCGTGGCGCGCGATCATCCGCAGCGCCGCCTCGGGCGCCTCGATGCCCTCCTCGGCGCTCACACGGCGAAGCACCTCGGCGATCTGCTCCACTCCGGGCCGCGTGAAGTCGAAGCGGTGGCAGCGGTCCACCACCGTGGGCAGCACCTTCGCGGCGTCCGTGGTGGCGAGGACGAAGACGGTGTTCGGCGGGGGCTCCTCGAGCGTCTTGAGAAACGCGTTCCACGCCTGCGGGGAGAGCATGTGCGCCTCGTCGAGGATGTAGACCTTGTGCTTGCCGGAGACCGGCGCGTAGCCCACCCGCCCGCGCAGCTCGCGCACGTCGTCCACGGAGTTGTTCGACGCCGCGTCCATCTCGATGACGTCCAAGGAGGTCGCGCTCGCGATCGCCACGCACGACGGGCAGGTGCCGTCAGGCTCGACCGTGGGCCCGTGGTCGCAGTTCAGGCAGGCGGCGAGGATCTTCGCCATCGACGTCTTGCCCGTCCCGCGCGAGCCCACGAAGAGGTAGGCGTGGTGCACCCGGCCGCGCTGCACGGCGTTGCGCAGCGTGCGCACGACGTGCTCCTGGCCGACGACCTGCGCGAACGTCCGCGGACGGTGGCGGCGGTAGAGCGAGGGCGCGGGCACTCTCTCCGAGAGGCTATCGGGCCCCACCGCCGGGCGCCGGTGCCGATGCTCGGCCCGCAGCGTGCGCAGCGCTCCGCTGAATGGGCGCGGCTGGTTTCGAACCAGCGACCTCTCGCGTGTGAGGCGAGCGCTCTCCCGCTGAGCTACGCGCCCGGGAGACGGCAGGCTAGCGTCCGCGTCCCCATGCGCGCGCTCGTCACCGGCGGGGCCGGCTTCATCGGCTCGCACGTCGTCGACGCGCTCCTGGCGCGGGGGGACGACGTCGTCGTCGTCGACACGCTGACCACCGGGCGGCGGGAGAACCTGAACCCGCGCGCGCCGCTCGAGCTCCTCGACGTCCGCGACGCCGCCGGCCTGGACCACGTCCTCCTCGGCCACGCCCCCGAGGTCGTCTTCCACCTCGCCGCCCAGATCGACGTGCGCGCGTCCGTGGCCGATCCGGCGCACGACGCGCACGTCAACGTGCTCGGCACGATCAACCTCCTGCGCGCGGCGACCCTCGCCGGCACCCGGCGCGTGGTCTTCTCCTCCACCGGCGGGGCGATCTACGGCGAGGCGGATGTGATCCCCACCCCCGAGGACGCCCCCGAGCTCCCGCTCTCCCCCTACGGCCAGGCCAAGCTCGCGGCCGAGGGGTACCTCGCGCTGGCCTCCCGGGCCGCTGGACCGTCGACGATCGCGCTGCGCTACGCCAACGTCTATGGGCCCCGTCAGGACCCGCTCGGCGAGGGCGGCGTGGTGGCGATCTTCTGCCACCGCCATGAGCAGGGCCTGCCCGCCGCCGTGTACGGCGACGGGAACCAGACCCGCGACTTCGTCCACGTGGCCGACATCGTCGAGGCCAACCTCCTCGCCGCCGGTTCCGAGGCCACCGGCGCCGTGAACATCGGGACGGGGCGCGAGACGAGCGTCCTCGAGCTCGCCGCGGCCCTGCCGGGTCTGCGGGTCGAGCCCGCCCCCGAGCGCCCCGGTGAGGTGCGCCGCTCCTGCCTCGACCCCTCACGGGCCGGAGCGCTGCTGGGCTGGCGGGTCCGGACGAGCCTGGACGCGGGGCTCGCTAGCCTGACGGGTGGACCGTGCTAGGCGGGGAGATAGCGGTGCCCTGTACTCGCAATCCGCTCTAGCGAGGCCGAACTCCCTCCCGAGGGGCCCTCGGATGACGAGGCAGCCCGCCCGATGGGGCGTCGATGGCCGGGTCCCGCGCGGTGGAGGCTCGTGAACCAGGTCAGGTCCGGAAGGAAGCAGCCTTAAGCGGTCACCTCCATGCGCAGCGGGAGTGCCCGACCGGAGCTCCAGCGAGCGCCAGCGCTCGGACATCCCGCCTCGACGGAGGGTGCACGGTCCACTTTCCGCCCCACGGGGCGGACGCCTAGGATCGCCCCCTCATGGACGAACAAGAGATCCGCATCCTCGTCGAGACGCCGCTGCACCGGATCGTCGGGACGCTCTCGCTCCCCGACGCCGGCTGGCGCTCGCGCGTGACGGACTACTTCAACGCCGCAGACCGCGACTTCTTCGCGCTCACGGACGCCGAGATCTCCCGCGTCGGCGGGTCGGGGCCGACCGAGCGCCACTCCTACGTGGCGGTCTCACGCGCGCACATCATCCTCGCGTTGGAAGCGACCTCCTAGAGCCTGGAACCAACGCCCCGGGGGTCTAGCATCCTCACCATGGCCACCAGGGAGGCGCCCATCCGTCGCGCGGAACTGCTCCGCGCCTCGCCCCGGATGTTCGACAACCCGATGCTCGACAAGCTCTCCCGGGTCCACCCCGTGGTCCCCGTGGTGGTCTTCGCGCCGGTGATCGTCGCGCTCGGCGTCCTCGCGGTCCAGCGCACCGGAACCCTCCCCTCCGTGGGCTGGATCCTCGGCGGTCTCGTGTTCTGGAGCCTGACGGAGTACTGGCTGCACCGGCTCGTCTTCCACTTCGAGCCCGACCATCCGCTCGGCCAGCGGCTGCACTTCATCATCCACGGGGTCCACCACGACCACCCCAACGACCGCATGCGGCTCGTGATGCCGCCGTCGGTCTCCGTCCCGTTGTCGGCGCTCTTCCTCCTCGTCTTCCGCGTCGCCCTCGGGCCGGTCGCGTGGCTCGCCTTCGGCGCCGGCTTCCTGCTCGGGTACCTCGCCTACGACATGACCCACTACCACGTTCACCATCACCAACCGCGGACGCGGCTCGGGCGGCGGCTGCGCGCGCAGCACATGCGCCACCACTTCCAGGATCACGACGCGGGCTACGGCGTGAGCTCACCCCTCTGGGACCACGTCTTCGGCACGGTCCCCTCCGCCCGCCGCGGCGCACCCAGCACGCGCAGCGAACGCACCGTCGCGTAGCCCGCGGCGAGGCCGCCAGGCGCGGTCAGCCCGCACCGGCGAGGGCCGCCTTCCGGTCCGGGACGATCCGGAACGTGCGGTCCATTCCCGTGAGCGCGAAGAGGCGCAGCACGGTGGGGTTCGCGCAGGCGATCACGAGCCGGCCCCCGTGCCGGCCCGACTCCCGCAGCGCGGAAGCCCGAGCACCCTCACCCCGTCCGCGTCGGACTGCGAGACCTCGAGCGAGGGCACGTAAGCGAGCGTAGCCGCGAGGCACCCGAGAGGGCGGCGGACCACCCTTGAGCGGAGAGAGAGGGATTCGAACCCTCGGACGAGGTTGCCCCCGTCACACGATTTCCAGTCGTGCCCGTTCAGCCGCTCCGGCACCTCTCCGTGCGTTCCCGGCGGGAACGAGCGCCGGAGTCTAGAGGCGCCAGACGCCGTCCGAGAGGACCGGCGCCTCGGTCCCGTCGGCCTCCACGCCGAGGACCTCGACCTCTGGAGCGCCGATCATGAAGTCCGTGTGGATCTGCGAGGAGTTGGCCCGCTCGCGGTCGCCGTCGTCGTCCACCGCGAAACCGTAGGCCTGTCCGAGCGCGACGTGGGAGGCCGCGTTCTCGTCGAGCAGGGTGTCGTAGAAGACGCGCCCGAGCGGGCCGATCCGTCCCGACCCGTCGACGAGCGCGACCTCACCGAGCCGGACGCCGCCGTCGTCCTTGCCCACGAGGGTCTCCATCGCCTCCCGGCCGCGCTCGGCGTCGATGCGCACGGCACGGCCGCCGGCGAACTCCACCCGCAGCCCCTCGACGATCTGCCCGCCGAGCACGAGCGGCTTCGTCGCGGTGACGTGGCCCTCGGTCTGCTCGGGGTCCGGGGTCGTGAAGACCTCCTCGGACGGGAGGTTCGGGGCGTGGACGATGCCCTCGGCGGTCTCGAAGCGGGCGGCGATCCAGCGCGAGGAGGGCAGCAGGCCGACGCGCAGGTCGGTCCCCGGGCCCCGGAAGCGCAGAGCGGCGAAGCGCCGGGCCCCGAGCTTCTCCGCCGCGGCCACGAGCGCGTCCTGGCGCTCGCGCCACGCGGCGACGGGGTCCTCGGCGTCCAGGCGCAGGACGTGGAGCACGTCGTCCTCCAGGGCCCGCAGAGCCTCCCCCGCGTCCAGCTCCGGAAAGACCTGCTGCGCCCAGCCGGGCGTCGGCGCCGGCCCGATCGTCCAGTTCGTCGTGCGCTCCTGCACGACCTGGAGCATCTCGACGACGCGCGGGAGCTGATCGCGCCCCGCGCGCACGGGGTCGAGATCCTCCAGCAACCCGGGCTCCGCCGCGCCCGCGAGGTGGATGCGCGCCGCGCGCTCGCGCCCGAGGGCGAGGACCCGCTCGCCGTACCAGAGCGGGACGAACTCCAGGGTGTCCTCGGCGGCGTGGAGGATGCGCTCGCGCTTGACGTGGGGATCCCAGTAGCTCACGTCGACGAAGCGCGCACCGTGGCGGTAGGCGCTGGCCACCACACGGCGCGTGAGCTCCTCCTTGCCGAGCTCGGAGCCCACGGCGACGATCTGGCCGGGCTGGACGTTGGCGCCGAAGCCCACCAGCAGGTCGGCGAGGCGATCGAGGGTGGAAGCGTCCACGGCGGTCAAGGTACGGGATCAGGTGCTGTTCTTCCCCACTGACCCCGCTACTGCAGGCCGGCAGCGAGCGGCACGCCGGCTGCTGGGAGCGAGCGCCGGACGCGCCCATCGAAGGTTGCGAGCGATGCCCGATGGGCCTGCGCGGTCGCGAGAGCGAAGCCGGCCGCCAGGCTGAGGTTGAGGGCCCGAAGCCGAGCGGCCTCACGAGCGACCAGCGCAGTGGGGGCGATGAGCTTGATTCCCAGCGCGTCGATCGCGGCGACGGCCGCGCGCAGCGTGCGCCCCTCCTGTGCGGGTCTGACCAGCGCCTCGGCATAGTTGATGGTGCTGAGGAGCACGGGCCGCTCGGCCGCCACCATGCCGGCGACCGTGCGCTTCGCCGCAAGGTGATGGACGTCCGCTCGGTCCAGCGCGCCGATCACGACATCGGTGTCGAGCACGCAGGAAGTCACCCCCGCTCGCCCGAGCGCAGAGCGTCCAGGTACCCCGGCTCGTAGAGACCGTCGAAGACTCCGAACGCGGCCTTGAGGTCGCGCCGGGAACGTCTCACCACGATTGTGTCCGGTCCCTCGGCCTCGATGGACACCTCATCGCCGGCGGCGAACCCGGCGCTGGCCAGCGCCCCCACCGGAAGCGTCACCTGATGCTTGCTGGAGATCCTCGGCATGACCTTTACTTTATCGTAAAGGACAGCCGAGACCGCTCGGCTCAGATCGGGCGCTCTTTTCATGCGAAGGTGCGTCCACGGGTCACACGACGATGATCACCATCGGGTCATGCCCACGCCGCTCGAGATGGACCTCGCCCTGCGACGCCTCCTCGAACGTGCCGACCTGCCCGCCCGGGATCGTCTGGAGCACGACGCGGACGGCTCGATCGTCGCGTTCTGGGACGAGGCGAAGCTCGTGGTCGATCCCGACGAGGAGGGACGTTGAGTCCATGGCCGCGGCGATCTACGCTCCGGTCGTGGCTCCTCCTCTGCTCGAGCCCTGGCGCCCCTCGATCGAGACGTACCGCCAGATGGTGGAGCTCGGGGTCCTCGAAGACCAGCACGTCGAGCTCCTCGACGGGCTCATCGTTCAGATGAGCCCGAGGACTACGGAGCACGACAACGCGATCATCTACCTGAATCGGGTGCTCGTGGAGTCCGTCGACCGGGACTACCTCGTCCGCCCCCAGTGTGGCCTGTCTCTCGGTCCTCGCTGGGAGCCCGAGCCCGACCTGGCGCTCGTCCGGCCCGGAACCGTGAGGCCCTATCACCCTTCTGCGCCCGACTGGGTCGCGGAGGTGGCGGTCTCATCGCTGCGGGTGGACCGCGAGATCAAGCGCCGCGCCTACGCCGAAGCCAACATCCCCGAGTACTGGATCTTCGCCCTGCCCGAGCGCCGCGTCGACGTGCTGACCGAGCCCGCCGGCGGCGACTACCGCCGCGCGGAGAGCGTCGAGACCGGACTGCTCCGGAGCAACGCGGTCGCCGACCTCGTGCTCGACATCGACGACCTCTGGCGGGCCACGTTCGCCTGACAGCGGAGGGGGAGGGATTCGAACCCTCGGTGGACCGAAGGCCCACAACGGTTTTCGAGACCGCCCCGTTCAACCACTCCGGCACCCCTCCTCAGATGAGTAGGGAAATCTAGCGGCGGCGCGCGGCGAAGAACGCGCGCAGCAGCGCCGCCGACTCCGCGGCGCGGATTCCACCCAGCACCTCGGGGCGGTGGTTGAGCCGCGGCTCGGCGAGGAGGTCGAGGACGGAGCCCGCGGCGCCCGCCTTCGGGTCGGGAGCGCCCCACACCACGCGCGGGACCCGCGCGAGGACGATCGCGCCCGCGCACATCGCGCACGGCTCGAGGGTCACGTACAGGGTTGCGTCAAGCACGCGCCAGGACCCGAGCGCCGCCGCCGCCTCGCGCAGCGCGAGCACCTCGGCGTGGGCGGTCGGGTCTGCCCGGCGCTCACGCTCGTTGCGCCCACGGCCGATGACCTCCCCGGCGCGGACGACCAGCGCTCCGACGGGCACGTCGTCGTGTTCTGAAGCCCGGGCGGCCTCCGCCAGCGCCTCGTCCATCCATCGCTCGTCGCCCCTCATCGCCACCTACCCTGAACGATCCGTGCGCCGCCTCACTCTCGCCCTCGGCCTGCTGGGCCTCCTGGCTCCCGCGGGCGCCTCCGCGGCGGCGCGTTACGTGCCCGGGGAAGTCGTCCTCCAGCCCGCCCAGGGCGCCGCGCGGATCGTCGCCCCGCAGCCGGGCGAGTCCGTTCCCGCCGCCGCCGCGCGCCTGGGCCGCACCCCCGGCGTCCGGACCGCCCGTCCGAACTACCTCGCCCACATCGCCGGCTTCTCCCCGCGCGACCCGGGCCGCGGCTCGGGCTGGGCCGCGCTCCAGTGGAACTTCCTCCCCCGGGCGGGCGTGAACGTCCAGCCCGCCTGGCGCAACCTCATCCGGGCCCGACGGCCCGGGGGGCGCGGCGTCACCGTCGCCGTCCTCGACACCGGGGTGGCCTACCTCGACCGTGGTCCCTACCGCCGCTCCCCCGACTTCGCCCACACGCGCTTCGTCGCCCCCCGCGACATCGCCGACGACGATCCCTACCCCGTCGACGGCAGCGGCCACGGCACCCACGTCGCGGGCACCATCGCCGAGAACACCGGCAACCGGGTGGGCGTGACCGGGCTGGCCTACGGCGTCGACATCATGCCCGTGCAGGTCCTGCACGCCGACGGCTCCGGGGACGCGTTGACGGTTGCCCGGGGGATCGACTACGCCGTGCGCCACGGGGCGGACATCATCAACCTCTCCCTCGAGTTCCCGGCGAACTACGGACCGAGCGACCTGCCCGACGTCATCGCCGCCGTGCGCCGCGCGCGCCGCCGGGGGGTCCTCGTGGTCGGCGCCGCCGGAAACATCGAGCCGCGCGCGCCGCGCGCCATCGCGGTCTCCGAGCCCGCGCGCGACGGCTCGGTCCTCAGCGTGGGGGCGACGACCGACCACCGCTGCATCGCCTACTACTCCCAGCACGGCTCCGGGCTCGACCTCGTCGCCCCGGGCGGCGGGCGCGACGCCCGCCGGCGCGGGGACCGGAACTGCCATCCCGGACGCCACCAGCGCCCGATCTACCAGCTCACGTTCCGCTCCTGCGTGGAGAACCCGCGGCCCTGCGGGCCGGCCTCGTTCTTCCTGCCGAGCTCCTTCATCGGGACCTCCATGGCCACGCCGCACGTGTCGGGGGTCGCGGCGCTCGTCATCGCCTCGGGCGTCCTCGGGCGCCACCCGTCCCCCGCCGCGATCATCCGCCGCCTGCAGCGCACCGCCGATCCGCTCGGGCCGCGCGGCTACGACCGGACCTACGGCGCGGGGCTCGTGGACGCCGGGCGCGCTACGTCGTCCGGACGATGATGACCGCGTCGGGCGGATCCCCCTCGTGGGACCGGCGGACCGCCTCCTGCGCGGTCTGAGAGCCGTCCGTCCCCACGAGGATCGGATCCGTACATCAGCGCGGCGCGATCATAGAGGCACCGTGATCGACCTCCATGCCCACCCGCTGCCCGGGGTCGACGACGGCCCCGCGACGCTCGACGAGGCCCTGGCGCTGGCCCGCGCCACGGTCGCGGCCGGAGTCGAGGTCCTGTGCGCGACCCCACACATCGAGCACCGGCTCATGGTCGATCCCTGCGAGGTCGCCGAGCGGACCGCGGCGTTGCAGGCCGAGCTGGACTCCGAGGGGATCGCGCTGCGCCTCGTGGCCGCGGGGGAGCTTGCCGCCCCCCGGGCGGCCGACCTCTCCGACGCCGAGCTGCGCGCCGCCGCGTTCGGGGACTCCGACTGGCTGCTCCTCGAGTCCCCGCTCCACCCGGTCGACCTCTCGCTGGAGCCCGTGGCCGAGGAGCTCATGGACCGCGGCTTCCGGATCGTGCTCGCGCACCCCGAGCGCTCGCCGCTGTTCCTGCGCGAGCCGGGGCGGCTGCTCCCCCTGGTCGAGCGGGGCGCCGTGTGCTCGGTCACCGCGAGTGCGCTGACCGGGCGGTTCGGGAGCCCCTCGCGCCGGCTGGCGCTGAAGCTGGTGGAGGACGGCCTCGCCCACGACATCGCCTCCGACGCGCACGACGCGGAGCGCCGACCCCCCGGCCTGCGCGAGCCCCTCGCCGCGGCGGAGGGCCACCTGCGGGGCCTCGGAGAGCTCGTGCCGTGGCTCACCGCGCAGGTGCCGGGCGCCATCCTCGCCGGGGAGGACCCGCCGCCGCGGCCGGACGTGAAGCTCAGGCGGAGCGGGCGGTCCCGCTTCAGGCGAGCTTGACGATCGCGATCACCATGGCGACGATCACGAAGACGACGATGAACGCCTGGGTCCACAGCCAGAAGGGGGACACGCCAGGCGGAGGCTAGCCCGGCTGTCCGAGTCTCGTGCTCACGGGCGTGCTCATCGGGCTCGTCCTCGTGGTCATGACGGGCGGCACGGCGCTCACCTTCCAGTACCTGGGGTGGCTGCCGAGCCACCCGCTGCCGTTCGCCGTCCCGGGCTGGATGGGCTCGTGGTTCGAGGTCTACGGCACCTGGGAGACGATCGGCGCCCAGCTCCTCGCCGCGGTCTTCGTGATCGGCTCGTACTTCCTCGCCCAGCACCTCAAGGTGCGCCGCCCCGCGAAGCGGGGTGAGCGCGTGGCGGTCCGGGCCGAGGCGCCGCCGAGCCCGGTCGGCGCCCCCGCCCCGCAGGCTTAGGGGTGCCGGAGCGGAGGGCACCGCTTGGCGAAGCCGAGTGGTCTAATGGTCGCCGGAGGCGGGTCCCCAGTCGCGATAAGCGACACATGTCTCAGCCCGGCGAGCCCACGCCCACGACGACCTCCGAGACCATCTCCGGCGCGAAGAGGCCGTGCTCGACGATCCCCGGGGTGGCGTCGAGGCGGGCGGCGAGTGCGGCGGGGACGTCGACGGGGCCGCGGAAGTCGGCGATGAGGTTGCCGTCGGGGGAGGGCGCCGTGTCCGGCCGGAGCGCGGCGGGGGCGAGGGCGGCGAGCGTGGCCTCCGCGCCGAAGACGAGGAGCTCGAGTGGCACGGGCGGCGCGAGGCGCGCCACCATCTTGTCCGGGGAGACCATCACCACGAAGCGCGCCGCGGCGGCGGCCACGATCTTCTCGCGGGTGTGGGCGCCACCACCGCCCTTGACGAGCCAGCCGTCCGCGGCGACCTGGTCGGCGCCGTCGAGCGCGAGGTCGAGCCCACCGAGCTCGTCGAGGGTCTCCAGGCGCAGGCCGAGCTCGGAGGCGAGACGCTCCGTCGCCGGGGAGGTGGCCACGCAGCGGAGGCGCGCGAGCCCCCGGCGCGCGAGGGCGGGCAGGAGGAGGGCGACCGTCGAGCCCGTGCCGAGGCCCAGGCGCATACCGTCCTCCACGAGGGCGGCTGCGCGCTCGGCGGCATCGTGCTTGGCCTGCTCCATGTCGTCCATGCCCGGAGCGTAACCGGCGCTCTGGGTTAGGCTGCCGCGTCCGTGCTCCGCCGCGCGCCGATCGTCCTCCTTCTCCTCCTCCTCGCGGCTCCGGCGGCGAGGGCCGCCGGGCCGCTCACCCTGCGGGCGGACTCCGCCGAGCGGGGGTGGGTGCGACTCACGGTCTCCGGGGCGAGCGGCGCGGCGGTGACGGTGCGGGAGGGGAAGCGCGTTCTCGCCCGGCCCACACTCGATACCGACGGCCGGGCGGTCCTCCCCCACGCCGCGCGCTGGACCTGCACCCGGCGTCGGAGCTTCTCCGCGGACGACGGCGCCACCACCGTACGGGCGACGACGGTCACGCCGTCGTGCCGCACGCGGCTCGCCCTGGGCGTGCCCCGCAGCGTCCGCGCCGGCCGGGTCACGCGCCTGCGCGTGCGCGACACCTGGGGCTCCGGCGGCTTCGCCGCCCGGTTCTGCGCGCGGCCGCCGGGGCGGCCGGGAGCGTGTCGCCGGGTCGGGCTCGCGCCCGGGAACTCCCTGACCAGCGTCTCGCGCCGTTTCTGGCGCAAGGGCGCGTGGCGGCTCGTGCTGCGCACCCGGCAGGGCTCCGGGCGGCCCCACGTCCTGCA
>JAABUK010010247.1_pt1 | contig 12553 bp, 22 predicted proteins | sample 5559141 | NCBI WGS metagenome assembly JAABUK01 (sample SAMN10711869, study PRJNA513367) | rock metagenome | isolation source: Antarctica rocks | place: Antarctica: Victoria Land, Pudding Butte nord | collected 2016-01-03
TGATGGTCCTCCAGACGAGGACAACTACGAGCGTGCTTTGGACTTCGTTCCTGAGCGGTGGTATTCGAAGCCGGAGATGATCAAGCATAAGAATGCTTTTGCTCCTTTCTCACTTGGGTCTGAGGGTTGTATTGGGAAGAATCGTGAGTTCAAACTCCTTATCAAATCAATGTACTATGAAGCTAACGATGGACAGTGGCTTACATGGAGCTGCGCACCCTGACGACTCAACTCCTTCTCAATTTCGACGTTGCCTTAGCTCCTGGAGAAGATGGCAACAGACTTCTTTACAAGTCGCGAGAAAATTTCACGACCAGGCTGGGAGATCTGGATCTGACCTTTACGCCTATCGAGGAGTGATCGTTGGATCTTCGCATAGCTTTGAATAACGATAGCTGCGCTGTTTGTACGACCGCTTTCTCAGCTCAGCTCCAATCGATCATCTTGGCTCCGGGTGCTTCTGCGTCACCATCGCACGTCCAGGTTCTGTAAGGTGTTCGAAATTAGAAGCTTCGTGATTGCGATCCGGTGGTCGAACTTGTATGTCTGGCTTGTCTCGGACGTCTTGGTTGCTGACAGTCTTCGCGCGTCTCGCCATTCCTCCATTGGCTTACCATACATGGACAACTTACATACCTGTATGCTGTACATCCGCTCAGCAAGCATCCACCAGATACGCCGGCCATAAGCCGCACCCACAAAATCCGACACGGTAAGCTGCACTCACCAACCTGGAACCCCGAGTCCCACATTCCCAATCGGTTCCATAAGGTCTAGCTCTTCTGCACCTGCATGCTTGTGCATATTCCCGCCTTGAGCCGCTCAATGCCTTACCTATTTAGTTCTATGAGGTTAGCGGGTTGCTGGTTTTCGTATCTCACTTCTTATTCTCCAAGGCACATCCGGAAGACTTTGTCGGTGGTCGCTGTTGATGGAACGTCCGTGATTGGAATAAGGTGAAGTGGAGATACGGTACTGCCTGCACAGTGAACCACAATCTGATGCACTTCGTGATGTCGTGGTTGGTAACTCCGTCGAAAGTCCGGGGAGTATGTTGAGGAGTTTGTGGTTGCAGTTTCACGATTCAGAATGATATAAAGGTTCATCGGCGTATCAGAGCAACATACACCTCACCCCGAACACGAAGATTCACATACCATCATCACACTGACATTCCACCACATCAACCATGGCCGACCAAGTCAAATACGCCCAGAAGCTCAAGGATGCCAAAGTCCTTGTGATCGGAGGCTCCTCAGGTGGGTACAGCACCTTCTACCCAACTTACCACCAATCTAACCAAGACGTAGGCATCGGCTACGCAGTAGCAGAAGCCCTCATCGAGAATAACTGCCACGTCACAATCTCCGCCTCCAACCCGAAGAAAGCCGACGCCACCGTCGAGAGACTGCTGAAGTCCTATCCGTCCGCCAAATCTAGAGTCTCAGGCCAGTCCTGTGCCTTGGGCGACGAAGCCACCCTCGAGTCGAACATCGTCTCTCTCCTCGAGAAAGTCGGCAAAGTGGACCACATCATCCACACCGCCGGCGACGCCCTAGCTCAAATGGAGCTGTCGAGCATAGACATGGAAAAGATCAAGCAAGCAGGCATGGTGCGCTTCTTCTCCCCCCTGCTCCTTGCAAAGCACGCTTCCAAACACCTCTCCCCCGGCCCCGCCTCCAGCCTCACCCTCACCACCGGCGCGGTATCCGAGCGTCCGACGCCCGACTGGACTGTCATCGGCTCTTACGCTACTGGACTACAGGGGATGACGAGGCAGTTGGCAGTGGACATGAAGCCCATCCGCGTGAACCTTGTGAGTCCCGGGGCGGTGGACACGGAGCTGTGGGATACCATAGGCTTCTCGGAGGAGGCGAAGAAGACATTTTTGGAGGCGCATGGGAAGAAGATGCCGACAGGTAAGTCGCTGCGGTCCGGACTGCCTGCCTGCCACCCTTGGCTATGCTATGGGAGACAACACGTGAGATAATTGCTGACGAGTTTTGATAGGGCGGATTCCAGGGCCAGAGGAGATTGCGGAGAGTTATGTGTATCTGTTGAGGGATAGGAATATCACGGGGGCGATGATTAGTACTAGCGGGGGGTCGTTGTTGGTGTAGACTTGAGGAGCACTCTGCATTGGTGTCCACAAGGAGCGTCTAGACCCAGAGATAGTACAGTACGAGTCGAATCGTCTCTCACATGCTCATGTTTTTAACGAAGTGAATGAGAAATGCAAAGGCCTGGGGCACATGCAAGGGTTGTTCCTGTTTCAGCTTGGTGAAACTTGTCCACCCCACACTGTTGATTTCGAGCTAAATTGTTGTACCTTGATTTACATGTTATTCCTCGGAGCACACGACTCATATAACGACGTTTGCATACTCGGTGTAGCGCTTCACGAATAACGACAAGACACGTACCTTCCACCCCGAGTGCACGAACTTGCAGCAACGTCAACTTCACCATCTCCCAGTCAGTCAACATGGCCTCCCCACAAGCTCAAGAGGGCAAGGTGAAGTCGGTCCTCTCCGGCGACACGCTCATCCTGCAAAACAAATCGAAGCAAGAACGCACGCTCAGCCTGGCCTTCATCAACGCACCTCGACTGCAGCAAGACGAGCCGTGCTCCTACGAGTCACGCGACTTCATCCGTAAGCTGTCCGTCGGCAAGATCATCCACTTCAAGGTGCTATACTCGATTCCCCAGAAGGTCGGAGGGTCGTCAAGAGAATATGGCACAGTCATGCTACAGGGCGGCCAGATGCTGCCAGATCTCATCGTACAAGAGGGCTGGGCAAAGCTGAGAGACGATGCGGATCGCAAGGCCGAGTCACCTGCTGCTGCTGAGCTGCTCGAGCGACTGCAGGCTCTGGAGGCACATGCCAAGGCGGACGAGAAGGGTGTGTGGAGCTCGAAGCCGACGAGTATCCAGAACATGAGGGAGCTACCAGATGCGAAGAGCTTTGCGGAAGAGCACAAGAACTCGACTATGGATGCTGTGGTAGAGAGGGTATTGAGTGGTGACCGTTTGATCTGCAGACTTCTGGTATCGCCAACGCAGCACGTGCAGACGACAGTACTTGTTGCAGGCTTGAAATCACCATCGACAGCACGAACAAACCCGAGCGATGGCTCCTCGCAACCCGCTGAGCCAATGGGAAACGAAGCGCAAGCATTTGTTGAAGAGCGTTTATTACAGCGAGGTGTGCAGGTTAAGATACTTGGTGTCTCGCCGAACAATCTTCTTGTGGGTGAAGTACGGCATCCGGTTGGTAACATCGCCGAATTTCTGCTCAAGGATGGCTACGCACGATGTGTAGATCACCACTCGACATGGCTGGGTGCAGACATGGGCAAGCTACGACAAGCAGAGCGGGAAGCGAAGGAACATCAGCGAGGTATCTTCAAGAGCCACGTAGCACCACGAGCCGGCGGCAGCAGCGAAAGCGAAGCCACCGTCAGCCGAGTCTTCTCCGCCGATACTCTCTACATCCGTAACAAGGCAGGAACAGAACGGCGGATCAACCTCAGCAGCGTCAGACAACCTAAGCCAAGCGACCCGAAACAATCACCTTTCGGCGCCGAAGCAAAGGAGTTTTTGCGGAAGCGATTGATCGGAAAGCACGTCAAAGTTAACATTGATGGTAAACGACCCGCCACCGAAGGTTACGATGAGCGCGAGATGGCTACTGTGTCGCAAAACGGCAAGAATGTCGCTTCGATGCTTGTCGAGAACGGCTACGCATCAGTCATCCGCCACCGCATGGACGACACGGACCGGAGCTCAATATACGACGAGCTACTTGCTGCGGAGGAGGCTGCTCAGAAAGAGGGCAAGGGCATGTGGAATCCCAAGCATCCGAAGGCCACAAGCTACGTCGATTATAGCGAGTCGCTGGAAAAGGCAAAGCGCCAACTCACACTCCTCAAGAACCAGAAGCGGACACCTGCGGTCGTTGACTTTGTTAAGTCGGGCTCGCGGTTCACTGTGCTGGTTGCGAGAGACAATGCGAAACTTACTTTTGTTCTTGGTGGTATTCGGGCTCCTCGTTCTGCTCGTGGGCCGAACGATGCTGCGGAGCCTTTCGGTCAGGAAGCGCACGACTTTGCGGTTCGCAGGTGCATGCAGCGCGATGTTGAGATTGATGTCGAAGACACAGACAAGACGGGTGGTTTCATCGGGACGCTGTACATCAACCGCGAAAGCTTTGCCAAAGTCTTGGTGGAAGAAGGCTTGGCGAGTGTGCATGCCTACTCGGCGGAGAAGAGCGGCAATGCCAACGAGCTGTTCCAAGCGGAGCAGAAGGCAAAAGAGGGTCGGAAAGGGCTGTGGCAGGATTGGGACCCATCGCAAGACGCAGAACAGAACGGCGAGGAGCACGACGACTCCGCAGCCAACGGCACTAACGGCACGAATGGCGATGCTGAGTCGAAGCCACGAGAACGGAACTACAAGGACGTCACAGTCACCTACGTCGACCCAGAAAATGCCCGCGTGAAGCTGCAGATGCTCGGTGCCGGCAAAGCGAACCTTGAGACACTGATGAAGGACTTCGCCTCCTTCCACATCTCCCCCTCCAACTCCCAACCCCTCCCATCACCTCCCAAAGCCGGCGACATGGTCTCCGCCAAATTCACACAAGACAACATCTGGTACCGCGCCCGCGTGCGCCGCAACGACCGCGAGAACAAGACGAGCGACATCGTCTACGTCGACTACGGCAACGCGGAAACGCAGCCCTGGTCCTCGCTCCGCCCGCTCGACCAATCGAGGTTCGGCACCGCGAAGCTAAAACCACAAGCCGTGGACGCTTGTCTTTCGTTCCTTCAATTCCCAACCACCGCCGACTACCTCTCCGACGCCGTCTCCTTCATCGACTCCGTCACCGTAGACAGGGAGCTAGTCGCCAACATCGACTTCACCGACTCGAAGGACAACGGGCTGCTTTACGTTACGTTGATGGATCCCAAGCATGCAGCGAGTCTGGACCAGAGTCTGAATGCGGAGGTGGTGGCGGAGGGTTTGGCGATGGTGCCGCGGAAGCTTAAACCCTGGGAGAGAGGGGCGGGGGATGTGTTGAAGGGGTTGAAGGAGAAGGAGGCGGCGGCGAAGGAGAGCAGGAGGGGCATGTGGGAGTATGGGGATTTGACTGAGGACTAGGGTGATGGACAATGGGGAAGAAAGGAGTGTGGGCACGGGTGGGATTGCATAGTGGTGAAGCAGAAGCATAACCCGTTGCAGGGTGAAACAGGAATAGGAATAGAAGTCCTCGCGATTGTTGCGTAGCATAGGTATACCGAATCCCCCAACGGGTCCTGTTCGCGATGCCATCTCCAAGTACCAGCCAAGCCTGGTGGCGGGATACGAGGGCGTGATGCTGGATGAGAAGGGGCGTAGCACGGAGAATCACGGAATTAAGATTCCTCATCTCATAGTGTTCTCAAAGCCAGGCTTGGTTGATATCGGCAGATCAGCGGCTTTCTCCCGGGTAGGCTCGAGGTTGATGTAGGCCGATCAGCGACTGTAGTGGCATCATCGATGCTGCGGTCGTCGAGGGTGGCTCGTTGGTACACGATGGAGATGACAGTGTCTGCAGTACTCTCCTAGGTTCGGCAGAGCAGTAGCTATAGTAACACCTTCAATGGTTATGTGGTCGAGACCAGATCCATTTGAACTGAGCGACACGGCACACTACACCGATCCTACATATCCCGTCCGTCAAGACATCTCGAGCTTGAGGCCAAGCGTGATGGCGGGGTGTAGAGGGAGGGGCGGAGCACGCGGAGGATATCGGGTTCGAGACTGCCACAGACTGAGGTGGAGGCTTGACTTCGATAGATCGTCTCGTGGACCACAACAACGTGTTGACCCGCTCACATGTTCCAGAGCCGCATGGCAAACATGTGCGTGCGCAGGAGTCATGGTGGAGCTTCGGGATGGAACGGCACCACCAACCACACTTCCCGCCTACCAAACTGCGACCCGCCAAGGACGGAGTCCAAGCTTCTCGATGCACTGGCAGGGTGCGGGCGCTCTCCGGGACAAGATATCCTTGCGGGGACTCCACAGATACCTTGCTCCTTCGACCCCCAATCTTTCCTACGACCTGCATCCAAGACTCCCAAGGCCGCCGATTACAGTCAATGGCCGTGGAGCCAAGAGAGGCGGGTGGTGGAGGGCCTGCGCACGCTGCGGCACTTGCACGCGGCGGCGGGGTTGAGGTGTGATATCCAGACTTCACAAGCAATCTACATGATTGTTGGCCTGGGCGAGGCTGCTGGGCGAGAACGTACGGTGAGGAACGTGTGGTGTGTCTCTACTTGGCTGCATTGGCTTTTGGAGTACGAGGATCCCACGATGGGTACTCCGCATGTGGTGCTCCAGGTTCCAAGCTGGTAGGTATAAAGACGAAGTCCCCAGCTTGATGGTGTTGGGCTGGTAGGCTGGCTATCTCTTGCTTCTTCTCAAGGGCCTTGGAGACTCCCGCACCCTTCCTCAACTTCACTTTTCGTCTCGTCTCAAAGCCCCCGCCGATATGGCTTCAGAAAAAGCGACGCACGCGGATATCATTCCTGCGGATAAGGCGTCGGTTCTGCAGTCCGAGTATGCAATCGATGCTGAGAAGCATGGAGTCGCCGTCGATTATTCCGGTGCACATGCGAAGACAGATCCTGCTGAGATCGCGTTGGTAAAGAAATTGGATCGATGGATCATGCCTACGTACGTTGCACATCACAAAAGCAGGCCATATAGCTGACAGTCCTTCTTTAACAGGCTATTGGGCATGTACTGGTTGAATTACCTCGACCGAAATGCAATTGCTCTGGCCCGTCTAGACGACCTAGAAGTCCACCTCAACCTCTCGTCCTCCGAGTACCAAACCTGCGTCAGCATCCTCTTTGTCGGCTACATCCTTGGCCAGATCCCGTCGAACATGCTCATTACCCGTCTCCGCCCTTCGTACTACATGGCAGGATGCATGTGTCTCTGGGCCGTCGTCAGCTGCTTGACTGCGCTCGCAAAGGACTTCAAGGGCTTGCTCTTGACTCGGTTCTTCTTGGGTGTGGTTGAGGCGCCGTACTATCCCGGTGCTCTATATCTGCTGTCGATCTTTTATACCAGGAAGGAAGTTGCTACGCGGATCAGTGTTCTCTACACTGGAAACATCTTGGCGACGGCCTTCGCTGGACTCATTGCTGCGGGCATTTTTGAGGGACTGGGAGATGTTGCAGGACTCCATGGATGGCAGTGGCTCTTCATCTTGCAAGGGTGAGTCAAGCAACCAACCCTACATCGCATGTTTGCCGCATTCTGACGGTTTCCAGCGCCGCCACCTTCGTCGTCGCTGTTGCTTCCGCCTTCATCCTCCCCGACGATCCTCTTCAGACCAAGTGGTTGACACCCTCAGAACGTGAGCACGCCAACGCCCGTATCGTGGCCGACACCGTGGGCGCCAAAGTTCAGACCAGCAGCTGGAAGGGTCTCAAGGAGGCCGGCAAGGATCCCAAGATTTGGCTGTTCGCTTTCATGCAGCATATGCATTTGGCTGCCAATGGCTTCAAGAACTTCTTCCCCACCGCTGTGGAGACCCTTGGATTCTCTCAGACCATTACGCTGTACGTCTGCCTCTCTATCATGCCACTGGAGTCCAAGCTAATGTTTCCTGCAGTGTTCTCACCTGCCCACCCTACCTCATCGCAGGCATCATCTCGATCTACTGGTCCTACCAATCTGGCCGGTTCAACGAGCGCACGTGGCATATCACCGCAGCCAAAGCCGTCGCGGTCTTTGGTTTCGTGCTCGCTGCCGCCACATTGAACACTGGCGCGCGCTATTTCGCCATGTGCGTGTTCGCTATTGGCACATACGCGGTGAACTCCATCATCCTGGGCTGGGTGTCCAGCACATGTGGTCAGACGAAGGAGAAGAAGGCTTGCTCTCTTGCTATCGTCAATACCATCGCCAATGCTTCGTTCATCTGGACTCCAGTAAGTCACCTACTTCGTCATGGCCGTCATGCGACGTCTTACTGACAGCACTTTAGTACCTCTGGCCAGACACCGATGAGCCTCGCTATGCGATCGCCATGGGCAGCTCAGCGGGTTTCTCGGTCGCCACGGCGCTGAGTGCGTGGGCCATGAAGATTTGGCTTAAGAGGATCAACAGCAAAATCAGGCAGACGGAGGATGAGTCGGTGCTGAGGTTCGCGTATTGAGTTGCTTCTGGATGCGCGTTCGACGCTGCGGTTCATTGATGAGGACATGACATGATGTGGTTCGGCATTCACGTTGGAAGATGCCAGATACCGCTACGAACTATGTACATACCCTGATGAAACGACTTCGAGAAAGTCCTGCGTCGTAACGTCCATACCAACTGAGATACCAACTGAACGTCGTATATCTGGGCTACCTGTCAGGCAAATGAGCAGAACGAATAGCAGTACAGTAGCACGAGAAGCAGAGGTCCAGTATGTCCTATGTTGGCCCTATGTACAACCTGCGACTAGGGACAAGGGACAGAAATAGTGCTCTCCTACGTAGGAACAGAGCGGCTAAGGGGACATCGAGGAGTGCACTGGCCTCTAGAGAAACACTTTTTGTGAGAACCTCGCGACTGCTACTTGTTCGACCACGTCCCGGGCTGTGATGTTCAATTGCACGTGAGAATATCGTCATAGTTAGTCAGCACTGGAGATGGCACTTCATGTTTTCGATATTGCCACCAGAACTCTTCTTCCATCATCTACGCCCCGATGCCACACTTCCCGGATAGCCAGAGTCAGTCGGCCGGCGTTGCGCCATCTAGAACCGTAGAGGATGAGGCCGCACGCAAAGAGCGTGTGCAGACCAAGAATAGGCGAATACGCTACCTTCAGCTTCATCCTGAATACTTTGAGGAACCCTCACTAGAGCTGGCAGGTAGGCGAAACTTGACACTGTTTTCGCTTCGTCTCGCAGAACCAATGGATGACCGCAGATCCACTCCTCTACGACAGGACAGTCCGCTATTTCCAGTCCGCGGAGCAACGAGAGAAGGAAGGTCGAGCCAAAGGATATGCGGGAACCCTGGAAGCTAACTTGCTACGCTCCGAGGCCAAGCTGGAAGCACTGCGACATCCTGATCCGAACAGTCCTATGGTCTACACAAAAGCGCCGGATGGTTCGATCACGGGTGTCGAACAGGACGTGGATGAACCGCCTCGGGGTAAGGAGGCAGGCTGGGAGCAATGGAAGGATGTGATGAGCTCAAGGTTTGTTAGAGGCGATGACGAGGACTTTGACTATGCTACCGTGGACGGAAACGAGGACTTCGGTGATAGGGATGAAGAAGAGCGAATCAAATTGGATGAGTACCTGGAAGGAGAGGAGGCTCGCTTTGTGGGAGAGGGCACGCCCAAGGGAGAGACGGGTGTGCAGGACTACTAAAGTCAGAACGTGATGGACAGACGATGGTAGTTCATAGTGAGCTGATCTTGTTTGATGAGCTTGTAGACCTAAAAGGTGGTCGACCCTAACCGTAACCATAACCATAGTTCTCCATGAACGTCGTTCCCATAAGCTCATACGAATATTGAGTAGACCTGGAAAGATACGCCACCTTGTCCCAAATCCAACTGTAAAAATTCGCCTCCCCGTGAAATGCACCTACAACGCAGTCGACGTTCTCCGCCACCCATATAAGACTGAAGGCGGGATACTCGCCGTTATACCTTGATCTACCAATCCTCGGAAGAGAGATAAATGCTCTGTGGGCCGCCGTCGTATGTTCCACCCTCGAACGTGCCCTTGTAGGCTGGCACAGAGTACCAGCACTGCGGGATTGAATCTTGCCCAGGCAGAGTGTCACTAGAGCAGTCTGTGTTAGCTGCGTGTTCTTCATGATATAGCAAGTCAAATAGCGAGACTAACAGATCAGCTTCGCCAGGGGTGCCACCAGCTTTAGCGCAGTCTACCTGCAGCTTCATATACGCTGGAGTATCGAATCCGAATTCCTCAGCAAGAGATTTGTGCTGGTCCTCAGACATGGTGAGGTATTGGCATCGATCGACCTGATTCTCACAAATAGTGAGGTCTGGGTATTCTTGGAAGCTGCGTGTTGTGGTGTTTAGCAGGGCTTCCCCATATGGAGAACGACTGGAAGTGCATACAGGTTCAGGCAGATGTCATCAACCCAGGCGGAGCCATATCCGCCATACTCGGCGCAAGATTCTTCGTCGTCCCAGGTAGTGTCGCCAATAACGGCGAAGTTTGCCTTGCTCATCGCCATGTCGACAATGCGAGGCCGGAATGCGTCGAATGCTCCTTTGAGCGTCTGATCGCAACCTACGTTAGCAGATAGTTCGACATCAAGAAGGAGAGGGCCAGACTTACGTCGTTGAAGGTCGAGTCAGACTCTCCGGGCAACATTTTGCCCTGTACAAAGTTAGCAGCGCCGACGAGAGCGCGAAGGATTCTCATAATCTGGAGAGAGGCTCGACTTACGTCCGAATAGAAGTGAGCAATCGGGTTCTCATTCGGATAAATCCCTGATGAGCCTTGCTATCCAGGAAGAAGGTTGTAGTCGTCGCCCTCCTCGGCGTGACCGGCAGCCATGCGGCCCATCTTCTCCAGAAACTCACGGGACTGCGTGAACAGACTTTCGAGGACGGGCTCGAGGTCTCCGCCGTCGATCTGGCCTGGATCTGCACCGTCTCCTATCGGATGGATAGACAGGTTAGCAAGTGTCTCGGAGCCGTCTTCAAGATTCACGATATCACAGAGGGTCGCAGAGCGCTTAATGCTGTCTGGGGGAACCTTTTGGTCCCTTGATTTGACGTACCGATATCGATGATACCAAAGGTGCCACCAATAATGTAGGTAGATGCGCCAAACGCACCAAGCGCCTTCGTGGTGGATGCGGCTACAGCAGCATTGGCTTCCGCATTGGCAATGGCCGTGTCAATCTTTTTCAAAGCATTGATCTTGGCAGTGGCGTCGTTGATATTGTTCGCCCAAGTTCGAACGCCGCGTAGAGTCTGACATGCGCATGTTAGCCGAACCTCTCCCAAAGTACAATCAAGTACCGGGTCATGCTTCAACATGACCATAGCCTGGTGGTTGTAGCAAGGAATGAGTAGAAGATGTCACTCACGCCGACTCTCGCAGCAGTAGCCGCAGCACGGGCACCAGCAGCAATCCCAGCACCACCTGCAGTTCCTCCCTACCACGATATCAGTATCGACGACAATTTCTGGGCAGAAGAGGGTACGGACGATGAATTAGAAGATGACTCCGAGCAGGCTGGCTAATGTGTCCAAATCGTTGGTCGCCGGAGGCGCCGTAAAGACCTCCGCTATCCTCTCAAGCGATAATAGGTTCGTGATAGTGGTGTCCTGCAGGTACTCGTGGGCGATGTTGAGCTTCGAGTGCATGCCGACCAAGGCTCGAAGTGCCCAGTAGTAGGAACCTAGTACAGTTAGTTGTGTCCCAGACAGTTACGCTGTTGGGTATCGAAGCTTACCGTAATTTCGTCGGGCAAAGTCCTCGCATTCAATGTTAGGATCGCATTCGCCGCCTGGTATACCGCAGCCCTTGAACACTGTCAGTTTCTGTGGATTTCCACAAAAGCGAGGAGGGTCAACTCACTCCCAGGCCATTGTCGCCAGCGGTGGGCATCGCAACCTCCATCATATGGTCTGCCCATTTGTTGTTGGGACCGTCGTCTCCGGTCACCAGTTCAGCGAAGTTGGCCAGCCGGTTGTAGAGGTCAGCCGTGTCGTGCACATGTGGGAAGACTTCTTGCGTGGACGCTTACCATGGGCCGACACCCAGGTCTCCGTTCTCCCAAAGTAAGTTGATACTTTCTCCGGAGAGCAGATCCCAGTTCTCACACCAGTATCTACGAGGGTATCAGCAACGGCTCCTCTTATCTTCTATCGCAAAGTCCTTACGCGACATTCATCTCCTGGTAAAGCTCATCGGATGGTTCTTCTACCGGCGGGTCCGCCTCTTCCGCTGGGGTTCCGTAGGAGGGGTTTCCTCAGTCACCTCGCCATCGGTGGTGGTTGTCACAACCTCCGGAGTGGTCGGTTCAGGTGCAGGGGTTGGAAGACAAGCCGCCGGAGTGCTGGCCGCTCCGATCAACGCCTCGCACAATACATCGACAGCGTTCTGACTCGGCGTAGCTTGAGGGGCAGGGAATGGAACTGCAGCAACAAATGTGGACAGGCCTGATATGGCCACGGCCCAAGCTGTCTGCGCCATAACGAAGGTACGGGAGATAACGATGGTAGGATCTGTTCACGGAAGGCCTCCTTGTGGACGGTCGATGCGCTTTGTTCGTAAACGACACGTTGGGGCGTCGGGGCTGTTGGCGTTTATAATCCATCTTGTGGCTCGCTCGTCTTCCACGGATCATTGCGAGTTATGCCTGTCGCCCGCGAAGGATGTAGTCTTTCGAAGCATGAGACTCTGGCGTTCTGGGCATTCGTCCTTTGCATGGGTCGTGATTTGAGTCTGGAGATAGGAAAGATACCAAGAGCCAGTTTGTCATTTCGAAGTCCTGTGC
>JAABUK010010248.1_pt1 | contig 12552 bp, 7 predicted proteins | sample 5559141 | NCBI WGS metagenome assembly JAABUK01 (sample SAMN10711869, study PRJNA513367) | rock metagenome | isolation source: Antarctica rocks | place: Antarctica: Victoria Land, Pudding Butte nord | collected 2016-01-03
TGCTGCAACAGCGCGATCGGGTCTGGCTGGCGTGTCCCGGCGAGGTGGCCCGCTACGTCGCCGGCCTGCCGCCCGGCATCGTGCCCGGCAGCCTGCACGGCCCCGAGGCGTAACATGCTGTCAAAGGTGTGGATAGGCTTGCAACCTTGGCTCTTCCGCACTTTTGGTGCAGGCGGCACTACCCGCTGAGCATCAAGTCATTGTATTAACTATCAGATCTGGAAGTCTCAGGTGCCCGAGAGAGTTACCTAGGAGCAGCGTGTCGCAGAGCCGGAATGCTGAGTATGGTCAATAGTTTACCGGCTCATCGCAAATCGAGCTGCACCAAAAGTGCGGAAGAGATGCCCAGCGCGTGTTGCGCACCGCCTTGGAGGAGACAATAGGGCCGCAGTGGAACGGCGCACGACGCTTCCAACATGCTGGCTGGCGGACGCGTGGAGGCCGATAGTGGGTAGGTGGCATTCGACCCCTTGGATGAGATCGGTCCGCGCTGCGTTCAGGGACCACCGAAGGTCGCGGTCGGCTTGTCCGGCCAGCACGTGGGCCAGCCTCTGTCTTCCGTCCCGCGGCGCCGCGCTCGCCACCCTTGTTGTTGGAGGTGGTTATGGAAGCACTGATCGAACGCGCTGCCGGGCTCGACGTGCACCAGGGCTCGGTGGTGGCTTGCATCATCCTTAGCGCGGCAGGGCGCCGGCCGAGCAAGGAGGTGCGCAGCTTCGGCACCATGCGCCAGGACCTCGCGGCCTTGCGCGCGTGGCTGCTGGAGAAGGGTGTCACCCACGTCGGCATGGAGGGCACGGGTGTCTACTGGCAGCCGGTGCATGCTGCCCTGGAAGGTGACTTCACCGTCATCGTCGGCAATGCCCCGCACATGCGCAACGTGCCCGGACGCAAGACGGACGTGAAGGACGCCGAGTGGATCGCCGACCTGGTCCGCCATGGGCTGGTGCGCGCCAGCTTCGTGCCACCCCCGGGCGTCCGGGTGCTGCGCGACTTGGTGCGCCACCGCAAGGCGCTGGTCGGCACCCTGGCCGCGGAACGGAACCGCACGCTCAAGCTGCTCGGGAGCGCCGGCATCAAGCTTGCGGGCGTGATGAGCAGCGTGTTTGGCGTGTCCGGCATGCTGATGCTGCGCGCCCTGGCCGAGGGCAGCACAGCCCCTGCCGCCATGGCCGACCTCGCCAAGCGCCGTTTGCGGAGCAAGATCGACCAGCTCGCCCTGGCGCTGGACGGCTCGCTCGCCGAGCACCAGCGCCTGCTGCTCGGCCTGCACATCCGCCTCGGGGAGATCGACCGTGATCTGGCCGAGGTCGAGGCCGCGATCGGCGGCGCCATGCAGCCGTTTGCCGCCCAGCAGGCCTTGCTGGTGACCATCCCCGGCGTGGATGCGCTGACGGCCGCGGCCATTGTCGCCGAGATCGGGGTGTACATGACCGTCTTTGGCACCACCCAGCGCCTGGCCGCCTGGGCGGAGCTGGCCAAGGTTCCGGCGGCGAAGCCGGTGGAATGCCGGCGGAGGGCGGGCTGTGCCCGGCCAACCACGAGAGCGCGGGCAAGCAGAAGCGGCGCGGCACCCGCAAAGGCAACCCCCACCTCAAGGCCATGCTGGTCGGGACGGCCATCTCCGCTTCACGGACCAAGGGCAGCTACCTGCGTGACAAGTTCCATCGGCTGCGGGTCCGCATGGGCGCGAAGAAGGCCGCCGTGGCCGTCGCGCACAAGATCCTGGTCGCCGCCTTCCACATGCTGCAGCGTGCCGTCGCCTTTGCCGACCTCGGCGCCGACTACCTCGACCGTGTCGACAAGCATCGCACCGCCAAGCGCCTGGTCCGCCGCCTCGATGCCCTCGGCTACAACGTCATGCTCCGCCCCAAGACGGCCACAGCCTGATCCATCATGACCGCGACCCAGTCAGCTACAGGACCGCCTACCTGAATTTTCGGGCCAGCCAAGGTTGGGAGCCGGTCCACATTGTTAGATGACCGGTCCCTGACTGGTTGCGCCGGAAGCTGCCCACAGGCGAGCGGCAACAAATGTCCGCTTTTCGCTCCCGCCCATTCCAGAGCTGCCTGGCAGCTATCGGCCAATTCTGCTCAGGCGAGCCAGACGGCGGCGTTCGTGAAATCATTTTGCAGAAAAGGTGAGGACTGAATCGTAGTCCGTTCGCTTTAAGGTTCTGCCGGATCCATTCCGGCAAGCCTTGTGATGACGACCGGTGCGGTGCATCGTTTTCCGGGCGATGGCGCCGACAAGGAGGACGGCCATGAGGATGCCGGGCAGCCACGAGAGCTGGTTCACACAACGGCGCCGGCGCTTGATGGCCACCGTGATTGCAGCTGCCGGACTCGCCAGCCTGCCCCGGAACGGGCGCGCGGCGCCGATCGTGCCCGCCGGCACCATCCTGCGCCACGGTCGCATCCTGACCGTAGACCCGGCATTCACCACGGCGCAGGCCGTGGCGGTCGCCGGCAATCACATCCTGGCTGTGGGCAGCGATTCGGAGATTTCGGCGCTGGCGAATGCGGCGACGAGGGTGATCGACCTTAAAGGTGCCACCGTGGTTCCGGGGCTGCGTGACAGCCATCTGCACACGCTTGCGGCCGCGCGCGACATCTTCAATGTGGCATTGCAGGACGCGAGAAGCTTGGCGCAAGTGAACGCGGCGCTCGCCGCCCGCGTCGCGGTAACCAAGCCGGGCGACTGGGTGATCGCCTCCTCCGGCTGGCACGAGGGGCAGATTGCCGAGGGGCGCATGCCGACCCGGCTGGAGTTGGACAGCATCTCACCGGACAACCCCGTCTATATCCCCCGCGGCGGGCATGTCGCCGTGGCGAACTCCGCCGCCCTGAAGCTGGCCGGCATCACGCGCGACACGCCCGATCCGAAGGGGGGTGTCCTGGTCCGCGACGCGTCCGGCGACCTGACGGGCTTCCTGGTGGAAGGGCCGGCCATGAACCTGGTCCGTCACCTGCTTCCAGTCATGCCACGTGAGCGACTGACGGAGGGACTGGCCCGGTTCAGCGCCACATTGGCCGGGCTGGGCGTGACTGCGACGACGGAGCCAGGGTGCACGCCGGAGGAGATCGGCGCCTACATGGATCTGTGGCGCATGGGCGGCATGAAGCACCGCGTGCGCATGATGCAGTGGGCGATGGGGCTCGCCGACGTGAAGGCACGCTCGGCCGTGCTGGCGCCCAACTTCGGCGACGATTGGCTGCGGATCGGCGGCTTCAAGACGCTCTACGACGGCGGCGTCGAGGGCGCCTGGACCTACGACCCCTACCGCGTCGTCGAGGGCGAGCAGCCCGACCCGACCTTCCGCGGCAAGCTGCTCGGTCCCGCGGGTGGCGACGCAGAGGCACTGGAGATGTTTCGGCTGGCGGCCAGCCGGGGTTGGCAGTTCCAGGTGCACATGGTGGGCGACGCGACGACCGACCACGTTCTCACGCTGTGGGAGACGGTCGCCAAAGAGTATCCGATCGGCGATCTGCGCTGGACGGCGATGCACATCATGCTCGCCCGCCCCGAGGCGCTGGATCGAATGAAGCGTTTGGGCATCCGCACCACCGTGCAGGACCAGTCCGTGCGGCTGGCCAACAACATGCTCCGCTATTGGGGCGAGGAGCGCGCCGCCTGGTGCACCCCGGTGCGGGAGGTAGTGGAACGCGGCATTCCCACGGGCGCCGGAACCGACGCGCCGGTCGCTCACTGGAACCCGTTCGTGGCGCTCTGGTGGCTGGTCACCCGCAAGGTGGAGGTCCGCGGCGAGATCACGGGGCCGCTGGGTCCGCAGATGGCGGTTTCGCGCGAGCAGGCGCTGCGGCTCTACACGATGGGCAGCGCGGACGTCGATTTCATGGAGGACCGCGCCGGATCGATCGAGGCGGGCAAGCTCGCGGATTTGGCGGTGCTGTCCGATGACTACATGACCGTGCCGGAGGACCGCATTCGCGACCTGCACTGCACGCTCACCATGGTGGACGGCCGCATCGTCCACGAGGCCTGAGTTGGTGGGCACCTTCCCGAATGTCGTCCGGCCTCGCCAGGCGCTGCGTGCGAGCGGCGTTGTCGGGGCGGCTTGCGCGGCTGAGTGGGCAAGCAGGGAAGGCCGGAGTATCGATTGGGACGGGTTGTTCGCGAGCACCGGTCTGTTTGGGATCGAGATCGGTGCGGCCGGCGCGCTGGCCGGCACGCTGGTCGAACTGGTCGGTTTCATGTCTCCGCCCATGATGGCCGAGGCCGGCTACTTCGTGTTGTCACGCAGCCCGCTGCCGAATTGCCCATTCTGCGTGCCGGCCTCGAGCTGGCCGGACGACATCGTGGTCGTGCACCTGCTCACGCGCGGTGTCGATATCGACCATCCCGCTCGCGCCGTCGCTGTTCGCGGCATCCTGGACCTGGGCGAGCGTAACGGTCCCGCACCCGGCTTGAGCGCTCATGCGCGGCTGCTGAGCGCGGTTTGGCGGCCTTTGCCGGCCGAGCCGTGAAAGGGCTTCAAAGGGCTACTTTGGCGAATGAACGTTAGGGCCTGAGCCAAAACAATCGAGTCGAGATTGTGGGTAGGAATCGGTTTGCGGATCGTATCAGCCTGGCAGGGTAATGGACACTGCCGCCATCAAAGCCCGCTTCGAAGCGCTGCTCCTAGGAGAGCGCGACCGGCCCCAGCGTCCAATGGCGGCTGGACCAGAACACCTACGAGAAGGGCACCAAGGTGTCCGACGAGCAGATCGCCAGCCTCAACATCACCCCGGCCAAACACCACGGCGAATGGAACTACACCATTGCGCCTCGAAAGCCGGGTAGCTGACGCGATTGTTTTGGCTCAGACCCTTAGCCCCGGAAAGCAGTCAGGCCGCTGTCGGCCAAAACTCACCCACTCCTCGTTTCTTGAGGCAACGTGAACGTGTCCGGACCTCCAAGTTCGAGCATTGGGTCCAGCATGCCATCCGTAGGCGTGATGTCGATCGTCCGACAACGGCCTCTATGTGATCGCAGCCCACGCCATAGCCGCCGAGGTCGTGGCATTCGCTGATGCTGGCCTCCCGTAGACCCTGATCGAGACGTGCTCCACGCTGAAGACTTGCCTCGGCCAGGCGCACGGCTGGCGGTCAACCACGCCGGCCCTCTCGCATCCATGCAAGCTGAACAGTTGAACTGCAAGGGGGACATTGGCATGACGGATTGGCGTACTGCGACGGCCCTCGCCGGGCATATCGCTTCATCCTGGCAAGGCGGCCCGGGCGGTGCCTTCCTGCTGTTCGATACCAATCGAGTGCAGGTCGCTGTCTGCGGCGGCCTGGCAAGCCTGGAACATGGGCTGTCATTCACCCCGGACACGCCCAGCCGTTACGCCAGCATCAGCAAGCACATGCTTGCCGCCTGCCTGCTGCTGGAAGGGGTCGAGCTGGAGGCGCCGCTCAACGCCCTGCTGCCCGGCTTGCCGGATGCGTTCGCTGCGGTCCCGCTGGGGCGGGCACTGGACATGACCGGCGGCCTGCCGGACATGATGGAGCTGCAGTGGCAGCTCGGCGTGCCGTTCACCGCGACGCTTACGGCCGAGGACGTCGGCGCCACGCTGCACCGGCTGCGCGCCACCTGCACCCTGCCAGGCGCGGAGATGGCATACTCCAACACCGGCTGGAGGCTGGGACAGGTAGTGCTGGAAAGGCACGCCGGCGCGCCCTACGCCGAGTACCTCCGCCGCCGACTGTTCGAGCCGCTCGATCTCGCTATGGCGTTTCCCTACGACGAGGCGGAGCCGGTGCCGGGATTGGCGACTGGATACTGGACGGGATCGAACGGGTGGCAGCGGGGCCGGTACGGGATGCACATGTCGGCGTCTGGCGGCCTTGCGGGCAGTGCGGCGGCGCTGGCGCGCTGGGCCGGGGCGCTTATGGGCGGACGGGCGCCACTGGCTGGAGTTCTACAGCGACTGGCGGCGCCACGCGTCTTCGCAAGCGAGGCGGCGAACGCATACCGGCTCGGCCTGGTCGAGCTGTGGCTGGGCGGCACGCGGCTGCTGGCGCATAGCGGGTCCTTGCCGGGCTACCGCAACCACCTATTGATGGCGCCGGAGCATGGCGTGGGCGTCGTGCTGCTGCTCAACCGGGACGAGGACCCGCTGTTGCCAGCGTTGCGCGTGGTGGCAGCGCTGCTTGGCGAACCGCCGCCTGAGCCGGCACCCGACCTGCCGCCCGGCCTGTACGCGGCCGCGGACGGCCCGGCCTGGGCGGAGATCCATCCGGGGCCGTCGAGTTCATGGGCGCGCGGGAAACGCTGCTGGCGTCCGGCAGCCGGGTCCGCTCAATCCCGAGCACGCTGGAGATGGACTTGTCGGTCAGCGTCGGCGCAATCAAGGGCACGATCGGTGGCGTGGCCCGGCAGCTGCACCGTGTCCCGGACCGGCTGGCGCTCGACCCCGCTCTGGCAGGGGCGTGGCGGGAGGAGGTTTTTGGCGCGGAGCTGACGATCTCCGGCGACGGGGCGGCGCGCTGGCCCTGGATGGGCAGCTTCGGGCGGGAGGTGGCCTTGACGCCGTTGCCGGGCAGGCGGGCCCTGGCCGACCTGCCGCACCTGATGTGGCGCCATCGCCCCTGTTTATGGCTGGATGCAGAGGGCAGCCTGCGGGTGGCCAGCCACCGTGCCCGCGTGCTGCGGTTCCGGCGGGTGTGAGCCGCCCGGCTACTTGTCCAGGTTCCAGTATAGGATAACCGGTGACTCCAGGAACCCGGTAACCGTGCTGCGCAGCGCCACCGGCTGCTGATACTGTCCCATGACGATATAGGGCTGCACCTTCGCCAGGTATCGGTGCAGCGCATCCAGCGCCGCCGGACGGGCTGCATCGCCGGCGTCCAGGAAGGCCTGGCGCAGCTTCTCCGCCTCTTCGTCACAGGGCCAGCCGGGGAAGTTGCGGCCGTTGCAGGCCATGTTGGTGCCGATGTTGGTCAAAGGCGAGTGCATCGTCGGTCCACTGGCGCCCGTGGCGAACAGGTTCCAGCCGCCCTTGTCCGGTGCGGCGCGGTTCGACTGCCGCCCGGCCGTCGTGCCCCAGTCGGCCCAGGCGATCTCCACGTTCATGCCCGCACGCTTCATCTCGTCCGCCGCCGCCTCCGCCATCTGTCCGATCCAGGCGATCTCGTGTGTCGAGGGGACGACCAGCGTCTCGCCCTTGTAGCCCGCCTCCTTCAGCAAGGCGCGGGCCTTTCCCAGGTCCGGCCGGATGGCCTCCGTTCCCGCCTGCGTGCCATAGGGGCCGCCGCAGATGAAGAAAGACCGGCACTCCGTCCAGTTCTGCTTGTCCCCGAAGCCAGCTGCCATGATGTCCGATTGGTCGATGATGTAGGCAAGCGCCAGCCGGGCGCGGGGGTCGTTAAATGGCGGGTATAGCGAATTGGGCCGCAGCATCGTCTGGGTGCTGAGGTCGGTGAGCTTCTGCACGCGGATGTTTGGATTGCGGCGGACCAGCGGCAGCAGTTCCAGCGCGGGTTGCTCGATCACGTCGACCTCGCCTGCCTGCAAGGCGGCGACGGCGGTGGACGGGTCGGGGATCACCTGCCACTCCACCCGGTCCACCTTGACCCGGCGGCCACCCGCCAGCCCGTCCGGGGGCTCGTCCCGCGGCACGTAGTCGGGGTTGCGGTCGAACACGGTCAGCGCGCCGCTGACCCGCAGGTCCTTGTTGAAGCGGAAAGGGCCAGAGCCGATGGCGGTGGTGATGGGTTGCGCTGGGTCGCCGGCCAGATCCTGCGCCCGCATGATGACCGGTACCTGGCCAATGCCGGAGCCGAGCGAGAACAGCATCGCCGGATAGGGCCTGGACAGTTTGATCTCGAAGGTGTCGGGATCGATCGCGTCCATGCCGGCGACCGACCCGGCCAGTTTCTGGCCCACCACGTCCCGCTGCATCCAGCGTTGCAGGGACGGGATGACATCCGCGGTGGTCACATGCTGGCCGTCATGGAACTTCAGGCCCGGCCGCAGCGTGAAACGCCAGGTCAGCCCGTCGGCCGAGGTGCTCCAGTCCCGCACCATTTGCGGCTTGGGCTGCAGCTTGCTGTCCCAGGCGAACAGCGTTTCGTAGACCATCAATCCGTAGATGCGGGTGATGACGATGCTGGCGAAGCCGGGATCAAGCTGCGTCAGGTCGGCGCTCGGCACCACGCGCAGCACCTTGGGCGCAGTCTGCGCCTGTGCGGCCGTGGCCAGCAGTGCGGCGGCCAAGGCCCATCGGGCGATCCACATCGAGCCATCCTCCAAATTGTGCACAGGACTGCACCATGGCAGGGATTGCCGGTCAGCGCAGGCCCAGCTTCGCCGGACACACACAGCCATCCATGATCCTGCCGATCTCGGCAGCCGAGAGGACGCCGATCTCGGCGATGAACACGATCCGCACCCGGGGTGCCCCTGGCGTAGGCGTACCGGCTGCGGCCAACGTCGCGCGCCCGCCGGCGAGCTGAAACAGAAGCTGGTGGCCGGGCTGCTCCACCGTCTCGAACAGCCCCTTGGCCCGGGCGAGCTTCGGAGCAAGCCGGCCGATCGACGCCTGCAGGCGAGGCAGGGAGACCGGCTGCTCGGATGTCCAGCTGAGGGTCTCGAACCGGTCGGCCGCCGGGCGGCGCCGGCCTGGGTCGCGCGGCGGCGGCGGACGGTCCGGGTCGTCGGGGAACAGCAGCGCCGCGGGCACCTGGCCATGCAAGGCATCGACGATGACCGCTGCCGGCTTAACCGCAGCCACGGCGGTCCGCTTCCGTTCGCGCCCGGCGGCACCCGCGAGGTCGACCTTGCTGAGCGCCACCACGTCCGCGGCGCGCAATTGGGAGCGGAGCAGCGGATCGTCCAACGCCTCCGCGGACGCCGTCGCGTCCACCACGCAGAGCACCGTCTCCAGCGGCGCCTCCCGCCAGATCACGGGGTCCATGAGGTTGCGGACGATGTCCGCCGGATCGGCCACGCCGCTCGTCTCGATCACGATGGCCTCTGGGCGTGGGCTGCGCCGCAGCAGGGCCGCGAGCGTTCGCAGCAGGTCGCCTTCCAGCGAGCAGCAGATGCAGCCGTTGGCCAAGCTGACGACCCCGTCGGCGGCGCCCACGATCAGCTCGGCGTCGATGTTGATGGCGCCGAAGTCGTTGACCACGGCGGCGATCCGCCGGCCCTCGGCATGGGCCAGCAGGTGATTGACGACGGTGGTCTTGCCCGCGCCCAGGAAGCCGGCAACCAGCAGGATCGGGACAGGCACGTCCGTCAGCTGGCGGCGACCGGCCGGCGCACCGGCCGCCCGGGCCGCACCGCCACGTCCATCACCCCGTCGGTGATCACCGGCTGCCCGGCGACCAAAAGGTGCCTTACCCCTTCCGCCGGGCGGTTCATTGCCGAGAACTCGGCCCGGTCGGTCAGCGTCTCGAGATCGAACACAACCACGTCGGCGTCGGCGCCGGGCTGCAGCCGCCCTTTGGCGTGCATGTCGGGCGTGCTCGGCTCCAGGATTTCCGCTGGGATCAGCGTGCACTTGCGCACGCCGTCCAGCAGCGAGATCGCCTGGCGCTCGCGCACCCAATGGCGCAGGAAGCGGGTATAGGTGCCGGCGGAGCGCGGGTGGGAGGTGGCGTCCTGCGGCAGCGGCCAGGCGTCGCCGGCATAGGTCGTGCCGTCCGGCAGCGACCAGGGCATCGCGTCCGAGGCGATGGCCCCGCCTGGGAACAGCACCGACATGTCCAGCAACTCGCGGTGGCGCTCGTTGTTCTCCGTGTCCAGGATGTGCCACAGCACCAGGGTCGAGGGTTCCTCGGCCTGCGCCGCCAGGAGCTCCTCGCGGTTCTGGAACCGCCGCCCGTCGATCACCCGCTGCACCGAATCGTAGCCGGTGCCGTTCCGCTCCTCGAACTCGGGATCGCTGAAGAACGCGGCGGCCAGCACGGTCGAGCCGGTGCCGTAGGGATAGGCCTCGAGGGTGATCGGCAGGCCCTGCTCCTGCGCCTTCGCCACCAGCCGGGCGCAGCGTTCCACGTCCGTCTTGCTGGAGCTGTTGAAGTGGCAAATGTGCATGTGCGCGCCCGTGGCGCCGGCGTAGCCGATCAGGCGGACATAGGCCTCGGCGGCGCTTTCCGGGTCGATGCGCGACATGTAGGCGACGTGCGTGAAGGTGGGGACGCCTCGGGCCGCCGCCAGCTGGCACACCGCCGCCAGCTCCTGCACGCCTGCGCCGGGCGCGTAGGCGTTGAGAATGCCGATGCCGACGCCGCCCTCATCCAGCCCGCGGCCGAGGCGGTCGAGGATGCCCTGCATTTCGGCTTCGCTGGCGACGTTCTCCACCCAGCGGCGATCCCGCATGGCGCGGCCGAACGCTTCGAGCGAGGATTCCTCGTTGGAGCCGGTCATGGCGCCGATGCGGGCAAAGGCCCAATTGGCGGAAGCGCCGTAGTTCAGCACCCGCCCCTGATCGGCCTGGCGCCGATACCAGGACGCCACCGGCATCACCCCCGCCTCCAGGTCGAGCGTCGTCGTCACGCCGTCGAAGGCCTGCATGCGGTCCGCGGGGATCGACTGGCCGTGCGCGTGCAGGTCGATGAACCCGGGGGCCACCACGAGCCCAGCGGCGTCGATCACCCGCTCGGCGCCGCCCAGTCCCGTTCCCACGGCGGCGATCCTGCCATCCAGCAGCGCCACGTCGCCCACGGCGTCCATCCCGCTTGCCGGATCCACCACCCGGCCGCCACTGATCACCAAGCTACCCATGTCGTCACTCCGCGTATTAGAAAGCCATCGTCACGCGGGAATGTGACGAAAGCTGGCCATCCTCGCAGAGTCTGCTTCTCGCCGCCATTCACCCCGAAGCGGCCAGTCGCGTCACGGCCAGTGTCTTTCTGGGGCTTGCAGACCAAACTTGGCGGCGCGAGCATAAAGAAAATACGCCGAGGATCCGTTCATGCTCCCGCAAGTCGATCGCCGCACTGTGCTGGCCGGTGCCGCCGCTTTGTCCGCCGCCAGCGCCGCCCGCGCGCAGGCGGCCAAGCCCAACATCATCTTCATCATGGCCGACGATCTCGGCTATGCGGATGTCGGATGCTACGGACGCCCGGACATCAAGACGCCTCATGTCGACGGGATCGCCGCGCGAGGCGTGCGCTTCCTGCAAGGCTACGCGAACTCGGCCGTGTGTTCGGCGACCCGCACCGGGCTCATCACCGGACGCTACCAATACCGCTTGCCGGTGGGGCTGGAGGAGCCGATCTCGCTGGGCCGCGACGTCGGCCTGCCGCCCGAACATCCCACGCTGCCGTCGTTGCTGAAGAAGGTCGGGTACAGCACCGCGCTGGTCGGCAAGTGGCACCTGGGCAAGCTGCCGAAATACGGCCCGTTGCTAAGCGGTTACGATCACTTCTGGGGCTACCGCGGCGGAGCGGTGGATTACTACCGCCATTTCGGCACGGACGGGAAAGAGGACCTTTGGGACGGCGACACCCCGGTGCAACAGGCCGGCTACATGACCGAGCTGCTGGGCAATCGCGCCGTAGGCCAGGTCGAGGACTTCGCCAAGGCCGGCAAGCCGTTCCTGCTCAGCCTGCATTTCTCCGCCCCGCATTGGCCGTGGGAAGCGCCTGGTGACACTGCAGAGTCGGATCGCCTCACCGGACCCACGCTGCGCCACTTCGACGGCGGCGACCAAGCGACCTACCGGCGCATGGTGGAAGCGATGGACACGCAGATCGGCCGCGTGCTGGCTGCCGTGGACGCGCAGGGCCTGTCCCGCGACACGATCGTGGTGTTCACCAGCGACAATGGCGGCGAACGCTTCGCCGACACCTGGCCATTCACCGGCATCAAGACCGAGCTTTTGGAAGGCGGCTTACGTATTCCCGCCATCATCTCCTGGGCCGCCCGGCTGCCGCAGGGCGTGACTACGAACCAGGTCGGCATCAGCATGGACTGGATGCCCACCTTGTTAGCCGCATGCGGCACTGCACCGGAGCCCGCGTTCCCATCTGACGGCATCAACTTGCTGCCGATCCTGTCCGGTTCGGCCCCGGTGCAGGAGCGGTCCCTATTCTGGCGCTATAAGGCCCATGCCCAGCGCGCGGCCAGGGTGGGCGACTACAAATTCCTGAAGCTGCGGCAGAACACCTTCCTGTTCAACGTCGTTGCCGACCCGCTGGAGCGGGCGAACCTGAAGAACCGAATGCCGAACGTCTACGCCAGGATCGAGGCGGACTGGCTGCGCTGGAACGCCACCATGCTGCCGGAAATCGATGCCAGTTTCACCGAAGGCTATACCGGTGCGCAGCTCGCCGACCATTTCGGCGCGGATGCGGTGCCAACGAAGGCAGACAACCCCTAACGCCTACACGCTCGCAGCAGCGAGCACTTCGCGATGCTGTCCATTCATGAAAGGCGATAGTGCCGGCCATGTTGAGGAATAGGTAGTATCACGGTAACAGCCCAGGTCCTCTCGTTGGAGGGGGGCATTGACAGGTCACGGCTGAGTACGAGTCAACGTGTCAATGGCACCGCCCGATGACACAGGCTCCGGAGACGACGTATCGGCCGCGATTGGCA
>JAABUK010010249.1_pt1 | contig 12552 bp, 15 predicted proteins | sample 5559141 | NCBI WGS metagenome assembly JAABUK01 (sample SAMN10711869, study PRJNA513367) | rock metagenome | isolation source: Antarctica rocks | place: Antarctica: Victoria Land, Pudding Butte nord | collected 2016-01-03
GTTCGCTGTGTGCTGTGTCCGATGACAGCTTGACATGGTCGAAACTGTGCTCTCGACGTCAATACTTGCAGTGACAGCCCGCGAGCATCCTGCCTGACAGCTCTGTCCTAGCCTGGTAGCACCGCTGGGACGGTCTGCACCGGAGCAAAGGTACGTGTGCTTAAGGTTTTGCAGCACGGACTTGCGTGCGAAAACAATGTAGCAACGGTTGGGGAGTGTGCACTGGTGGCCGTGGGCCTCACCACGGAACAGGCAAATGTGAGTGACGCTCCGGAACCATGGCGTGCACTTTAACCTAGATATTGTACCTATACTCTATACTTTCTCCCCTAATTGTACTTGTCTCTCCCCCACCTTGTCAGAGTCTGCTGCAAACAAAGCATTCCATGCTGACGTAGGCAGTTGGTTGGAAACTTACACTCCCGTTTGTAAATAAATTTACCATGCATTATACTTGCATGCTGCCATATGGCAGCATACAATTGTAATCTGGCTCTGGCATTGAGTCAACTCTACACAAACGCAGCAGATTTGCCTTCTAGCACTGACTTGTGCAGCCATCTATCCTTCTCATCAACCATTCCTCTCTGATCTCTGAACCGTTGTTTTGCCTCAATCTTCATGCCTCGTTCTAGGTCTTTCAGTAATGACTTCTGCTGCAGCTTCAAGGCTGCCTTGCTTGCCTTGATTTCCTCATCAAACTGCTTTTTCTGCTGGTTCACCAGTTGAGCCAGCTTCATGTCAGCAGCCTGCTCTTCTTCCTCCTTCTGCTTGCGCTCTTGCATCTGCAACGACCACAAGCACTTCTTGAATACAAGGCACAAGTAGTAAGATGTAACAAAGTGAGAGTCTTTGCTTGCCAATGCTGCTGTGGTCAAATATCTTACTGTTTGTCGACAGTCATGCAGGCGGGGCAACGTTATGCAGAACTATTTTTATGTGCACCATTGCTGCCAATTCAGACTAAGGATTTGCTTGCAGCTGCATTGTGCACAGCATCATTGTCTTGCCACAGATCATGAGGCTGTAATGTGGTCAGCCAACTGACACACCAACTCCACAGCCACACATGCATGCACAGACAGACACAGTCCCTGCACAGCGTGAAGCACCTGCTGCTGTCTCGTGCGCAGCAGCAGCTGCTGCTGCTCCTGCCTGTCCCTCTTCTTCTTCTGCAAGGCAGCGTCCTGTTGAGCCTCGTACTCTGCTTGCATCTTGGCAGCCTTCACCTCATCCATGGCAGCTACTTCGGACAGACGCCTGGACAGCGCACTCCCCCCGGCCATCTGCAAGACAGCATGGCTCAGTCTGTGAGAGCAGAAGATCATCTTGAGATCATCAGATGCCATTGGCTCCATCGGATGCCAACGGCTCCAAAGCATGGCTCACTCTGTGAGAGCAGAAGATGCCAATGGCAGTCGCAAAGCCAGGGCAGGGCAGGTCAGGGCAGGGCAGGGCAGGGCAGGGCAGGGCAGGGCCAGTAGCTATGTGCAAAGGCAGTTCCAAGCAATCTCTGTGCCCAGGCACAACAAACTTGTACGATGCTGCTATCTCAGACACACATGTAAACAGAGCACTGAATACATGCCACTGCTGTGTCTTGCTTGCAGTGGAGACTGTGCTGAACGAACCTGCTGCTAAGCAGGATCTGAAGACAAAAGCCTATTCTTTACTTTTATAGTGCCTTACAGCATACTTTCAACTACCGTCTGCAATGCGCAAAGGGCTCTGCGACAGCTCCCCGTCTATGCAATGACTCTGCTGTGCACACGATGCTGTATTCATACAAAAGAAAGGCAAACTTGTGTCTGATGCATGTGATACAACTTGGTAAAGTGGTGTCAGGCAAGGGCATGCGTTGCACCTCATATTTTGCACGGGATTTGGCTTCCCTAGCCTTGACATCATTGATGCGCTTCTGCTCCTGTCTCTCCTGCTCTGCTTGGTACTCAGTGTTCAACCTGCAGACAATCGAGCTTCAGCATGCTCTTGGTGCCTTCCTCACACAAATCCTGTAATTGTTGGCTGTGTTATGACGCACAGCAGCACCGACAGCTGCAGAGCTCTTGACGCAGAACTAGACACATCTGCTCATTTCAGTGCCAAAACTTCTATTTCATTTCAGAAATGTCATCTCTACACTGGAATTCAAACTCAGAAACGTCTGGGGACAGTAAAAACACGTTTCTACATTGAGGGGATGTTTTAGGTCAGTTAAGATTGAGCCTACAAAGTGCCTGCAGAATGCGGAGACAATGACCATTGTACAGTCTACATGAAGGGGCAGGCATGTCATAATAAAGAGAAGGCAGGCAGGGCGATGGTCACAAGAAGGGTTGTCTTATCATGAGTGGTTGAAGAAAGGTGTGTGTTGTCCATGGTAGTCGAAACAAAGCGGGCGTCATCATGTGTAGTCAAACAAGGCATGTGATGTCATAGGGAGTCAGAACATGGGATATGTTGTCATACCTTTGCTCCTCCAGCTTGGCCTGATGTGCAGCCTGTGCCTTCTGCTGCAGGCGCAACTCATTGTCATGAGTCACCTTAGCCAGCATCACCTTATCCTGCTCAGTCTTAGCAACCTGCAGCAAAATTGCAAATGCACTCAATATTTCTCAGCTTCTGGCAATTGGTGTACTTCTGAACACTGGCCAGCTGACTCACTGTGTGCATTGATCACACCGCACATGTTGTTGGAAAGTTTGGTGGACTTGTTCATGGTGGTGTTATGTCAAGATGATGCACAGCAGGTTGGATGGCTTCAGATGCAGGGCAGCGTGTCACCTTGTGTCACAAGGTGACATGATGTACACACACTTGAGCAGACAAAGAGACCAATCAAGTCAAGGCTGTGCTCCTGAAAGGTGCATGACTTCTACATGAGATCAGGCATGTCAGCATGGGCCACATGCTGAAAGGCCCACAATTATGCCAATTGATGCCAGCAGTACAAAAACCCTGGCCACCTGATGTAGCCGCTACACATGATGTCCTGGCTCTGAATACTTTATGAGAACATTGCAAACTGCAAAGTGTCTCAAAAGTAGCCCCTGACACTTGCTGTATAGCTGGGTGATTGCTGCATGACTGAGAAACGCCACTTGTGAAGATCCTGAGCACCTATTATTGTGAACACCGTACTGAATGGCGTGTGCTGACAAAGCACCAAGCACAGCTGGTGCCTCCTTTGTAAAACACAGAAGGAGGCACTGCTGAAGCTGCTGCACTGATGCTGCTGCACTGATGCTGCATCATATACTGCTGCAGTACTGCTGGAATCATGCCACAGTTGAAGCAATGACATTGCTGCACTTAGCTCTCTGTCAGCAAGCCTGATACCAGAGAGACCTGCACAAAACAATGGTAGCCAGGTGAATGACCAGATGAGGCTGCTTTGGTTGTACCCAACTCTGTCAGACTTCTCATCCACGTGAGGTCAGAGGCTGTCTAGTCTAGTCTAGTCTAGTCTAGTCTAGTCTGGTCTGGTCTGGTCTGGTCTAGTCTGGTCTAGTCCAGCCCAAATGGACTAGTCTAGTCTGCATGGATGCTGCAGAGCCGTGCTGTGCTGAATAGCTGTCAAGGTTGCTGTGGACCCATCCCTGGCTCTCAACAAGCACATCAGCACCAAGCCAGGGGCGGTGCAGCTCTGACTCACTGAACATACCATGCTTGAGGGAAGTCTGTGCCCTGCTTGAGGGCAGCCTGCATGCCCTCAGGGCACAGCTCTGCTGCAAGCAGGCTGATCTGATGCTGCAAAGCTGGCTTGGGACGACCATATCAAAGCCTCACTTTGATGCCACCCTAGTCTGCCCAGCGTGCTGTGACTTTCCACAGCATTCACAAATCCCTTTGCAGGGCAATGCCATGCAGCCACAACAACCACCAAAACCACAGCTGCACCAGCTGCCAACAGCAGAAAGGCTGTGCATCTCAGCAGCAGTGCAGTGATCTCAAGCAGGGTGTAAGCTGGCGCAGCTTGCTTGTACACAAACAAGCCTGGTGTGTGCCCATGCTGCAGTGCTGTTAGGGTTGTATATACCCTTTCGGCAGCAGCTTGTCGTTCTTCCTGTGCCAGCCGCCGCCGCTCCAGTGCGTTTTCCCGCTGGATTTCCACCCGCTCAACCTGGTGCCTTTGCCGGGCTTCTGCCACCTGGACAAAAACCAAATCTGCTATTGCACATGCCCAGATCACATGATGGGTCATGACATGCACAACACTTGTCACACACATGCAGCCGACAAGTGATGTACAGATCAATTTACATATGCGGTGCATGCGCAGAATTTGGCTGCTGGTTCCCAATAGGGGCATACATCGTAGACTTCAAGCAGCAGCATCTGACTTGCAGGGTAGGCTGCTTGCTGAGGGTGTTCCTTCCAGAATTATTCTGCACTCACAATGCAACTCTTGGTGTATCTGCTGTTGTCAGAGTGACTTGCTCTACTGAGTACAAGCTCTGGGTGTTGAGACGACTTGCCTGCTGACTGTACATCTGCTTAGTCTTGGCCTGCTGCTCCTTATGCTGCTGCCACTTCTGAAACTCTTCCTCCTCGTACTGTCTGATTGAGTCCTTCAGCTCAGTTGCCTCCTTCTTCTTCTGCTCCTTTGCTGCGTTCTTCTCCTGCTGAATCTGACTCAACTGATCTTCTAAAACCTTCTTGACCATTGCCTGTTTGCTTTGGGCCTTTTGCTTAGCCTTTTGACTCTCCCTCTCAGCTTGCGCATCCTGCACGAAAGTTTCTTGTATATCTTGGCTACAATTATGTACTTCATGAGAGGATGTGACAACACTCACGGCCTGACTCACTGTTCAGAGTCAATGCTGACAAGACAGTCGTCAAGAGTAGAGTTGAGCATGAGTTGGACAAAGGAAGTAATGTAAAAAATCCAGCAAGAGGCAGGCAGGCATGCAGTTGATGAGCTGCGCCAAAGCGCAAGCATGAAAACAAAGTTGTGAGCGACAAATCAAATGTAAGAGCAGAAAGGAAGGCAAACAAAAGCTGGGGAGCCAGCCAGTCCCCCAGAAACAGACAGACAGACAGACAGACAGGCAGACAGACAGACAGACAGACAAATCAGACAGGAGAGCTGTATGTGGGCAGCATGCCTGCATGAGGACCATCTTGTCAAAGTCTCCATACTGCACATGTGCCCTGGGCTCCAGCAGAATGCCTGGCACAGGAGGCCAACCTGAAGACCGGCTGCTTGCCTGTATATGCAATACAGAACACTTCTGTTGCAGATACAATATGATACAATGTCTGGCCAATTGCAATGTACAAAGTGGGATAGCTCTGCAATCTTGAGCATGATCAGTGTAGTGGAAGGACATAAGCTTTGGCACAATGCATACAAGCACATGCAAACATGAAGTGCAAGAGAGATTGCAAGCATTGTTGAGAACTTATGCACAGGCGCTAACTGTGTGCTGGGACTTTTCTAGATGTTGCATCAACAGCAGACATGCGGGCTTGTGTGTGATAAAACAAGAGGCGTACAATTGAGTCTTGTGAACGCAGCTCCGCAGATGCTGTGCGCCTTGCTGCAGCTGCAGATGGCAGCACTGCTTGTGGCCTGATTGCCTTGCGTTTGGTAGATGCCTGCGTTGCAGTTCCCAGGCCAGTGAAGGCTAAGCAGCAGATTGATACAGTTGCTCAGCGAGCAAATGTCACTGCTTCTGGCAGTCAGTGCTGTTGCTACAGACTATGTGGCCATTTGGAGAGCCTGTAAAGCTGCAGAGAGGTGACTTTTTCCTGTGTCTTAGCTATACTGTACTGGTCGACAACAGCAAAGCTACTGGTTGACTTGGCTGTCATGGTCTGTGACAACATGCAGTTGTGACAGGCAAAGTCATCTCGCAAGCAAACTGCCGTGCAGCTGTTCTTAAGCAATCCTGGCAAAGCTTATGACGGGGACTTGAACGTGTCACAGCGACGCTAGATAGGCAGCTCACATGCATGCTGCATGAGACCAGGTGCTGCTTGCGACGCCTGCAGGCAAAAGGTCTCCTACATGACAACAACAGTGCTGTCCAGACTTCAGAAGTAAACAATAACCTGCTTTGCCAAAGTCAGCTTCACTTGAGCCTTCAAAACCTCCAGCTCTGCTTGAGTGCCCTGAGCGCCAGTCAGAAACTTATCACACACAAGCACGGCCTTCATCAAGCTCTCACAGGTCCGAGAGCCTGCATCCTTGTCTTTCAGTCTTGACACTAGGACGGCCTACGACGTCAAACGAGTCAACTTGCGTAGGTTCCTGATACAAGGTGTAACCAAGTAAGACCGAGAAGATTGTCCGCAAGCAGACACGCTGTGAGAGCTGTTTTTGGCAGAATTAGGACTGACCTTCAGACCTTTAGCTGCTTGGAACACATTGGTCTCTGGCATCATGGTCAAGACAAACCAGCAGTTTGCAGCGAACGGTCAACAGTCCATGCGAATGCGCGTCGGGCTCCACTTGCAGCCCAACTGCACAGAGCAGACCAGGGAAACACAGACAGACAGCAACTCAACAGTACTAAGCACCGTCTGAATGCCCAGCCGATGGGCTTGCTGGTCTGGTACAGTTCCACCAGATTTCTGCGCTTCAGTCTGGTGACTGCGGGAGTTGGCGCAAACTGCATACCGCATGCGCAGCACGCTCAGAGGTGCTGAGCAGACGTTCGGCGAGGAGCTCACATGCTATGCTGCGCATTTGCAGAGGCGGACTGCATATGAGCAGCGATCAACGGCAGCAGCTGGCCTGTCGAAACGCACCAAGCAACGCCTGGCAACAGCTCCCTGCTGGGTTACCTGCAACGTCAAGGCAATGGAGTGAATTGGAGGTGATTGAGTCAGCCGATGGCAACACCAACATCGTCACCCGACACGCTGCAGGCTGGCAGTTCGATAGCAGGCGCCTTTCACACCGACAAATCACACACGTCTAAAACAATCCACAGCAGAAAACGGATCGCTGCCGCAGGTGTGTTGACCTGCTCCGCCAAGTTTAAGGGCCAATAGAGGAGCTTGTTAACGCCTGCCGTGCGCTGCAGACGTTGGAACGATTGCGATGTCTGTTAAACGACAAGGTCGTCAAAAGCCGCGCATCGAAGATGCTGTTGAAGCTGCAAATGTTGCTTCCTCCGAAAGCGTTGCTGAATCTCGGTGGATTGGAGATCCAATAGCGCAAGTGGGCACAATAAAGCATAAGAGGTCATACTTGGTGGTGCTGACCGCAGCGAATTCACGTCAGGCTGTGATGTACAGGAACTTGCACATGCACGGTGGGGCCGTGTATACGGCGCATCGACTGTTGTCAAGCAGGAAAAGGGCTTTCAGGTGTGCACCTTGAATCCTGTTCTTGCATCAAACTAAGTACAAGTCATGGCCTTTCCCCATCTTGTCTGACACAATGAACGCGTCCCTGCTTGAAGGCAATGTGAACACCGTGATTGCAGGTGTACGACGACGATGCTGTGGTGGCCCATTACAGTGCCACAAAAGTTTTAGAGGTTGGGAAGGTAATGCTGAACGTCTTTCCATATTGCTACCTGCATGATCTGTGTTTGCATACTGCCTATGCACTGCGTTTTGGTGCGTGATGTGACAAGTTGGATGTTGCAGGTTGGGTTGGGTGATTTTGTAGAGGTTTACAGCGGTGAGACTGACATCGATAGCAAAGACAGGCCTTGGATCATGGAAGTCACTGAGTTGTTTGAAGATGCTCAGGTGCATCACCAACAACACCACCAGCAATGACAACATTGTTTGGCACCTGGGAGAGCATTGGGCCCAGTATCACCACACTCTCAGAAATTGGCTCAATTCAATCATTATTGTTTTGCATATGGGTATCTGCAGAGTTATCAGCGTGTCAGCACACTTCCTGCACTATTGTGTTGCTTTTCCCATGGCCATGTAGACTCATGTCAGCAGCATCCAGGTTGTAAATGTCACTTGGCATGCTGCAGGGCGGCCACTACTTCTCAGGTCATTGGTTCTACTCCCTGTGGAACACTGCTCTGGCGGTGACAAGCCAGGATGGGAGCAAAGTCGACCCGGTGTTCTTGGAGCCACACCGCATCTTCCGTGCCTCAGAGCATGACAACCAGGCGTACGCGGCTGAAGGCTGCACCACACAATCTCTAAACGCAATTGCCAAGTAAGTGCACAAGAGCAGGTTCAACCTGACAATCATTTGTATGCGGCTGAAGGCTGCACCACACAATCCCTACATGCAATTGCCAAGTAAGTGCACAAGCAGCGTTAACATGACAATCAGGCATACGCGGCTAGGCTGCACCACACAACCACTGAATGCAAGTGCCAAGTAAGTGAACAAGAGCAGGATGAACATGACTGAGAACAACCAGATGTGGGCAGCTACAAGCTGCAGCATGTAACTGACAAAGCAACAGTTTGCCAACAAGTGCAGGGAAAGTAATCTCCTTGGCACATTCAGCATCCAGGGTGCATGGGTCTTGTAGTCTTCCCATCTGTGCATTGTACATGCTTTTGGCATGTCTGCTCGCACATCATAAACTGTCCAGAATTTACGATATTTACAATATTCATCTGCTGCGATTTGGTTCATGTGGGGCACAGGAGGGTGACAGTGAAGCATGTGAGGCCCGGGCGGGGGGACCCCGGCACATATGACTACTGGTGGAATCAGGAGCATGACAACCGCTTCTTCTCCTTCACTGACAAGTACCCCACAGCCTCACAACCTGCCTTCCTCAAGACGCTGTCTGCTGATTTGCCTAGGGTAAGCTGATGTTGCCTAGGGTCAGCTCATGTTGCCTAGGGTAAGCTGATATTGCCTAGGGTAAGCTCATGTTACCTTGGGTATGTTGCCTAGGGTCAGCTCATGTTGCCTAGGGTAAGCTGATACTGCCTAGGGTAAGCTCATGCTACCTTGGGTAAGCTCATGTTGCCTAGGGTCAGCTCATGTTACCTTGGGTAAGCTCATGTTGCCTAGGGTCAGCTCATGTTGCCTAGGGTATGTTGTAGTTGCCCGTCAAGGGTGAAGAATCTGTTTCAGCTGAACTTCTGTTTTGCTAAGGTCAAGGCTTTTGTGCTTGGGGCTTTGCGGAATTTTGCTGATACCCGTCGTTCTCCAGGACTGTGATGAGTGGCACCAGTCCCCAAACATGCGAGCCTTATGTCATGGTACTGAAACGCAAACATCTGCAGAACTTTGGCATGCATCAGCTTGTGCATGCATCAGCTTTTTCATGCTGAAGCCTCCACAAAGGTCTCCTGCTGACATCTATGATGAACCCCATGTTACAATCCTACATCACTATATCCCCTTTGTGCTAGTACGCCTTCAGGATCCTGCTCATGTCTTGCAGAAATTGCAAGCAGTGGATCTGTATTGCGGCTGCGGCGGCATGTCATTCATTGATCAGAAGACAGACAAGGTGCACGTTCAGACCCAATGGGCAGTGGACAGCGTTGAGGCCATGTGCCAGAGCTTCCAAGTGAACTACCCAGATGCAACGGTGAGTCATGGTCATGCATTGAATTGCACCCTACATGCTGCAACAGGAGAACTTTTCGTATCTTTCAAAAAAAACTAAATTGTCTCTTAAGTACTCTCCCGTTGCACAACCTGAATAAGGTGCTAAGAATTGCAAAGGTGCAGGGTGAGTCTTTGTATTGCATGAAGGGCATACCCTGTCAAACTCTCAGGCTGAGTCAGGTCACAAGAGGAAAATTTGGCTCCAATGCCTAAACCTAACCACACAAGCCTAACCATCCAAGCCTAATTAGTTATAACCATCCAAACCTAACCACCCATACCTAATCAGCCAAAACAGCTTGTTCCCAGTCTAGTCAGGAGGTTGAGGGCGCCAAAAAGGAGTCAAGACGCAAGCTCAACCTTCTTGAGGCAGATTCTCTTGATTAGTTGTTTGTCCAGCTTGCTGGTTAAGCTGCTGAACAAGCAATTCATCAAGAAAACCTGCCTCAAGAAGAGCCTGCGTCTTGACGCCCTCAACCTCCTGACTAGACTGGGATCAGGCAGTTTTGGCTGATCAGGTTTGGGTGGTCAGGTCTGGGTGGTTGGGTTAACATGCAAGCTGTGAAACTTTGTACTGCTCAGCAAAGTTTCATCTGCATGATTGAGCATGTCTAACTGTGGTCCTGTCTGTGAGTGTTATGTCTAGCAGTGCGCACACTGTTTGCATCAGTAGGCAATAGGGATGTGCAAATTACTCATTTCACGGGACCAATGTATTGAATTATCCAGTAACGTTACCAATTGGTAAGTAACGCAGTAATTTGCAATAAAACTATTACTGTCCAGTTGCTATATATGGCCGTTTTCAATTTTGAAAGCGGCAAAGCACTGCTCTTTCTCAGGGAGATGCATCTGCCAAGTTGAGTAAATTCTCAAGCAACATTTCTACCTTAAATCAGTGATTTACCCGTTTCAATAGGTTTTTTAGGTTGTGATTTTGTCAAATTCTCCCAAAACCCCGCAAGAAAACCTATTCCTGCCACCAATTCTCCCTAATTCTGGCACACTTGGGCTTATTTTGCCCGTTCTCTATGAAATGAAATGAAATGCTAAATGCCTGAATTACCTTGTTTCACAACCCCAACAGTAAATTAGCAGTAGTTGCAGTAACGTTACCATTCAGTCATGATTGATGAAAGGTAATTTGCACACCCCTACTAGGCATCAGCTCACACCAGTCGTGGCATTGACCTTTGGTGCCTTCATGCCATGGCATGAAACGCAAGCAAATGTCAGCACTTGTTCAAATCAGCTCATCAAGCAGTGCAGGCTTTTTGCTGTGCACTCAGCAACTTTGCCACTGTGTCCTGTGCGTGTGTCTGTCACTCTGCAATGCAATGTTCAAGCATGCACTTGAAGCTGCCTGTTGCAGTAGGTTAAGCCATAGGATAGGCATAACTGCTTGCCCAATTATTGCCTAATTGCCTATTTACATTGCCTAATTAATGCCTAATTGCTTAATTATTTTGCCTAATTGCTCGTAGGTGCGCTGCATGGGCGTCGATGAATGGCTGATGCTTTGCAAGAAGTTCAAACAGCTGTCAGATAGGTTCCCTGAGTCCTGGACTCCAGATGATGACAAAGAAGAAGAGGGTCAGAAGGGGGCCGAGAGCACGCCTGCAGCTGAACCATCGCTTGCAGATGAAGAGCAAGATGATGAAGACAAAGAGAATTCCGGGAAGCATAGGAAAGGGAAGAAGAGGAGAAGGAATGGCAAAGCCAAAGGGCAAAGAAGAAGGCCAGTCCATGCAGGGACTGCAGACGCTGATGAGGATGAAGAAGATCAGGAAGAGTGGGATGTTGAGGATATTGTCGATGTGCGCATTGCTGACAATGCGAAAAGAGGCACGCAAGGTACCACTTGACAAGCTGCAAACAGACCTGACAATCATAAGCACGTGTGTGATATTTCTGTCCTTCTTTGTTGTTTTGCATCAATCAATGCTGTCATGACTGAGGCTATGGCTCATTGGCAGAGCAGCACTGATGCATAAGAGTGAAGTCACATAGAGTGATCAAGGTCTGAAAATTAAAGGTTTGAAGCTTAATTACCGAACTTGACAGGAAAAGTAAGACCCAGTTAGCATCCGAAAGGTGGGTTTTCTCAGTGACCTCCCGAGTCGGGGACAATGCTGGAGGAAGGGTTGCAGCACAAACCAATTGCTGCTGCTGTGAATGTTACTCGTGCTGCAGAGTGTTGCTTGTTGCTTGCTGGTTAATGTTGCCGCTGCTTTTTGTCGCTATCATGTTGCAACGGCAGCCGAAGTCTACGACTGCTGCTGGACATGCACGTCAATGCTGCAAGTGGTGTTTATTTGCACAATGCTGCAAGTGGTGTTCATTTGCACATGGGGCTTTAGGCAATCATGCTGGCTGTGAAGAGGCATCTTGACAGAGTTGTACAGGCACATCTGTCAAAGTGCCTCATCACAGCCAGCATAACTGCATGTAGCCCCATGTGCAGATGAACACCATTTGCAGCATTGACATCACTGTGCCTGAACAAGTCTGTCCAGATGCTTCTTCTCAGCCAGCATGCCTGCCTGTAGCCCCACGTACAGATGAACACCACTTGCTGCATTGACATCAATGTCCAGCAGACTTCTGCAGCAATCGTAGACGTCAGCAGCCATGGCAATATGACAACGATGTACAGCAGCAGCAACATTCACAGCAGCAGCAGCAGCAGCAGTAGAAGCAACATCCACAGCAACTGGTCGTCACAACATTCATGTGAAGCGTCGATTGCTCAATTCACTGGGAGGGCAGAGTTTGTATTGCTAGCAAATGAAGTGGAGTACGGCAAGCAGAGAAAACGGAAGAAGAAGAGGACAGTTCTTAGATCAGAGCGTCATGTTCAAACAGGCATGCAGCAAAAGGGGCTGTTGTGCACACGCAGGGCAGGACAAGGGCAATCTGCTGGAAGCCCTGAAGGACAGCAACTGCTGGTTGGAGTTCAAGGTGAAGTGGAAGGGCTGGTCCAGCCACAATAGCCCTGATGGTACCACATGGGAGCATGAGAAGAGCCTAAATTGTGACGAGAT
>JAABUK010010250.1_pt1 | contig 12551 bp, 7 predicted proteins | sample 5559141 | NCBI WGS metagenome assembly JAABUK01 (sample SAMN10711869, study PRJNA513367) | rock metagenome | isolation source: Antarctica rocks | place: Antarctica: Victoria Land, Pudding Butte nord | collected 2016-01-03
GCCGCCTATGTCGACGGTCGCTTCATGCCGATCGGCGAGGCCGCGATCCCGATCCTGGACTGGGGCTATCGCCGCTCGGACGTGACCTACGACGTCGTCGGCGTGTGGGACGGCGCCTTCTTCCGGCTCAACGACCACATCGCCCGCTTTCGCGCCTCCATGCGGAAGTTCCGCTTCGAACCCAAGGAGAGCGACGACGACATCCGCGGCGTGCTTAACCGCTGTGTCGCCCTGACAGGTCTGCGGGAAGCCTACGTGGCGATGGACTGCCTGCGGGGGCGCCCGGCGCCCGGCGCCATCTACCACCCCGTCAACGCGCGCAACTACATCGCGGCCTTCGCGATCCCCTGGGTGTGGGTGATGAGCCCGGAGATGCAGGCGCGCGGCGCCCATCTCGTCATCGCCGAGACGCTGCGGATCGCAGCCGACGCGGTCGATCCGACGGCGAAGAACTTCCACTGGGCCGATCTCACCCGCGGACAGTTCGAGGCGCACGACCGCGGCGCTGATTTCTGCCTGTTGCTCGACCGCAACGGGGACGTGACAGAAGGTCCGGGGTTCAACGTGTTTTTCGTCATTGAGGGCCGGGTCGTCACGCCCGATGCCGGCGTGCTCGAAGGCATTACGCGCCGTTCGGTCTTCGAGCTCTGCGCGGCGCTCGGCCTGCCCTGCGAAATCCGGCGGATCTCGGCCGGAGAGGCCCGGGACGCTGACGAGATCTTCCTGTCGACCACGGCCGGGGGGATCATGCCGGCCGCGCGCATCGACGGGCGCATCATGAGCAACGATCGGCCCGGTCCGATCTCGACCGCGATACGCGACGCCTTCTGGTCGCGCCGCGCCGAGGGCTGGCACGCGACTCCCGTCGACTACGCGGCCGCGGCCTGAACACCTCCGAGCGGAAGGGAGCCGGCATTATGGGATATCGCCTGGGCATCGACATCGGCGGTACATTCACGGATTTCGTCGCCTACGACGAGGCCGGCCGTACACTCACGGCCTGGAAGAACCTCTCGACCCCGCAGGATCCGATCCAGGGCATTATGACGGGGCTCCGGACGTTCGGCACGATCGACGAGATCGCCGGCATCCGCCTCGGCACCACGGTCGCGACGAACGCGCTGCTCGAGGGCAAGGGCGCGCGCGTGGGCTACGTCGCGACGCGGGGCTTCCGCGACGTTCCTTTCATCGGCCAGGGCAACCGCAAGCACCACTACGATCTCGGCTGGGTGAAGCCAAAACCGTTCCTGCAGCGTCGCGACGCCTTCGAGGTCAACGAGCGCGTCGGCGCCTCGGGCGAGGTCCTGGCTCCGCTCGACGAGGCCGAGGTCCGGGCCCTGGCCGACCGCATCGCGACGGAGGGCAAAATCGAGGCGGTCGCGGTCGTGCTGCTCCACTCCTATCTTACGCCCGACCACGAGGTCCGCATCAAGGCGATTCTCGCGGAGCGGCTGCCGGGCGTGCCGGTCTCGATCTCCTATGACGTGCTGCCGAAGTGGAAGGAACACTTCCGCTCCTCGACCACGATCTGCGACGCCTTCATCAAGCCCGTCGTTGGCCGACAGCTCGGCTCGATGCGGCGGCAGCTTGATGAGCAAGGCGTCACGGCAAAGGTCGTCGTGATGCGCTCCAACGGCGGCGAGATGAGCCTCGACGCGGCCGTCGCCTCGCCGATCCAGATCGCCGTGTCCGGACCGACCGGCGGCGTCATCGCGGCCAAGCGCACGGCCGAACTGCTCGGCTTGCCGAACCTCGTCACGCTCGACATGGGGGGAACCTCGACCGACGTGTCGACGGTCGTCGACGGCAGGGAGAAGTTCACGACCGACTTCGAGATCGAGTGGGGACGGCCGGTCCAGATTCCGATGATCGACATCCGCACGATCGGGGCCGGCGGCGGGTCGATCGCCCGCATCGACGCGGGCGGCATGCTGGTGGTGGGACCGGAGAGCGCCGGCGCAAATCCTGGACCTGCCTGCTACGGCCGCGGGGGGACGCTGCCGACCGTCACGGACGCCAATGTGGTGCTGGGCCGGATCGATGCCGGCAATTTCCTCGGCGGGGTCATGGGGCTCGACGCCGAAGCGGCCCGTCGCGCGATCGGCACGCTCGCCCCCGCCCTCGGTCTCGGGGTCGAGGAGGGCGCCGACGCCATCCTGCGCATCGCCAACAACAACATGGTCGGGGCGCTGCACACCGTGTTGACCGAGCGGGGCCTCGACCCGCGCGATTTCGTTCTCGTGGCGTTCGGCGGCGCGGGGCCGCCCCATCTCGTCGATCTGATGACCGAAGCCTCAATTCCGCGCGGCCTCGTGCCGAATTTTCCCGGCCAGTTCTCGGCCTTCGGCTTCACCATGGCGGACGCCCGGGTCGACCGCTACCGGACCGTCCAGCTCAACTCTCGCTTCTTCGATCGGGAGCGGGCCGAATCCGCCATGACGGCGCTCGTCGCCGAATGCCGGGCAGAACTCGCTGGGCAGGGTTACATCGACGTCACGATCACCCGCAGCGTCGAGATGCGCTACCTCGGTCAGAATTACGAGCTCGAAATCCCAATCGCGGGCGACGCCTTCGGCGAAACCGAGGTCGCGGCCCTGCTTCAGGCCTTCCACGACGGCCATGCTGCACGGTTCGGCTTCCGGCTCGAAGACCACATGGAGATCGTTAACTTCCTGGTTACCGGGGTGGCTCGGACCGGCGCGCTCTCGCTGCCCGAACTGCCGCAGGCCGAGGGTGCGGCGGTGGCACGGGGCCGGCGCCCCGTGTGGTTCGGGAGCGGATTTCTCGACACGCCGGTTTACGCCCGGGCCGACCTCTGTTCGGATCACCGTATCGACGGGCCGGCCGTTGTCGAAGAAAACGCCTCAGTCACGGTCCTCGATCCCGGCCGCACCCTCGCGGTTGACCGCTACGGCAATCTGCTCGTCGCGGCCAAGGACGCTCCGACCCCCGCCGCCTGAACCGGATCTTCCGAAGGAGCCGTCCCATGGACATGGTGTCGCTGAACATCGTCGGAGGCATCCTGGTCTCCATCTGCCGCGACATGGGCGTGACGCTCATGCGCACCTCGTACTCGACCATCTTCAGCGAGTCGCTCGACTTCACTTGCGGTCTCGCCCTGCCGACGGGCGAACTGATCGCCACCGGCGACTTCTGCCCTTCGATGATCGGGGGCATGCCGCTGCTCCTGCACTCTTGCGTGCAGGAGATCGCCGTCGCCGATCTCGAAGAGGGCGACGTGCTGGTTCACAACGACCCCTATCGCGGCGGCCTGCACACCCCCGAGCACACGTTCTTCAAGCCGGTCTTCGTCGAGGGCGTGCTCATCGGATTCGCGGTCGCTATCGGCCATGTCTGCGAGGTCGGCGGCATGGCCCCGGCCGGATTCGCCGGGGAGGCTACCGAAGTATTCCACGAGGGCTTGCGCGTTCCCCCGGTGAAGATCATGCGGGCCGGCAAGGACGTTGACGACATCTGGCGGCTGATGCTCGCCAATGTCCGGACGCCTCGCTACAACTACGGCGACTTCCGCGCCCTGATCGCCGCGATCGACCTCGGCGAGAAGCGCATTGCGGACCTTGCCCGCAAGCACGGCGCGCAGTCCTTCGGCGAGCATGTCCACGCGCTCATGGACTATTCCGAGCGACGCATGCGGGCTGAGATCGTCAAGATCCCGGACGGGCGCTACCGTTTCGAAGATGTCATGGAAGACGATGGCATCGAGGACAAGATCTACACGATCCGGGCCGAGGTGACGGTGGCGGGTGAGGACATCATTGTCGACTACTTCGGCTCCTCGCCTCAGGCGAAAGGTCCGATCAACGGCACGCTCGGCGTCGCCTATGGGGCCGCTTACAACGCCATCTTGCAACTGACCGATTCCACCATCCCGAAGAATTCGGGCTGTTTCCGCCCGATCCGGGTGCTGGCGCCGCCGGGCACCATGGTCAACGTCGACTTTCCCGGTCCTTCGGTCGGCGGCAATACCGAGACCCATTGCCGGATTGCCAATGTCGTGATGGGGGCCTTGGCGCCGGCTCTCAAGGTGCGCTCGGCCGCGACCGACGGCGCCACGCATTCGAACTTCCTGTTCGGCGGTGCCGACGCGAAGACCGGCGAGTTCTTCTGCTGCTACGACCTCACCCCCGTCGGCTGGGGTGGCCGCAGCTTCGCCGATGGCAACGATGCGGTCGGCGGCATTAATGGCAACTGCCCGCACATCCCGGTCGAAGTCTTCGAATACCGCTATCCCTGGCACGTCGAGGAATTTCGGCTGGTTGGCGGCTCGGGTGGCCCCGGCCAGTTCCGGGGCGGCCTCGCTCTCACTAAGACGGTGCGCTGTACCGACACGCCCATGACGTTCAGCTACATGAGCGACCGTCAGAAGGTCGCGCCCTGGGGCGTGCACGGGGGCCATGCCGGCGCCAAGGCCGAGCTTTTCGTGCAGCGGGCCGGAAGCGACGCCTGGTTAACCGTGACGCAGGCCTTCAACAAGGTCTCTCCGAGCAAGTTTGCCAACGTGCCGATCGCGCCCGGCGACCGCATCAGGATCGCGTCACCCGCCGGCGGCGGCTGGGGGCCGCCGGAGCAGCGCGATCCGGCCCTCGTCGCACGCGATCTCGCCGACGGGTTCATCACGGACGAGCAGGCCCGCGACGTCTACGCCCCGAAGACACCGGCCTAAGCACCTCGCCGCGGCCCTTCATATCACCCAATCGGACCGGATCCATCATGACGCTTCTGCCGAATTCCGCCCAGGCGCGCGATGTCGCCTTTCTGCTCCATCCCAACACCAACGCCCGCAAGCACGAGGAAACCGGGCCCATCGTGATGGACCGCGGCGAGGGCATCTACGTCTACGACGATACGGGCAAGTCCTACATCGAGGCCCTTGCGGGGCTCTGGAGCGTGGCGGTCGGCTTCGGCGAACCGCGCCTCGTCGCCGCCGCGGCCCGGCAGATGGGCCGCCTGCCCTATTACCACTCCTTCTCGGGCAAATCGTCGGAGCCGACGATCGACCTCGCCGAGCGGCTCGTGAAAATGTCGCCCGCAGGGCTCGATCGGGTGTTCTTTACTAGTTCGGGGTCCGAGGCCAACGATACGGTCGTGAAGCTCGTGTGGTTCTACAACAACGCGATCGGCCGGCCGGAGAAGAAGAAGTTCATCGCACGCCACGGCGGCTATCACGGGATCACGATCGCGGCCGGTAGTCTCACGGGCCTGCCCGTGAACCAGCGCGGGTTCGACCTGCCGCTGCCGCAGATGAAGCATGTCACCTGCCCGCACCACTATCGTTACGGCCTTGAGGGCGAGAGCGAGGAGGCCTTCGCCGACCGGCTCGCCGCCGAACTCGACGCGAAGATCATTGAGGAAGGGCCTGGCACGGTCGCGGCCTTCATCGGCGAGCCGCTGATCGGCGCCGGCGGCGTGCTGCCGCCGCCCGCCACCTATTGGGAGAAGATCCAGTCGGTGTGCCGCAAGCACGACGTGCTGGTCGTGGCCGACGAGGTAATCAACGGCTTCGGGCGGCTCGGCACCCTTTTCGCCTGCGAGCATTATGGTATCCGCCCCGACATTCTCGTTGTGTCGAAGCAGCTGACCTCGTCCTACATGCCGATCGCGGCGGTGCTGTTCTCCGACGCGATCTACCAGGGCGTGGCGGACGGCTCCGCGAAGCTCGGCACCTTCGGCCACGGGTTCACGGCCTCGGGGCATCCGGTCGCGACCGCGGTCGCGATGGAGAACCTCGACATCATCGAGGAGCGCGGGCTCGTCGCCAATGCGGCCGCCATGGGAGCCGTCATGCGGGCGAAGCTCCGGACGTTCGCCGATCACCCGCTCGTCGGCGAGGTCCGCGGCGTCGGTCTCATAGCCGGCGTCGAACTCGTCGCCGACAAGGCGTCGCGGGCCAAGTTCGATTCGCCCGGCAAGGTCGGGGCCTATCTCTATGGCCGCGGGCACGAGCACGGCCTCGTGATCCGCGCCATCGGCGACACGATCTGCTTCTGCCCCCCGCTGATCATCACGGAAGCGGAGATCGCCGAGATGATCGCGCGCTTCTCCCGAGCGCTCGACGACACCACAGCGTGGGTCGCAGCCGGCATGCCGGCCTGACCTTCGCCCGATCCGTCATCGCAATCGAAAGAGTTCAGCCATGTGCGCCATCTGCGCTGTCGACGACGCTGCGAAGTCGAGGATCATCGCTCACGCGGCGAAGTTCCACGAGGTGACGCAGAGCCCTTTCGGCCAAAATGACGAGATCGGGATGCTGAACCTGATCGATGGCACATCGCGCTCGGCGATCCTGAGTCGGGCCGATGCTTCGAAGATCTACGATCTCTCGGTCGACCATTTCATCGGCATGCCCGGTTGGTTCGGGGCTGGCGACCAACCCTACCAGATCTGGATGACTCATACGCCGCAGGGTGAGATCGTCGCCAACACGATGGGTGTGAGCCTCGAGGCGAACCAACTCGTCGCCTATTCGGGCGACGGCATCTCGATGTACACTCATTGCGGAACCCACATCGATACCTTGAATCACTTCGGCTATCACGGAAAGATCTTCAACGGCTTCTCGGCCGACGAGCATCTCGGCAGCCGCGCCTGGGAGAAGTGCGGGCCCGAGAAGCATCCACCCGTCCTCGCGCGCGGCCTCCTGCTCGATGTTGCGGGGCTCCACGGCGTCGACACGCTGCCGCCGAGCCATCCGGTGGGCCGGGCAGATCTCGAGGGATGTCTCATGCACCAAGGCCTCGAGCTCAAGACGGGCGACGTCGTCCTCATCCGGACCGGGCAGATGAAGCGCTGGCCCGACATGAGCTTCGTCAAGAACACGCCCGGCCTCAACCGAGAGGGAGCCGAGTATCTCGCCCACGGCGGAGCCATCATGATCGGCGCCGACAACCTGACGCTCGAACAGACGCCCTCGGCGCACGCGCTGAACTTCTTCCCCGTGCACACCTATCTCCTGGCCGAGGCGGGCGTGCCGATCCTGGAGATGGCGTGGCTCGAAGAGCTCGCGGCCGACAAGCTCCAAGAATTTGCGTTCTTCGGCGCCTGCATCAAGCTGCGCGGCGCGACCGGCGCCCCGATGCGGCCCGTCGCCATGCCGCTGCTGTGACCACCCGAACCGGACAGGAGAGATCCTTGGCGAACCTTCGCGTGGCCGTCGACATCGGCGGCACCTTCACCGACATCTGCATCTTCGACCAGGACAGCGGCCGGATGCGGATCGCCAAGACGGCCTCGACACCCGATCCGATCGACGGCGTCATGACGGGTCTCGCCGACGCGAAGGTCGCTCTGGCCGAGGTCGTCCTGTTCTCCCACGGCACGACGGTCGCCACCAATGCGCTGATCATGCGCAAGCTGCCGCGCACCGCGATGGTGTGCACGGCGGGGTTCCGCGACGTGCTCGAGATCCGCCGCGCCAACAAGGAGGACCTCTGGGACCTCTACAAGGACGTGGCTCCGCCTTACGTGCCGCGGCGCGACCGGCTGACAGTGCCAGAACGCATCGATGCCGCCGGCGTCGTCGTCACGACCCTCGACGAGGCGGCGGCCCGCGAGGTCGCCCGCGTGCTGAAGAAGCGCGCCGTCGCGGCCATCGCGGTCTGCTTCATCAACAGCTACGCTAATCCCGCGAACGAGAAGCGGATGAAGGCGATCCTGGAAGAGGTGCTGCCCGGCGTCCCGGTGTCGATCTCGTCCGAGGTGCTGCCCGAGATCTTCGAGCATGAGCGCTTCTCGACGACGGTCGTCAACGCGGCCCTCAGCCCGGTTGTGGTCGATTACACGGCCCGGCTCGGGTCGCGGCTCGCCGAGGCGGGCTACGCCAGCGACCTCCTGATGCTCCACACCGGCGGCGGCGTGATGACGGCCGCCAACGTACGCGACTTCGCCGGCCGCCTCGCCGGCTCGGGAATCGCGGCGGGCGCCATCGCGAGCCGGCATATCGCGGCGCAATGCGGCTTCCCGAACTCCATCGGCCTCGACATGGGCGGCACGAGTTGCGACGTGTCGCTGGCCTACGAGGGCCAATCGCGCGTCACCAAGGACTGGTGGATCGAGTTCGGCTATCCGATCCGGTTTCCGTCGATCGAGGTGCTGACGATCGGGGCCGGCGGTGGTTCGCTCGCCTGGGTCGACGAGGCGGGAGGCTTGCGCAACGGCCCGCAATCGGCGGGCGCCAACCCGGGGCCGGCCTGTTATGGCCGCGGCAATGCGGTGCCGACCAACACCGACGCCAACATGGTGCTCGGCCGCCTCGGGGCCGGGCTCGCCGGGGGCAGCATCGCGCTCGACCCTGACCTCGCGAGCGAGGCCGTGCGGACGGGCGTCGCCGAACGGTTCGGCCTCGGCCTCGAGGAGGCGGCCGACGCGATACTGCGGGTCGCCAACGCCAATATGGCGGATGCCGTGCGGTTGATCTCGATCACTCGCGGCTACGACCCGCGCGACTTCGCGCTCGTGGCCTTCGGCGGTGCCGGCTCACTGCATGGTGCCGAAATCGCTAGGGAACTGTCGATCCCGGCCGTGATCGTGCCGCTGCATCCCGGCATCACCTCGGCAATGGGATGCCTGCTCGTCGACGTGCAGCACGATCTCGCGATGAGCTATCTGAAGCCCGCGTCGGCGGCCGATCCGGCCGCCATGGAAGAGGCCTTCGCGGCGCTCGAACGGGAAGCGGCCGAACGGCTCGCGCACGAGAACGTCTCGCCCGCGGATGTCGTGATGAGCCGCACCGTCGACATGATGTACCAGGGCCAATGGCGCTCGCTCGCGGTGCCGGCGCCCATGCCCGTGAACGACCTCGCGCCGCTCGTCGAAGCCTTCCATGTGCTGCACGAGCGCGAGTACAATTTCCGCCGCGACGACGCGCCGGTCGGCCTGTTTCGCCTGAACCTGAAGGCCGTCGGCACCGTGCCGAAGGCAGACCTTGCCCGAACCACGCCCTCGGGCGCCGCGACCGTCCCGAAGACGCGTCGGCGGGTCTGGTTCCGCGAGACCGGCGGCGTCGAGACGCCGGTCTACTGGCGTCCCGATCTCGGCGCCGGAGCGCGCTTCGCAGGACCCGCCATCGTCGAGCAGTTCGATTCGACCATCGTCGTGCCGCCGCGCTTCGTGGCCGAGGTGGACGCCTGGCTCAACATCGTCATCCGGCAGGAGGCCTGACATGACCGGCACCGCGCTCGACCCTGTCACCTTCGAGGTGCTCAAGAACTCCTTCGTTACCGCCGTCGATCAGATGGCCGAGCAGATCCTGCGAACCTGCTATTCCTTCGTCATCTACAATCGCGATTTCTCGAACGCATTGAATGATGCCAACGGCGACAGCTTCGCTCAGGGCAACGGCGACATCTCGGTCCACGTCGGCACGCTGCACTACACCTGCAAGGCGGTGATCGCGTATTTCGGCGAGGACCAGCATCCAGGCGACGTGTTCATTGTCAATGACCCTTACGCGGGCGGCACTCATTTCTCCGACGTGAGGCTCATCCGGCCGATTTTCGTCGGGTCCGAGATTATCGGCTACGCGCAATCGAACGGACATTGGTCAGACATGGGTGGCTCCGTGCCGGGATCCTTCGACGTAATGGCGAAGGACATGTTCCGCGAGGGCTTGCGCATCACGCCGACCCGAATCGTCGACCGCGGCCGCTTCCGCCGCGACGTCGCAAACCTCATCGCCTCGAACACCCGCGACCCTGCCTCGATCATCGGCGACATGCAGGCGCAGACCGAGGCGACCGCTGTCGCGGCCCGCGAAATCCTTCGGCTCGTCGACAAATACGGCAAGGACACGGTCGTCGACGGCATGGCGGCCGTCCAGGACTATGTCGAACGGACCGTGCGCGGCCGCCTGGCGGCGCTCCCCGACGGCAACTGGGAGACGGTCGACTACATCGACCGGGACGTCTCGGCCGGCGAGGGCATGATCCCGATCCGGGTCAAGATGACGATCACGGGCGATCGCGTCATCTACGACTTCACGGGCAGCCATCCCACCGTCGGCTCGATCTACAACTCCGCCTTCGGCGCGACCTTCTCGGCCTGCGTCGCAGGCATGAAGACCTTCTTCCCCGACTTGCCACTGAATTCCGGTCTCTACCGTGTGATCGAGATCGTGGCGCCGAAGGATTCGGTCGTCAGCGCCGAGTGGCCGGTCGCAGTGACGGGCTTTCTGATGCCCTTTGAGAAGATCATGAACTGCATCTACGAGATGTGGTCGAGGATCATGCCCGAGCGGGCGATCTCCTGCACGTTTAACATCGAATATCTGCTGACCGGCGGCAGCGACGGACGCAGTCCCGCGAAGCCGATTTTCATGTTCTACGACTGGCTTCCGGGCGGCTGGGGTGGCCGCAACGGCCGCGACGGCACGAACCTCATGAACGCCAGTTTTGGCACCGGCATGATGGCGCAACCGGTCGAGGGCCAGGAGCGTGGGGCACCCATCCTGACGACCGAATACGAGGCGATTACGGATTCGGGCGGCCCTGGGCGCTTTCGCGGCGGGGTGGGCGTCCGTAAGACGAGCGTTCTTCGCGAGGGCGAGAACACCGTGATCTCCTACATCTGCGACCGCGAACGCGCGGTCGTCTGGGGCACCGAGGGCGGTCTGCCGTCGATGCCGCATGGCCTTCACGTCCGCCGCGCGGGTGCGAACCATGATACGTGGCTCGGCTCGGTCTTTTCAGATGTGCCGCTCGGCTCGGGAGACCTTTTCAGTCGTCCGACGGCGGGTGGGGGCGGCTACGGCGATCCTCTGGAGCGCGATCCCCAAGCCGTCCGCGAGGACGTGGCAGACGATTACGTTTCGGTGGAGCGCGCAGCGAAGGACTATGGCGTGGTTCTGGAGGTCGTGGACCGCGACCTTTGCGCGTATCGGGTGGACGCCGCCGCCACCGAACGCGAGCGCGCCAAGCTCCGGGCGGCGCGGCGCGGCTGGCTGGATGAGGCGCCTGAGCGGGTGGCCGAGCGCTTTCGGGCGGGCGAGATCGACGTGTTGGACGTGGTGCGTCGTTATGCCGTCATCCTCGACTGGGGCACCGGCGAGCTGCTTCCGAACTCGACCGAGCAATTCCGCGAGCAGTTTCACATCCGCTCGGCAGGGCATTGGAGATAAAATTTACTCGGGCAACGCATCTTGATCGCGCGATAAAGCGCGGCATCCGATGTCACCTGTTCTTCGGCACGTCCCTCGACAAAGAGGCCAAGCACGCGCTGGCCACGGAGGAGATCAGGATCAGGTTGTCGGCAGGCGGCCTCATCCGTGGAACGCTCGTCGTCTACCGCGACCCAGTGAGGAGCCACGCGAAGATTTTGGCGGCGGACGACGGCGAGGGGAGTGCCGTCGTGCTGGTCGGATCGTGCAATTGTCTGTCTACGCCGTTCAAGGCCGTCGAGTTGTCCGTGGAACTTGGAGACGGCGAGGCGGCGGCCGTCGGCCTGGACCTCTTGCGCTCGATCGCGGTCACTTTGCCGGAGGCGAGCCGTTCGGTGGAGACGCTCCGGTTTATGGCGGCCGAGTCGCGGCGCAGGTCGCAGGAGGTCTCTCGTCGTCAGAACGTGTCTTCAGAAGTACATAGGGCCTGCCTCTCGGTGGTCTACGCCGCCGAACACGAGCAACTGCTCAGGCGGGCGGCCCACGAGGCGTCGACGCGGTTCGTCTGCTGCACGAACAGGGTCGGCGCTAACATGGTGCCGGCGCTGTTCACGCCGGCGGAGGTGGCCGGCCGGCGCCTCGAAGATATCAGGGTCCTGTTCTCGCGCTACACCGGGCCCGCAACCAACTTGAGTTACTACTCCGTTCATAGACGCGCTCGCTATGAGAGCACGAATTGGCCAAGGTTGATGGTTTCCGGGGACAGAAAAGAGGCGACCCCGACAGCGGCGCTCAGGTGCCGGCGAGCATCTTGGCCAGCATGAAGCCCGAACCGGCTCCGACCCCTGCGCCGGGCCAGGTCGAGGCTCCCACGAGAAAAAGCCGCTCTACCGGAGTCTTGTAGCGCGACCACCCGAACAGCGGACGAAACATGAAGTTCTGGTCGAGGTGGTGGCTACCGGACAGGCTGTCTCCGCCGATCAGGTCGGGATTGTCGCGTTCCAGGTCCTTGGGACTGAGAACGGCCCGGCCGAGTACCGTCGAGCGGAAGCCGGGGGCGTAACGCTCGATCACTGCGTCCATCCGGTCAGCGTAGCGGCCTTTGACGTCATCCCAGTCCGTGCCCTCGATCTGCCCCGCGGAGTCCCCCGCGATGGCACTTGGCAGGACGCGCACCTGCACCCAGAGAATGTGCCGACCCGCAGGAGCCCGGCTCGGATCGAGCGCAGTCGGTTGCCCCACGACGAGGACGGGTTCGTCGGGCAGCAGCCCGGCCTTCGCCTGATCGTAGACCCGTGTCATCGCGGCATAGTGCGGGGCCAAATGCACGTAGGCGAAGCGCTTGAGCGCCTCGCCGGCGGCCCAGTTCGGCAACCCGTCCAGAGCATAGTGGATCATCATGGTGGCCGGGCCGGGCTTGAAACCGTCGAGCCGAGCCCGG
>JAABUK010010251.1_pt1 | contig 12551 bp, 2 predicted proteins | sample 5559141 | NCBI WGS metagenome assembly JAABUK01 (sample SAMN10711869, study PRJNA513367) | rock metagenome | isolation source: Antarctica rocks | place: Antarctica: Victoria Land, Pudding Butte nord | collected 2016-01-03
TCAGTTATAATTATTAGCCCTTTATAAGTAATTAGATTTTAAAGATTTTTATAAAAATAAGTTAAATATTAATTTTCAGCTTAATTAAGAGACTATAAATAGAAGTAAAGAAACTATTATATAGAGATTTTCTAGCGCTTTTTAATGAATCTATTTAAAATATATTATCTCGAGTCGTTAGCCTGCTATAGCTGATTTAAGCTCTTTTTATATTTTTAATTTTGATATTCTTAATGTCAAGGCTGCACCCAATTTCTACGCTATAATGCGGGAACATTATCTCAATAAGAAAGGAGCACAACTTCAGTGACACAAGAAATATAAGATATTAGCTGCGCTAATATTATAATATTAATATTAGAAATAGTTATTAAATCACTTAAGCAGATTTATAATTAAAAATCTGTAGAACTATTTTACATCTATTTATTTCTGAACTATCTATTATAATAATTAATGCGCCATTTATAGATTAGATAAGAATAACTTAAAATAATATTCTAAGAAACTTAAATAAAAGAAAGTATAATAATTATTAAGTACTATCTTTAAAGTATTTTAGAAATGAGTATTAAGTAATCTTAAATATAATAAGAATTATATGAAAATAATGATTAAGTTCTGAGAAATAATATCATATATAAATATAAACTGCGAGTTAGAATCCTAATATTAATATAAGATATATGCGCCTGAGAAAATATTATAAAGAATTAAGTTAAAACTATAATTAAGAATATATTATATAAAGAACTATTTAAATTAGAATTAAGAATAAATTCATTATTATTAAAATAATAATCTTTAAGTAATTAACTTATATAAGATTAACATCCTCACTTATCTTAAAGAAATATAAAGCGTAAGTATAATATAAATTAAAAAACTTAAGAAATTAGAAGTAATAAGAGTGATTTATAATAAAGAGTATCGCACTTCTTATAAGTTATACGCATACTTTCTATATAATCAACTAAAATATTACTTTATAAAGAAAGAATATACTTATTTTAGAAACTTTAAATTAAAAGAGTTAAAGAATAAGAAGACTTTTTAAGTTTAAGATATAATAAAGAATTTACTTTTAAGTCTTAGAAAATAATAATAATTAATGTTAATTATACGCGATATCTAGTTATATAGACTTAAGTTGATGATGATTGTTCATACTTCTATTTAGTCTATAATTAATAAGGAATTCTGTATATTTATATAATAGAGAATTCTTTAAGGAATAAAATCTATTACTACTTTATATTTCCGGCAGTTAATTTCTATTCTATACCGCATAATCTCTTTCGATTTTCAATTCCGAGTCTCAATATCTTTTTATAAATCTCAACAGTTTCTTTCTATCTTATTTAAGAGTCTAAAACTCTTCTTTATATCACGCCCGGAAATCTATTCAAGAACAACTTATAATATCTGCACTCGTGATACTTTAGTTTTGATATTCTGCGTTAAAGATTGAAGTCTGCCGCAGTTTATTATAAATTATTATTAAGATCTGAGAATGTTCTTATCTATTATATAATATTTCTTGTTATATAATAAATAAAATAGTTAATATTTAATTATTATCTTTCATAACTTATTATTATTATTTTATATAAATTATAATCTTTATAATAAGAATAAAGCTTTTTATAATATAATCGCAGAAGTTAATAACACTCTTATAAGAACTTATAACTTAAACTCTTCTTTAATTTATTTTCATATTACAGAAAATAAAGAATAGTTATCTTATTTAATAGAGTCTCTTCGCAATCAGATTTAATCTTCTATTATTTATATATTTCTGTTAAAATCTTTTACTTCTTCTCGCATAATTTATATTATAAGATCGGGTAGAAAAAGCGACTATTTCTATAATAAAAAGATCGATTTTTATATAATTATATAATCACAATTTCTCTCATAAATAAATGATTTTCTTATAAACTCTTATATCTATTTATTTATTATATACTTATTTATTCTGTGCGTTTATAAAGATAACTTTCTATAATCTTTACTCTCTAATTTCATTTTTAAGCTTATCTTAATTTTATCGCAAAATAATTAATTACGCTGAATACTACGTGAAAATATGAGCTTATTATCTTATTAATTATGATCGATTTATCAATTAGACTCTGCATTCTCGCAAAGAGTTATAGACTTAAATAAAATAATATTAAATTAAGATTATAATAGATTTTAGAGCTACTGAAAATTATATCTCTCTAATATATATAATCTGATCTCATCTATTTATATAAGAGAAAAATAAACTCTATTAATTAATATTAATAGATGAAAGTTCTATTAAATAAGATTAAGAATAAGTAAAAGTAAAGACTTACTTACTAAAGTTTAATATTTAGTAATATATAAAATAGATAATATTAAATATTATGGAAATTAAATATAATATTATTCTAGATATTTTATAATTAAAGGCTTATGATTTAATAATTAGTTAGAAATAATAAATTATTAACTTTTCTAACTGTGTTTATAAGCTAATTATAATTATAGTATTATTTATTAAAGTAGTATAAGTAAAATCTAATAATAAATATCTAGTAGAAATAATAGAGAGTTTTCTTAAATACTTACTTAAATATAATGAATTTAAACGTTTATTTATTAAGAATAAAAGTGTATTCGCATTATCTAAGTATTAATTTTAGGATTATAAGATTTTATTAGAACTTAATAAGAAACTTACTTATAAATCTATCTATTCTCTTTCTAAGAAAGAACTTAAAATTCTATAGAAATATCTTAATAAGAATTAGAAGAAAGAGTTTATTTAGTTCTTAACTTTATCTATAGAATACTCAGTTCTATTTATTCTAAAATCTAATAATAAGATGTGTTTATATATTAACTATTAATAACTAAATAATATTATAATAAAAAATTAGTACGCATTACTATTAATCTTAAAGCTATATAATTATATTTATGAGATAAAATAATTTATTACACTTAATTTATAAGAAGTATATAATCTAGTGAGAATAAAGAAAAAAGAGAAATAAAAAATAATATTCTAAATTTATTATAATTATTATAAGTATCTAATTATATCTTTTAAATTAATAAATACTTCTATCTTTTTTTAATCTTTAGTAAATAATATTTTAAGAGAATATCTAAACTAATTCTATATTATCTATCTTAATAGTTTAACAATTTATAACATCTACAATTCAAATTTAATATTATACTCAGCAGTAGAGATAGACACTCTTATATAACTTCGCAATAACTTATAAATAGACGTGAATAATCATATTATTTTAAGCGACTTCAATCTTTATCATCTAATATAATCGGGCATAGTAAGATCTACTTAACATATTAGCGCAGACATTCTTATTAATCTCGTTATTAACTTCTTATTTAAGCTCATAACTTCTTATAAAATGATTATTTAAAATGCAAAAGATATATAAAGTATAATCGATCTTCTCTTTATCTCGCAATAACTCATATCTAAGATTATCAGATGCGGATTATAATGAGATATAGCGCAATTCTTGAATCATATTTTCATTAAGATTTAATTATATCTTCACACGCAATTATTTATAATTAAATGAAAAAGAAACTGAAAGATATTAGATAATATACACTTATTAAAATCACTAGTTAGAAGCTTTATATAGATTTAAGAGATTATAATAAAAGAGTAACTAAATACAGTAATACACGTGCTTATATAAATAGTTATAAAGATAATTAAGAAAAGCACTCTTTAATATAAAGAGATAAAGTTTTTAAAGAAATATTGATTTTAGAAATATAAAAAGATAATAATGAATATATATTAGAAGTATTATGATTTATAATGAGAGTAAATATCAGAGTTTGAGAAGCTGCATTAAGAGATGAGAAGAAATAAGATAGAGATTATTCGCGGATATAAAATGATAAGCTTTTATAGAAAAATTGAGAAGATTGCAAAGAAGGCGGAAGGAACATAAAGACTTATAAAATAAATGGAAAAAAAAAGAGAATTATTAAGAGAATTATTATAATTATCACAATTAGTAGTAATAAAGAATAATAAAGAAATAATGATAATAAGTCTTGTAAAGAAGTTAAAGATATTAAGAAAAAAGTTTTTTTCTTCTTTATAATTAGTAGATTTTGAGAATCTTCAGCTTATAAATTTTCTTAACTTAATTTAAGCGATTACAAATATTAATAAGAAGAAGATGATAAAGATAATTTATAAAATATTAAATAATAAAGTACTAGAATTAGATAATATCTCAAATTAAGTATTGAAGATAGCAGAGAAATAACTGATTTCTTAACTGATTACGATTTTTCATATATTAATATAATTAAGATATTATTTATTAGTTTAGAAGATGATAATTATACTTATTATAAGAAAACCGAATAAAAAGAATTATAATGATTTAAAAGTATATCAATTAATCGCCCTATTAAATATAATGAGGAAACTGTTAGAACTTATAATCGCTCGCAAACTATTATATTTTATTAAAACTTATTATCTTCTTTTAAATTCTTAAATAAAAATAAGAAAGAGAAGATTTATTAAGATAGCACTTTAATTAATAATAAAATAAGTTTATATTATATAAAATCTTTAAAAAAAATAAAATTGAAGAGGCGAAATGGAATCAGTAAGTATTAAGACTATCAGACAGATAACACAGAGATGGGAAGACTCGTACGGAGGAGCAGAGCTGATGATTTCGTGAGAAGAGATACGCGCTCTTATCTGATCAATTCTGCAAATCTATTTATACGCAGAAAACGCGATAAAAGACGCGTTAGAAAACGCGTTAGAACGCGTAAATCACTCTCCGTCCGAATAACTATTCAATCTGATAAAGATAAGATTACACAGAATTAAGAAATCTATTATCAGACTAAGAAATTAAAATCAGCAGGAAAAACTCTTAATCTCATATATAGAAATAACGCGCGGTACTTTAAAAAAGAAATCAGTCTTTATAACTTAAACTTCTTTAAAAATAAAGATAAGAAAAATCATTATTTAAATCTTAGATAAGAAAGAGAAGATTAGAATTAATAAACTCTTAATTAAAGAGATTGTAGATTAAGTTAATTAGAAATTAACAGAAACATCTTATACACATTATATAATTACAATAAAGAAACTCTTAAAGAAAGAAATTATATTATACGCGGAAGATAATTTAGACTGTACGGAGCTTAGATAAGACTTAATATAAATAAAGTCGCTAAGTCTACTTATATAACTTAAGATAAGATTATATAAAGTGTTAATACGAGCGGTATAAATAAGATAAGAAGAGAAAGAGAAGAAGTAACTTATATAAGAACTAGAGAGTGAGAATGCTAGACTTATCTTAGATCTTAAAATTAAAAATCTTTAATAAATAAAAAGAAACGCGGAAACTAATATAATTATACACGTAATTCTAAAACTTTCTAACTTAAATCTAATAAATAGAATTATTTAAAAAGATCTTATTTACGAGATAGAGTTTAAATTGATTATATAATATGATTTAACTCTTTAATTATATTAATACTTTCGCTATCAGAAATATAAACACTTATTTTATACGTGTAAAAAGACATGATTCTGCGCATATTATACAGAATATTATTAAACTAATAAGTATAAGAAAAAGCTTAAGAGAAAGATTATATAATATAGTAACTGCTTAGAGAAATATAAAGCTTAATCTAATAATTACTTATAAAAGAAAAGAGAACGATCTTATATAAAGAAAATATATAATAAGAAATTAAGATACTTTTAATCTTAAAATTAATAAAAGATTACTTCTATCTTCTCTTCTTTCTTCTTCTTCTTTTTCTTCTTCTCATCAGTCTTAAATTTATTAACAGAAGTTAATAGAAGTGACTCTAAATTAGAGATGAAATAAAGTTAAGTAGAAGACTTATAAAAAAGAAGATTAACTCATTTAAAAGATTATTTATAAGAATCTAAGAATTGTATGAAGATCGATCTCATATTAAGTTAAGATATTTAACTTCTTCTAATTAAAGAAAATCACTAACACACATTCGAGAACATTATATATTAGAAAACATCTCTATATAAAGTCTTAAGATATTATAATATAATATTAATAAGTTAAGAAATAAGATAATAATAGAACTGCTTTAAGATTTAGAGATTAAAAAGTATGATATTCTCATAATTTAAGAATTATGAAGAGATATACTTAATTATATTTTGTATAATTTAAGATAAAGCGCCTTTTATAATAGCGATTAAAGATAAAAAGATTTAAGAATTCTTATACTTATTAATAAGCGCATTTATACGGATATATAATCAGAAATACATTACTTAAAAGATCTTATTATAATCACATTAAAACTTTAAAAAACACAGACTATTAATTATATAATCAATATTTATAATATCTACAACTTCTTAAGCTAATACTTAAAATTAAAAGAAATAGAGTCTCTCAGCACTCTTTATATAATACTCAGAATATCTGAAGAATATATTATACTAAGCGATCTGAATCTTCATTACTTTAGCTAATTAGATCTGATATACTTAATATAATATAAACTCTCAGATATATTACTAAAGATTATATAAAAGATAAAGCTGAAACTTATTCTTCTTTTAAAAATAATAATAAGAGATTGTTAAAGAGAAGATTTATATAAACAGATAATTATAAATCTCATCTTTATAATATTAATACTGAAGAATTAACTCATATAATATTAAATAAAAGTAGAAAGAGAATAGTTATTAGATTACCTCTTAATTAACACGGAATTTAAGTAATTAAATCAATTTAGAAAAGAGTTATTAAAAAGATATAGAGCGTGAAAAAAGATAGATCATAAAGTCGTTATCAAAAGTCTTTATAATTATATAAAGTTACTCGAAAGTTGTATATTAAATATTAGAAAAGAGATTAATCACTTTACGTATAAACTAATAAGACTTATATATATAGTAATAGAAGACTTAATATTATAAATAAGATTATTCTTATATAGTTAGAGATTCTGAATAAAAGAATGTTAAGAGATAATAAAGAATATAAGAAAAGTACGTAGAAACTTTATTAAGAATTTATTACTCTTTATATAGCAAAACTTTATATAATAGCGCAGTTAAAAAGAAAAGATATTATTAAAAATAAAAATAAAAGACTTCAGAAATATAATATAAGAGATAGTATAGAGATTATAGAGAATCTGAAAGATTATATAATAGATAAGACAGCGATTATAAAAATAAATCACTTAAGTATTCTTTCCTACTCTTAAATAAGAAATGTATGAAGTAAGAGACGCAAAAAGTAAAGTAAAGCTTTTACGCGATATCTACTTCTTCTCTTCTCTTAAAATAGATCTTACAGATATTAAAGAATATAAATATTCTTAAAGAATTTCATAATAAAAAGAGATCGCGGAAAGAGAAATTCTAAAAGCAGTCAGTCATACAGAAAAAGATAAGATTTCAGAATCAGATGAAATTTCAAACAAAGCTATTTAAATTTTTATACGAGAGAAGTTGAATCTGATTAAGAGACTATTTTAAGTCTATCTTACGTAAGAAATTCAGTCAGATCACTTTAAAAGTGCTTATACAATAATGTTGAAGAAGTTAAATAAGAAAGACTACTTAAATCTGTTAATATATAGATTAATCGCACTATTAAACATATTAGAAAAGATTTTAGAAGCAGTGATATTTAATTAAATAAAATATATTACTAAATTATATGATCTTCTTTTAAACTTATAATATAAAGCATGTTCTCTAAGAATAATAGAGATAACACTATAATAAATTATAAAGAAGATATATATAATCTAAGAGAGAGAAAATAAAAGAGTTGTAAATCTTCTTTTACTAGACGTGATAAAGATATTTAATAAGATCTCACACGTATAATTAGCTCACAATTTAAGAAAAAGAAAAATCTCAGAGTCATTTATATAATAAGTAATAGATTTCCTCTCTAACTATTATATAAAGATAAAGATTAATGAGTTTGTGTTATTAAAAGCGCTAATCATAATAGGAATCTTATAAGACTTATTAATATCCCTAATTCTATATCTCTTCTATAATACTGATCTGTTAAAGAAATGCGATAATATTAGACTTTATATGAGCGTAATAGGATTTGTGAATAATATTAACATCTTAATATATAGTAAAAGTATAGAGAGAAACTGTTAAGTACTCACTAAAATTTATAAGAAATACATAGATTAAATAAGAAAATATGACTCGAAATTCTATCTGAATAAATATAAATTAATTCACTTCAGTTATATAAAGAGGAATTTTAATATAAAGACGAGATTAAAGCTTAAGAAATAAGAAATCAATCTAAAGAATAATATATAAATTCTTAACATCTAATTAAATATCACGCTCAGATAATAATCTCATCTCCGAGCAGTTAAAGTAAAATCAGTCTATCTAATTAACGTTCTCTATATAATTATAGAATTCATCTGAGACGCTCTTCTAAAAGTAGAAAAATAAGTATATTAAATAGTTATACGCTTAGTTATTATATACAGAATAAACATCTAGCATATATCAAAAGAGATTAAAGAATATTAAAAAGAAATAGATAGAAAATTATAAATTCTTTAAAATAAATATCTTCGTATAATTATAGAAGTATATAAAGCAATCTTAATAGAGACTTTAAAAGTAGAGATATATATCTAATCTTTAAATCTTTATACGAAGAATTTGGTAATTAAGATTATAATTAGAATTCAAGTATTTAAAGCTATTTAAGAAATTAATAATATATATACTAAAATTGTAAGATAAATTACAGGTAGAAGAGACTATATAATAAGAACCCGCGCAATATTAAGAGATTATATAACTGAATAACTTATTTAATTCAATCTAAGAAATAAGAATATAATAAGATTAGATAATAAGATTCTTCTATTAAATCTATTATAAAAGAAATTAAAGAAGTGTATAAAGCTTTAAAGACTGAGAGAAGTGTATGAAGAAATCTACTTAGCCTGCGAATAAAAATAGAAAAAAAGATAGAAGAATAGTTAAAGAGAGAAGCATTTAAAGATAATCCTTTCAGAACTAAATAAAAATTTAATAATATTATATTAAAGACTTAAGAAATATAAGAGCGCACTTCTTATATAACTTTATACGGGCAAGATTAGCTTTAATCAATTTCTATATGAAAGAAAGGTGCCCGAAATTAAAAGCTCTTAATGCGAGTGCGCATAGAATAATATAATAGTAGAACACGTTCTACTAAAATATCTTTAATAGATTATGAAAAGAATGGAACTTATTAATCCTCTCCGTATAATAGATCTGAGGATAATCCTCTTAGAAAAGAAAGGATGTAGAGCAGTTATTAGAATAATACTCCGTACGAAGCTGCTTAATTAATTTAGATTAACGGAGGAAATCTCACAGAGCGAGAGGGAAGAGAGATGAAGAGAAAGAGAGAGAGAGAGAATAAATTGAGGAGAAAAAGAAGATTAATTAATTTAATAGACGTTTAATAGCTCAGTTCATATAAGAAGATCTATATAAATTAGTTTTAATCTGAATTAGATAAATAGAATTTACTACTACTACTATATAAAATCTTTTAGAAAGATTATAAGTTGCTTCTATATTATATATAAATATCAGTGAAGTTTTTAATTATATTACTTATAAGAGATTTATTATAAGTCTTTATAATTATAGAATTTTAATCACACTTATTCACTAAATATAAAGCTTTTTAATTAAAAGAATAATCATTATTAAGATCTTTAAGAGAGAGTTGTAATAATTTGTAACTGAGATAGAAATTTTATAAGAATTCTTAATCTTGTTAATTCTCTTTCTTTTCTTTATAACAAAACTTCTAAATATAATCGATAATTTATTATTATAAATATCTGCGATAGACTTCGTGAATAATACTTATATACTTATTTACGGCCACTTAATAAAAAGAAATTATATAGTACTTAGATAAATTCATAAAAAATGTGTAGAATAAGTAAAGAGATATAAAGTGAAATTCGCGTTAAAAAAATATAAACTAATCTACTTTATTACGCAATTAAAACGCTTTAATATAAAGACTACTGTTAATATTAATAAGATATAAAAGAAGATAAGCGGGTTCGTTTATATACTGAGAGTATAGATTGACTTTAAGCTAAAATAAGAAGCTTATCTTAGAAAAATTATAAGTAAGTTTAAATTATAAAATCTCGTATTAAGTCGCATTTCTATATTAATATAAGAAGTCTATTTTAAAATAACGCAATTAATTTACATCTTTATAATTTAATTCGCTATTATATATAACGCAACAATATAATATAGCTCACAAGAAATCGAAATAGCTTATAAAGAAATGAAGAAATTATTTAATATATTACAGATAAAAAGTTTAAGATCAGTCTTAAAAGTATATTAAGTTATACATTCTTAAATTTTAAAAAAAGAGACTTAAATCTTATTAATTAATATTATTATAAAAAGATATATAATAAATATAGTTTAAAAAAGAATCGACTTTAAGACGAGATAAGTTATTATTAACGCTTACGCACGAATATAATTAAGAGTAATTGAATTCAAAATAAGAAAAAAGAATAATAAAAGAATATTTAATAAGTTTTATTTACTCTAACTTAAATCTATACTCTCAGTATAAATATAAAACCGCGAGATATTATAATAGATATTAATAATAAATGTGAAGTCTCTCTTATTTATAAGCGAGATACACAAAATAGTAAAGAGAAGTTAAGAGATGCGCTGAATAGCGTATCTTAATACTCTTTTAAATATTCGCACAAAACTTTTAACACTAATAAAAATTAATCGCAAAGAAACGCAAATTTATAAAGAGATTAATAAATCAATATACTTATTAATAACTTAAATATAAATAGAAAAGATAGATTTAAATATATTTTTAATAAATTAAAGAGTATTAAAATATATAATATAGTGTTTATGTGAATAGAGAAGATAGATGATAAAGCATATCATCCGCTTCTACTTCATTTATAAAAAGAATCGGAAGAACTTATTTTGAGAAGCAAACACACGCGATTACTCGTAAATGCTTACATCTTTATATAACGCAAAAATAACGGCAAGATAACTTTAATAAAGAAGTCTTCTATATTAATTTCAAATAAGACTCGATAATTAGAAATGAGATGTGATTTATCACATCTCATTATAAATAATAACGACTACTTAATACGCAGTAAAACCTCGCAGATTAATATAGAGCGGTGAGTTTTTATCCTCTAAAGAATTTTCTTACTTAAAATAATATAGATCATTTCTCATAAGCTATATATAGAGCTCGATAGATATAAGACTGAATAAATAATTTATCTTAATAATATTCTTATATATTTAGAAATTAAGAAATAATATATTAAATATATTTAAAAGATGCTTCGCGCTTTTTAGACGAAAAATCTGCTAGTAAAGATTAAGAAGTGCGAATTTTATAAGTAAAGTATTAAGTTTCTCGGATTTATTTTAATAATTATAAGAATCTAGATAGATAAATCTAAGATTACAGTTATACTTAAATAATTATAATCTATATTAATAAAGGAATTATAATTATTTCTTAAATTTATTAACTTCTATTAAAGATTCATTATAAGTTATTTAAAGGTGACCGCCTTATTAATATAAATAACTCAGAAGAAAGTATTTTTTATTTAGAAAATAGAAGTAGAGTCTTTATTTTAGAAGCTGAAAAAGAAATTTATAATAGTTTCTATTCTTATAATATTTAATTCTAAGAGATAAATTATACTTAAAATAGATATATTAGATTATATTATTAGTATATATATAAGTTAATCTAATAATAAAGAATGATTAAGACTTATTATCTTCTATTCTAAAAAGATGATTTTAGCGGAACTTAATTATAAGATTTATAATAAGAAACTTCTAATTATAGTTACCGCGTTTAATAAATAATAAGTATATTTAGAAGAATCTAAGTATTTTATAGAAGTATATATAGATTATAAAAATCTATTATACTTCATTACTATTAAGATATTAAATAGACGCTAGATATAATAATCTAAGCTATTATTAATTTATAACTTTAAAATTTCTTATTAAAAAGAGAATAATAATGCTAAAGCTGATACTTTAAGTTATTAAATAAATCACGCCTGAGATATTAAATCCGCTTTATAATTAGTTTTACGTAAGAATAAGAACGGATTTATTCCTTATATCATTGAAATGACATCTTTCTTATTTAAGCATAACGTTACCGTGATTTAGCGTGGAAATTAACTGCAGTCTTGGCAGGAAGAACATTAAAATTAAAAATATAGAAAGGGCTTAAATCAGCTATAATAGGCTGAGTATTTTAGCTATAATACTATAAATAATATTATTAGAAAGCGCTAGTAAATCTTTCTATAATAACTTATTTATTTCTATTTATATCTTTATTATAAGATCTAAAATTCATATTTAGTCTGATTTCTAAAAAATTAAAAAAGAT
>JAABUK010010252.1_pt1 | contig 12550 bp, 2 predicted proteins | sample 5559141 | NCBI WGS metagenome assembly JAABUK01 (sample SAMN10711869, study PRJNA513367) | rock metagenome | isolation source: Antarctica rocks | place: Antarctica: Victoria Land, Pudding Butte nord | collected 2016-01-03
CGTTCTCAATTATTTCTTTCAAGAACTTATATTCCGCAATCACATCGAAGTTATAAATAATCAGATATTCAGTTATTAAGAAAAAGAAATTTTTCGTCTTATAATAAGAATAACTCGGGCGATTTAGAGTATTAAAATATTTCTCATCTTAAATAAAAGACTTAATAGAATGTTTCGGATATTAATAACTAAGTGAGATCTTTTTATTAATAAATAGAGCTTACTTCATCTTCATTCTTTCTCAGAAGACTGTAAAAGTAGTGATGATAATAAATATACTAAGAATAACAGTAGTAAATTAATTCTTATTATTAGTAAATATCGAACGTATATCACTAAAGATACTAGCGGTATTAATAATAATGAAAAGATTTTCGATTAAAAGATAATTATAATTATAGAAGTTGATAATAAAGCGAAAGAGTGTTTTGAAGTTTATTAATTTTTTATTATTAAGATATTGAGCTTACTCACTTTTTAAAAGAAGTATAAGCTTATATTAATTATTTCAAAGAGTAAGGAAAGGAAGACGAGTTACAGTATATATATTAACTGTGCGAGCTGTGTGAATAAAGCGGACGATAATGTGATAGTTATGCTTATCATTATTAAAGCGGATTTTGATGAAGAGCTGTCTTTCTAATAATTTAAGAAGTTGACTAAGTTTACTTCTAAGTTTATCTAAAAGTAAGTTGTTATTATTTAGTTAAGCACTATAAATAATAAGAGCGGAAAATGTATTTAATCTAAATTTTAATATCTGCACATTATTTTTAAAAAGTATATTCATCTTTTCAACTTTATTTAACTTGTTCTTCAGCTTATCTTAAGTTAAATCAGCTTTAATAAGAGATTAATTGATAAAAACATTTATATTAAGTTTGTCTTTACTTAGAATTATAATTAAATCTTAAGCATTATTTAAAGACTGAGAATTAATAATAATCTCTTTTATATTAACAGCGAGAATGTATATATAATAATTATAGTAAGGAAGTAATAAATCAAGATTACTAATATTAGTAATAGAAGAAGAATGTTTGAGATAAAATAATTATTTAAAGAAGAAGAAGAGAAAAGATAAGCAGATCTTAAGCGCAAGTTTCTAAGAAATCTTAGCGATGTTTAATAATTATATAAAGTGAAGAGTAGATTAAAAGTAGATAATACTCACGCAGTTAAGATAATATATAATAATAGATATTATTATATAGAGATTAGAATCATTTTAGAACTCATTCTCTATAATATATATTAGATATAAGCATGTTTATATAGCATTATAAAGATTATAATATAATAATAAAATAATAATAAAAGTAAAGTATAAGATGATATAAAGAGTGCTTTATAAGAAACTCTATTGAAATAATTTTATATTAAGAATTATTTCTGTAATCTACAGTCTCTTAAAGATAATAAATCTAAGTTAAAAATTACTTATTTTAAACTTAAAACATATTAAGATGATATTTTATAGTGAAATCTGAGCAGAATTTATAGAGTATTTAAAGAGAGCATTTAAAAGAATTATTTGAGAAGAGTATTTGAGAAGAATATACACAGAATATTTATAGAGCACTTCTTAAAATATTTGTTGAGTATTTGTAAAATATATTATAGAAATACTCACTAAATATTCGTAGAGCTTTTCTATTAAATGAATAATAATTAAGAGAAAGCTATTTACGCAGATTAGTAAGAAAGAAGATCGCCTCAGTAAGTTAGATCAACATTATTCAATTAAAGAAGAGATTCTTATAGATTGTAATTAAAATTTAATTGCGATCAGTTAATATTGAGATTTAATATAAAGTATTAAAGATAGAAATGAGTATATATGAACATTATTGATTATAATATTCTTTTCTAACTTAGAGATTTAAAATGTCTTTAATTATTATTAAATATCTATTACTTTCGCTTTCTATAAATTCTAATAATATCTTAATAATCTTTCTCTTTAAATTTTCGATTATATATCGAATTATACTGTGTTTAGTTAATATAGAAATTAATATAATATATATTAGATGTGTCTCTATCGACAGAAATAAGATGAACGCTTTGAATAATCAAATTAAATAGATAGAACTGTTAATAGCTGAGAATATGATAACATCTTATCTTAGACTTCTTAACAATAACATGTTATGTCTTAATTATTCTATGAATGTTATAATGCCGACTTTTATTTCGCAGTTGAAAAAGATTTATAAGAGCGTTAATATAATAAAGCGGGTAATCTCGAATATTTCGTCTATTATTATTAAGAACTGTGATTATTATTTATAATTCTCTTAAGAGATACTCTTTTAAAGATGCTGCTCTTACTTAATTAGAAGACTTTAATTATGATAAATTAAATTTCTAAATTCAGATATAATTACATCTTTAGTTCAGCTTTTTTTATTATATTAGAGAGTAATGAACTGTCTCTTTAAGTAGAAACTTCGGATTATTAAGAAATAATGTCTCTTTTTAATATCTGACTGAATCGTGAATATATAATAGATATTAATTGATTTAGTTCGAATCTTGTTTCAAACACTTCATTTCCGCATTACTTAATTAAATCTTATTTACTTATAAACGCTCTTCTCTTATAAAGATAATTAAAGTATTAATAAAATCATAAATCTGAAGATGTTTATTCATTATTAACGCGTGACATTAAATATCTGTTTTGAGATCTATAAGATCTAGCTCTTAAACTTTTAAAGAAGTGCAATTCTACTTAAGTTCTTTCAGCTTTATAATCTGACTTACATTTATAATTATAGCGCCGATCAATTTCTTCTTTATCTTTAATTTAAGAACTTTTCGATATTTTAAATAATTATATATAATCACAAACTTAAGTTGTTTTGTGTTTAGTAATAGAATCTATTCTTCGAAATCGATATATTTATTTGTGAGCTGATAATATTTTTTAAGTAGATAGATATAAGTAGCTTCAAAATGTGCTGTATTGAAATCATTAATAATGTTAAATTTGCGAATACTCTCTATTTAATAAGAAAGCACGTGGAATTTAGAATAATTGAATGATATTTGCTGCTAATTATAAAATACTTATTTTAGAAGATCTATATAATGTAAAGCATCGTTTATATATCTTAAAGTAATGTTATTATAATTCTTATACTGCGCCTGTAATATAAAATCGATAATTATATAGATGAAGCTCATCTTTCTCTTATTCTTTAAAAGCGGTGTTATGATCGAGATAATTTATTATAGAAGTGTCTTCTGCTCTACTTCTGTTTATTAAATAATACAGCTGAAATTATAAAATATCTTCAACTCGAGAAAAGTAGATATTTGATAGAAGTGATTATTTAGTTGAACGCGCTATATTGATTCCCGTATTATTATATCTTTTTTGCGAGAGACACTGAAGTCGATCTTTATTAACAGAAAAGTCTTAATTCATCTCTTTAACTTTAAGATAATATCTTTTAGAAGCTGATGAAGAATATTAATATATAAGATCTCGTGAATATTAACTTTTCAGTGCTTTCAGATAAAATTAACTCTATTATAAATTTATATTAATTAATTCACGTTATTAATTTTAATCTTATCACTATCTAACGTCTTTTTATTTAAAGTCTTTCTCCGCTGAATGATCTACTAATATATATTGTTATAAGTTCGGAAAGAATAACTCTGCTTATAAAGCTGATAATATTTATTGGGGAAGATTTAATAGATAATATAGTAACGATCTTTCTTAACTTCTATTATTAATATCTGCTCTTTATAATTTACTGTAAAGTCTATTAAGACTGAGTGATAGAAGTGAATCTGATTATTAATATAAATAATAAGTAATTCTTCTTAAGCTACTGCTTTAAATATTAATCAGTTGCAGTATCAGTATTTATTTTAGTCTCAACAAAAAGAAAGAAGGAGCTTTAATAATAATATACAAATTATAAGTTATAGAATTAGTCTAGACATCGTTCTTACTTACATTATAATATAATGCTCATAATAGTATAATAAATATCTATTTTAATCTCCGCATTTATTTATTTGTAAGAAATAAAGATTAGTCTTAATAAGATTATACTTAATTAAACTTAACTATATTGAGTTTCTTTGTTAAGATTCTTAACATTAATATATATAGATTAGAGTGTTTAATTATTATGAAGATATATAAACTGCGTTTTATTGATTCTTAAGAGTAATAATATAAGAATAGAATTAGATAACAACTTCTTCTACATCTTCTATTATTAGTCTTCAGTATGCATTTCATTATAAATCTGAGCATTATCTTTATTAAAAAGTCGGACTAATATATAGAAAAGATCTAAGATAAATAATTAATAATTAAACAGAAATTTAATAATATTCAGAATATTGCGATATATAATTAAGTATATATTTCTCTTATCTTTAATGATTATAAAATTCATAATAAAAGCAATAATATATTACACGTCTTAAGTTATCTTGTAAGATATTTAGAGTATCTGCTTTCATCAATCTTTAGTATTTGAAAAACTTAGAATAATATTTAGAGAATTGTTATCCTCATTATTCTCATCATTTTCAAAAAAGATATTAATAACTATTATAATTATTTCTTTCTTTCAGAACGCTTTAGCAATCTTGAAATTGACAGTAGATTTAAAGAGATAATATATCTGCTTCTTCGTTATTATAATAGACGGCGCAAAACTGATTATAATTATTTTAATCTATATAATATTATTATATAATAATATAAATTATCCCGCCTCTTTACTTCAGACTTCGCTTTCATCGAAAGTAATAATTTAAATAAATTATATCGTTATAAGTATCACATCTCGACTTAAAGAGATTTATTATAATTGTTAGTATAACTCTAATTAGAATTTAATGTAATTACAGTGATATATTGATTTTCTAAGTTTTGAAGACTATCTTCTATTAAAGAAGCTTAAAAATAATTTTTGAGAGTAATATCTTTATCTATTTAAGATGAATAAGACTTCTTATAGAATGAATTATATATATAAATTTCTTTCGCAGTATTTAAAACAATATTTCGAAGTTTAAAAGTTCTTAATTTCGGTAAGTAACTCTTAACGTGCTAAGTATAAGCGCGATTATTAATAAATTCTTGATTACATCTCTTATAATAATTATGTATAAAGAGATAAATTATATTTATAAGATGAGTGGAAATAAACTAATAGACTTATTCGAATTAGTAATGATTAATGATGATGATGATTATTCTTACATCTATCTAGTCTATAACTAATGAGAGATTCTGTATATTTATATAATAGGAAACTCTCTGAGAAATAAAATCTATTACTGCTTTATATTTCCAGCAGTTAATTTCCATTCTATATCGCGTAATCTCTTTCGATTTCTAGTTCCGAGTCTCAATATCTTCTTATAAATCTCAACAGTTTCTTTCTATTCCGTCTAAGAGTTTAAAACTTCTCTTTATATTACGCTTAAAAATCTATCTAAGAATAACTTATAATATTTACACTCGTGATACTCTAGTTTTAATATTCTGTGTTAAAGATTAGAGTTCGCCGCAGCTCGTTATAAATTATCGTTAAGATCTGAGAGTATTCTTATCTATTATATAACATTTCTTATTGTATAATAAATGAAACAGTCAGTATTTAACTACTATCTTCCGTAACTTATTATTATTATTTCATGTAAATTATAATCTTTATAATAAGAGCGAAGCTTTTTATAATAAATCGCAGAAGTTGATAACGCTCTTATAAGAACTCGTAACTTAAACTCTTCTTTAACTCATTTTCATATCGCAGAAAATAAAGAATAATTAATTTTATTTAATAGAGTCTCTTCGCAATCAGATTCAATCTTCTATTATTTATATATTTCTATTAAAATCTTTCACTTTTTCTCGCATAATTCGCACTATAAGATTGAGTAGAGAAAGCGACTGTTTCTGTAATAAAAAGATCGATTTTCATATAATCGCATAATCATAATTTCTCTTGTAAATAGATGATTTTCTTATAGACTTTTATATCTATTTATTTGTTATATGCTTATCTATTTTATACGTCTGTAAAGATAACTTTCTGTAATCTTCACTCTCTAATTTTGTTTTTAAGCTTATCTTAATTTTATCGCAGAGCGATTAATTATACTAAATACCGCGTAAAGATGTGAGCTCATCATCTTACTAATTATAATCGATCTATCAGTTAGACTCTACATTCTCGCAAAGAGTGTAATGATTAATAATGTTTAATAATGATTATATATACTTATTAATACTTAAATATAAGCGAATATGCGCATGAATATTTAATCTGCGATAATCAGTCAAGCTTAGCTAATATTAATTTAGTTAACATCTTTCAAATCATTTTTATATTTCTAATTATAATGTTGATTACTTATTAACACTTTATTAATGATATCGCTTTAATAAGATATATTATATTATATTTGAATCTCTTATATTATATAGTTTGTGTGATATAGCGCACAATAACAGCTTAATTAAAGATCAGATTAAATCTAATATAAAACGCGTTTATTATTCTATATATTAAGTTTGATTATTATATATATTACGCAGAAGTTGATTTATTAATAAACATTTCACTACAGATCTCATAATCATCTCTTTATTTCAAAATTTAAGTTATAAACTTTTATACTTTAATCACACTTTTACACTTCTATTATCATTCTTTTAACTTATCACATTACTTAATATATTACGCTGAGAGTAGTAGCGTGAGAATAAATAAATATAAATTTAAATGTCTAATAATAATCAATATTAATGATAGTAAGTACACTAAATACATCAAAACTTATTAATAATAATATTTACTTTATATAAATAATGGCAAACATCTTCTCTTTCTCTACTATTACGAAAAGATGCTGAGTCATCTTTTCTATCTTTAATAATAGACTTAATTCAGAATTTCATTATAGCACGCAACTGAAAAGTGGGGCCGGTTATATTTCGATGCTTTACACGCTGAAAATACATTTTAAATCTTTATCTCACTCTTTTCTATTATATTATAAAATTATCGAAGATGTTCATATTTAAATACCGCAAAAATGAATATAATTGATTAGAATAAGTTTATTAATTCTATTATATATTAAAGATATTAAATGCTGATAAGTTCTAGAAATGTTAAAATTTATTGTAATCTAAATACTGTAATATTATATATTACTGATTATATTCAGATCTCCCTCCTAATATAATAATATATTATTACAGTCTTACTACTTTGTTAAGATCTCGTTAGTTATTGATTTCTTATATTTAATCTTTTATAAGTATTTGAACTCTTCATTATATTAAGAATACAGCGGAAGCATCTTATCGATTATTATAACACGACTCTATTCTATAGATATATACATTATTCTCGTCTTATTAAAATATTTATTTAAGATTTATCTCATCATTCTTTAGTTAAATAATGTGTTTAAAATAGAGATTACGAATTATATTAGAGATAAGTTAGATAATAAGAGTATTTCAATCGGAGAAAATTTAGAATCAAGTTTTAATTGAGCAAAAATCAATATCGTTATTAATAAACTAAAGATAGAAGTAATATTTTAAGCTGAATTTAGTAAAGCGCTGAATATAAAAGAACTTTATAAAGATATAAATCTTAACATACATAAATTAGTTCGCGGTATTTATAATGATCAAACACGCGTTAGCAAATAAGTTATAACTTAAGCTTTAAGTCGATCTTTATTTCTTTCTATTTAATAACATACTTCTCAGTCTCTCTTCAATTCTTCGAGATATCAGCTGCTAAAATTGAATATTATATATTCTGCGTAAATATTAAATATAATAAAAGTCGATAGTAAAGAAATAAAATCAAGATACTCTATTATTTCTAATCAATCTTCTTTATTAATCATTCTTTTCATAGAAGATTATTCGATTGAATATATATTTGAGCTGAATTAAACTCGCGTTAATAAGATTGAAGAGTTTAACTTTAACATTCTAAAAAGTATGATTAAAGATTAAACAGATTATTCTTTAGATTAAGATCTTCTTACAATCACAATTACTAATAAGTGAGTAAGATATAATAATTAAAATAACTTTATTTTAATCTGTAAAAGAGATGCAGATCTAATATTAACTAATTAATCATATAAGTTAATGCCGGATCCACTTCTATTTAAGTATAATAAGTAAGATATCTAATCTGATTATTATTTTTGAGACTGATTATTAATATGCTTTTCATACTCAGATATATCTATTTCTCTCTCTTCTTATCTCAGATTCAACTTATTATTAAGCAATAATAATAACTCTTCTACATTATTAAATAGTGTTAAGAATAATAATAATTATAATAATATTGATTATTTAAATGTTCTTTCGAAAGTATTAAAAAGAAATTAAGAAAGAGATATAGAATTAAAAAGATTAATTACGCAAGCTTCAACTTTCAGTATTAAATGTTTGTTCGATAATTTACTTAATTCTGATAATTAAGATAATAGAAATAAATTCAGAGAAGAGAATAATTAAGAAGCTATTAAGAAGACTTGAAAAGTTCTTCACATCAATAAATATTTTGTAAAGCGGCTCAGAATCATTAAATCGAAAGAATCAATATCTTATAATCTTGACATTAAAAGTTATCAAGCAAATAATAAGTAATCATTCTTATTCAGAGAAAAGTCTGCGAGTCTCTTATAATAAGAAGATTCTAAATAATATTATTACTGAGATGATCTTAATTAAAGTCTTTATTATAATGAAGATAATTCTTTATTAAAAGAAAGAATAGAGTTTAACGAAATAATGTTTAATAAGAATAATAAGACTGAAATAGATGTAGAAGAATTAATGTTAAATATTGCAGTGAATTCTAAGACTTAAGCTGAAGCTTAGACTGAGAAGACTCGATATTTAAAGAGAATTGCAGTTAGAAAAGAATAATAAAGAATATTGAAACAGTTTAATAATAAGCTTCTGCAGAAAGCGTATTAATTCTTTAAATATAACGAGAATAAGAAGTCGATCATCATTAAGAATCGAATTAATTAAGACGAAGTAATCAGATCCTATCAATAATATTAAGCTTATGCGATTTTTTTAATTCTATAATTTAAGAGATAGAATTTCTTTATAAATGAGGGAATCTCTTTTAAAGACGAATTTCTTTATAATGAATCTGACTTTAAAAAGATAAGTGCTATTATTATTCTTTCTATCTATTCTATCTATTAATTAATATAGAGTAATACTAACTATAATGATATAGTTTATTATAATAGCGGGTGTTATTCTCAGTAAACGCTGATTGAATTTAATATAAAGTAAGATTCAAACTATTAGAACTTAATATGACTTTTTAAAATATTTATGTAGAGATAATAATAAATACTCTTAATTAGAATTCGCAGAATATTTATTGAATGAATCTTATGATATATATTGTTCTTATATTAATCAATATTTTATATTCAAAATAATATTATAAATAGAAGCTGCTCTGCTTATAATATTATCTACTTTGATGATCAATATATTCTGCGAATAAGATTAATAGATTAATGCTGATCATTCAATTACTCGAATGCGCATGCTCTTTTAATTAATATTATTCTCAGCTGTGAAGAATTGATTTCTTAATATAAATTCTATAAATAGCTCAATATCACTTATTAAGTTTATTATAATTAAGGAAGATGTTGACTTTCTTCGCATAAATTTGAAAAGCTCTGAACTTTCTTATTTTATAATATTTTATTTAAAAGATAGCTGACTTACGCGGGTTTAAAGAAGAGAACTCAATCTTATTTATTATGATTATTATTTTCGCGATGAATTTCATCAAGAATCTAATAAAATAATAAATTGAATAAAATATCTTAAGTCTTTAAATAAGTTTAACGGAGATTAAAATTTGTTATATATTTGACTTGTCTTTAACACTTCTTTCGAGAAAGATTTAAAGTCGATAATTAGATTAATAACACTGCTTTAATATAGATATGACTTCTTCAGTTCATTATTCTAATTTAAATATATCTCAGAAAAGCTAAAGAAGCTGAAGACTAAGTTGAAGATCTTTCTAAGAAAGAATAATAAGAAAGATCATGCGGACTTTATTAAGAAGAAGAATGATAATGAAAAAATGTAAAACTGAAATATATTACTTTGGAATATAATGATTCAGCGAGAATATAATTATTTATAATTCGGAAAGTCTATTATATTACTCTCTTAACTAAAATATTATAAGATTAAAGTTTGTAATATAATGATTATATAAAAAGCAGCTAATTAAGTCTTTGCCCTAATATTAGAAAAGAAACGTGTAGAGATAAAGTAATCTAAACTAATCAGTTCTATTATTTATAATCTAAGTCGGGCATGCGTTATATTTCTAATACTAAGATTAAAAAAATATAAATAATAAGAGATAAGAATAAAAGAAGAATTGATGAAGATTGTGAATCTTATTAAGATTGAAGGTCTGAAGATAGCTAATCTATTTAATAACACGAATCTAAAAGATCTTAAAAAGAATCTCTACTTAACTGATATTAATAATATTATAGCGCACAGCCCGAAAATGTCTTTTCTTGAATTTATTATTGAAGTTAAGAAAGAAGATAATTAAGATTGTTTGATATAAAAGATCTTATTTATAAAGATTATTATGAGCGTAATAGTATTTTAAACAATATATTATTTTATTTATAAAGCGTTTTAATACTTTTAAAACATTTAAATATATCTCAGTTCTATTTAAGTATGTTTATAATTGTTCACGTATATTTATAATTGTTCACGTATGTTTATAATTATTTACATATATTCACAGTTATTCATATATATTCACAGTTATTTACGTATATTTACAGTTGTTTATAAATATTTAAAGTGATTTAATAATGCTCACATAATTATTTAGTTGAGTTTATAAAAACTAACTTTAATCAGTATCTTCTTTATAATCAATATATAACTGAATTTCTATATGCGCAATTATTATTTAAAGATCGAGATATTATAATTTATATCTATTAGATTAATAAGATTTAATATATCGTTATAATATTAAGAGTAAAAGACACTAACATCACTTTTATAAGAATGAAGTGAATCTTAATAATTGAATTATTAAGTAATAGTAGCGATCTTAATTAATATATTGCTCGTGATTATTATTATAAGAATGAGTTTTAATCTGATATTTATATTTATAAATTCATTAATATAGATATATTTAATAAGATTGCGATAAGACGAAAGTGAAAAGACAGAATGATTCTAATAAATACTGCAGCGATATCGATGCTGAATATAATAAAGAGGGATATTAAAGAGCTGAATAATATCGAAATTATTAATCTTATAAATAACGCGTCTGAGAGTGAGAATCGCAGAATAGACGAGAGTTGATGTGATATACTTTTAGAATTAATGAAAAGCTGTTAAAATTAAAAGAAGTCACGCGCCCTATTCTTTTAAATATGAATGTGATATGAAAATAATAGTTAGTAAATGAATTGAAAACTTGAGCGATATTTATCGACTATATTAATAGTACTGCGGATCTTCAAACTTGATATAACTATCTCTGTCTGAGAAAATTTATTATAATAATGTCGTTCTTTAATAGAATATAAATATCAATCTTAAAGAGTGAGAATAACTTATTATTAATAGGATTTTGTTACTCTGTAATTTGTATTCTGAGAGCGTAAAGCTTTCTGAGATACTTAACTTTATATTAGTAATAAATGTAAATATTCATAAACATATTAATAATATATATAAACAGTTGTAAGTATGTTAATAAAACAGTGTTATAAATTCTTCTTAATAATTTACTCAGTCTGCGTCTGAGTTTTTTATAATTAGAATTCTTCTTTATATATTCTTCTTTAAAAGATTATAGATTCTTAACATCTTAAAGCGCTTATTAAATAATTAATATTAATATAATAGAATAGTTCTATTCTATATTAAGATGCTTGCAGATATGAGATTATCTTCGCGTGTAAAATGATAGTATATTAATAGTGAATATCTTAAAGATTTATTAGATAATAAAGTAATTAAAATTGATTAAGATATTCGCAGCTGATAGAAGATAATAATAAAAGATATTTGTAAAGTAATAACTTGACTTCTGCAGAAAGTAATGACTCTAACGCATCTTCTATTATTAACATCGATATCGACTTATTATCAAAGAATATAACTAACTCAGAACAGTAATAAGAGATAATTATATAATAATAGCTCGACTTTTACAAAGAATAATAACTCTAATATATTTTTTATCACTAACGCCGATATTAATTCTTTATTAGAAGACAAAGCTGTTATAATTTATACTGCGCAGACTCTCATTATAATATAAAAAGCTAGAATTGATTATAAAGAATAATATTAAGTCTTTAATAGATCTAAATATATAAAATATGTTTGTATAAGATATAATCAGCTCAGCTCCAATAAACGTAAGTGTTATTAATTCAAGATTCTAAATAAATTTAAATGTTCTAT
>JAABUK010010253.1_pt1 | contig 12550 bp, 17 predicted proteins | sample 5559141 | NCBI WGS metagenome assembly JAABUK01 (sample SAMN10711869, study PRJNA513367) | rock metagenome | isolation source: Antarctica rocks | place: Antarctica: Victoria Land, Pudding Butte nord | collected 2016-01-03
CACACGCTCAATCCCTCTTCTTCTGACAGAGCACGAGCCTTCCGACAGCTTTGGCGTCGGTAACAGGCGTCTGTGACACTGCTGTCACGCTTGCTGCTGCTTAAGCGACAGATGTGTATCTGTTAGATACACCACTCATTTGAACTGTAACTTGCCTTTAAAAAGTCAAACAGTAGCTGGTGCTTGTCCTGGTGGGAAGTCAAACATCAGCACTCACAGTTGTAGCTTGCCTGTTCACATGTCAAATGATAGCTGGTGCTTGCCCTGCTGAGGAGTCAAGCATTGGGACTTGCAGTTGTGCACCTACACTGTTGCGGCTTGAGCCTGATAGTGCAAGGACATGTCAGCAGCGCAAATATGTTCAATGCTTTGTGCTGTGTATCTACTCACATGTCTTGTGTGCAGTATTTGGCTGTGAAATTGCAGTTTCCTCTGTGCAGACTGGATGTGAATGATAGCTGATACACTGTGGCTGTTGCCCAGTTTTTAAGATGTCTGAGGTCAGACATTGCTGTGTGTCTTGTACAGTGAATGAGGACATTACTGCTGCAGGATTGGCAGCTTTGTTCAGTAGGCAGTCTCGCCTAGATCTCCACCACTGTTGTGTCTTGCAGAGTGGATGTGCTATGTTATGTTTGATGCCATCAAAGCTATCTGTAAATTGCAATCCTGGCCTCTGATGGCATCGTGTGCCACAGACACTGGTGTCACATCTGATGCACTCAATTTAGTGACAACTTGCTTTGCTCTCAGATGTTGTTGGCTGCTTTGCAGAGTGGACGAGGATGTCATAGCTGATGCTTTTGAGGCTCTAGTGGGCGCCATCTACCTTGACAGGGGCCTGCAGGCTGCCAGCACCTTTGTCATCACATTGGCAGAGGTACATAACATCTCAAACAAATTCATCACATGTGTACTAGCTGCATGGAAATCATCATCTTGTAACAGCTTGTATAGGTGTTGACTACTGCCTGAAGTATCAAGACTGCTGTGTGAACATTGACGTTGTTGACACACATGCACAGTGGCTTGGAACCAGTGCTGTGGACCTGACTTTGCATATGTGCTTCTCATTCGTTTCTTGCACTTTCTTTTGAACTGACCGGGCATCTTGCCTGTTGCACTGGTTGATCATAATTGGGTGTTGTCAAGATATTAATATTTTATGGCTCATGACAACGCTGTCTCATGCCTGTTCCTTGAATGCTGGCAACTGTTTTATGGGATCTCATTGATGCGTGTCTTCCACCTCTAGAAGTTACCAGTGGGCAATCTCTTAGGTGAGCTTTTTATATGTAGACCGGGTTTGCCTGTGGCAGCACATGCTGTCATGCTTATCTCAGTAACGTGTGTTACCACAGTAGTGTTGCGCAGGAGGTGATGGGTCTAGAGCGTGATCTCTCTTCTTACCGTAACTACAAGCTGTACTTGGTGAACAATGTCAACCATGCTGACCTTGGTAGGGTCTCATACGTCTCCAAGAAGCGTGGCAACTTGTGGCAATCCAAGGTGCGGCTTCAGGGCAAGCTGCTGGGTATTGGCTTGGACAAACAAAGGAAGCAAGCAGAGTCTGCAGCGGCATATGCTGCCATGGAAACGTTGGGATTTGAGGACTATGCTGTTGAGCCTGTGGGCCTCAGATCAAGCTCAGGCCCTTCAGCGTCACGTGGGGGCACACAGTCCAGCCCGTCAGCTGGTCAACCGCCCAGCACATCGCCTACTGCACCTCCTCAAACAGCGTCAAGACATCAGATATCGAAAAGAATATAGTTACGCAGCGAATGTGAATCTTGTTTGTGGTGCCATGGCCACCTTTCTGAGCTGCTCTATGTTGTATCATGCTGTGCGCAAAGGACACATAATAAAAGGCTTCTTGTGCAACTTCATTGACAATTTTGTTTTTGCTTTTTGGTACCATCCCGCTATCATAATGGCTAAAATTTTGCTTGGAACCAAATACTTATAGCTATAGGGCCGACTAACTATGCACCTGCCCTTACTTTTGGTCTGCCTGGCTTATCAGCGCGGCAATGATGAAGGTGCCGCTATTGTACTGCATGATCATCATGCTGCTGTCCCCTGCAAGCACGTGCATCTTCAGAGCTGATCTTTCGAAGTGTCATGCAGACTCCAAGTTATGCTGCACAGGAACATTTCAGCTTCTGCCTGCCACAATAGAAAGCATTCACGGGGCATTTGGACCACCTGGCATGCAGCCATGGTGAAGAAGAAGAGGTGTTTTACGGAGAGAGAGAGAGAGATTACAATGCTTGACGACGCTCGGTGATTGACGGCGTAGTAGAGCCATTACTTTGCAAAAGACGAGCGAGCTGAATGTGCGCACTTGAAATTGGCTCGGCCTTGCAGCCTTGTGCGCGGGTACAGTAATACCGGGGGGCACTCCACACTACAGCTCGCTTAAGCTCGTCACCAGCGTCTTTCGAGTACAAAGGTGACCGCCTGCTATACTTGGTGCGGTCAGATGTCATCCGGGATCAGCAGCGCTTTCTATGACCTACCGTTCTTGGTCAAGTGTGTCATCTTGCCACTGGCGTTCCTTTTGGTGTGCTCTGTGCTCAGACTTATAGCAAACAGGCTACCTAGCCAAAGTCCGCCTGTGTTCGAAGGCGTTCCATTCATCGGAGGCGTGCTAAAATTCGTTCAGGTATGACGTGCAGGTCAAACTTGCACGGCAACGCCGCTGCTGACAGCAAATAGCAACTATCTCGCGATAGTTGTTGCGCTCATGGTCAACCCGCGCTCACGGTCGTTTTGCTGCATCAGGGACCCAAGCAACTTCTAGAGCAGGGGTATAAGAAGTACGGAGAGGTTTTTACAGTTCCTGTGCTGAACAAAAAGATCACCTTTTTAATTGGCACAGATGTTACCCCCTTCTTTTTCAAAGCCACTGACGAAGACATGAGCCAGCAAGAGGTCTGCAGCGCCACAAGCATGTCTGATAGCACCTCGATAGACCAGCAGGATGTACAGACCAATGTTGGCATTGCAGGTGTATCAATTCAATGTGCCCACATTTGGGAAGGGCGTTGTATTTGATGTGGACAGCAAGATCAGGGCAGAGCAGTTCAAGTTCTTTGCATCTGCACTGCAATCCAGCAAATTGAAGTCATATGTTCCCCTGTTTGTCAAGGAATCAGAGGTAACTTTGCAGTCTGCCAGATGATAAAGCTATGATTGGTGGCACAGCAAAGCTAAACATGTTGCTTGTATGGGCACAGCATTTTTTGGCAGGGTATACAGTCAGAGAATAAGCTGTAAACCAGCAAAGCCCATTGTCAGTGCCAGAATTGCGCAGTGAATACTCATATAATGCTGTTCTGTCCCCAGGTCCCACGTTCAAACTTTGATGACAGACATGCCACTGTCATGCAGGATTACTTTGCGTCATGGCCTCAGGAGGGAATTGTGGATCTGTTTGAGAAGATAGCCGAGCTCATCATCATGACAGCAAGCCGCACCCTCATGGGTGAGATTGTCCTCCATCCAACATCAGTCAACCCGTATCGCCATTTCCCTTTGCAGGAGCACTGCATGGCTAGCTATGCAGGCAGCACTCTGAAAGTAGCACTGCAAACAGAAGCAGTGCAGAGGCATGCTTTCGATTGCATCATGCTTAATGAGTGAGCAGCCATACCCTGCTGCGCATGCATGGATGCTGTGCTGCAATGCAGTAAGTGAGCCTGCATCAGATGTCTGGCATGCCCCTAAAAGCAGGCTTATGGCAAGCCAGCTGGACCTTGCTTTACGTGCAATGACTAGTGATGCATGTGATGCAGGCCGTGAGGTGCGGGAACAGCTGTTCTCTCAGGTGACAGCTCTGTTCCATGATTTGGACATGGGAATGCTGCCAGTGTCGGTGCTGCTACCATACCTGCCAATCCCTGCACACAACCGACGAGACAGGTGATAACCTTTTCTCTATCAGGTGCTGTTCTTGATGGCATTTCAACATGCTAGCCTGAGTCAACAGGCGCATGGTCCCTGCATGCATGTAAGCAGGCGTGACACTCCTGGTGATGGTTGCTGTACAGTGTCATATCAATGTACATATGCGTCATGCTAGCCAGAAGGCAGACAACAATCCCGGCTGTTTTGAGCCTGCAAGTTCACAATGGTTAATTTATCTCTGCAAACACTGCAGCAGGACAGGGCAGCATCAGGACAGGGCAGCATGAAACGTGCCTGTCTTGCAGGGCACGTGCAGAACTAGCCAGGATATTTGCCAAGATCATTGAAACGCGGCGAGCAACTGGCAGCTCAGAAGATGACATGCTGCAGGTGAGTGTCACTCTAATGCACAGTAAATGCGAGCACCAGTGCAGTCCAATTTGTATTGCCCATGCCTTTCCTTTGCACTCAAAGCTTTGCTGTGAGCTATGCTGAGATTGCCATCCAACAGTTCACAATTGCTGCTTGACTGCAACAATGGCAATGCTGCTCACCGCGCTTGCTGAGCACTTTAGAGCATGCTGTGCTGTGTGCTGGCAATGTGGCATATGCTCATATGTGCGCTGATGTACAGGTCTTCATTGATAGCAAGTACAAGCTAGCCTACAACGGCAGGTATACAACTGACGAGGAGATCACCGGCATGCTCATTGCTGTGCTCTTTGCTGGACAGCATACCTCCTCTGTCACATGCACATGGACATTGCTGTCTATGCTGGCAAACCAGGTAAGAGGCCTAACACTGCAGCACCTCATGTGTGCCCAGCAGCTACCCCATGCAATGCCAACTACACTGCTGTGGGCCACAAGTGCAACCAACTGCACGTGTGCTGTCCAAATTTGGCAACCACTATCTGAGCTTGCACGTATGAGTTTACAGTACGACATGTCAGCAAGGTGTGTCAATGTCTGCCCTCACTCAAACAGGCTGCCAAACAAGCAGCATCTAATGCTGTGACACACGAATGTCACAGAACACTGCAGTAAAGTATGCAGCTTGAAAAGGGTTCCCTTGGCAATATGCAGGAAGTGGGTCTGCAGCCTGCACAGCAGGAGCAGCAGCGCATCATGACCGAGTTTGGCTCAGAGATCAGTTTGGAAGCTCTGAACCACATGGAGGTCCAAAGGTGCTGTCCAGGAAAAATGCACATGCAAATACTAACCTGACATACCTGTTTGGGATGCAGTGCTGCTGAACAGCGAGTAGTTGTGGATGGCAACCTGGTCACCAGCAGAGGGCCTGGCACTGCCTTAGAGTTTGCTTTGACACTGGTGGAACAGCTATATGGAAGTGAGAAAGCAAAAGAAGTTGCTGTGCCCATGGTGGTGAATGACAACGTTGGCAGTTTCATGCATGCCTAGGACATAGGTACTGCATGCTTTTGCAACAGCCAAACAAATGGCGCGATTGCTGACTAAGAGCTCACATTAGAGGAACTGCTCGTCATGGCATTTTGCTGGGTGTACAGTGTACATTTGCCACCGTGTGAGGACAACTGCCGTGATACGCCACTGTCTATATTTGGTGGCCATCACTGCCTTCCCCTCGGAGCCGAATATGCTGTCTCCATCAAACTGCTTGCCCAAGTATTGATGCTGTCCCAAACCATACCGCAAAGTGCGTTCACGCACCCTTACTCTGCATAGCAGATTGGATCATAAGTCATGTAACGTTTATGTTGTACAGCTGAAGTGTTGATGTCAGCAGAAGCCTACCTAAAGCTTGTGACACTGCAGACATGCCGTCTCCACATTTGTAGGCAGGTGGTAAGCATGCGCTGCTGGCGCTGTCCTGCATGCTTCCTGATGCAACGCAGTTGCAGTACAAGCTGTTTTGCTAAGAAACAGCGCACATACTTCTGTACTGTCACTGCAGCATCATGCCGCTGCTGCCGCCAAGCCTTGATGTGGACATATTGCCTGTGTGCAACCTCAGACGCAATGTGCTGCTTAGACTGGCTGAAGTGGCTGCATCCCAACTGCTGTACTAAGGTTGTTATGTTTTTAGAGCTGGCAGATCTTGCGGCGCAGATTGCAGAGTCTGGTGGCTGAATTGACTCTGCAACAGCAGTAGCTGCAAAATCATCGGCAGCAAGAGGCTGCCTTGCATGATAGCAAGCATCAAAGGCATCACTGCTGTGGCTTTGGCTGCCTGACACCTTCTTCAGCGACCGTAACTTGCTAATGGCTTGCTTCCTAGCCAGCAGTCTGTCGATTGCGGGGTATCTCCCTGTGTAGATGCCTGTCATGAGGTATGTGGGAATGCTGTTACCAGCCAGCGAGTCAACAAAATGTCACAAGCATACTTGCCTGCCTGTGATCCAGTTTGTATAGCTACACGTTCTGAGCTGCTCAACTCTGTCAGCTGCAATGTACAATTGCTAACTTCTCTCAGATCCCGTTGATTTTCGGCTACAGCAGATGGAGCGCTTGCCGCAGTACACGAAGCATCTTTGCTTAGTATAGTAGCGATTCTGCTCTGAAGCCTCTCTAGATCAGCATCGCAGACTTGCCTCTGCAAGAATCGACCGGGCGACTTGTGAGACTTTTGCCAGCGCATGCTATTGCGTGTCTGAAACTCTACCTTTTCACATGTGAACCCTTTTAAGTCTGCAAGAGCGTTGCAAAAACTCGTTTCAGATGTCCCAACAACCTTCAACTCCAGTTTTGTCCTATAACTGTCAACTGATGCACTGGTCATGGTGCTGAGCTTGTTTTATCGTCATGCTGCTTCGATGCCGTAAGTGGTCGGTGAAGGTTGACCATAGTTCACCCATAGTTTGTGGTAGACCGCAATGGAGAGATCAAGCGGACACAAAAGCAAGAGATGACTCATATCATGTGTTTTTGCAGCTGGCGTTTCAACCTGATTTCACGTCCGTCTGTCTTCGGATCGCGTTTGAGTGTCACTTCGGCGTCATCTCTCCTCCACTTCAGGGTTCTAGTGCCCCTGAGCATCATATGAGCTCAGGATAATTTGTGTTGAATTCTCTGCATGGGTACTGATGGGTCGTATAAAGTGTGCTATGCAGCCGCAACCAGCAGCAGCACAGTATGCAGCAGAGGACTGCCACAAGTTCTGGACACTTGAGAAGGCCGGGATGTTGAGACAAAACACTATTTGCTGACATGAACGACAAAGCAAGCGTAGGTAACACTACAAGAACTTCTACCAGACCACCAGCTAAGGAGCTGCGTTTGAGCAGCAGCTTCAAAGCTCTTGTGGACTCAGCAGTGACTGGTCAAAGTACACCCACCAGGACTCTGCTAGGTCGAGCTTCAGATATCATCAGCCGCAGCGTGAATTCGGGAGACAGCCTGCACTCGCCACATGACTCAACTTTGGATGGGTGTGAAACACCTGTTGGTGGCTCCAAGCTCAGATCATGTCTCAGTCTCAGGCGCCACTCAGACAATCCAGTCCCCTCAAGTTCTGCAGTGACTGCTGGCAGAGATGGCCTGAATGCAGAACATAAGGGACTGCATTGGAAGCCAGAGCTTGTGACAACAAGCACAGCAGATCAGCGATCAGAGGCGCTTGAGCTGCAAGCCAAATACATCAAGTTGCAAGCAGATCTGAAGGATTCTGAAGCAGCCAATGCAATGCTTCAGAAGCAGCTACACAGGGTGCAAGAAGCCATGGTGCAGAGCAGAGATGACATGGAAAATGCGCAGCGGCTGGCTTTGGCAGCTAAGGAAAAGACTGATGCTGCTGAGTCCAGAGCTGCTGCTGCTGAGACAAAAGCTGAAGCCTTGGCTGCACAAGTAAGAGCTGGCTATGAGTCATAGCCTATGACCAATGACTTGCTATCGATTTGCACTTGATTGGCTTGTGATTACCACCAAGCACAGTTTGCTCACGTCTTGCAGGTTGTAAACCTGGAGCACAAGTGTGGGTCTTCTGACATGGGACAAGCTGCGGAGCATATGCATAGCAAGGTGTGCAGGCAAGACTCATTTCAAGCACACCCTCTGCAATGAGCAACCTATGACAGCCTGGCATGTAGAGCAGCACCCAGCATTTCACAGCCACGCTCTATCAACTTAGCAACTGCTGCATCAAACCCACTTGCAAGCCTCACTGCTATACGCATGCACGGAGAAGCATGGATTGATTTGATGGATGTCTGCAGGTTGAAGTGGCGCCTGCTGTTGGCCCATTCCCAAGGCCCAGCAATGTAGCACAAGAAGCATGCAATGAACCACACAACCAGAGCTCATCTCCGCCTGGCTTTGCATCGCAAGCAGGCTGTGCACCAGGCGCTTCACAACAAGCTAGGAGTCATCGGCACACTGCAGGTCTTCCGTCAGCAGGCTGTCCACAAAGCATAGGCAGCGTCTCACCAGAAGCCAAGGATCATCAGGCAGCACTCTGTCCTGGACTGCATATCCAGACAGTCCCACATCTCCTGCAGCACAGACAGCACCAGGTTAGCACGGTTGACGTCATGCATCTGCAGTGCGTCTTTGCATCCCTGTGCATGCAACAGGACCACATTGAAATATACAAGCACCTAGACAAGTCCATTATAGCTGAGCGCATTGTACAGTCTTTGTAGTAGAGTGTTTGTCTGCTGTGTCTTGATTGCAACTTACAAATTACAATCAGCCAAGACACTATTCTTTGCATATCGTGTCTTGGCTGTCACTATATGCACTGACGAGTGCATAAGCCGAACACTCCCATGCGCAAGTGTTTGGCGTATGATGATTACACAATGCACATGCCTGCAGCTGGTGTGACAGCCAAGAGAGGTGGGATCTCTCCCACCTTGCCAATTACAGTCTGTCTTGCCCAGCTTTCAACAGCAAAGCAGCATATTCACAGCGTCGGGCAGTGCACCCTGGTTGCATTGAACATCATCGTGAGACTCTCCTGCAGGAATGCAAGGCAGAGGCTTGCCTTTGGCGCATCTGAGAGAGACAGGCCACTGTGGCATGCAAGTCTGGAGTGAGGCCCAGCTCACTTCAAACATGAACAGGTATGCTGCAGCCATATCTAGCGGGCTGTCCAGCCTCAAAACACACCAAGATTGCCGTTAATCATTTGCTATATCACGCTGTTGTTGGGCCAGCCCTGCTCTTCTATACACCTGTCACCATCTTGCTGGAACCTGGAACGCATCAAAAAGTCACCTCGCTGGAATGATGCCCAACATCTTGAGCATGCGTTGCATGGACTGACTTGTTGAAAAGCCATACTTTACTTGGTTGTGCCTTGTCAGCCTTGCAAACCTTGCTTTGCTGATGACACACATTGCCTCAGCCACCACAGGCTGTGACCTAGATCTGCTCAATCAATCCCTGTTGAAAGGCTAGAAGCCTGCTGCTAGATGCAAGCACCTGCACCTGCAGGTTGCCAGCAAACGAACCAACTGCTTCCTTCAGTGCGCATGGCAGCCCACTACCAGGCACAGCTCTGTCTAGCAGACGTGCAGATGTTACACCCCTTGGCCAAGGCTTGCAGTCTGCATACACACATACACCTCAGTCTGGCCGCCACACAGCCAGTATGGTTGACAGCATGCCAGGCGACGGCGCCTGCAACAGCGTGGCTCATAACCTCCAGCACACAGCCACTACTGGCAATGACAGGCATGCAGCAAAGGCAGCTGGTCACAGCTGGCGGAATGTAGCTCATGCGTCTGCAGCCCCCCAGGGATATGACACAGCACTTGGTGTGCATGCAAGCAAAGCAGCCGGTCAGACCTGGCAGGTTCATGGTAGTCAGCCTGTGGCCAGCAAGCATGCAAGTCAGACAGCAGGCGGGAGGGGTCACTTTGGCCTTGGTGTACATACGGAGTCTCTTGCAGCCATGGAGAGAGCTGCCAGAGCACAGCACACCTGGGCACAGATCACGCTGCAATCCGGGCCTGAAGTGCAGCAGACCCACGGCTTTCTGTCATCTGCCATTGTGATAGAGACTCTGAACAGGCAGAGGCAGGCAGAGCTGCTGCATCTGAGTCATGAGGGGCACTCTGCTCTGCAAGCGTCTGGGCTGCAAGAGACAGAGCAGCGAGGAAGGACATCACCCAGGAAGGAAAGTGCAGTTGCTTCTGCTTCTGCTTCTGAATCTTCATCTGCTGCGCCTTCTGGGTCTCCCACCTCCAACAGGTGCGTCATGCATGTGGCTGATGTGTGTGCTGCTTCCCCATTGTCATCACAGCTCCTTTGATCCAGTGTCGCATTGCAGGTTTGCATTAGCAGTCTACCACGCTTGTATTACATATGCTTGCATGCACTATGCCCTGCAATTATGTGCTCAGCATTCTGCTTTTTTAGCAGTCCTGTGTGTTCATTAAAATGTGGTGTGGTATACAGGTACAAGTGGCTGCTGCAGAACTTGCAAGCATGCTCTCAGAGTGGTTGATGGAAGCTGGCCTATAATGTCTGCAGAACAAGGTCCCGCTGCTGCTCTCCTTGTTTTATTGGGTTGGGATGAGTTTTCGCTGTACATTTTGCTTTTATCTTGTGCACTTGCACCTGTGTTTAAACTTGCTTGGACTTTTCTTATTTTGTTTTTGCTTGAATTCAGTAGAATGAATTGAATGACTATAGTGAATGTGAATGAGTTTAGATGAATGAATATGAATGTGGATCATGAACTTGCAGTGCACCAAGATAGATCATGGACTTGCAGTGTACCAGGATGATGAGGTATGGACAACCATGTCTGACAATATGTTATTTGACAGGGCGTCACAAGACTACATAGCTTGAAAGTACACAACTCTACTGATGAAGTCGTGTCATGTGCTGTGTACTGAAACAGAATTTGATTGCACTACTCCTGACCCGTCTCAGCCACAAATGGTGAGACAGAAGTACACCTCTACATGTAGCTTGTCCAAAAATGCAACCAATCCAACGATGTAAAAGCCAGGTGCAAAAGAGCTACAACTAGTGGCAATTCAACTGCCACCCAAATAACTACTGCGCCCCATCAGGCAGCATTGCCAATGACCGAAATGGAGATGTAGTGCAGCGTAAATGTATGAAAACATCGCTTGACTGTCCTGTCTAATTGTATACACAGGGTCTATAGCTCCGGGCTGCCGCCCTAGGAGGCTCCCATCGTGATCGCTGAAAAGCGTAAACTTTTTTTTCTTTTTTTTTGTCACATGGGGTCAAGCCTTCTGGGTCAGGCGCAGGCGGCGCACCTCCTCAAGAGCAGAGCTGTGCAAGGCTCTCAGCTGAGACATGACTGCTGCATGTTCCAGCTTGGCCTGCTCAAGCTGCTGCTGAACCGCCTGCATGCAATCACACAAGCTGCTCTGCGCCGTGAGTCATTGTCTCATGCAGGTTGCATGATCTGACTCCCAGCATCTGTCACAGGCGATGCCTGGTGTGTTGGAAAGAAAAGAGAAGGCTACGCCTTTTGGCGTCAGTTTAATGAGAAGCCAAGTATTATACCGGGCTGCCCAGGCCTGGTGTGTTACTCAATGGAAAAGCAACTCTGCTTTGTGTATCAGCTGTTCTGAACGGCGGGCATCATCACTGCTACATGCTGAAGCGATCCCTCATTTTGTGCCTTCAGTTGTCGCAGATGTTATTCCATGAGTGAACAGCACAGCAAGGCGTCGCTGACCTGAACAGCAGCCACCTTTTCAGCAGTGAGAGCCACATGCTGCTGCTGCAGAAGGGCTTCCTGGTTTTGCTCTCCAGCTGTCACCTCCAACTGTCCTGCACGTAGTCAGCAAGTCAGCTGCTTGATCCAGGCAGCTGAGTGCTGTTTGAACAATAACGTGTGCTGATGTGGTCTGGATTCGACTGCTTCAACGCGACGTGTGACTGAAGGTTCACCAACAGCCATCAAGAAGGCTGCTCAGCTTGTTAGAGCAGCATATACAGTACTGACAAGCTGCAGCACATCTGCAAGGACGCATGGAGCAAAGATACAATGATGCGCTGATCTGTCACCTGTCACTTCCAGCAGGTGCGATTCAGAGGCACATATTGTTGTGAAGCAGAAGTGACAGGCTGACCAGTCAATCGGTGGTTGTGCGCCAAAATGGCGTCACGCTCCTGTAGAAGCTGAGCCAACTGCCTATGCAACAGAGGACTGGTGCTGTGGCTGCTGTTTCTTACAGTGTCGCTCAGCTTCTCCTGTAGTTGCTGCACCTGCACATGTGCAGACACATGACAGGCACTCTCAGGCATTTCCCATATGTCATCATGACAATGCAAAACTATAGAGACTCTTCTTGTGCTTTGCTATTTTCCGCCTGGACATTGTGTTGTCGTTTAATGCTTTGGATGTTTGTAATTTCAGCTCTTGTGCATTGTTCTCTAGTTGTGCTGAACAACAACTGCTTTGCTTGTCTACAGCAAGGTGTCAAGTATAGATGCAGCGTCCTGTGCGTGGAGCCCATGAACGCCAATGCCATAGCTGAACATCAGCCATCAAGAGTACTTTGGTGTTTGCAGGACAGCAAGGGAACGTGTGCACCCTAAGTAATACACACCTGATCAGCATACAGGGCAGCCTCTTCATCCCTTTTGGCCTGCAGGGATTGGCCCTCAGCCCTGGCCTGACTGGCAAGGCCCTTCCACCTCTGCACCTCCCCCTCACGCCGCCTGC
>JAABUK010010254.1_pt1 | contig 12550 bp, 16 predicted proteins | sample 5559141 | NCBI WGS metagenome assembly JAABUK01 (sample SAMN10711869, study PRJNA513367) | rock metagenome | isolation source: Antarctica rocks | place: Antarctica: Victoria Land, Pudding Butte nord | collected 2016-01-03
GAGCAATGACCACCTTCACTAAGGGCTTGGGGCCTCACCTCATCACCAGAGGCATCCGGGTGAACGCCATAGCTCCAGGACCCGTGTGGACCCCCCTCATTCAGCAGAGCTACCCCCCAGAACAGGTGCTTCAAGGCGCTCTTTGCGTATATGAGTATAGCTGACTGAGTTGTACAGAACTGCATCAGCATCCGCATCAGCATTAGCGTGATTGCTATGAAAGCATGCAGCGCTGCTTTCACAGGCGCCTGCTGTGGAATTAGGCACTGGTGCCACTGCCAAGGTCAGTGCGAATCAATTCCCAGCTGTCAGGTGATCCAGCACATCCTGATGCTGCAGGTCAGCACATCCCCAATAGCAGCTTCCTTTTAGCGTTCTTCCTTTTAAGAATGCTGTTTGCAAGACAGATAATGTGTTGCCTTGCAGGTTGCAGTATTTGGACAGGACACACCCATTGGGCGACCTGGGCAGCCAAAAGAGTATGGACCAGTGGCTGTCTTCCTAGCAACTGAGGCAGATTCCAGCTATGTAGTGGGTGCCATAGTTGGTGTGACTGGCGGGGGACTCATCAACTAATTGTGCAACATGCTTGCAACAGGACTCGCTAGACCAGGGCTACTGTGAAGTTTTCATACATCTTGTCTCGTTGTCCGTGTGTTGGTTGTTACCTGGGCCAGAACAGATGACATTCTCAACTACATGAAGCATGCAGGCTGCGTCTCAAGCTGCTGGTACTATATATAGCATGGTTTTGACCCGCTGTTTGAAGCCCGCACATCATGTGTTCCCTGTGTATCGTCATGACATGGGGGTTACTGCAGCGCTTTAGATCTCCAGAGGCAGGTGTTTAGGGTGTCCAGATGTCACACGCATGGCAGCTGTCATGTTGGATGCAGTAAGGGGAGTGAAACGCCGCTGATGAAATAGTAGATGCAGGACAGGGAGACAGCAGTCTGCATAGTGTATCTGAGATCCAATCTACCAAGGATCCGCTAGTTTGCAGATCGTAGCAAAACGCCTGGATCATAGAGATGTTGACGTGACACAATATTGTTACTCATGCATGGATGTCAGCCATGGGGATCTGTTTGCTGATAGCAGACTATGTGCTCCAAGTTGCACTTCATCTTGTGAATGACACACTGCCCAGCATATCGTTTTGCACACTCACTCGCGTCTGCATTATGAAACACTATCTCTCCTCTCAAAAACAATTGCCTTTCAAAGGCGTTCGTGAGTCAGTCTGACAGCAAAGATGCAAGGAGGGCAGACCTGGAGCAGGCGGTCAAACTCTGGTAGCAGCAGGCCCAGGCGGGGGGTGGGTAGGGTAGCAGTGAGCAGGGGTTTGAGTAAGGGGCGCAGCGCCATGTAGGCTGACAGGCACTGACTGGTCTGTCAGCTGACCAGTGCTGACAAGTGCTGACAAGTGCAACACTGTGTGCGCCACATGGAAGCCTTGCTCTTTCACTCTCAGCACATCTTCTTCGTGCTTGTGATTTGGGCTGAGGTATGGGGGGATGGGGTCTGAGGGGCGGCCGCTGGTGCTGGGAGGGTTGGTGTCTGGTGTCCCTCTGGGTCTGGCGTCTTCTTCTGAGGCTTGCAAACCTGCACAAGCACACATCAGTTTGATGTGCACCTTGCTGTTTGCTAGGCAACACAATGCAAGTGCTGCGATAGCATGCCTTTGGCTTTTGCTCCAAAGTCAGGCCATCTTCAAGCCATTTACAAGCAGGAGCACTGGCAGACAGTAACTACAAACTCCACAAATGCTTCACTGAGCCAAAGCTGGGCCAGTGGCAAGCCTCTATGTCAGTCCTGATTATCTGTCCATCTGTACCTTGAGACACTGCTGAGGTATCAGGCTCTGCATGCAAATCTGTAGGCAGTAGCAACCCAACGCAATAATAGACAACACGCTCACCAGCAGGCGATCCGATGCCATTGGTGGTGGGCTGCCCTTTCTTGGAAGAGGCGGCCTTGATTTGAGCTGCACGCTCAGCCCAGTCATCCACCAGATGCTGACTGTCATGGTTCACAGCTACAGCAGCCCAGGACTCCTGCTCCAGAGCTCCTTCACAACCGACACAACCCAACAAATGGATGGAATGTGGTCATGCAACTGCGAATTTAAAACAGGTGGGAACCCACTTGCTGGATGCATGCCATGAACACAGAAGGTGGTACATGCATGTCGAGACCCTGATCTGATCTGATCAACTGGCTGTGGTTCACAGACAGTGCATGCCTGAGCAACAGAGACCCTGTGTGTGACATGCCTGTGCATGTATTGTCATCCTGCTTGTGCTCAGCAAAAACACTGGCATTCCTGCAAAAATTGTAATGACAGCGTGGTGAGGCGTCAAGCATCAAGGGGGTTGTCTTGGTTTAGACCTGTGAGATTGGTAAAGGTGTGCTGATGCAGGTGTTCCAAATAGGACTTGCACTGCAGCTGCACAGCAGCATGAAGGGCAGGCACTGGGCGGCAGCCAAAGCCTTCTGTCCTCCTGGCAAAGTCATCGCAAAGCTGCAGCACTTGCTGCAGCTCTGCCACTTGCATCTCATTCGTGGCTGCTGTCCTGCAACAGACAAGACAGTCATTGGCCTTGCAGCATCAAGAGATGAAAGACCTGGCGATGATGTAGTCGTAACACGCTTGTCTACAAGCCCTCTGAGCTGCTACTTTCAGCCTGCACGTCATGCAGTGCAATGCAGGCACAAGCCCTCCTCAGCAAGCCTGCTGTTAATTGTTGTTGCAATCAAGAGTTATATCACTGAGTACTGCCTGCTTGCAGGCAAAGCAGCTTTTTACCTGGACTTCTGTCCAACTGCATGTAAATGTAAAAACAACCATCCCTGGACGACACAGCAAACAGAAACAAGCATGCTCACCTTCAGCTACCACTGCCCAACAACTGCAAAATTGGTCGCCAAGGATGGCAAGCACCATGAGACCTTTCATCAGCACACCTTCAAGAGCTATATCAAGCACACAAGTCTGTAAGGTTTGCTGTCTGGTTTCAGGCAAAATCAGCTGCTGCTGGTCAGCCAGCAGCTGCCAATGCACATCAGATTAACGAGCAGATTGATCAAGCTGTTGCTGACGTGGCTTGCCTTCAGCTGTGGGGGCTAGCGGCTCAGCAGGTCACTGCAGCACCTAGTGTGAAAGAGTTCAGCAGCTACATGCCCTTGCCTGGCGGTCAGATGTCCAGTAGTTCAGGTACTCTGCCTCCAAGCGCAGCTGCCAAGCGACCAGCACAGCAGGCATTCCTTGGGGTTTCCATTGCTTCAGAAATCTCCCAATGATAAGCCAAAGAAGGTGCAGAAGGTCGCAAAGGAGTAAACACCACCTACAGGTGGCAGGACACTGGTGCAATGTTGCAGGCCTTGTCAGGTCCATGCTTGGTATCAGTTTAGAAAGGACACCAGAGGGAAGGGCTTGTTTTCAGATTTTGTCCAGCAGCATCCACACTTCATTGCTCGCAAACAAACGCATCATAGCAAAATTGCCGCCACCTTAGAAGTTTCCAATAAAATTGCATGGCACCCGCCTGATGACCATTCAGATGCATGACCTGGCTGGAAGCATGCAAATTGGCTGAATTGCATTGGGAAGAACAAAGGGCAGCAACCTGAGAAAGCAGCATTCATGAACAGGCCAAGGCAAACGTGAGCAGGACCATCTTGAGTGTCCTGTAACGAATAGACCGAGCATTGCAGATTGAATATACTTGCATGTCTGTACAATTCAGCGAACCCTTATTTTTGACGCTGCTGAACTATCATTCAACCATGCTTCATATGACGCATCAGTTGATCATTTCATGTGCATGCACTCGAGCATCAAGGCGCAGCAGCATTCTAATACCAATGTGCAAACGTTTGCACATGGGGTACCTCCGATGCTGTAAATGAGATTCATTTCATGCTGACTGCTGGATGGTTCACAGTTACCCTGCCTGCCCAGAAAGTCCAGTGAGCCACAATCTCAGCAAACAGCCTGTGCAGCAGCATAAGGCTTTGCACAGCAGGTGATCACCTGCTCATGAGGTCTGGCTGCATCTGTTTTAACAGGATGCTGATGCACATCAGCAACGCAATATGCCGTTCCTCATGGCAGGTACTGTGCACTTGCTCTGTTACGCTTGAAGCTACAGGCTGAAATCACATATGCCACAGCAGCACAGCATGCAAAGCAGCACTGGCCAAGCAGTATGCATTGTTGCAGTGTGCATCTGAACGGGCACACAGCATGATGCTGGTCTGCATCAGCAAGGCAATGTGCTGCCCACCATGGCAAGTTCAGGTCATTGACACTGTCGTGCTTGAAGTATGCAACATTGCCAGTTTGATTAAGCACAAAAAAGATGTATTTTTTGCTGTCTGCACTGCAGCGATGGCCTGGCCTGTGAAGGCACGATGTAAGATGAGAACCCATAAGACTTTTCTCGCTACACTCGAGTAATGGATGCGCTCAAACTGCTTGTCCCAGGCCAGACAGCAAGATTCGCATTCTCAGGTCAGTTGCTCGTGGCATTACAGTGCAACCAGGAAAACAAGGAGGGTTCATTCAATTTTGCAATCAGTTGCAACTAATTCAGCAGAGGGCCAAATGATTGCAATGTTGCAATCTGAAATTGTTGTCCGTCATGCAGGATGTGTGATGCCACTGTGGCCTGAATATGTGACATGTGTTGTCACAGCATAACAGCCAGCAGCTTTATCAAGGCTGTACAGATTTTCTGGTCAACACGAGCACAGCGTTGGGACCAGCCATAGCTATTGTACACTGGACACGGCATGCTCACGGCTTTGTTGCCTCTTGTATTTTGCTTGCTATGCTTGCAGGACACCACACCTGCTGCTGCAACCTTTTCAAGGCATCCAGCTTAACCTCGTAACCCCCAGATTTTGGATACAAGTTGACCAAGTGAGCAAATGAGAGGGCAAGCGATAGCCAGTCATCTCGAGACTGATACTGGCCTTGGCTCACTGCCTCCAAGCGTGGAGAAGTGAAGGCTGGTGTGCCAACTTGCAAGATGCTGCGACTGCGTAAGTCTGCTGTGGTACATGACACATCATAGTCATTCAGCAACAAGCTACCATCCTGGCGTAGCAGCATGTTTTCTGGCTTGATATCCCGATGCAGGACACCAAGGTCATGAAGCGCATCCAATGCCAGTGCAGCCTGCAACAAGCAACCAGTGCATGTTGGTATAGGTCTTGAAAGATGTGTCAAATTATTGCAGCATCTGTGTACTGCTGGCAACAAAACTTACGCCGCCTATGGTGCACCCGTGCCACTATGCAGAGCACTCAGATTGCACGCCTGTATTTGTAAACGTGTTCACATGAGATAGCAGCATGTCAAGAAGCCCTTGCCTGACTGATATATCTTCTCTTGTCCTCATCTAAAACCAGATGGTGTGGCTGAATGCTGCCAAGGCAGAAATGCTGCAGCCCAATGAAGGACAAGTCGGAGCCGGCTCCCTCAACTTCACCATTGCACCCCTGAACAGCCTTACGCAGATGCTGACAGTCAGACTGGTCAATAATTGCATGGATGCGGGCCTCATTGCTGATGTGTGAAGTCTTGCCAACTTTGACGACACAGTCAGCATCAGAGCCCAGCCTCAACACGAGGGAACGATGACCATGGGCAACAATGGTGGCATCCCCAAGCGTCAAGAGTGGCTGGTCTCCCAATGGGCGCAGCCCTACAGGGGTTACAGGCAGTGCATGTCTCTCAGCCAATTTCTCTGTGTACTGAGTAAGCCATCTGAAGCCCTGCGGGGCCTTTGTCTGCTGATTGTTGGCCCAAAGCATGAACTGACCCAGCCCAACGTGGTTCTTGACATCCTCCAGGTCTTGCAGCTGTAGCTTGCGCACCAGCAGCCCTGCTGGCTGTTCTGCACCAGAGAAGCCAGGCGCCACACGGCATCGCTTCAGTTGCCAACTCAGCCCATTGCCAGTGTCTTCTCTGTGCCAAACATACTCTACAAACCAGACTGCCTGACACCGGTTTGCAAGCACCCCAAGGGATATGACGGGCGACTGCCGATCATCCAAGTACTTGGACTTGACACATTTGTAAATCTACAATCAAGTTGTACGTCAAGCCAAGCTCAGTTTTGCAACAGCAACCATGTTTGTTGGCTGCTCAGAGAGGACGCGCAACCTGATGTGCACTACGCTAGGTTGCAGCTTGACTCATTGAGTGGTACATACACTGAACAACTCGTCACAAGAACTTTGCTAGGTTAGGACCCAGATGGTGAAAGCTGCACGCATGCCAGCACCATGCCCAAAAGGCATGTTGTGACCCATGCCTCACCTTGCTCAGGCCCTCTTTGTTGCTGTGAATGCCACTTGGGTTATGGCTTGTGGGCTTGTAATCTTGCGGCTTGATTTCACTAGGCTCCAAGGGGTGACCATTGATGTAGCACAGGATGTCTTCCCTTGCTGAGTCAGTGACATCATGCAGCTCTGCCTCAAACTGTAAGCCACGCTGACCAAGCGCCGCAAACTGCAAACACACCGGCTTGAAAAAGCTGCAAAACAATCGAAAATGCAGATGTACCTGCCCACCTGAACATGTGCTTGTGCCCCTCAGGAGTAGCAGAGTCGACTGAATGCCACTGCAACAAATGACAATGCATGCTGTCGCTGTCACCCTCAACTGCATTTTTCATATCCCAGCTGCAACTGGCAAATATGCAGAAATTTGTGCAACCAAATGTGTGTTGATTCAACGCTTGACACCAAGGTGTGACTTGGACTTATTGGAGGACACTGCACTACCACTACCACACAACAACATTGTTGCCAAAAGTGTGTAGTGATAGTCAAGGAAAGAATAGATCCTGACAATAGTTGTAAGAGGACTGCAGCTCACCTGAAACAAGGCTAATGTGATGGGATGATACTGCAGCTCCAAATCAACATGAGGGGAGATTGGACGCTTGAGACGCATTTCGATGAGATTGCGTATCTCTGTCTGCAAATGAGATTGTCCAGCCAACAACAGCTGAAGATATCGCAGATCTGCCAACAGTCTCCTGTCTTTGAAGCACGTGCCCAGCACATCCTCAACGTCAGCAATTTCGCAAGGTACCTAAGACAGCAATTGCACACACCTCATCCCATGCAAACAGCTGAGCATGTCAGGCAAACATCTTGAACGCTCATATCTGCAAGAAAGTGAACTTTTACATCTATGCTCATGAAGGAAATCAGTGCACTACAGCATACTGGAGCAGTGCAGCAACAGCTACATGACACGAAAGGAGCTCACATTTCTCTTCAGAACTTCTGCATTCCACAGCTTGACTTCGTCACAATCTTGAGTCGGCAGGGTAGAGTACTCTTGCCATCCTGTGCGGCTACGTTTTAGAGTTGGCAGAACATCAAGAAGCTCAAGCTCCTGTTTCAGCTGTTCCCTGAACTGGCGCGGATCTGACAAATTGATGCCTGCAAACAAAGCCCCAGTGAGGGCACAAGGTGACAGAACTGTACTTGCAAAGAGATACGTTGTGAATGCACATCGGGCATATCATCGATGGATACTTCATGTCCTGCAACAGATGCTCCAGATACCTGCAGTGGGCGTGACTTGCTAGCAGCATATTGCGGAAGACAAGAACAGAACAAATTTGCAGCAGCCATGACTAAAATCATTGCCAAAGCTGTGCTTGAGTGCACAACCAGTGAACCTACTGCTACATGAATGCTTTGTTGCCTCACATGAGAGCAAAGCTGCTAACCTGCAACTCCGCCAGCTGCGTTCCAGATTATGTCCGCATCTCCAGGCAGCAATCCACAAGCCTGCCGGAACCGGTCAGCATTACCAGCTTGCTTGATAGCATTGGGTGTTCGATATCCAACAGACCACAGTAGAGCTCTATAATCAATGGCAGGATCTAGGTCAGCTGCCACAGAGTCTAGTAGCTTTTCAAGTGTCATGAGTCTGTGCAAACAGCATCTGCTCTCAGGTCTGTCAAATAGAAGGGTGAAGACCAGGCCGTTCACTATGTGCAAGATAATTGTAGAGTGTGTTTTGAGGAAGCTGTGCTTTGCTTATGAGTAGACAAGGCACGGCTGGTGTTGACTACGCTCCAGTCCGTGCATTTTACCAACTTCTTGAATGTCACGACGCGAACACCCGCACCTTACAAGATGTGCACCTTACTTCTGACAGTGACTGCGCCGAACTATTCAGTTTTCGAGACTACCTGTGGTGTGCAGGTAGCGTCGAGCAAGAGCAGCAGAAGCTCATTACGATTCAACCAACCTTACTTGATACGGTGAACCGTGGAGTTGCTAAATTGTTTTTTGCACAAGCCTGAGCTTCACATTGAATTCTGCGAGTACCGGTACATATGCAACAAATGTGTTTCCTACACCTGTGCAAAAGAGAGATGGCTAGGATGATTCTGGCATGAATGCAATTGGTGAGATACTACATGCAGATATATGCAGCTGCGTTTACAAGTGGACCACTGCTGGATTGCCAAATGGCCGCTGCTGCCTCACCGTCTTTTCCTTCTCGATGCTATCTGGTGCATTTGCGTGCGCATGGTGCCTGTGCTGGCATCGTGACTTTGAAAACCAGCTGCTGCTGCTTTTCTTGAGTTTGCAGACATTACAGTCAGCCTTTTGTATTCTGCATCTTGTATATGTGCAACTGAACTCGTAGACTGCAAAGCAAATTAGACAGGACAGACTGTGAGCTTGCAGCAAGCAAGCAGCTTCATACGTCATGCATGCTGCAATTGTATTGACTTAACCGTCTGCATCAGTACGCAAAGCGCCTCCCAGGCTTTCATGGTACTACTGCGGCAAAGCACCCTATTTAAACAATGGTGCCTGCATGGTTGGACAGCAATGGTGGTGCCCTCTGTGGTGTTGTTGCTGCTGACCGGTTCATGGTACCATTCTGGCAAGTATGTATTGACCTGACGGTGCTGAGGTGCTGCTCTTCTTCTTTATGCTTGTTGGCTTTGGCTCTATTGGCCATGTATGTCGCTTTGTTTTCATGATGTGACCATCGCTTACAGCTACTGGGAAGTGCCAAAATCAGGCTGTGAGGCAGACTCAGGTCATGCATACCAGTTGGTCAGCTGGACAAGGCTTGGCAGCTAATTTAGTAATTCTTTCAATCAAATAGTCTACCTTTCCTGTCTTTGGGACTCATCATAGTATGGGAGTCAACAGACAATGACTGGGAAAACAACATTCACTAAGCACTAAATGTTCAAGGGAGTGGACAATAGAGCACCGAAGAAATTGCTGTGGTGAAGCTTAAAGTAGGAGTGCGCTAGTACCACGACGCCACACATGTGTAACACATGCATGCTCTGTACTCATCAAGCATAGCAGCTATTTATATCTGAGAACTTGTTTTGCACAAAGACAATCTGTTTTGGCCAGTCCACTCTTAGCTTGGCTTCATGCAATGGCGGGCTTGCTGATTAGCAGAGTGTGCTGTCCAGCAAAGCGTGCTGACCTGTATGCTTTCATGCCCTCAAACAAATCACTGCAACTCCCGCTCTGACATTTAACATGCAATAACGACACACACACTGTCTACACGTTGTCTATGCCTGCTGTTGCCTGACTCTGCTGGGACATTACACAGTGATATTGGTGATGCTGTGCTTCTTGTCAATGCGCTTGAAGATGCCAGCGATGACCTTGTTAGGTCCAATCTCATAGCTGCGCTCAAGGCCTTTAGCGAGCAGAGTGTTCATGCTCTTCTCCCATTGCACAGGCGATGTAAGCTGCAGGTACATGCAATGTCAGTCACACTCTGAGCTCACCAGGAACAACACCCAGCATACTCACAACCATACACAGCACGATGCATTTGCTGTTGTTCAGCAAGCCTGAAAATGTAATCACATATGTGGAGTACTGTAAGTGATACTGCTCAGTGCTGCAAGCAATGCCAACCTGACAGGAAGCTGAGCTTTCGACAATTAAGCAGGATGGCATACATGTATGCAACTGTGTGTTTGACAGGCTGGAAGGGCTATATACCTGGCGTGCCAGGATGTCTTTGATGGTGTCAGGGTCAGAGTGCGGCTGAGCATCTACATTGGAGATGACAGGAATGCGCGGCTCTCGGATATTCGTCTTGGCCAGGGCTGCCCTGCAAATGCTCAGCACAATGTTGATTTGCACAATCACGATCATGATAATGCAATGCAAGCTCTAGACGCCTGACAAGCAGTGTCGGTGATGTTGACTGCAATTTTTTCATGGGCTCTACGTAGATGTCACACCTAGTTATTGGAACTGCAGACTACAGCTTGAGTACTGACCAAACTGCACTTGTACTACAATCCTGATTGCTGCAGCGTGGCCTTTGCAGCAGTTTTATGGTCAAGGCACTGTGCGAATTGATCAGGCTCAATAAGGGGTCCAGCTACAGTCACAGCTCTTTGTGACCTCAACAGCAGTTGCCAGGCAAATCGTCACACAATGGTGAGTGGGTAAAAGAGTTCATTGACTGCATCTGGTTCAACAATCAGCTACAATGACATCCTGCTTGGTGGCTGCTATCATGGTCATAAACACTGCCACTTTTCACTAGTATCTGAGTGGTAAAGAACGTGATAAAGAGCACCGATGGTGGCATCAGCTTGAGCAGGAAGGGTATGAGGCTTACTGTAGCTCCTCCTGCGCTGGCTGCATGTAAGAGGTGTGGAAGGCTCCTGCCACGGCCAGCTTCACCGTCATCCTGGCACCCTTACTTTTGGCTAGATCCTGTACTGCCTGGCAGCCATCGTCACCACCAGACACCGCATAGTTTCCATTGCATAGAAAATTGGCAATGCGCACACTGTCATAGCCGACTTTTTCGTTGGCAGCATCACATAGCTCCGACACCTGTGCATTGCAACAAGAACCTACTGGTGATTGTAAGCTGCATTTTATAGTGATGATGCGCTAAGTCATCTCCTCAACATGGCAAACCAATACGATGACTCTGATCCTTGTGTAGTAATGCTGCACAGTGGGCTTTGTACAGCTCTGCACAGCTGTGTACACCTCCATAGCCACTCCTGAGTCATGGTAGAGTCAGATGTACAGACCTTTTCGCTACTGAGGCCAATGACTGAAACCATAGCAGAGGGTTTGGTATCTGCAGCTGCTTGCATGCTCTCCCCTCGGAGCTTCACCAGCTGTAGGCCATCCTCAAAGCTACGCAAGCACACAAAGCTGAAGCAAGTCTGGCCATGAGTCAGGTAAATACAACAGGGCATAGCACCAACAGGCTTGTAAAAAGGGGTAAGCAGTGATGTCACATGCACTATGCATACACAAAAACACGCACCATTTCATGGGTGCTGTGGGCAGAGTTCATGCTGTGAACAGAGAAGATGTCTGATGACTGGTGTTCATGCATTGAAATTGCTTGTGCATATGCAAATGCCCAACGACAGCGTGAGCAGAAGCATGTGAGTGAATGCTGTGTAGGCTTTGATGTTGTGCAAGAAGAGTCAGTACCAAAAGGCGGGTGCATGAGCAATACCTCATAGCGCCTGCAAAGGTGAGGGCAGTGTACTCTCCCAGGCTGAGACCACCTGCTACATCTGCAGCGTCCAAAGCTTCCTGCAAACCCATGGTGAGATGATCATGCCACAACTGCAGCAATGTGTTTGTCACAGCATGATCTATGATGCAGTGCTGTGCCAGTGCAACAAGGCCCGGGATTGAGTTGAGACTACACTGCAGTGACATGTACAAATGTACCTGTCCCTCGGTCTGTTTTAGCTTTTCCAAAGCTGCAAGGCTTGCTACATAGATTGCAGGCTGGCTAACTGCTGTGGAATCCAGTTTATCCTTGGGACCTGCGTACTGCACACAATGTTTCCCACTGTGCAGAATTCTACATAGTATCTGGTGCATTTGGTGGACCTCCAGGAAATTAAGAGTGTCTCTACTGTGCGCATGTCTGAGCGCTTGCCAGAACGTAGTCCATGAGACCCAGCTCACTCACCTTCTGTGCAAACCTTGAGCAGATCGTATGACAATATGTCTGAAGCTTGCTGAAACAGCTCTTTTGCTGCTGACACCTCGTTTACCACATCCTGCAGAGCCAGCCCATGTGAGACTGAGAGCTAGACCTTAGTCTGAGCCCCCAGATGAGTCTGATTACTAACTGAACTTGCTTTTCAGTCATGTGCATGACAGCACTGTGGCAACAAGCAACCCACAACTCACCTTAGCCATGCCAACAGTTTGGGCCCCTTGTCCTGGGAAGAAGAATGCTACATGTGGCTTGTAGTCAGCAAATTTGGTGTCGCTTGTTTTCTGCATGCATGCATGACATTTGTGCTTTCACTGCTTGCAAGACCTGTTATGGTGTTGCATGATGCTGCTGTCACACTTGAGTTGGCTGAGAAGCCATTCAGCATCGTGCGTGGGCACAGTCCACCGTCAAAGAGTTAGCTCACCTGATCAACGGCAGCTGCAGATCGAACGCTTAGTCTATGACCCCTGACACCTCTGGAAGCGACGCATACGGATCTGTACTAGACAAAGCACA
>JAABUK010010255.1_pt1 | contig 12548 bp, 9 predicted proteins | sample 5559141 | NCBI WGS metagenome assembly JAABUK01 (sample SAMN10711869, study PRJNA513367) | rock metagenome | isolation source: Antarctica rocks | place: Antarctica: Victoria Land, Pudding Butte nord | collected 2016-01-03
TCAGACGGTCTTGTTCTCCGACTTTATGATGCAGCCTTACCCCGGTGAGGGCTACGACTACGTGGTGCTCGATACCAAGGGCGGTGAGGGTCAAGCAGAGCTGGTCGACCTGGCCCGCAACTCCGCTCTATTGATCGTGCCAACCAAGCCGGACGGGGTGAGTGCTGATGGCCTAGTCGCTACGCTCCAGCCCCTGCTGGACGCTGGCATCGAAAATTACCGGGTGCTGCTGACCGACGTCCCCTCGGCCCCTAACTCGGATGGCCTCGACATGCGTCTTGAACTGGATACGGCTGGAATCCCGCTGTTCAGTCACGATATTCGGCACGCGGTTGCGGTCAGCAAGGCGGCGCGTGAGGGTCTCTGCATCCGTGATGTCAGGGGCGACCGGTATGCCAAGCTGGTCTGGATGGACTATGAAGTGATCGCGCGCGCGGTGGTGGTCCATGCCGGGTGAGCCGAGAAGTGGGGGCAATACTAAATTTGGCCTTCTAGGACAGCTGCAGCGCAGAGAACCCCAAGATCCACCTGATGAATCCGATCTGGAGCAGCCGGGCCAGGCAGATTCTAAAAACAAGGAAACAGCTAAAGCAGAAAAGCATCAAAGCGGTGAAGAAGCTTACCTAGAGGGTGAGGGCCGTGCCCACATCCTGCTGGAGGGCATCGAGGAGAGGCCCGCCAGAGGATCTGATACTCACGACACCACTGCAGATCCACAAGAGCAGAAAAGCAGCAAAGCAGTTCCCGATGATGAGGGTGAGGTGCACTTCACCAACTACCTGAAAGGCAGCGTGAGCCGACGTTTGCAGGTCTATGTCGCGCTGCATAAGGCTGAGAAGCGGCGGAGTGGAGGAGAGCGCGTCAGCATCAAGACCGTACTCAACCAAGCGCTGGAAGAGTTCTTAGATCGGAACGGGGGCTAAGGAAGCCTCTACGGTTTTTCGAGCAATCCAAGGGAGGGGGAGGATAGAACTCTTGTTGGCGTCCGCACGACCATGGGTCCTGGACCGTTCTGCCCAACCTTTCTATAGACACTCCCACGGGTACAGCGGTGCCTGCACACACGTCGCTATTCCCAGCGTGTGCGTAGGGAAGCAGAGGAAAGAAGGAACGAAGGGGAAATTTCAGTCGGGCGCGATATCCTCGTCGGCATTGAATTCCTGCCAGCTGTCCGGAAGGACAGAGTCCGGCAGCATCGCGGTTCCCCGTTGCACCGACTGCACCCGCAGCAGCTCGTGTGTCCCACGACGCTCAATCAGCGGCACCCCATAGGCTTCAGACCAGCACACGTCGAGCGCGTTTCCCTCTCCCTGGCCGATCCTGACCCAGGAGCAGAGCCCTGAGCCCGTGAGCTCCTCGGTTCCCCTGGTCAGCGTATAGGCACCCCAGGGTTGGTCCAGCAGGTGCTGGGTGCTCCAGCGGTCGGTGAAGATCCCGATCCGGAAGAGGTTGACGCGGTGGACGTGGTACACCACCCGCGCCTTCAGGTCCCGTACCTCGTAGGCGTCCTCGTCATCTGCCGACGGCGTCAGGCGCAGCTCCACCCGGCCGTCGGTGCGGCGCACGACCCTGCCTTGTCCGTCCCGCCAGAATTCCAGCACATGCGGCTGACCCTTGGCGTCCAGAGAACCCGCCCGAAGGTGTAACCCCTGCGAACCTCCGGCCGCGACCGGGAAAGCGGTTGCCCAGGCTGCAGGAGTTCCCACCGTCCCGGCAGGAGCCGCCCGGGTGGCGGACGCGCCGAACAGCAGCCCCTGGGCCAGAATCAGCGCGGTGACGGTTCTCCTCAGCATCTACTTACGGACCGCAGTGGCGCTGTCGAAGTAGATATAGGTCTTGCCATCCTGGGTCAGCATCTTCGTCTGCAGGGCGATGCTGTAGCTGCTGCCGGGCACGGTGGCGACGGCGGCCGGGTCTAGTGGACTGTAGAAGGTCAGCCCGTCCGCCGAGGTCTGCGGCGTCATCGTCATGGGCTTGACCTCGGGCTTCTGGCTCTCACCCCCCACCAGCGCTTCGAGCAGCGGCCGGCCGTCGGCCTGGGGCAGGCTCAGACCGAGCAACTTCGCCACGGTGGGAGCCAGGTCCACGTTCCCGCTGGGACTGGTGTTCACGAAGGCCGTGCGGAAGTCCGGGCCGCTGGCGACCAGAGTGTTATGCACGTCGGCGGGTCCGAAGGCCCCGTGCATCCCCCGGTTGCCCTGGGCGCTCTCGTACTCGGTCCCGGCGAAGCTCTGCACCACGGCGTCCTTGTCGAAGCTGAAGCTGACCACGATGTCCGGGTTGTGACCGGCGGCATTCTCCAGGTGAATGCTGCTCATCGGCAGGGTCCCGGCGACCTTGTACCGGTCGTCCACGAACACCGCCCCGTACTGCGGGCGGGCCTGGAGGAACTTCACCGCGCGCTCCACCAGGGCCGGGTCGTGGTTCGGGATATAAAGGTAGTCGCTGCCGCCGTTCGCGGCGATCACCACGGCGTCGCCCGGCAGGGTGGCGGGAACCTTGTAGGCCGGCGTGGTGTACAGCGCCCCGGCCTTTCCGCAGACGCTGCCGTCGCCGTCGGTGCTAACGGGATAGACCGGGCTGCCGTCGGCCTTCAGGCCGCTCATCACCGGGTCGAGGACGCAGCCGTTGCCGTCGAAGGCCTTGAAGCCCGCCCTAGTCATCAGGTCGGCGGTGCGGACGTCGCCGGAGGCCGAGTATCCCTTCGGGTCCACGTCCCCGACCTTGCCGCCAGCCACCGCCCGCAGCGGGAAGAGGCTGGCGTCGCCTGCCACGTTGCTGTGGCCGTGGTCGCTCACCACGATGATGTTGGTGTCCTTCGCCAGCCCCTGCACGTCCAGGACGAGTTCCAGCTGACCCAGCAGCTGATCCTGGGCGCGCAGGGCGTCGTGAAAGTTATAAGTGCCCACCCCGTAGGCGTGCTCGGTGGAATCGGGGTTGCGGAACCAGATCAGGCTCAGGTCCGGTTTCACGGTGGGCAGCAGGTAGTTCAGGTACGCCGACATCATGTAGGCGTTCGGGGCGTCGCTGGGACCGCCGAGCTTGTCGGTGGGGTCGGAGGTGGCCCCGTCGGCCAGGCGGGTGGTGGTGGCGCTGGCAGTGGGGTCGCCGTTGCCGTCCTTGAGGGCCACGCTGCCATCTGCATAGGCGAGCGGCGTCAGCTTGGGGAGCACGTACCCGGCCGCCTGCAAACCGCCGGCCACGGTCGCCGGATAGACGTGCCGCTCGTCGAGAACCACACCGCCACGGGTGTAGTCCTGGAGGAACGCCGCCCCCGTCTTGCCGACCGCGACCGTCTTGAGCCCGGCCTTCTGCGCCGCCTGGAAGAGCGTCCCCACCATCAGCAGCTGGTTGTTGTAGAACGAGTTGAGGTCCTGCAGAATCGCGTAGTCCTCGGTGAAGGCGGGTTGCTGGAAATTGACCGGGTTGCCGCTGGCGTCTTTGCCGGCCGCGCCCGGTGCCCAGAGGGTGTTGCCATAGAAGCCGGTGGTGCCGGGGAAGCTGCCGGTGGCGAAGCTGGCGGCGTTCATCATGGTGAAGGTCGGGTAGGTGCTGTGGTTGTCGGTGAAGTTCACCCCCTTCTGCTGCAAGGCGTACAGGTTAGGGGTGTCCTCCTGGCTGATCGCGTCGGGGCGCATGCCGTCCCAGACGAAGATGATGGTGCGGTGGGCGGCGAGGGACTGGCTGGCACCCAGGGTCAGGCCCAGGGCGAGCGTCAGGGCGGCGCTGCGTGTTTTCATCCCCACACTAGAAGCCCGAGATGTGATCGGCGCATCAGCCCACCCGGAGGACCGAGGGGATACGGCGGGACGTTGAGAGGGGGTGGTTGCTGCGGGCTTATACTCGTTCCGATTAAATCCGTGTCGTTTACGGATGTAATCCGATCAGGCGGGCAGGCTTGCTGGGGGGAGTCCGTTCTGCCCAAGAGAGGGAGAAGGAAAAACGACGGGTTCTGCCGCACTGGAGGAACATCCGGCGCTCTCCCGGATGTTCCGGAATTGAGCGGAATCCATATCAGATCACTCCGTGCGCGCATACCCGGGGTTGGTCAGGACGAGCAGGTCGCCGTCCGGTCCGCGAATTTCCAGGTTGACCCAGCTCCTGACCATGACGGAAACGGCCCGCATCCCCTCGGCCTCCAGCGGTTCGGGCTGACGCCGGCCATCCACGACCCACACCAGGGTGCAGCTCGGCGGCAGGTCGCCCCAGCTCAGCGCCACCGTCCAGCGGCCCGCCTCACCCGTCCCGCCCAGGGGCAGCGGACCGTCCGGGGCGGTGAGGGTCAGCTCCAGACAGGCCAAGGCGCCCAGGTAGGTCCGGCCCTCCCTCAGCTGGGCGAGCAGCGTGGCGGAATCGGAGGTGGCCGGGGTGCAGGTGAAGCCGACGCCCGGCAGATACCCGGGACCGTGGGCGTCGGTGCCGGCCGTGGCGACCACGCGGTGGCCCGCCGCCAGCAGGGTGTACCAGTAGGCCAGCGAGAGGTCGTTGTGTCGCCCCGCCCAGGGGCCGTTCCAGACCTCCAGGTGGGTGGCGTTTTCCGGCCTGAGGTCGAAGTAGGTCCAGGCACAGCCGGTGCAGATGGGATCGCCGGCGGCGAAGGGGTGGGCCAGGGTGAGCACTCCGCCCCGCCCGCCGACCTCGGCAGCCAGCTCGCCCATGCCGCGCCCCGGCTCCAGGGGGGTCCAGTCCAGGTACGAGGGCACGCCCAGGGCCAGGGCGTGTCCGTGGAAGGTGGTGAGCTCCAGCCCCGCCAGCAGCACCCCTGGGAAGGCCTCCCGGAGCCCCTCGCGCCCGCTGACGGTGTTGTGGTCGGTGAGGGCCAGAAAGGAGAGGCCCCGCGCCACGGCCGCCGCCGCCAGTTCCCGGGGCGTCCAGTGCCCGTCGGAGTGCCGGGTGTGGCAATGCAGGTCGCCCATCATCCAGCCCCCCGCGAACGCTGCCGGGCGGGGCAGGGAGGGGTGGGACACGGCTGGTTGGGACATGGGGGGTTGGGACACGGGCGCGGCCGGGAGCACTTCTCTTGCCGGCTCATCCGGGGCGCTGACCACCAGTTCGCCCCGGGTGCGGCCTACGACGAGGTGGGTATGCAGCGTCACCGTCCACTCGCCGGCCGGAATCGGCCCGGCCAGGTATCCGGGCGTGGCCGACCCCGCCGTCAGGGTCACCTCGTGCAGCGTTCCGTGGCGGTGGCCTGCTCCCCGGAAGCCGCCCCCCTGCAAGCCCTCGGGGCCGTGCAGGCTCAGGGTGATGAGCGTCCGCAGTTCAGCGGCCCCGGGAGGGTCGAAGCTCCAGCGCAGCGTCAGAACACCCACTCCCGGAGGACAGCTGAAGACGAAGGGCAGGTGGCGTTTGCTGTCCTCCAGCGACAGCTCTAAGGATGCGCGCAGCAGCTCCGGCATGGGCTGATCCTGCCGCCCTTCTGTCAGGGGCTGTCCGGGGAGAGGGCCTGACCTGCGGCTGACGCCCAGCAGACGCCGGCCTTACAGAGCCTCTGTACGATTCTTCACGTATGAAGACCCCCTCATTGCTGGGAACGCCGCTGCTGGGAACGTTGCTGCTGGGCGCGCTGATGTCGGGCGTGCAGGCTCAGACCAGGCCGGTCACGCTGAACTTCTACTCGGGCGGCGACGTCAACGTCAAGGACCTGTGGGAGAACAACCTGCTCCCGCTCTACCAGAAGACCCATAAGGACGTCCGGATCAATCTGGTGTTCTCGTCGCACGGCGACAACGATCAGGCCACCATCGACCGCATGGCGGCTGCGCGGAAGGCCGGCAAGGTCTCGGGCATCGACCTGCTGGAGGGCCCGGTGGACGACGCCGGCAGCGCCGGCCTGATGGACAAGCTCTCGGCGCAGAAGGTGCCCCTGCTCTCCCGGGTCAGCCCGGCGGTGGTGAACCGCGCCCACGGCTACGGGGTGCCTTACCGCGCCAGCAGCGTGGTGCTCGCCTATGACAGCAGCCGTGTCAAGAATCCGCCCAAGACCCTGAGCGCCCTGCTCGACTTCATCGACAAGAATCCCGGCCAGTTCACCTACAACACCCCCGACACCGGCGGCAGCGGCAACGCCTTCGTGACCCGCATCCTGCAGGGCGGACTGTCTCCGGCCGACGCCGCCTTCTTTCAGACCGACTACGACCCCTCGCGCGAGAAGGCCTGGGACAAGGGGCTGGCGACCCTCAAGGCGCTGGCCCCCAAGCTCTACCAGGGCGGTCAGTACTCGCAGAACAACGTGGGCACCTTGCAGCTGCTCGGCAAGGGAGCCATCCAAATGGGGCCGGTCTGGTCGGACATGGGCCTGAGCTACCTCAAGCAGGGCCTGCTGCCGGACACCATCAAACTGACCCAGATCGATCCGCCGCTGGCGGGCGGGGCGGCCTACCTGGGGGTGGCCGCCGACAGCGCCAACAAGGCGGCGGCCTACGCCTTCCTCAACTGGGTGCTGACCCCCGAGGTGCAGGCCGTGGTGGTGGACAAGATGAACGGCTACCCCGGCGTCAAGTTGCAGTACATGCCCAAGGAACTCCAGAACCGCTTCGGCGACATCGCCGGGGACTTCAGCTACGGCTTCTCCAGCAAGTTCGGCAGCGACATGAACCGGCTGTGGTACGAGCAGGTCGCGGGCACGGCCCAGCCCAAGCGTTGATCCGCGCTACCGCAGCCCGCAGGGCCGGGCGGGGCCAGCTTGAGCCCCTGCTGGGGTTGCTGATGCTGCTGCTCCCGCTGGCGGTGCTCACGCTGTTGGTGCTGCTGCCCGCGTTCGACGCCCTGCGCTTCTCGCTGGGGCTTGTGCCGGAGGACAACGTCTCCTACGCCAGCGGGTTGAACGTCGTCCGCAGCGCGCACCCCACGCTGGAGCCGTTCGGGCGCCTCTTCGCCAGCGCGTCCTTCCGGCGGGACCTGGGCCTCACGCTGGCCGTGACGCTTCTCTCGGTCACGCTGCTGACGCTGGTGAGCTACGCGCTGGCGGTCTACGCCCGCTTCGGCCGGGACCGCTGGGTGGGAGTGGTGCGCACCCTCTACCTGCTGCCGATGTTCATTCCCGGCATCATCGCGGCCTACGCCATCACCACCTTCTACGGCGACCACGGGCTGCTCCAGGCGATGCTCGGGCGGGTCGGCGTGGGCTATACCTCGCCCATCCGTCAGAGCTGGGGCATCGTGCTGGGCAGCGTCTGGACCGGCATCCCCTTCGCGGTGCTGATGCTCTCCAGCGGGCTGGACGCGGTCGCAGAAGAGCAGGTGGAGGCGGCCCGCGACGCCGGAGCCGACTTCTGGGTGATCCTGACGCGCATCGTGCTGCCGCTCAACCTGGTGCCGCTGCTGATCGTGCTGACCTTCTCGTTCATCGGGGTCTTCGGGAGCTTCACCATTCCCTACCTGCTGGGACCGGCCGCGCCGACCATGCTGGGCGTCAGCATGCAGCTCAATTTCGGGTCGTTCCGCCAGCCGCAGGTGGCGGTCAGCATGGCGGTCTTCAGCTTCCTGGTGTGCGCGCTGGTGGGCTACCTCTACGTCGCCGCGACCTTGCGCCAGAACGGGCGGCGCGCGTGAGTACGCCCATCTCCCGGACCCCGGGCACGCTGAATACCCTGGGCTGGTTCTGGCGGGCGGCCGGGCTCCGCAAGGCCCTCAGCCTGATCCTGGTGCTGGCCTTCGGGGCCTTCCTGCTGATGCCGCTGTGGACGCTGCTGCTCTGGGCCGTCACCCAGCGCTGGCTCTACCCCGGCCTGATTCCGCAGCAGTTCGGGCTGAGGTGGTGGGGCTGGGTCTTCTCCAACGCCGACATCGGCAAGGCGGCCTTCTGGAGCCTCACCACCGCTCCCACCGTCACGCTGCTGTCGGCGCTGATCTGCCTGCCCGCCGCCTACGCCTTCGCCCGCTTCGAGTTCCCGCTCAAGAGATTTTTCTACGTGTCGCTGCTGGCCTCCAACGCCTTCCCGAAGCTGGGGCTGTACATCGCCATCGCCGCCTTCTTCTTTCAGCTGGGACTGGTCGGCACCTTCTGGGGGGTGGTGCTGGTGCAGCTGGTGAACTCGCTGGTGATCATGATCTGGATTCCCTCGGCGGCGTTCGCGGCGGTGCCGCGCGAGCTGGAGGAGGCGGCCCAGGATGCCGGGGCCAGCCCGCTGCGGGTGTTCTTCGCGGTGACCCTGCCCATCAGCATGCCCGGCATCATCGTGGCGCTGATCCTCACCTTCCTGGGCTCGCTGGACGAGTCGCAGGCCACCCTGATCATCGGCACCCCCCAGATCACCACCCTGCCGATCCAGATGTACACCCTGGTCTCCAGCTACCCCGACCGTCGTGCTGCTGCTGCTGGCGCGCCGCTACCTGCTCGCCGGCTACCTGGCGGCCGGCTTCAAGGGAGGCTGATCGTGGCTGAAATTGTCTTTGAGCACGTCGGGAAGCACTATGCGGGCCGCGCCGCCGTGGACGACCTGAACCTGCGGGTGGAGAGCGGGGAACTGGTCTGCCTGCTGGGCCCCTCGGGCTGCGGCAAGACCACCACCCTGCGGATGCTGGCCGGCTTCCTGACGCCCGACGGCGGCGACATCCGCATCGGGGAGCGCAGCGTCCTGGGCCTGGGGCCGGAGTCACGGCCCACGGCGATGGTCTTCCAGCGCTACACCCTCTGGCCGCACATGAACGTCTTTCACAACGTGGCCTTCGGTCTGAAGCTGCGCCGGCTGCCCGCCGCCGACATCCGCCGGAAGGTGGGGCAGGCCCTGACCCTGGTCGGCCTGCCGGGGATGGAAACCCGGCAGCCATCGCAGCTCTCGGGCGGGCAGCAGCAACGGGTCGCCCTGGCCCGCGCCCTGGTGCTGGAGCCGCAGGTGCTGCTGCTCGACGAGCCGCTCTCCAGCCTGGACGCCAAGTTGAGGGTGCAGCTGCGGGGGGAAATCCGGGGCATCGTGCGTGAACTGGGCATCACCACTGTGTTCGTGACCCACGATCAGGAGGAGGCGATGGCGGTGGCCGACCGCATCGCGGTGATGCACGAGGGCCTGCTGCACCAAGTGCAGACGCCCGGCGAGCTCTACGACCGCCCCGCGACCCGCTTCGTGGCCGACTTCATCGGGCAGATGAACTTCCTGCCGGCCTCTCCCGCTGGGACCGGGCAGGTGGCCGCCGGACCGCTGCGCTTCGGGACGCCGCAGGCCGGGCCGGGGAGCGAGATCGCCGTCCGGCCGGAGGACCTGCGCTTCGGGGCGGGCGGGCAGCCGGTGGAGGTGCTGCGGGTGAGCGACCTCGGCCACTACCGCGAGGTGCTGTTCCAGTTGGAGGGCTGGCCGGACCTGCCCCTGCTGACCGCCACCGTGGGTAAGGGTGAGGCGCTCGGTCCGGCTGCGGTCAGCGTGCGCCGGGCGCTCGTCTACCGGGACGGTGTACTCGTCGGGGACGCCGTTCCAGTGGCGCCGGCCGATGTGGCCGTTCCCTCGTGAGCCTCCTGGCCAGGACCGTCGCCCCGTACCTGCTGGACCGTCACCGGGCCGGCGTGCTGCGGACCGCGCACGGCGGCGCCTCCAGGCTGGCCCCGGACAACACCCTGGAGGCCATCGTGGCCGCCCTGGACACCCCGCTCGACTTCGTCGAGGTGGACGTGCATCTCACCCGGGACGGCGAACTGCTGTTGTGGCACGACCCTCAGCTGGTGACGCAGGATGGACTGTTCGAGATCGCCCGGCACTCCCTGGCCGAGCTGCGCGGCCTGGAACTCATCGACGGCACGCTGAGCACGCTTCCACAGGCCATCGAGGCGGTGCGCGGCCGCTGCGGCCTGATGATCGACCTCAAGGCCCCGGACCTGGAGGGACCGATCATGGAGGCGCTGCGGCGAGCCGCCTTCGAGGACGCCGTGATCTGCGGTGGCTTCACCCGGACGCTGGCAGCGCTGAAACTGGGGCTGCCGGAGATGGGGGTCTCGCTCACCCCTGAGCTGGAGTTCTACCGCGACCCGGCGGCGGGTCTGTCCGTACTCCCGTTCCTCGACGCCGTCACGGTCTACTGGCGCGGGATCGGTCCCGAGCTGATGAGGGCGGCGCGGGACGCGGGCGTGCTGGTCCTCGCCTGGACGGTGGACCATCCGCACGTCGCGGCGCACCTGCTCGCCCAGGGCGTCCACGGCGTCACGAGCAACAACCTCGACCTCCTCGCCGGGCTGGCACGGGAGAGCGGTCCTCCCATGACAAATCGCTCGGGAAGCTGAGCGACGCCTCAACGTCAAACACGCGGCACGGGCTGTACCTCAGGAACGCAAGTAGAACAGCGCGGCGACCCCTACCGATCTCAGCCAGGTCGTCATCGCTCCGCCGGGCACCCTCTCCCTCACCGCCGCGATACTCCTTCTCCCTCCAGGCAGCCCGCCATCCACTCGCACCAGTCCCGGTATTCCCGCTCATACCCGATGCCGCGCCGCAACGCGGCGTGAACTCCGAACCACTTCGAGTCGAGCTGCCACAGCGCCGCCCCCGCCTCACGCTCCAGGCAGGCCAGGCGCGTTTCGAACTCGGCCAGGTGTGCGGCATGGACCTGGGCGTGCTTCCTCATCATGCGGGCCGAGGCGGCGGGCTCCGACAGCCAGATCGAGTAAGCCTTGAGCACCAGCTCGTCGCGCTTGCGGGGCACCTCGGTGTCGGCCGCCAGCCAGGCGGTCAGCGCCGCCCCTCCCTCTCCGGTCAGCCGGTAGACCTTCTTGTCGGGCCGGTCGGCCTGCTCGACCAGGGTGTGCTGCACCAGGCCCGCCGCTTCCAGCCGGGCGAGTTCCGGGTAAACCTGGCTGTGGCGGGCGAACCAGAAGTAGCCGACCGGGTCCTTGAGCCCCTGGGTCAGGTCGTAGCCGGACTGTTCCCCTCTCGCCAGCAGGCCGAGGAGCGCGAAGCCGAGCGTGCTGGTGGCAGGTGTTCTGGGGCTACCCGTCATGTGTCTATCTTGACATATGCCGGTGAGGCTCCTAAGCTGGCCGCACCATATGTCAAAGGCGACATATACAGAGGTGATGCTATGACTGCACCGGCCGCCCTGCCCGCCCCCTCGCCCGACCCGGCCCGCTGGCGCGCCCTGGGCGCGCTGCTGCTGGCGCTGTTCATGGTGCTGCTCGACACCAGCATCGTGACCAACGGCCTCGCCACCTTGCAGCGTGACCTGGGGGCCAGTTCCGCCCAGGTGCAGTTCGTGCTCACCGGCTATACCGTCGCCTACGGGGTCCTGGTGATCAGCGGGGGTCGGCTGGGCGACCTCTATGGCCGCCGCCGGATGTTCCTGCTCGGCCTGACCGGCTTCACCCTGGCCTCGGCCCTGTGCGGGCTGGCCTGGTCGCCCGCCTCGCTGATCGGCTTCCGGGTGCTCCAGGGGGTGACGGCGGCGCTGCTGTTCCCGCAGGTGTCCAGCTTCATCCAGGTGCTCTTCCCGGTGGGCGAGCGGCCCCGCGCCTTCGGGCTCCAGGGAGCCGTGATCGGCCTGGGAATCATCGCCGGGCTGCTGATCGACGCCGACCTCTTCGGGTCGCTGTGGCGGCCGATCTTCCTGGTCAACGTGCCCATCGGCCTCTTCGGCTACGCCTGGGCCTCGCGGGTGCTGGCCGAGTCGAGATCGGGCGCGGCGAACGGGCTGGACCTGCCGGGGGTGGCGCTGCTCTCGCTGGCCCTGGGGCTGCTGATTTACCCGGTCACCGAGGGCCGCGACCAGGGCTGGCCCGCCTGGCTGCTGACCATGCTGGCCCTCAGCTTCGTGCTGCTGGGCCTGTTCGTGGCCTACCAGCGCCGCCTGCTCCGCCGGGGACGGACGCCGCTGGTGCAGCTCTCGTTGTTCAGCGACCAGTCCTTCGCGGTAGGTGCGCTGATCGCCTGCGTGTTCCAGAGCAGCGTGCTGTCGTATTTCGTGGCGATGAGCCTGTTCTTCCAGGCGGGGCTGGGCTACGGGCCGACCCGGGCGGCCCTGCTGCTGATCAGCTACCAGCTCGCCATCGCCGTCTCGTCGCTGCTGTCGGCCCGGCTGGGGGCGCGGCTGGGCCGCTCGTTGCTGACCCTGGGCACCGCCCTGCTGATGTCCGGTCTGGTCGGCACGCTGCTGACGCTGCACGCCAGCGGCCTGCATTACCACGGCTATGAGCTGATCCCGGCGCTGGTGGTCAGCGGACTGGGCTTCGGCTGCGTGGCCGCGCCACTCCAGGGTGTGATCCTGTCGCGGGTGAACCCGGTGTACGCGGGCAGCGCCTCCGGGGTGCTCGCCACCATCCAGCAGGTGGGCAGCGCGCTGGGCGTGGCGATCATGGGCGTGCTGCTGTTCGGGCAGCTGGCCTCTGGGGCGGAGGCGGCCAGCGGGAGCGTGCGGCCGGGGCTGGAGCGTGCCCTGCGAGGTCTCCAGCTGCCGGCGCCCGCCGTGGGGGCCATCTCGGCGGGCTTCACCGCCTGCGTCCACGACCGCTTCAACCAGTCCGACCTGAACACCGTCCCGGCGAGCTGCAACCCGGACAGGGCGGCCCTGCCGCCTGCCCTGGCTCGGCCCGTGGGGGAGGCCCTCACCGCCGCAGGGGTCCAGGTCCGGCA
>JAABUK010010256.1_pt1 | contig 12547 bp, 10 predicted proteins | sample 5559141 | NCBI WGS metagenome assembly JAABUK01 (sample SAMN10711869, study PRJNA513367) | rock metagenome | isolation source: Antarctica rocks | place: Antarctica: Victoria Land, Pudding Butte nord | collected 2016-01-03
CATCGACTTGGGTCATCGGGGAACATCCATCCGTTGCATCCACCGACCATGATGCCAATCCTTCGCCGGTCGCCCCATAGCTTCTTCCGGCCCTCCTTCGTCGGCGGCACCGAGCTCTACGGACCGAACCGCCTCGGCTCCCAGATCATCCCCAACACCGCCGTCCCGGAACCGATCAGCCTTTCGATGCTGAGGGTCGGCTTGCTCGGCTGCGCCGCGGCCCGCCGCCGCAAACGTTCATCCGCCGCCGAACCTCGCCTGCGGTCGGGTGCAAGCACCCGATCGCAGATTCCCCCTTGCATCCCACCAAAAGAAAATGTTCCTAATACGCCGTGCCAGACCCCATCCCCCTGACCCGGCGACCGCCCCACCTCGCGCCCCCCGAGCCGCGCCCCGAGGAACCCCGCGCCGACCGCCGCACCCGCCAGCTCGCCTTCCTGCGCGAACTCGGCGAACTCAACATGCTCGCCGCCCGCGACGCCGCCCATCGCATCGCCGAGGCCCAGCCCGACACCAACGAGGCCGCCGAAGCCACCCTCGCTCTGGCCCGCGCCACCCGCGCCGTCACCCAGATCATCAACGTCGAGAACCGCGTCGCCGACGGCGAGCAGGCCCGCCCCGCCGCCCCCGACGACCCCAGGCGCCAGGTCCTGCGCCAAGCGCTCCACCCGCTGGCCGCAAAAGACCCCAACCCCGCCCGCCGCCGCGCCCTCCGCGCATCCCTCGACGACGCCATCGAGGACGCCCTCCGGGCCGACCTCGACGATGACCTCCCGCTCGCCGAAATCGCCATCGTCATCGCCGAAGGCGCCGGCCTCACCCTCGACCTGGCCACCGTCAGCGACGAACTCCTCGGCATCCCGCCAAGACCGCGACACGAACCGCCGCAACCCCCGCCCCAACCCCCGCCCCAACCCCCGCCCCAACCCCCGCCCCAACCTGCGCCCGGGCCCTGACCGGCTACGCGCCCAGCACCGCCGGCAGAACCACGCCCCGGCAAGCGCCAAACCCGATCGGCGCTGCACCCTCCCGCCGCGCCCGCGCCCGCATGCAGATCTCGTCCCCGTCCTCCAGGAACCGCCGCACCTCCCCCGAGGGCAGCGTGATCGGCGCACGCCCCCCCTGCGACAGCTCCAGCAGGCAGCCCCCGCCATCGCCCCCGGCCGCCGACACCGTCCCGCTGCCGAACAAATCGCCGGGATTGAGATTGCAGCCGTTGCTCGCGTGATGCGCCACCAGCTGCGCCGGCGTCCAATACAGGTCCGTCCCCCGGCTCGCCGAAAGCCGGTGCGCCGCCAACCCCTGCGCCTGCATCGCCCGCGTCGTCAGCAGCACCTCGAACTCGAGGTCCAGCGCCCCGCCGCCCTGGTCCGCCTCGTCCCACAGATAGGGCAGGGGGTCCGGCTCCCCCTCCGCCCGCAGCACCTGCGCCACCCGGAACGGCGCCAACGCCTCCGGCGTCACGATCCAAGCGCTGACCGAGGTCTGGAAACTCTTGCCCAGGAACGGCCCCAGCGGCTGCGACTCCCAAGCCTGCAGATCCCGCGCCGACCAATCGTTCAGCAGGCAATACCCGCCGATATGCTCGTCCGCCGCCCCGATCGGGATCGCCGTCCCCAACGCGTTCCCGCGCGCAACCCAGATCCCCAGCTCCAGCTCGTAATCCAGGTTCCGGCTCGGCCCGAAACTCGGCCCAACACTCGCTGCCGTCTCCCGCGCCGGCCTGCGCTGCCCCTGCGGCCGCCGCACCTCGCCCGACACCGTCACCGAACTCGCCCGGCCATGATACCCGATCGGCATGTGCCGATAGTTGGGCGGCAACGGAGCCTCCGGCCGCAACAGCGCGCCGACCGTGCGCGCATGATGGATCCCGGCATAGAAATCCGTGTAATCCCCGATCGCCACCGGCAGATACATCATGCATTCCGAAGCCCGGTGCAGCAGATGCGGCCGCTCGTCCGACCCCTCCTGCAACAGCGCGCTCACCGCATCGCGCAACGCCCGACGTGCCCCCGCGCCCAGCGACAGGAACGGGTTGAGCACCGGCCCCCTGCACGAAGCACACGCCGCCTGCGCCTCCTCGTCCAGCAACCCCGCCTCGTGCAGCGCCCGCAAATCGAGGATCTCGTCCCCGATCGCCACACCCCCCCGCGGCGACCCGGCCAGCGGACTGAACACCCCGAACGGCAAATTCTGGATCGGAAAATCCGCATGCGATTGCGCCGAGCCCACCCAGCTCTGCAGCGACGGATCATGAGTGTGGTCGATCATCCCTGCACCGCTCCCGTCTCTCGCACGATGACGCTTCCGGTCGCGCCAACGTCGCGCTATTCGACGTCGCGCCAACGGCGCGCTATTCGACAATGAATAGGCCCCATAAGACGGAGCCGAAAGAGGGGACGTCCATGCTCGGATTGATGCAGACCCAGCCGCTGCTCATCGCTTCCATTCTCACCCACGCCGCGCGCCACCACGCCCGCGCCGAGATCGTCTCCCGCCTCGTCGACGGACGCATCCACCGCATCACCTACCCAGCCCTCGAGCAACGCGCCCGCCGCCTCGCCCGCGCCCTGCAGGACCTCGGCGTCGAGCGCCACGACCGGGTCGCGACCCTGGCCTGGAACAGCTACCGCCACCTCGAACTCTACTACGGCGTCTCCGGCATGGGCGCCGTCATCCATACCGTCAACCCGCGCCTCGCCCCGGACGACATCGCCTTCATCCTCCGCGACGCCGGCAGCAAGATCCTCTGCGCCGACCTCAGCTTCACAGCCCTGCTCGAGACCATCGCCCCCATGATCCCGGACGTGCAAACCGTGGTCATGCTGGCCGAGCGCGCGGAAATGCCCGAGATCAAGCTCGCCCCCGGCCAGACCCTGCTCTGCTACGAAGACCTGCTCGACGACGCCAGCGCCGAGTTCGACTGGCCCGTCCTCGACGAGAACACCGCCAGCGCACTCTGCTACACCTCCGGCACCACCGGCCGCCCCAAGGGCGTCCTCTATACCCACCGCAGCACGGTCATCCACGCCTACGCGCTGAACGCCGCCGACGTCTTCGGCCTGCGCAGCGTCGACCGCGTCCTGCCCATCGTGCCGATGTTCCACGTCAACGCCTGGGGCGTCCCCTATTGCGCCCCGCTCGCCGGCGCCAGCCTCGTCATGGCCGGACGCCACCTCGACGGCCCCAGCGTCCACCGCCTCATGCAGGACGAACGCGTCACCTTCAGCGCCGGCGTCCCCACCGTCTGGATGGGCCTGCTGCAGCACCTGCGCACCACCGGCGGACGCCTCGACACCCTCCAGCGCCTCGTCACCGGCGGCTCGGCCTGCCCGCCCATGCTCGCCGAAGCCTTCGAGCGCGAATACGGCGTCCAGGTCATCCACGCCTGGGGCATGACCGAAACCAGCCCGCTCGGCACCGTCTTCGCCCCCAAGCCCGGCTTCGACTCCTTGTCCGAAGCCGAGCAGAAACGCATGAAACTCAAGCAGGGCCGCGCCGTCCCCGGCCTGGAGTTGCGCATCGTCGACGACGAACGCCGTGAACTCCCCTGGGACGGCGACACCTTCGGCAATCTCGAGGTCCGCGGCCCCTGGGTGCTCCGCCGCTACTACAACGCCGAAAACGACGCCGCCTGCGCCCAAGGCTGGTTCGGCACCGGCGACGTCGCCACCATCGACCCCGACGGCTACCTCGAAATCACCGACCGCACCAAGGACGTCGTCAAGTCCGGCGGCGAATGGATCAGCTCGATCCAGCTCGAGAACATCGCCGTCGCCCACCCCGACGTCGCCGAAGCCGCCGTCGTCGCCGCCCGACACCCCCGCTGGGACGAACGCCCCCTCCTGATCGTCGTCGCCAAGCCCGGCCGCACCATCGACCGCGACGCCCTGCTCGCGATGTACCCCGGCCAGGTCGCCAAATGGTGGATCCCCGACGAAGTCGTCGTCGTCGACGAACTCCCCCACACCGCCACCGGCAAACTCAACAAGCTCGCCCTACGCCACCAATTCCGAGACTTCGTCCTCGCCTCAGTCGCCGCAGAATAGAACAAGCCGTCATGGCCCGGCTCGTCGTCCTAGCCTCAGTCGCCGCAGAATAGAACAAGCCGTCATGGCCCGGCTCGTCCGGGCCATCCACGCCTTCCGCGCTACTGTGAAGCACCCTACTGCAACGCCCCCCACCGAGCCACCGCCGGCTCGGCCAACGCCCACCGCCACCCATCCGCCTCCCGGCACAGCATCGTCGTCAGCAAATCCCGCTCGTCCCCGTCCACCACCGTGAACGCGATCTCCCGACACGTCGTAAGCGGCGTCACGATCTCCCGCACAGGCTGCAAAAACCCGTGCTCGTTGCCGATCGGAAGTGTATGCCGGATCTCCCAGGCGCGCGCCGTCCCCACCGGCGCCGCCCCCGCCACCGCCGCAATCGCGTCCTGCTCGCCCTGATGCCGCCGCCGATCCAGATAATCCACCAGCGCATTCACCCCGGACCGCACCGCAATGCCCACCGCGATCCCCACCGCCGGATTGACCGAAGCCGACCCCGACCCGGCCGCCGCCGCCACCCCCGCGATGTCCCCGATCGATTTGCACCCCGACACCGACACAGCAGCCAGCAAAGCCAGCACCGCCAGCCTCGGCGCCGCCAGCCTCCCCGACCTCGATCTCACTGCAGCCCGCTCCACCGCCGCGTCGTCGGCTCCGCCGTCGCCCACCGCCAGACCGTCCCGTCCGAACAAATGGTCGCCGTATAGAACGACCGCTCCAACCCCGCCTTCTTCGTCACCTCCACCGAGAACACGATCTCTTTGCAGCGGAAATCCATCACCCCGAACTCCCGGCTGACCACCACGTGTCCCTGCTCGTCATCCTCGATCGGAATGTCATGGCTCACTGACCAGGACCCGACCACGTTGACCGGCAACGGCCCCGCCGCCTCGGCGATCCGCTCCTGCTCGAACCGGTGCACCCGCCGCGACAAGTATCGCAGCCCCTCCCGCGCCGCCGAGTCGATCCCCAGCCCAACCCCCGCCGCGACGCTCGCATCCTTTGTGATCGCCGCCCCGGTCGCCGCACCCGCCACGCCCGAAAGCGCCGCCACACTCTCCGTCAAAACGCTGCCGCAGCCCGAAAGCCCCAACAACGCCAACAGGACAAACCGTCCCCCCATGCCGAATCGCCCCTCTCTGCCCGCCCATCTTGCAAAGCCCGCTTGCGCCTGCCCAGCCCCTAAGCGGCCATGGAACGCGGCACCAACACCGTGCCCAGCATCGTCTGTACGGTCTGCCCATGTTGATTGATCGTCGTCGTCAAGAAGCGGATAACCCCACGCTCCGGACGTGACGCGGAAGGGCGCATCTCGGTGACCTCCACCTCGACATGCAAAAAATCGCCCGGCCGCACCGGCCGCGTCCAGTTCAGCTTCTCGATCCCAGCACCCATCCCGCCATTGGCGATCCGCGAGAACGCCGCCTCGTACTGCAGCCGCATCGACACCGAAGCCGTGTGCCAGCCGCTCGCCACCAGCTCGCCGAAATTGCTCTTCGCCGCCGCCGCCTCGTCCACATGCTGCGGCTGCGGATCGAACTCCTCCCCGAACGCCACGATCCGCTCCCGCGTCATCTCCTGCGTCCGCGAGCGGAAGCTCTGCCCCAGCTGGAAATCGTCGAAATACAAATCGTTCATGCCTTCGCCCCAACCTTCCCCAACCTTCGCCCCAATCTTCGCACCGCAAGCAAGTGATCACCATGCGCCGCGCGCACCCAGCCCGATCGCCTCCGTCACGCCGTCTCCCCCAGACCCGTCGCCGACTGCGCCAGCATCACCAGCATGTTCGGCATCGCCAGCCGCAACAGTTTATAAGGCGACCGCCCGCCGACCTAGTCCAGCGCGGCGCCAGGAGATCCGTTCGATGCCAGCAGCCAAGGCCCGCGTGAGTTGATCGAGATCAGGAAACCGTCCCGCATCGCCGAAGGCCTGCCGCACCCGCTCGGCGCCACCTGGGACGGCGTCGGCGTCAATTTCGCCCTCTTCTCCGCCAACGCCACCAAGGTCGAGCTCTGCATCTTCGACCAGGACGGCGCCACCGAACTCGAGTGCGTCGAGCTGCCCGAATACACCGACGAGGTCTGGCACGGCTACCTCCCCGACGCCCGACCCGGCACCGTCTACGGCTACCGCGTGCACGGCCCCTGGGCCCCTGACGCCGGTCACCGCTTCAACGCCCACAAGCTCCTGCTCGACCCCTACGCCCGCGGCCACGCCGGCGCCCTCCGCTGGGGACCCGAGGTCTACGCCTACAAATACGAAACCGGCGACGACCTCACCTTCGACACCCGCGACAGCGCCGCCAACATGCCCAAATGCGTCGTCATCGACCCGGCCTTCACCTGGCTCCGCGACCGCCGCCCCAACGTCCCCTGGGAACGCACCATCCTCTACGAAACCCACGTCAAGGGCTTCACCAAGCAGCACCCCGCCGTCCCCCCCGACCTGCGCGGCACCTACTCAGGCATGGCCGTCAAGGAAGTCGTCGATTGGATCCGCGACCTCGGCGTCACCTCCGTCGAGCTGCTGCCCGTCCACACCTTCGTCGACGACTCCTTCCTCGTCGACAAGAAGCTCAACAACTACTGGGGCTACAACACCATCGGCTTCTTCGCGCCCGACCCGCGCTACAGCAGCAAGCCCGCCTTCGCCCACGCCGAGTTCAAGGAGATGGTCGCCCACCTGCACGACGCCGGCCTCGAGGTGATCCTCGACGTCGTCTACAACCACACCGCCGAAGGCAACGAACTCGGCCCCAACCTCTCCTTCCGCGGCATCGACAACGAGAGCTATTACCGCCTGCTGCCAGACCGCAAGCGCTTCTACATCAACGATACCGGCACCGGGAACACGCTCAAGCTCTCCAACCTGCGCGTCGTCCAGATGGTCGCCGACAGCCTGCGCTACTGGGTCCAGGAGATGCACGTCGACGGCTTCCGCTTCGACCTCAGCACCATCCTCGCCCGCGAATGGCACGGCTTCCACCAGGGCAGCGGCTTCCTCCACGTCTGCCAGCAGGACCCGGTGCTCAACGGCGTCAAGCTCATCGCCGAACCCTGGGACTTAGGCCCAGGCGGCTACCAGGTCGGCGGCTTCCCCCCCGGATGGGCCGAATGGAACGACCGCTACCGCGACGAGGTGCGCTCCTTCTGGAAAGGCGACACCGGCAAGGTCCCCGCACTCGCCGCCCGCCTCTGCGCCTCGGCCGACGTCTTCAACAAGCGCGGCCGCCGCCCCTGGGCCACCGTCAACTTCATCACCGCCCATGACGGCTTCACCCTGCGCGACCTCGTCAGCTACAACGACAAGCACAACGACGCCAACGGCGAAGGCAACCGCGACGGCCACGGCCACAACGCCAGCTGGAACCACGGCGCCGAAGGCGACACCGCCGACCCGGCCATCGCCACCCTGCGCCAACGCCAGATGCGCAACATGCTCGCCACCATGCTGCTCTCCCAAGGCACCCCCATGCTGCTCGCCGGCGACGAATTCGGCCGCACCCAGGGCGGCAACAACAACGCCTACTGCCAGGACAACCCCACCAGCTGGATCGACTGGGACATCCCCGCCTGGGGCCTCGCCCAAGCCGAATGGGTCCGCCGCCTGACCCGAATACGCGTCGACTTCCCCATCCTGCACCGCAGCCGCTTCTTCACCGGCCAGGAGCTGCCCGAGCTCGGCGGGGTCAAGGACGTCACCTGGATCAACCCGGCCGGCGAGGAGATGGTCGCCGACGACTGGAACGACCCCAGCCTGAAATGCCTCGGCATGCTGATCGACGGCCGCGCCCAGCCCACTGGAATCCGCCGCACCGGCAGCGACGTGACCCTCCTGGTCGTCCTCAACGCCCACGCCGAAACCATCGAGTTCACCCTGCCCGAGTGCACCAACGGCAAAGCCTGGGACCTCGTCCTAGACACCGATATTCCCGAACGCGAGGCCGGCCCCCAATACGCCATCGGCGACGTCTATCCCGTCATCGCCCGATCGCTCCTGCTGCTGGCGCTGAGGTCCTAAGGTGAGTTGTCCCCGGACAGCTCCCGCCGCCGCTTCTCCAGCTCCTCGCTGTAGCGCCGCAGCGCGAACTGCTCCGTCAACGTGCCGATCACCCGCATCGAATCCACCGCGTCCACCACGGCCAGCTCGTCGCTCTCCGCCGTCTCGAACATCCGCACCGCTTCCTTGATCGTCATCTGCGGCAATAGTACGGACTGGCTGTGATGGATCGCATCCGCCACGGTCGCATCCTCGTCCTGGTCCGCATGCGCCTCCGACGTCGCCATGATCCCGGCATACCGCCCCGTCTGATCCACCGCGACGGCCCGGCCGACGCTGCCCAGCGGGAACTGCCGCCGGAACGTCTCCAGCGTCATGTCCAGCGGCACCCGCCGGAACTCTCGCCGCATCATCTTGCCCACCGTCAGGTTCCGCATCCACCCGACATCGACCGCGCTCCGGATCGCCTCGCCGCGCAGATGGAACCGCCAGGTCGCGAAGCTGTAGCCGAACGTCCGCCGCACCGTGACCGCCGAGACGACCGACGCCGCCAGCACCGCCACCGTCATCGGCAGCGACCCCGTGCTCTCCAACGCCAGCAACGCCATTGTCAGCGGACCGCCCACGACCGCGACCGCCAGCCCGCTCATCCCCACCAGCGCGCACACCACCGCCGGCAGCGCCTGCACCACCGTCACGATCGCCAGCAACCCGGCGAACAGCTTGCCCAGCAACGCCCCCAGGAACAGCGACGCAAAGAACAACCCGCCGCGGAACCCAGAGCCGATGCTGATCGCCGACGCCACCGCCTTGAGCACGATCAGCAGCGCGATATGCGTCAGCGTGTAGGGCGCGTCGAGCGCCTCGCGCATCGCCGAATGCCCCGACGACAGCACCGCCGGCGAGATCAGCGCCAGCGCCCCGATCGCCAGCCCACCCACGCCGGGCCGCAGCCAAAGCGGGAACTTGCTGCGGCGGAACAGCTCCTCGACCAGCGTCACCCCGCGCATGATCACGATCCCGCCCAGCGCGCACAGCATCCCCAGCGCCAGGATCGGCACGTAGTCGATCGCCTCGATCGCCGTCGGCACCCGCACGTCGAAATTCTCGCCGCCGCCCACCAGGATCCGCATCATCGTGACCGCCGAGATCGCCGCCATCACCACCGGCGCCAGCGTCACCAGCGAATAGGTGCCGATCACCAGCTCGAACGCATAGAACGCGCCCGTCAGCGGCGCATTGAACGCCGCCGCGATCGCCCCCGCCGCCCCGCATCCGACCAGCAGCCGCATGTCCGACCGCCGCAGCCGGAACGAGCGCCCCAGCCGCGACGCGATCGCCGAGCCGATCTGCGCATACCCCGCCTCGAGCCCCACCGACGCGCCGACCCCGTTGGACCAGATCGTCTGCACGATCACGATCAGGCTGTCCTTGAGCGACATGATGCCGCCGTACAGCGCGTTCGCCTCGATCGGATCGACCGTCTTGCGCGAGCCCCAGCGCGCGAACAGCAGCCCCGCAGCCCCAAGCACGAGCCCGCCCAACGAAGGCACCAAAAGCGCGCGAAGCGGATGCACCGCGATCTGCGACGACAGGAACTCGCCGTGGGCGATGTTGTAGAGCACCCGGTGCATGTACTGCGCCAGCATCGACATCGCCACGACGATCACGCCCGCAGAAGCGCCGACGAACGCCGACAACACCACCAGCCAGATCTCGTCCGCGCGCACGAGCGCCCGCAGCGTCGCCGGCGCCTGCGCGACCGCTGTGTTGAGTTTGGCCCGTTGGCGCCTGACACCAGCGAAGGCGGCGCCGCGGAGACCGGTGCTGACGCTGAATGGACGCATCGTATGCCGGTCGAGGAGCGACACCCCCTTGTGCGTCGCCGCGGCCCGCCGATCAACCCGCTACATGCCGCTTTGCCACATAAACTTTGGCCTAGGCAGAAAGAGGGGGGACTAGCCGGACGAAGCGGGCAGGGGCAAAGCTTCCGCCCCATGCCGCTGCACTGGTTCGTCAACAAGCACCCGGGCACTCCCGGCACCGTCGTCCTCCCCGCCGGCGGCTTCCGCCGCGCCAAGGCGGAAATCACGCGCTGGCCGGGCTACGCCAAGACGCCGCTGCACGATCTCCCGGCCCTGGCCGCCCAAACCGGCATCGGCACCGTTCGGCTCAAGGACGAGGGCGACCGCTTCGGCCTCGGCAGCGTCAAGGCGCTCGGCGGTGCCTACGCCGTCGCCGACGTCCTGCTGGTCGAGCTCGCCCGCCGCGGCACCGCCGCCAGCACCGCCGACCTCCTCGCACGCCGCCACGACACCAGCTTCGTCACCATCGCCTGCGCCACCGACGGCAACCACGGCCGCAGCGTCGCCTGGGGCGCGCGGCAATTCGGCGCAAGCTGCGTCGTGTTCCTGCACGCAGCAGTCAGCGCCGGCCGCGCCGAGGCCATCGCGCGCTACGGCGCCGAGATCCGCCGCGTCGAGGGCACCTACGACGACTCCGTGCGCGCCGTCGCCATAGCAGCCGAGCGCGAAGGCTGGATCGTCGTCTCCGACACGTCCTGGCCCGGCTACACCGAGCTCCCCCGCCTCATCATGCAAGGCTACCGACTCATGACCGACGAAGCGCTCGAGCAATGGACCGGCCCGCCGCCGACCCACGCCTTCGTCCAGGCCGGCGTCGGCGGCATCGCCGCGTCGGTCGCCGCCCAACTCCGCGCCGGCCTCGACCGCCCGGTGAAACTGCTCGTCGTCGAGCCCGACCGGGCAGCCTGCCTGCTCGCCAGCGCCAAGGCCGGCCGCCAGGTCACGGTCGGCGGCGACCTCGACACCATCATGGCCGGCCTGGCCTGCGGCGAGCCCAGCCTGCTGGCCTGGCAAGAGCTCGAGCGCGCCGCCACCGCCTTCCTCGCCATCGAAGACTCCGCCGCCCAGGACGCGATGCGCACGCTGGCCCGGCTCGGTATCGTCTCCGGCGAGTCCGGCGCGGCCGGCCTGGCCGGGCTACTCGAGGCAGCCCAGGACGGCGGGGCGCGCGAGGCGCTCGGCCTCGACCCATCCAGCCGCGTGCTCCTGTTCAGCACCGAAGGCGCGACCGACCCCGCCCTCTACGCCCGCCTGGTCGCGTGAACCGCCGCCACGAGACGGAGAACCCGATGATCCTGCACACCACGGACATGGGGGAGGGGCCCCCGGTCGTCCTCCTGCACGGCCTGTTCGGCACCGCGACCAACTTCGGCACCATCCAGCGCCGCCTGGCGCAAGGCCGGCGCGTGCTGGCGATGGACCTCCGCAATCACGGCCGCAGCCCCCACGCCGACGGTATGACCTATGCCGACATGGCCGGCGATGTCCTAGAGACGATGCAGGCGCACGGCCTCGGCGAAGCCGCCATCGTCGGACACTCGATGGGCGGCAAGGTCGCCATGGCCGCCGCACTCCGCCACCCCGCGCGCGTGACCCGGCTGCTGGTCGCCGATATCGCCCCCGTGCCCTACCCACCCCGCAACGCCGGTATCGCCCGCGCCATGCTGGACCTTCCACTCGCCCCAGGCCTGACCCGCCCCACCGCCGACGCCGCCCTGGCCCCATCCGTCCCAGACCCGGTGGTGCGTCAATTCCTGCTCTCCAACCTGCGCTTCGGCGCCGACCCGGCCTGGCGCATCGGCCTGCCCGAAATCGCCGCCGCCCTCGACACCATCGAGGGCTGGACCGAAGCCGGCCAATACGAAGGCCCCACGCTCGTCCTCCGCGGCGACCGCTCCGACTACATCGTGACCGAGCACCGCCCGCTCGTCCGCGCCCTGTTCCCGCACGCCCGTTTCGCCACCATCCGCAACGCCGGCCACTGGCTGCACGCCGATGCGCCCGACGCCTTCCTCAAGACCGTGGCAGCCTTCATTCCCGGCGGCTGACCCCTATTCGATCACGAGCGCTCGATCACAAGCCCTTGCTCACCAAACCCTCGCTGCTCCGTGAGGTTTCTATGTCACTTGGATCAAGGAGCACACAATGGGACGCTACACCTCAGGCGGCATCGGCCGCGACGTCGTCGCCGGCGCGCTGGCCGGCGCGGCCGCGGTTTGGCTGATCGACAAGATGGACCTGTCGCTCAGCCACGCGCCGGGCAAGGGCAAGACCACCGGTCAGGCTGAAACGGTGGCCGATAAGGCCGCCGACAAGCTCGGCGCCTCGCGCGACAACCCCAACAGCGCCGTCATCGGTCATACCGTCCACTACGGCGTCGGCATCGGCGTCGGCGCGCTCTACGGCCTGCTCCGCGGCATGGCGCCCTCGGTCACGACCGGCCGCGGCACGCTCTACGGCCTGGCCACCTTCATCCTGGCCGATGAGGTGGGCAGCCCCGCGCTCGGCCTGACCAAGAGCCCGCTCGAGTATCCGACGGGCGATCACGCCCGCGGCGCGCTGGCGCACACCGTGTTCGGCATCTTTACCGATCTCGGCACCAGGCTGATCTCGCCCTGGCGCGACGAGATCGTC
>JAABUK010010257.1_pt1 | contig 12547 bp, 17 predicted proteins | sample 5559141 | NCBI WGS metagenome assembly JAABUK01 (sample SAMN10711869, study PRJNA513367) | rock metagenome | isolation source: Antarctica rocks | place: Antarctica: Victoria Land, Pudding Butte nord | collected 2016-01-03
CCATGAAAGGGCCTCGGGGCATGTCAGTAATGCCATGGTGCAGAAAGAAAACAGTGCAGGAAAGAAATCAGTGCAGAAAGAAAACAGTGCAGAAAGAACACAAGAAACAACAAAAACAGTGGAGAACACTCACCGAAGTCCTTGGCCACTCTGTTCTGTTACCACAGTGCAGAAAAAGAAAAAGAAAAAACCAACAACAAGACAATGGAGAAAACTCACTGAATTCCTTGGCCACTCTGTTCTGTTGCATGAGCCAGAAGCCCAGGGTGCTGAGGGGGTACCCCTGGGAGGCCTCCACCAGTCTGAAGGCATCGAAGTGCCAGTGGTCAGCTGTCCTTAGCACTGCCTCCACCTCTGGAATGGGCGCTGTGGCTATGTTGGGCAGATGACTCGGCTCCCCACTCGACCCTTCCTCTTCTTGCATTGTGTCTGACGCCCTGCGCCAATGCCATTGCAAGCATGACTGTATGCAGATATGGCAATCATCCCTTTGTCATTTGTGCATGCATCTGTTGGTTGATTCGCATGAGATGCATGATCGTTTCTACAGCAAGCATGATTTTAAAAGCCATGGTGTTCATTGATCTATTGATTGCTTTGCATGATCATTCAGCCAGCGCACATGAGTTTGAAAGCCATGGTGTTGTTGCCTGGCATGCAGGCAGAAGGCTGCCATGGTATTTCAGCTGTAGGGCTGCTGCTCTCTCTGCATTACAGCTTGGCATGTCCCAGCAAGCCTGTCAAGTGGCACATGGAGCAGTACAAGAAGGAAGTGCAGATTTGCTGCGTAGGTCTACCTGCTGGGGCTGTCTCCGCACATGAAGGCATCTTTGAACCTGCAGCCAAAGAAGCAGGGCAATTTGAATCAGCAGTTTGAGTCAGAAATTAGAAGCAGCCAAAGACAAAGCAGCTTCGAACCTGCAGCCCAAGGAGAGGCAAAATGTGATGCACTTCCAGCATGGCAAAAGGTCATGAAGGTACAATCTTCTGACTCTAATCTAGACTGGGTCATGAATCTGTTGGCACATAAACATAGCTGGATTGTCAAAGGCTGCTTGTGGGCACACAGCAAGCAGAAACAATGAAGTGCATCATGTGTAACAAGGCACGTGTGCTTGGAGGAAGAAGGAGAAGATAGAGAGAGGCTGACACAACACTTGAAAGGCAGGGCTGAATAGTAAGTATCAAAAGCTTTGCTAGTGGTGGAAGCAGGTGGTGGGGATGGGCAGCTCGGTATAATACTTGGCTTCTCATTAAGTTGACGCTGAAAGGCGTAGTCTTTTCTTGTCTTTTCTTTTCAGGTGATGGGGACAACACGCATTTCTTTCTGCTAGCTTCATGCAAAGCTCTGCAAAGTGCAGTGCATGTTATGGGAGCTGTGCCAGGTATGATGTCAGTGCACTCACATCACATATGTACCAAGGTTTGCAAGGTGTAGACACATGCCGGTGCAGCTGTATGACACCTGTCGCATGCCGACAAGCTTGTTTGCATTGCAGACTCATGACTGTTGTGACAAACAGTATTGACAGCAGTGAACAAGGTGACATATGAATCTGCTCCACAACACAGGACTATATCCCAGTCAACTTTGCAAGACAGCCAGGATTTGGGCGAAGGGGGGGTGGGGGGGGAGGGGGGGGGCAGGGGCACATGACGGCCTGTTGGGCTGGGGTGTGAAAACGCACCTGCCACTGAGAATGCTGTCATTGCTGCTGGCTGAGGTGCAGCTGTTGCGGCGACGCTTTGTGCCATAAAAGTCGTTTGAGCCGCCCAGCAGCTGAATCAGATTCATGCCCACATCACTGTCCAGATCATTGTCCTGCGTGATGATGTCCTGGATGTTGCGCTGCAGACCATAGAATCTTGTCAGTAGCAGTTCTGAACCTCAAATCTGATATGTACCAGTTTCAGCCTTGAGACGGCTGCCCTTCTTGTTCCAAACACATACTGTCGCAAGTCTGCGCTACATAACTGCAATGCAGTGATGGTAGTGACAATCATTGCTAGAGCAAGCAGTTCAATTTTCAAATCACAGTGACAAGAGAGGCACAACAAGATTACAGCAGCTGATGCTTTGCCAATCTGCAGCGCTCTGGCGCAACACTGTGCAATAGCATATCCAGTCAGCATGCCTGTCTCTCAAGACTCACATCTGCGCTGAGGTCACCGGCCACAATCAGCTCATGCAGTTTGTGAACCGCACGCATGTCTGGCTGCTGACCGTTGATGATGGCTTGCAGCACCCCCAGCATACGACGCACAGGTGTCTCGCCTGTGCAAAAACAGCATCAGCATTACAGGTTATGCTTTTTGCAGGCACTAACATGCTGACTCAATGGCTGATGATCAGGTGTGTCACGCACTAGCATTTCTGCTGCAAGCCCAGAATACATCATGTGAGTCCAGACCTGCAACATGAAGCAGTGAGCAAGGGCTGCCTCCCTTCCCTATGAACACCTCTTTGAGCAGCGCAGCCTCTCAGTGTAGAAGCAAGATGCTGCAGAAACATCAGGGCGTGATGTCATGCATATCCAACGCAGGCAAGCTTCTCACCATCAGTGCCTGAGACTGCAACGGATGCTTTGCTGCTTGTGCTACACTGGGCCCTGTACTGGCGCAGCACGTTATGCGCATCTTGACCGCACGGTGGTTTGCAAGCCTCGGCTCCACGTATGACTTGCATCAGGCAGTGGCATTCCACAGTACCTCCATGTGTTGACATGAGACTGATAGCCTGTGGAGCAATCTCAGGCTACAGCCAGTGCAATAGACGCCAGCACAAGCTTCAATCTGCGGTTGGATGTTTGAGTGCAGATGAACCGCTAGCGACACCAGTCAACGGCGACTCACTAACAGGAGGTAGGATCGATAGCACCAACAGCTCTGACTGGCAACAGTCCGGCACTGCTCAATGCAAGACGCTCCAAGAATCATTGACAGGGCTTCATTGGCATGACTGTGGAACCTTGCTGATGCTGTGGTGGGCAATGATTGATGCAATTTGAGTGTGTCACCATGAGCGACCAGAGGAGTCCATACTGCTGCATCCATGCATGCGTGTCCACCAGGCCAGTGCAGAAATAAAGATGAGCAGGCAATGGTTACCTTGTAGCTGACATCCAGTTCCAGAGATTTGCCAGTCGGGTAAAGACCAGGCAACATCTTCCAACCACATCCCTCCAATACTTGTTCTCGGTGTGCTACCTGGTGAATACGAGATCAGTTGCCGTCGAGTGTGCAATGACAGATGCACAGACACCTGATCAGGGCAACCATGCTATGCTATAGCACAATGTGAGCTCTCATGCAAGAGCTGTTCATTGTCTGCATTGTACGCTGCCTGGCAGAAGTTAGCTGGCACAAAAACTTGCAAAGCATCCGTTAGTGACAACAGGTGTGTGGCATGTGTAGGGCAGTGAGCATACCTCCACTTCTTCATGAACCAGGCTGTTCAGTGCATTGAAGGTGGCGAAATCATCCTTGGACACTGAACCTGCCACAGGACTTGTGTAGTCCAATGCAATGAATTCCTGGATGTTAGTTCTGAACAGCTGAAGAGCTGTTTTGTTGGCCCAGATATTTCTTCGTGAGGAGCAACTGCATCACCAAGTTGTTGCCTGTAGAGCTACCATCACGTCAAACAGCGTCTGGTCGGATGTGACCATGGGCAGCTCATTGCAGTGTATGCAATGTAGCATACCTGTAGATCCAGAGAGGCTTGCTGACTTCCTCCAACAGTTTCAGCTGGCTAAGCAGGAAAATATCTGGCGCAAGAGTTGTGGCCATTCAGGCTGGCTGCGCTTGCAGTAAGAATTTAACAGCCGTGCTAGCTAAAATATGCAGGAGTCACGCCCAAACGTTTGATGAGATTTACAGCACAGTGGTTTGCAGATCAGGTACTGCCATAGAAACCCTGTGCACCTCAATGATCAGACACGGCTTCGGCAGGCATAGGCTAATGATTGAAACGTTTCTTCCGCATGTTTGCAAGCGTTGCAGTCACACAATACAGAAGTTGTGTTGGTGTATAGAGCTGTTTGACCAATTGCTGTTGCTCGGTGATTTTATTCGACCTCAGGAGCCGCAGATTCAGATCGCAAGTGAAGCCACGCCTGGCTGCTTAGGTGCAGAACTGATACGATTTACCGTCAGTCGATCCAAGAAGCAGCCGAGCACTAGCAGGTCTGGTTTGAGGAACTTCAGTTCGGCGTAAGATTTGTCAGCACTCTCGTCATAGTCTTGTTTTGGCCCGGTTCTCTTGGCCCGGCCCGGCCATTCATTCTGCGAACCCCCCCACCCCATAGCAGGATCTTAGGGAACGCTATCCCCAGAGATGCTGGGACAAAATTGATAATTGACAAGCACCAAGTTGAGCCCAGTAGCTCTACAGATTTCTGGTGGCTTCGGGCGGCCTTCGACCCAATCCAGAAACAGATGTGGTATATTTTGACAGCAGCGTTCACGTCCCGGTTCCACAATATACGACGACATTCTGTGTTTCTACACAGTCGCACACTGTAGCTCTCAGGTCCATTCTCTTTGCGGCCTCTCTCTGCAGACAAAATTGCATACGTCAGCTTGCTGCTGCACACTGCTGCATCTAGGAACTACCAACACTCCCATCAGCTTGGTTTTATCGCACACCACATGCACCTGTGCTCTCAAGACAGGATGTCTGACTGGCTCCACAGCCCAGACTGAAGGTATAAAATGAAAGAATATGGGAAATCAATAATGTCTTGAGTGATTTAAGCAGCGTACCTCAAAACAGGTATGTAAGGTTTACGATCTCTTACGAATTTTGATAGTCGAAGCTGAGAGTTTGGCTGCGTCAGCTTGCTCTGTCTTCCCAACGAGGAAGCGATCACTGCTGTGGCGCCGTATCCTAAAACACGTACTGCAAGGATGTGGAGACTGCGTCGATGCTGCGTTGCAAAGCTAACTTCAAAGCTAGGGCTAGAGGTGTGGACATGAAGCGGGACTTAGGGTGGACAGTTGCCTGTACCAAGCACTAGTGACGTCGTCGTCTCCCCGCAAAGCGTGGTTCTCTGCTGGCTGCATTCAAAGTACGTCATGGGAGCAACCGACGCCACAGTTGTCGCACAGCCACTAGCTCCTTCGGACGTCGACCTGCCTAAAGCAACGCAAGAGATATTGGAAAAGGGCAAGCGTAGCTGGCTGAAGAATACCGAAGTCTGTGACATGTTGCTGAACTACACGGCGTGTAACTTGAGAGTGGCAAAAGAGCCTCCCTGTAAACCACCAGGTAAAGTGCTGAGCTGAGTCATGGTTGATGGGTAAAAAGTGTGCCATACTTATGCTGCATATATTTGAGGATCTGGTGGTTGAAAAAGTATGTACTCTCGTCTTTGCACTGCAAGTCTCTAGGGTAACATCGGGCTCTGTTCTGTCAGGTGGTTCACTGCTCCTTTTTGATAGGAAAGCTGTAAGATTCTTTCGCAAAGATAATCACAACTGGAGAAAGAAAGCTGACGGCAAGACAGTGCGTGAAACACATGAAAAGCTGAAGGTAAGCGGTTTCCCAAGCTCTTGCGCCTGATAGCACAATACACAATGCAACACACAGTCATGCGTACTCTGCGCTTTCCTGCAGGTTGACAATGTTGATATGTTAAACTGCTACTATGCTCACGCTGACAGACAGGATGGGCTACAGGTTAGTCACTAACCATCTGCATATCATTCAGCATCCTGGCATCTAGCTAGCCCCACTTGCTGTCACATTTGCTGTCATATTTGCTGCCTTACGTTTTTAGCTGCTGCAGAGGCGCTGCTATTGGCTGCTTGATAGTGAAGATGACATAGTGCTTGTACACTATCTCAACATTGCGCAGCGTCAACAGGCCAGCAAGTCATGTAGTCATATGCTCAATGAAGACACAAATAGTCAGCTCAGAAGCGAAGACAAAGGCAGCAGTTCTCCCTCAGACCATGACATGTCTGCTACCTCTGACCCTGACTATGCCCCAACACATGTCATGGCCCCAGCTGCAGCTCAGATGAAGCATTCTTCAGCTCTTGAGACAGATGCAGCCAACTCACAAGACATGCCAACTGTTGCAAGTGAGGCATATATGCCATTCTTGCCCTCCATGTCTATGGAAGGCTTCTTTGCTGGCATAGATGGCAAGCCGAGCAACGACAAGCTGGGTTTGGAAGGGCCTCTACGCAGTAACATTGCTGTCCAAGAGTTACTGCAAAGCTGGGAAGAAGAGCAGATGAATGTCGAGCCTTCATTGCTGCAACGTGCTCAGGGCTCTTGGCAGGTTAGGCATGCATGTACATTTGAGCATTCATTCGTTGCGACATGAAAGCATGCACGCAATACAGGTGACAGAAACTTCACGGTGTGCCGAGCATGCCCATGGGCAAGAGCCCATGCTTTACAGCCTGTGCGGAGTCACATGCTGCGTTGCGTGCCGTACATTGCATGCAAGGGCATCACATGGCCTGCATTGTGGGTAGCACTTCCCAGTCTGTAGTCGCCCGGAGCCATGACACAGCATTCCTGACAACACAAAGGCATGTCTGCATGGACAAACAGAAGCATGCTCAATGTCTTAACATTCACATGGATGGACTTGCTTCGCTTTTTGTGCCTGGTGTACTAATGCAAAGGTGGTGAGCAGTGCGTGCTTGGCTTTGCAGAAGGGGCAGATGAGCAACGCTCATGGATCCCCAAAGCTGCAAAACCAGCTTGCCGCTGCAAGCCACAGTCTGAGCCTGATAGAGGATATGCATCCCGGGAGCAACAATCAGTGGCCAGCAGAAGCCCGCCCACCTGGAGCAGCATCCTCTCAGCGCAATCTGGATGACAGCAGGTCCTGCACATATCCCAGTGCATACATGCAACCAGCGTCTGTCGCCCTTAGACATGTGGACACCAGCCCGCAGCTGCAGCAGCAGCTGCCCCCACTGCCGCAGCGACGCTCAAAGCCTCCCAATAGGTTCCTAGCCCAGACTCACAGCGCACCCCCTACAGGGTCTTTGGACTACCTAACAGGGGGTGCGTCAACCCATCTCAGGCAGCCGTCAGCCAATGGGCTTTCTTCTGATGGGCTGGATGGCAACCAGCTTGCTGATTACATAGGTCTCAGCAGGTCTGCGAACACCTTTGGTCAGCAGTCTGGGCCCACTTTCAGTCATCCTGGTGCAGGTTTCCAGCAGTCATATCAAAAATCTCCTCACGCGCCGCAGCTGCAGGGCAGCTTCTCACCAGTCTCTTCAGTGGGTCTGTCTAGCCAGACAGCACTTGTGCAGTCTGGCTCTTTCGCTCTGCCTAGGTCTTCAGGCCGGCCTCAACCAATGGTTCAGAACGCCTTTGCCTCTCACCAGGGGTTGGCATCTGGACTGCACTCCAGACCCCAATCTCCCTTTGGCATGAGCCTGGGGCTATCCTCAGAGTCCAATAGTGACAGGCTGTTGCAGCCAAAGTCTGCCTTCCCCATGACTTTGCAGTCCTCCCTGCAAGCTGCCTTTGATCAGCTGCCCAAACCGCTGCAAGGGCAAGGCGAGAAGGAGCCAGCTGCCTATCATGCATCCCCCTTTGGGCAGCCAGACGGCCCTTCTGCCTTTCCAATGCCCTTTAGAGGCTCCCCATATGGCAGCAATGTCACCATGGGTAGCTCCTCGCATCTGAACAAGGGACCTGCACCAGGTGAGGCAACTTCCATGGACATCTGCCAGAGCCAAGGCTTGTCTGCTGCCTCCAATCAGCCTGCAAATGTCAGGCACCACCCTCAGCACCCCTCAGCAGCCTCCAGCGAGAAGGTGCTGCATGGGCAAGCTCAGCCTCGACGGTCCTTCTCCGGCAGTTTCAGTCAATGGCAGAACATTGCACCATCACCGTTTGCTCCGTCCAAGCCAGATCTATCCTCACAGCCATCCTTGGGAGCATCGCAGTCCCTGGGACACCATCCAGAGGCTTTGCATCACCAGATCTTGGAAGAGGAGCGCAGCCACGATGACACCTCTGCTGACGTGCAAGGGTGCAGTGAGCCCGACGCAATGCGCAAGGCTGCCCTGGTCTTGTGCGCCCAGCTGGCGCAAATTGACAAGCAAGTTTTGGAGCACATCATGCCTCAATGTGGGCATCATGTCAGGGCTGATCCTCAGCAGCCTGGAAGCTGCAGCATTGCTCAGCAGGTACCTCTGAACCTGATGTGTGCCTGCGTGGGTTTCTATTTGTTTGCTGTGGCTGCCTATGTGCTTGCTGGTTCTTGCCGTCTCATGGGGCATTCATGCCTGACTGTCTGATGCACATCACACTCAACAGCCGTGTTTTGCCCAGCTTCCATGCTTTGCAGCTCATTGGGGCATCTGAGCTCGTATGCAAGCTGTGGTCATATGAGCCTGCCTGTTGACATCACGCGGTGCTGTGCATAAAGCTGTACTCTGCTGAACAGCTCTGTGGCATCGCACTTTGTCAGATGGCTGCTGATTGATGCAATATCGCCAAGCCGGGCATGGGGCTTGAGAATCAATGAAGCGCATTGAGCCGCAGCAGCAGCAACAGCTGTGATTGTTATCCAGCATTAGTAGTCATGAGAGTGCATCATGCCCGTGAGCTCATTAGTCAGGATGGCAATGACTATGTGGCATTTGCAGGTTCATCAGTGTGAGGATCAACTGCAAGAACTGGAGATGAGCAGTCAGCAGCTTCTGCAAGCTTCTGCTGAGCAAGTGAGCTCTCATTGTGCATGCTTTTCTGGGCGTACCAAGTGTGGCATACATTGTGGCTGGCTCTGGCCTGCTTTAGCCCTCATTCAGTCACTCACTGTTCCACTCATTCTAGCTTGCTTGCCTGTTTTGCATCCTCAAGCTCAGTCACAAATAAGCATCAGGTTTACTGAGCTTACCAAGATGTCTCAAATGGGTAGGTGGTGCTGTATGTCGTTCATGGTCCAACCACTGTAAGGCTGCATCAGGGAACTGTTCAAGATGATGTAAACAGCTTGGCTGCCTTTGAAATGTGTTAATGTGCCAGCAACATTGATTCTTCCCTACAGAGCTCCCCTCTGGTGTGAAGAAGGTCAGCCCTGCATGCTTGTTTTCAGCTTTTACGAGCAGAGACCAGTGTAGGCAATAGAGAATCTTGCAGTTGCCAAGTTGGAATGCTCTCGTTGTTTGCAGGCAGCTGCAGTGATGCAAACCAGCAGCGAAGGCCTGTCACAAGGGGGCGGTTCACACCGTGGACAGACAGGCAAGTCGTAGTCTGCTCTACACATCAGACTGCATCTATGTCTGCCTGTAACAGCCGAGTCGGTCACCATAACGAATGCAGCAGATGCAGAATGCTGCACATAACCATTCATACCTGCGCTACATGGTTGCGTCGGCGGTTTTTTGTACGGAGTTGTAGTGCCTTAGTGCTACCTGCTGGCCTCAAATTCTGATGCAACCAGGCATGTGCAAGCCTGAAGATGCTGGCACAAGCCTGGTATAGAAAGGAGGCCTTGTGTGGTTGATGTCGTAGTCCTGTGGAAGTGTTCATGCACAACTTGTGCCTTGCCAAAGCCAGATCAGCTTGCCAGACCTAGATCAGCTTGCCAGATCCAGATCAGCTTCCTGAACCCAGATCAGCTTGCCAGATCTAGATCAGCTTGCCAGATCCAGATCAGCTTGCCAGATCCAGATCAGCTTGCCAAAGCCAGATCAGCTTGCCAAAGCCAGATTAGCTTGCAAATCCATAGAACCAGGAGGTCTACATCTTTCCTGTGCCTGCAGATTCTGCAACGGCTTGCAAGCCACCATAACAAGGAGTCCTCACATCAAAAACTTTCATGAGATTGTTGGACTGTGCATTCGCATTTGTGCATAGCTGCAGGTTCCACATCAGCTTGCAGACCGCCAAAGCAACAACAAGTCCTCGTCACGTTTCTCATTCTACATATGTTGTGTGCCTGCAGATTTGACCACCGCTGGAAGGCCAGCAGGCAAGCGAAAGATGGTTAGAAGGCTGTCTGACGCAGGCTCCAGCAACTACCCCCTGTTCGATGTATTGGAGTGTGGGCCGGGGTGGGACTTCACCCAGGGGGGTGCCAAGGTGCTGGTGGCAGCTAGTGGGCTGGATGAGAAGCAAATGAAAGAGGCCAGCAGTCACCTTCATGTCATGTTTGACAGGACAGAGGTACCCCCACAATGTCACCATGTAGCGCATGCATATCAGCCCCAAACATGTTGAAGATAACACCAATACTAATGAAAATGGTAATGATGATGGAAATGGTAACAATGACAATCATAAAAATAAGATTGACCAAAATGTGGCATAAGACAGCAGGCATCAGGTGCATGTGTTGCAAGTCAGGTTCACATATCAGCTTGAGCAAGACACCTGGGCAGCCCGGTATAATACTTGGCTTCTCATTAGATTGACGCCAAAAGACAGAGTCTTTTCTTTTCTTTTCTTGGGCAAGACTGAGGTACCTGGCTGAAGGCCTGGGCAAGTGCCTTGGCTCTGCCCACTCATGGAGTCATGCCATGCATTCAGTTGGCTGTGTCATGCTCAGCAATGCCAACGCATGAACCCAACACTTAGCTGTGCTTGCTAAAGCAGCTGCAGCAATGCTATGGGCTGGCATGACATCCAGTACAACGCCTATGTTCACAACATTGAGCTGTGCCCATGTTGATGCAGGTAGCTGCAACAATGCTGTGGCCTGGTGGAATGCGCAGTGTGATACATGAACCCAACACTTAGCTGTGGCCATGTTGATGCAGGTAGCTGCAACAATGCTGTGGCCAGGCGTGATGCGCAGTGTGATACATGAACCCAACACTTAGCTGTGGCCATGTTGATGCAGGTAGCTGCAACAATGCTGTGGCCAGGCGTGATGCGCTGCAATACCTATGTTCACAACATTGAGCTGTGCCCATGTTGATGCAGGGCTGGCATGACATCCAGTGCAACGCCTATGTTCACAACATTGAGCTGTGCCCATGTTGATGCAGGTAGCTGCAACAATGCTGTGGCCAGGCGTGATGCGCTGCAATGCGCCTCCCCACATACCAGGCTGTGTCAGGCTTTGTCTCACGCTGGGAGATGGCCGCCCTTGCAGCAAGGCCGTCAGCTTTGACTACAAGGACGCCTTGCATGCGGGTCCCTGTGCTTCACAAAGGTAGGCCAGCTTCGCTGCTCAGAATGCTGTGCTACAGCTGCTGCACATGGGGTTCGGGTGTGAGAGTCAAGTCGACGCAGCTCCATGCTGGGTTGCGCAACATGGGTTCTGAGAGTGAGAGTCAAGTAGGAGTTGCTCTGGGCTGCCGCCTTGGGAGGCTCCCGTTATGATCGCTGAACAGCGTAAATTTTTCTTTTTCTTTTCTTTTCTTTCTTTCAAGTAGGAGTTGGTGTTTGCTGAGGTTGCACCACATGACTTTGGCAATCAGCATCAGCTAGCAGCAGGTTCATGCTGGGATTGTCTGTAGCGTTGTGCTTGCGTTTCCTGAATGCATCGAGACTTGACAGGCATTTGTGCATCATGCACCAGCTCATCAATGGTTTTTCATTAATCGCTCACTTCCAATCAAGTATGCACCTCACTGTCTACTTCGAGTGATAGGCATTGCCTCAAACAGCCCTACAAAGCAAGCATGCAGCAACATGTAGAACATCAGCATGCACAGCAGCAGTACTTACAGCGGTATGCCCGGCAACATGCACAACAGCATGGTGGCAGCACAATGAGCAGCCTGCACAGCAGCAGCATGCATGACCATGCAACAGCAACCGTGCTAGCATGTATAGCAGCATGCACAGCAGCACCATGCATCAGTGCACGGCTAACACCCTGACAGTCCACCAATTTCCCCCATGCTCCCATCTAAGACTCTCTGACGGAAGTGCAGCCTGAGGCTAGTCATGCTGTGTGCAGGCCCAGCGCTGACCTCACAGACAGAGACTTGCAGCTGCAGCTGCTGCAGAACTTGCTGCAAGGCCAGCCTAGCCCCAACAGCACCCTCAGTGGCACCCCCCTGAACGCCCCGCCATTCTCTGGCATGGCTCCAGCTAGGGTGGGTGTGATGACAGGGACGGGTCCAATGACAGGGCTGCTGCTGGATGACAATCCAGGGCCATCTTCAAACAGGGCACAGCTGCTGCAGACCCTGTTCAAGCTGGAGCTGGAGGGCCAGATGCCAAAGGTAGCCCACATTGCATATTATGGACGAGACGCAATGCAGTTGCTGCAGCAAAGCCGGTGTGTGCAAGACTGTTCACCTGTTGTTGTGCCTGCCCAAGACGATGCTGACCTCATCACTGTCCGCGACTGTTTGAATGGCATGACAAGATGATGAAGACTTACGGGTGATAGTGCCAGCCAGATAACGTGCAGTTGTCGGCTACCAGCAGTGGTGTTCCTAACAATGGGTACAGATATTGTAGCCTACTGAGTAATCACCACTGTTCTGCCCCCCTGTCTGCATGACAGCAGGCAAACAAGATCAGCTGTTTGCCAGTCGCTGTTGTTGAGTCAGCAGACAGCTGCCAAGCATCTGGCCGGTCTCAAAAGCAGCAGGGCTGCAA
>JAABUK010010258.1_pt1 | contig 12547 bp, 9 predicted proteins | sample 5559141 | NCBI WGS metagenome assembly JAABUK01 (sample SAMN10711869, study PRJNA513367) | rock metagenome | isolation source: Antarctica rocks | place: Antarctica: Victoria Land, Pudding Butte nord | collected 2016-01-03
GAAAAAGCCACAGAACGAGCCGCGAAAAGGATGCAGAGAGCCGCATAAGGCGGCCTCACGCCTCATTCCGCACTTCTCCCACCCGTCCATCACCCATACGCCGGCAATCTCGCAACAGGCTCCAGGGACACGTTCAATGCCGCTGGTCGGCTTCCCGTGCGAGTTGCACTGGCTGCTAACGACCCTTCCTGGTCGTGCAGCTACTTACCTCTGATGCTCTGAACCGGACATTGCGGCTCATGATCCTGCTCGGCGGCTATGCGCCCTTGCCGGTCGTCCAGGGGCAACGCCACCGATCTCGATAGCGGACCTTTCGTTCAATCTACGTGCCTGTGGCCCGGGCACGCCGATGTCGGCCATCTCGCAGGTCGCCATCACGCTTGAACAATATCTTCTACACCGTTAATCGCGATCAACGGGAGCGACTGCGCGTTACGATATTCGTCGACCTACTCGAAGGACAGCTTCGGGCGCAGCCGCCAGTGGATCAATGTACATCTGTCGCGGCCGGAACCGAGAGGCCGGGAATGCCACTCAACGCGCTGGGGTTACGGAGGCCGGGCGCAACGCCGGCAGCGATCGGCAGATCACTGGGCGCCTTGGGCATGTTGGCCAGACCAGGCGGCCCATTGAATGTTGGAAGTTTTGTGTTCGGACCGGGCGGAGCAAGGAAGTTAGGGGAAGCGATCGCGTCGATCACAGGAACTGGTGGTGGATTGGGGTCGAAACTGAGACGCAGGACCTGCCGAGTGCCCACACCGGTCACCGTTACTTGTCCGGCCGTGATCGATTCGACTTGAAATTCATTGAACCGGCCCCCTTCGGGCACCGTGACACTGCGGCTATCGCCCTGCGGTGCGAAGATTACGCTGCGGCGGTCGCCGTCCATCACAATGCCGGCAAGGCGCGGCAACGATGGCGGCGTAGCGGCCGGAACGGCTGCCAGGCGCCGGGCCGCCGGGCGACGAGTCGACTGGAACAAAGGCCGTGTCAGGATCCTGACGACCGCGGCTTCGTCGTGGCTAGCGCTCGTGGCAACGGGCTTGTCATCGATAGGCGAAGCCGCCCGAACTGGTTCTTGCGTCATGACCGATATCGTTTTTTCCGGATGGAGCTCGAGCCAAATGATCCCCGCGAGCGCGACTGACATGACCGCGAGCAATGCCGGACCGGACCGCCTCACGGCAACCACCAGGCGATCAAGTCATGCAGGTTAACGTCCGGTCTTATTATCATGCCACTCAAGCCGGCGCGACTGAACTTACCCCGATACCGCGCCGTATCGGCGCCACGTCGAGATGGGCGAACCGCAGCGATCCCGGCGCGGGACCATCGGCCGCTTGCAGCTGCGGCTGTTGCGCGCAAAGCGAGAGACCTCCCAGGCCGCCATCGCGCCGACCTTCCGAGGCAGGCCGCGGCGACCATCGGTTCGAAGCCGGCGCGCAGGGTCTTGCCTTGGCTCAAACCGGCTTAGCCAGCAGATCAATGTGATCCGTCCCCCGACGCGCATAGGCCGCCATCACGACCTCGGCGTCCTGACCGGCCTGCTCGAGTTCGCCATCGCCGTGGATCACCCAAATGCCGTAGCCCAACTCGTGCAACCAGGAAAGGTAGCCGGGTCCGTCTATGCCCGAGATACCCTGCAGCAGGCTGGGGCTGAACTCGGTAATTATCGCCGGCTGATCGCGGTCAAGCAGCCGCTTGGCCCCGAGCAGGGCATTGTACTCCGCGCCCTCGACATCGATTTTAAGGAGATCGACGCGCCGCTCCGCGGGAACCAACAGGTCCATCGGTGCGCAAGCCACTGGGCGCGCCGCGAGCACTCCATCCAGACCCGTTTGCAGCGTCGACGTGGTGCCGTTGCTGTGCGTGGCATTCAGCGTCAGGAGCCCGAGCTGGCGGCCCGCAGCGAGCTGTGTGACGGTCACGTGCTGGAAGCCGTTCAACTGTCTGCTCGCTTCCAGTAGACGAGTATTATCCGGATTCGGCTCGACCGCCAGAACAAATCCGCTCGGTCCAACCAAGTGAGCGGCAAGCATCGTGAAGTAGCCAACATTGGCGCCCAGGTCGAGAACACCCATGCCGGCCCGCAGCAAGCGCCGGAAGATTGCAGCTACTTCCGGCTCGTAGCTGTTCTGCACAATATGCCTGCCGACGGCAATATCATCGGGGCTCGCATAAAGCTTGTATCCAGCGAACTCTACAAGGGCCGGAGCCGTTACATCGGAACGCATCAAGCCACGGCGCGAGAACTCAAGGCTGTTCAGATAGCCGGCCACGACGCGACCAAGCGGCTGCCCGGCTTGCTCCATGTGGCCGGATACTTCCTCCGGATTCGGATCACGGCCCAGCAGCAACCGAAAACAGAACGCGATGTCTTCTCGCGTCGCCATCTGCGCGGACGGTTGTTCGCCCGTTTGGGGCATCAACAGTCGCCTCAGCCAGCTTGACATGTTGGAGCGTACTATCCTGAATGTCCCGACGGGGCAAGCTCCCCAAAATGTTTTACGAGTTGCCGATGACCTTTGTCTCCTACAGCCAGAACTTCGAGGACGTCCTTCTCTGGCGCGCTTTTGCAGACGTTGGTTTGGGCTTTTATATCGATGTCGGTGCTTCTCACCCTGATATCGACTCAGTTACGCGAGCCTTCTACGACCGCGGCTGGCACGGGATTAACGTCGAGCCGACTGCGGCCGCGTTCCTGCGCCTGACGGCCGCCCGCCCGCGAGACATCAACCTGCAGCTGGCGATGAGCAGCTCACCGGGCAGCCTTCCCTTCTACGTGGTCGAAGGTGTCGATGCTGGATTGTCGACCCTGGACGAGAGCGCCGCCTCACGCTTCGGCGAGCTCGGCGTGAAGTCTGTCAAGACCGCCGTGGAGGTGGATACGCTCGCGGCGATCTGCCGCAAATACGCGGTGTCCGACATTCATTTCCTCAAGGTCGATGCCGAGGGCGCGGAGCGGTCCGTGCTGGAGGGGGCGGACTTTGCCGCCTACCGCCCTTGGATCGTGCTGGTGGAGGCGACGGCGCCGATGTCGACGCGCGAAACGCACGCCGATTGGGACGGCATCCTGCTCGATGCCGGATACCGGTACGCTTGGTTCGACGGACTGAACCGGTTCTACATCGCACTCGAGCATTTTGAACGGCTGTCACCCAAGTTCCGCGTCCCGCCCAATGTGTTCGACAATTTCCTCCGTGCCGCCGACGTGGAATGGACAAGGCGGCTCACCCAGGCGGAGACCCGCTCCGAGACGCTGCTGTCACGCGCCCTCGCGGCCGAGAAGCGGGTGGCGATCGCGCAGGATATAGCCGAGGTGGGACATCTGCGGTCCGTGCAGGCGAGCGCCGGAACCGCGCGGGCGCAGTCGCTCACCGAGCGGCTGCAAGCAGAAACCGAACGGCTCCGGGCCGCTCTGGGACACGCAGGGTTGCACGAGCAAGCGCTGCGCCAGCGGGCCGAGCAGGCGGAACGTGACCGCGCCCTAGCACACGGATGGCTCGACGCGATGCGCCGGAGCACCTCGTGGCGACTGACCGGACCGATGCGCCGCGTGCTGCGCGCCTTGGGACGGGGGCAGGGCGCTGGCCCCGAACCGGCGATCGAACCAGAGCCAGCCCCGCCGCAGCCCCGCCCAGAGACTCCTCCCATTGCCGCACTCCCCCACTCGCCGGCACCCTTGGGGCTGCAGGCGGTGCATCAATTCCATTCGGGGACCGCGATCGGCGACGCGATAACCAATGCCATGCTGCTGACGCGGGGTCTGCTGCGTGACCTCGGATACGACAGCAATGTCTTTGCGGAGCATCGCGCGCCGGGCTACGAGCACGAGATCTATGGCATCGACGCGCTGCCGGCGGACAACTGCTATGCCCTGATCGTCCGGCACTCGATGGGGCACGACGCGCTGGAGCGGATACTGGCGCTACCAGTGCCGAAAATCCTCCTCTATCACAACATCACCCCGACCGAGCTGCTGGGGGACACGCCGCATATGCAGGCTTATGCGCTGAAGGGTCGCGAGCAGCTTCGCTCGTTGAGACCGGCGGTCGTGACCGCGCTGGCGGACAGCGAATTCAACGCTTTCGAGCTACGGCAAGCCGGGTTTACCTCCGTGGCTTCGTGTCCATTGCTGTTCGACATTGACCGCTTGCTCGCCTCGGCGCCGGCTCCAAATCGCGGGCACGTCTTCACGGTGCTCTTCGTCGGCCGCCTCGCTCGCTCGAAAGGCCAGCTCGAGCTGGTCATGGCCTACTCGCGGTTTCGCGCGATGTACCAGGGCGAATCCCGCCTGGTTCTTGTCGGCCGCAACAACGAGGACGCGTACGCAACCGAGGTTTTCGCGCTCGTCCGGCGGCTCAAGCTCGACACGGGCGCCGTCGAAATCACCGGCATCGTGAACGACGACGAACTGCATAGTTGGTACGCCGCCGCCGATCTCTACGTCTCGCTCAGCCGACACGAGGGTTTCGGCGTTCCACTTGTCGAGGCCATGGCGCACGACCTCCCCATCCTAGCATTGCCCAGCGGCGCCGTGCCCTCCACTCTGGGCGGCGCGTCTGCGCTGTTGCAAGACTATCTGCCGACCCAAGTCGCCACGCGGATGTTTGAGCTGGCGACGGACCCGGCCGCTCGAGAGGCGATCGCCAACCGGCAGCGGCGATCGCTCGACCGGTTCCGACTGGACCGCCATATCCCAACTCTAGCCGGAGCGCTCGAGATGGCCGGCGCGCGGGGAACGCAGCGTCCGACGACGACACGGGCACTCGTCGATTCGATGCAGTTCACGATTGCCGGCCACGTGAATGGAAGCTACAGCCTCGCCGAGGTCAACCGCTCGCTCGCCGTTGCGCTTGAAAAAAGCCGGCCCGGCGCAGTGCGGATGCTCGCCGTCGAAGGCGACCTGACGATGGACCTTTCCGGCGTTCCGCCCGGCCAGCGCGATGCTGTCAGCTCTTTGATGACCCGCCCGGCGCCCTTGACCGGCCCGCACGTCGTGATCAGCCAGCACTATCCGGTTTGGGTTCCCGCACAGCGAGGCGATCTCACCCTCGCCTTATTCTTCTGGGAGGAGAGTCTTGTTCCCGCAGCCACGGTCGAGACGCTCAATGCGGAGTTCGGCGGGGTATTAGCCCCTTCACGCTCGGTGGCCAAGGCGCTCGTCGATTCCGGCGTTGAGGTACCCGTGCGCGTTCTCGGCCACACGCCGTGCCTTGACCGCTTCCGCCCACTGCAGGACGAACGCGCCGGCCTTAGGGCGGCTGGCCCATTCACCTTCCTGCACATCTCGTCCGGCTTTCCGCGCAAAGGCGTTGACGTGCTGCTGACGGCATATGCGGCGACGTTTCGACGGGCCGATCCGGTGACGCTGGTCATCAAGTGCTTTCCCAACCCGCACAACACGATTGCCGAACAGATCGAGCGCCTGCGCATCCGCGATCCGCACGCGCCTTCGATCGAGTTGATCGACACGGACCTAGCGGATGCCGACTTGCTTGATCTGTATCGGCGCGCCGATGTCATGGTGCTGCCCAGCCGCGGAGAAGGTTTTAACCTGCCGGCTGCCGAAGCGCTCGCATCCGGCCTTAAGCTTATCGTCACCGGCCATGGCGGTCACATGGATTTCCTCCAATCCGCTCCGGCCGATGCGGTGCGCCTGCTCGACTACACGATGGAGTCCGCCAACGGCCATCTCTCTACTCCGTTCTCGCTCTGGGCCGAGCCCGATCCGGACGATCTGGCGTCGGCGCTCCGGGAGGCGGTGCAAGGGCGGATTGGGTATGTGCGCGCGATGTCCGGCGATGAGACGCCGTTGGCCATTCGCCTGAGCCGGATCGCGTCCGAGCTCCTGCAAAGTCCAAAGCCGCCCGAGCCAACCGTGGCGTTCATGACCACTTGGGATGTGCCGTGTGGCATAGCGGGCTACTCCCGGCACTTGGTCAAAGCCCTCCCGAGCGTGCGCACCGTTTTTGCAGATCGGCGCACGTCCATGAGCAAGCCAGCGGGCGACGGACCCGAGGTGATCCCGACCTGGACCGTCGGCACCGGCGAAGACCTGCACAGCCTGGCCGCCAGCATCGTCCGCCATAACCCACGGATACTCGTTGTGCAGCATCAACCCGGGTTGCTGCCGTGGCGAGATTTGCCACTCTTGGTCGATCTCCCCGCAATGCACGGCCGTGTGTTGTGCATCGCGCTGCACAATACGCAGCACATGCTCGAGATCGATCAGGATGAGCGGCAATCGGCGATTAATGCGCTGTCCAAGATTTCGCGTGTCGTCGTGCACACGATCGGGGACGTCAACCGTCTGGCCCGCCTGGGACTGCAGGGCAATGTCGCGATGATACCGCAAGGCGTGCCAGATGTTGATGACCAGCCGCCACCAGACCTCCGCCATCTGCCGATGGATCGCCCCGTCCTGATCGGTTGTTACGGCTTCTTCTTACCGGACAAGGGGATCGATCAGCTCATCGAAGCCATCCCGCTGGTGCAGAGGTGCTTTCCCCAAGCCAGTCTTCGGCTGGTCAACGCGGCTTACCCAATCCCGCTATCTGCTGCCAAGATTGCGACGAGCAAGCAGCTCGTTGGCAGACTTGGACTGGAGAAAAGCGTCGAGTTCGTGACGGACTTTCTCCAGGAACACCGATCCACCGAATTGCTGGCCCAATGCGATCTGATCGTGCTGCCTTATCAGCGTTCTACCGAGGCATCCAGTGCTGCCCTTCGATCGGCCATGGCAGCCCAAGTGCCGATCGTGGTAACGCCGCTCTCGCTGTTCGATGAGGCCGAGACTGCCGTGAGCCGATTTTCCGGGGGGGGGGCGGCAGAACTGGCGGAGGGCATCGTAGCGCTTCTAGCGGATCGGGAAGTGCGCCAACGCCTCGTCGAGAACGCGGCGGCATGGCGAAGGCAACGCGCATGGTCCACTGTGGCGCAGCGCTGGAACGGATTGTTGCGGGGCCTGGCAGGCTCCGGGATCGTGGTGGAGCGGGACCGTGGGGCGGATTCGATTCGCTAACCAGCTTCGGGGAATCGCCGCGCTCTGCGTGGCATGCAGCCACTTGATCGGCGTGTTTTGGGCGATGCCGGAGGTCGTCTCCAGCGCAACCTCGACGCCTCCGCAGCAGGGGACGCTGCCAGGACTGTTCTGGCTGGTGGCGCATACATGGTTCAACCTGGGGCCGTTCGGCGTTGCGCTCTTCTTTCTCATCAGCGGACTAGTCGTTCCGTTCTCGCTCGACAGGCACAGTCGGAGTAGTTTCCTCCTTGCGCGAATGCTGCGTGTTTTCCCGACCTATATCGCTGCCTTGCTGTTGGAGGTTGCGGCGGTCTCCCTCTCCTCGCACGTCTGGAGTCGGCCGCTCCCGTTCACGACGTCCATCGTCGCCGGCAACCTCTCTCTGCTCTACGACCTTTTCGGGCAGCCGAGCATCGATTTGGTGAACTGGACTTTATCCGTCGAGCTCAAATTTTATATTGCTGTCGCTATTATGGCGCCGCTCGTTCGTCGATGCAGTGCCGCGGGCATCGTGTTGGCGGGGTGCTGCATCTTCTTGGCGAACAAGATGATTGGCGATGTCGACGCAATGCCGAGCACGCCGAGCTACACGTTCAGCAGCCACTCGCTTTGCCTGATCTACATGTTTATCGGCACGCTGTTCAATTTTCACCTACGCGGCAAGCTCGGCAACGTAGGCTTGGCTATCGGGGTTGCAATACTGTCGGCTCTTTTCCTCTCGACCTGGCTCGCCGGAGTGTGGCGAACTCAATATCCGATCGTGACCGTCAATTACGCTTACGCTCTGGTGCTGTTTTCAGCCCTATATGCCTTGCGCCGCCAAGTTCCGGGCAACGCTCTGCTCGATGGACTTGCAGCGATAAGCTTCCCACTCTACTTGGTCCACTCGTTGCTCGGCTATACTTTGCTCAAAGTGACGATGGTGTTGTGCCACCTAGCATACTATCCGGCCTTAATGATCAGTTTCGGCGCGCTCCTGGTGATTTCGTTGGCGCTCCACCAGGTGTTCGAGTTGCCCACCCAGCGCCTGGGACAGATGATCGGAAAAAGAGCGGGGTCTACAAAAGGCAGCCATGTCTGGTTCTGGCGACCGAGGCGCGCATCTGACACTGCCCACACTGGCTAAATACTCGCCCTCATGAACGCTCTCGGAAACGTTACTGGCTTGCGGCAATCCAATGTTGTCGATCCTACGTAGATGGGTGGCGGCGCTCACTACCCCGCGCCACACTCGTTTGCCTGAAGTGTCAATTTTGGGCGGTAGTTAGGGAGAGACGTATGACGTTTGACATGTCCAACGACGACCTAGCGACTGACGCAGAACGCGATCGTCGCCAAATAATGCGCCGGAGGAGTCTGGGGTACGCTGGCGCTGTAGCGCTTGCGGCCATTGGTCTCGCACAATCGAGCACACCGGCGATGGCCACTAATAAGGGCGCAGGGCCCCCGGACGTCGACATCCTCAATTTCGCATTGAACACCGAATATCTCGAGGCGGAGTTCTATCTCTACGCTGCGACTGGCGCCGGCCTGTCCGCTTCGGATCGCACCGGAACGGGCACTCAGGGCTCTGTTTCGCCCGGTGCCGCAGTGCCGTTTCGTAGCCCCGCTATCCAGCAATACGCGCAGCGTATCGCGGTTGATGAACAGGCGCATGTGAAGTTCCTTCGCGCAGTGCTGGGCCCTGCGTCCGTCGCGGAGCCGACCATCGACGTCGGCATCGGGCCGAACAGCGCCTTCAGCAAGCTCGCGGTCGCGGCGGGCTTGATCGTCCAGGGCCAGACATTCAACCCGTACGCCGACGACATCAGCTTCCTGCTCGGCGCCTCGATTTTCGAGGATGTCGGCGTAACAGCCTACGCCGGGGTCGCGAGATTTATTGGTACGCCAGACTATGTCGAAGCCGCTGCCGGCATCCTTGCCGTTGAAGCCTACCATTCGGGGGCGATCCGGACGCTGCTCTCCAATATCGGCGCAGGTGTGGCGTTTGGAAAGATTTCCACCCTACGAGCAACTTTATCGGGCAAGGCCGACGATCAGGGTATCCTGATCCCAGGCAACAGCTACAACTTCGTCCCTAACGATATCAACGCGTTGGCTTTCCGCCGCAGCACCGCGCAGGTGCTCAACATCGTCTATGGCAACACCACCGCAACGCCAGGGCTGTTCTTCCCGAACGGGATGAACGGCAACATTAGGTAAAAACACCGGAGTGGGCGATTAAAGAAGGTCGCTCACTCCTTCGTTGTCGCACCTTGGCTCTTACGGATATCCCCGCGCAGCACTTCAACGTCAACTTATTGGATTGATGTTGCGATGGGGCGCGATCAGGACGGCGTACTCGTAGTTATGCCTCAGCGGTGACGCCGGTGACCTCGGCCCAGACCTGAAAGGCTTGGGTCCGGGCGGCTCGATACTGGACGGCTGGAACGTGGTGGCGGCGGAGCAGGAAGAGGTTGTTGATCCCGTCGCGGGCGGACAAGAAGCGCTGCGCCTGACCGGCTGACTTGAACCGCTTCACCTGCCGCTCTCGTCGTCACGTGGGCTGATGCGAGTTTTCCGCCCTGTTGTTGGGGGTCCGGTAGCAGCGGAACCGAAAGTGCGTTTCAGAACCTGAATGGCCATGGTTTGCTGGCGACAGATAAATGCATGGGTTAATGCAAGCCAAATCCATCCGAAGACCAAGTCTTCGGTAAGCCGTCGGCGATCTACATCAAAGGTAGGTTTTCTGCACATCCTAACAATCTCAAACAGTTAAGCTGGCGCCCTCGCTCAAACGAACTTCGGTTCCGTTGCTACCGGAACCCCTCCTTTGGACGAAAGCTCTTCATGCTTGCCCAGGCCTCGATCAGCGTGCCGTCCACCGAGAAATGTTCGTCGGACAGCAGCGGTTTGACCTTCGGGTCCACCAGGATAGCCGCCAGGAAGCCGCGGGCGATGTCGCCCTCCAGCAGGCGCTCGCGGTTCTTGGTAAACACCGTCACGTCCCACACCGGCGCGTCCATCGACAGGCCGACGAACCAGCGGAACATCATGTTATAGGTGATCTGCTCCATCAGTTGTCGTTCCGAGCGCACCGAGAACAGCGCTTGCAGCAACAACGCCCGCAGCAGCTTCTCCGGCGCGATCGAGTGACGCCCGCCCGGTGCATACATCACGTCAAACTGCGGCGACAGCCGCTCCAGCGCCGCATTCACCAGCGGGCGAATGGCCCGCAAAGGGTGAGACCGCGGCACCAATCCCTCGGGACTGATATAGCTGAACATCGCAGCAGTCTGATGGTCGGCACTACGCATTCGATGATCTCCCGGCTTCAACTCGCGCCGACGATTGAATCGTCTCGCGGCCAACCTGAAAAGCCGAATTTCCGCATCCTGCTAAAGGACGGCAATGCAGTCGATCTCAATGTCAAATGGCCCGGGCCAGGCAGGCACGCAGACGAAGATGCGAGCCGGCGGGTTGGCGGGGAAGTATCGTGCATACACCGCATTGACGGAGGCGAACGCCTCGACCGATGTGCAGTACACGTTGCACTTTACGATGTTAGCCAGGGTCGTGCCCGCGGCCTCCAGGCACAGCTTCATCTGGTCCAGGACAAGTTCGGTCTGCCGTTCGATGGGGACGCGCAGGACCTGCCCCGTATCGGGATCAAAGGGCGGGAACCCGGCGACATAGATGGTTTCCCCAGCGCGCACGACCGGCGTCACGGGCGCCTGCCTGCGTTCCAAGTAGGTGGAGAGCGGCTCAACGCGGATGGCTTCTCGTTGCATTGAAGTATCCCCTCGAAGTTGCTGCGGCGGAGATGCCTGGTTCATCGCGCTACGAGCAGGCGGACCCCGAGCAGCACCAGCATGCCGCCCATGACCGTGCTGATCGCCGCCTTAAACTGCCGGTAGGCCGCCTGGACGGGACCCAGCGAAAAGAACAGGGCAAGCCCGCAATGCCAGGCGGCGGACAGCGCCGTCACGATGGCCAACACCGCGCCATACACCCAGGCCGGCGCACCCACCGGCAGCGTCACCACAAACAGGCTGCCGAAGAAGGCGGCCGCCTTGGGGTTCGTCATGCTGGTCAGGAACCCGCTCCGCACGCTGCTTGCTGCGGATGCGGCGGCCCCCCCGCTCCTGCCGGGCAACGGCATCGGCTTGCGTGCGCCCAGGATGATCTTGATGCCGAGATAGACGAGGTAGCCGGCACCCGCGAAACGGAGCGCCGTCAGCAGCCATGCCGCCTGTTGCAGGACCAGGGCCAGGCCGGCGACCGCCAGGGACGCCCAGGTGAGGGATGCCAACGCAACGCCCAGCCCGGCGGCGAGACCGGCCCCGCGCGACACGGACATGGCGGTTGAGGTCACGACCAGGAAGTTCGGGCCGGGGCTGATGCAGCCCAGGAGGACCAGGCCGGCGATGGTGGCGAGGCTGGGCACGTATTCCATGATTGCCACTCCGGTGCTGGTTCGGGATGCAGCGACCGTAGGTGCCCCGGCGATGGCGATGCTACGCAAAGGGCCGTAGCATCCCGGGGCGCAGCCGTTGCAGGCTGCCCATCATTTTGGACCGTGCCCCCATGCTCCGCCCCAATGCCCTTGCCGAGATCGGCGCCATGATCGGGGATCCCGGACGGGCAAGCATGTTGGATGCCTTGATGGATGGCCGGTCACTGACCGCGCGAGAACTAGCGGGCCAGGCTGGCATCACCCCGCAGACCGCAAGTGGGCACCTAGCCAGGCTGCTGGATGCCGGGCTGATCCTCATGGAGCCGCGTGGGCGGCACCGCTACCACCGGCTTGCATCCCCTGACGTTGCGCGGTTACTGGAAACCGTGGCGCAGTTTGCCAGCCGTCCCGGCAACGGCCCTGCGCGGGCGGCGGTCCGCACCGGCCCGCGCGACGAGGCGCTCCGGACGGCACGGACCTGCTACGATCACTTCGCAGGGCGGCTTGGGGTCGGCATCGCCGATGCGCTCGTTGACCGGGGCTGCGTCGAACTCGACGGTGATGGTGGCACCGTCACCGATGCCGGGCAGGTGTTCCTGCACGGGTTCGGCACCGCGCCCGCGCCTGGAAAGCGTACAAAGCGGCTGTTCTGCCGTCCGTGCCTGGATTGGAGCGAACGCCGCCCGCACCTTGCCGGCGCTGTTGGGATCGCAATCGCCTGCCGATGCTTCGAGCTGGGATGGGTCAGGAAGGTGGACGGGTCACGGGCCGTCGCCATCACGCCGGCCGGGCAGCAGGGCTTGCGGCAGACATTCGGGATCAGCCTGTAGCTTGACGCCAACTTGTCGCCGCAGCCTGAGCTGGCAGCCATCATGGGCAAGGCCGGGGTGTATGGAATCTAAACCAACGTTTAGAATTCCAACACACGCGCCAGCCTGTTCCGCAGTTTGCAAGCACGACCGCCGATGATGGCAAGTAAGCGTCCTTCGAGGACCGCGGTTTTGGCTCGAGCGGACTGACCTGGTGTGGGCTACTGTGTCCAGAACCAGGGGAGCAGGGCGTCGATCTTGTTGATGGGATGATCTGCA
>JAABUK010010261.1_pt1 | contig 12545 bp, 11 predicted proteins | sample 5559141 | NCBI WGS metagenome assembly JAABUK01 (sample SAMN10711869, study PRJNA513367) | rock metagenome | isolation source: Antarctica rocks | place: Antarctica: Victoria Land, Pudding Butte nord | collected 2016-01-03
CTGACCAAGGAGGGCGCTTACCTCGTCATGGCCCGGGGCGAGAACCTCTACGCCTCGGGGATCGTCCTGGTTTCCCCCCTGGAGGTCGAGGTCCTGGAAGAGGCCGCCTCGGGCCGGGTCCGCGTCGTGGTCCGCGACGCGGCGACGCGGAACCTCGTCCCCAAGGTGCAGGTCAAGGTGATCGGGACCGACAACCCGGCCTTCGCCAGCGGCCAGACCGACCTGAGGGGCGTCTACGTCGCCGAGGGGATCGTCGGCCAGGTCACCGCCGTCGCCCGCAAGGGCGCCGGCGAGTACGCCTTCTACCGGGGCAAGGAGCGAGTCGGCGGCCAGCAGACGGGCAACAAGCCCGGCCAGCCGGCGGACAGGAAGCCCGGCCAGGACCAGCAGCCCGGCCAAGCCCAGACGTCCCGCCCGGAGTCCGACAAGCCTAAGGCCGACGAGTCGCTCGATAACAACCTGAAGATCCAGAACTCGCTCAACCGGGGCAAGCAGATCGACCGCCTCCAGGACCGCTACAAGGCGATGCCGCAGGGCGTCAACCCGTTCTGAGCCGAACCGCGAAGGATCCCGACCATGTTCGCATCGAAGCCGAAGGCGACGGCCCTGGCCCTGGCGGCCACCGCCCTCCTGGCGCTGGCCTCGGCCGTGCTGGCCCCGGCGAGGGCGACCCCGTCGCCGCAGATCAGCCTGATGGAGACCCTGGCCGAGTGGAAATACCCCGACTCGACCCTGCTCGGCGGGGCGAGCATGAGCGACGGCGGCAATCCCGAGATCCAGGATCTGACCTGCCAGGCCGCCCTGACCACGCCCGACCCCTTCGAGGACGTCGTCCGCTTCTACAAGCAGAAGGCCGAGGAAGTCCCCGAGGTCCCCGCCAACGCCCGGGCCTTCGTGATCCAGGACGATTCCAAGGGCCGCCCGGTCCGGGTCCGGATCATCGCCGTCCACCGATTCGACCGGACCGACACCCTGGTCATCAGCCGAGGCGAGGGGGAGAAGCTGACCCACATCGCCTGGACCCAGTACCGCCGATTCGACCCGCCGAGGGCACGCTGAAGACGCCCGAGGGGCCGACGTCCTCATGGCCTCATCCCCGAGATGTTGGCTCGACCCGGGCGCCGCCCGCGGGTTCCTGGCGTCACCGAGGTATTTGGGTTAGCATCGGCCCTCGGCTCGGGCTGACCAGGAAGCGGGCAACGGAATTGAGGGGCGGATCGTGACGACGACGCTATCTCGGCGGGAATGGATCAAGGCCTCGACCTCGGCGCTGGCGGCTTGCGGGCTCGGGACCCTCGCGACTCCGGCCCGCGCGGCCGAAGGGACGGCGGGCGGCATGTTCACCTATTGCCTGAATACCAGCACCCTGTCGGGCCACAAGCTCCCGCTCGTGCAGGAGCTAAATATCATCGCCAGGGCGGGCTACCAGGGGGTCGAGCCCTGGATCCGCGAGCTCGATCAGTATGTGAAGGAAGGCGGATCGCTGGTCGACCTCGGCAAGCGGATCAAGGACCTCGGCCTCGCGGTGATCGACTGCATCGGCTTCTTCGAGTGGGCCGTCGACGACGACGCGAAGCGGGCGAAGGGGTTAGAAGAGGCCCGGCGGAACTTCGAGATGGTCCGGGCCATCGGCGGGACCCGGATCGCCGCGCCGCCGTATGGGGCGACGGAACAGGCCGACCTCGACCTCCGCAAGGTCGCCGCGCGGTATCGGACACTCCTGGATCTGGGCGACGGTTTCGGCGTGACGCCGATCGTCGAGGTCTGGGGGTTCTCCAAGCCGATCAGCCGCCTCGGCGAGGCGGCCTTCGTGGCGATCGAGTCGGGCCACCCGAAGGCCGCGATCCTCGCCGACGTCTACCACCTCCACAAGGGCGGGTCCGACTTCGGCGGCCTCCACCTCCTCGGCCCCGACGCGATCCCCGTCCTGCACATGAACGACTACCCGGACCTCCCCCGGGCGAAGCTCGACGACTCCCAGCGGGTCTACCCCGGCGACGGCGTCGCCCCCTTCCGGGAGATCTTCGGGACGCTCCGCTCGCGTGGGTTTCGCGTCAACCTCTCGCTCGAACTCTTCAACCGCGACTACTGGAAGCAGGACCCGCTCTCGGTCGCGCGGACCGGCCTGGAGAAGATGAAGGCGGTCGCCGGTTCTTGAACCCCGGAGGCGGGACGCGAGGCGTCTTGAAGGAGTCTGCTCCGATGAAGACGGGCCGGGGTGCGAAGGTGATCCTGGCCCTCCTGCTCGGCCTGCCCGGGGCCCTGGCCGGGCCTCCGGGTTCGGCCCCTGAGTCTGGCCCGATCACGGCGGCGGACTGGCCGACGTACAACCACGACCCGGCCGGCTGGCGGTTCAATCCGGCCGAGTCGACGCTCGGGCCGGGCAATGTCGGGCGGCTCGTCGAGCGTTGGCGGTTCCCGGCGGCGGGCTCGAAGGAAGTGATCGGGGTCGTCCACGCGACCCCCGCGGTGGTCGCGGGCGAGTCGTACTTCGGCACCGCGACCTTCGCGGCCTTCTACAAGCTCGGTCCCGACGGCCGGCTCCTCTGGTCCTACCGGAACCCGACGCGGAGATCGGTCCTCCCGCCGACCGACGGCGCCCCCGTGACCGGGAAGCTCCGAGGGGCGGCGTCGGAGGGGGGCATCTTCGCCTCGGCCCTCGTGGCGGGAGATTCGGTCTACTTCGCCGACACCGGGGGCTGGATCTACGCCCTCGACCGCGAGACCGGCGCCGAGCGCTGGAAGGTCGACACGAGGGCCGAGGGGTTCCCCGGCCACCACTGGAACAACGTGCTGATGGCCTCGCCAATCCTGGCCGATGGCAAGGTCGTCTTCGGCGGGGGGACGCTGGAGCAACTCTTCGCCGGGTCGCCAGGGTACAAGGGGAGCACCGGGCGCGGGTTCCTCGTGGCGCTCGACCCGGCGACCGGCCGGGTCGCCTGGAAGCACGACGTCGGCCCGAAGCCGGAGAAGCTCGACCCGCCCGTCGTCATCGAGGAGTCGTGGGGCCGGCATGCTTTCGAGTCCGGCCCGGCGGTCAGCAGCGTCTGGTCGACCCCGTCGCACGACCCGGAGTCGAACACCCTGTTCTTCGGCACCGACGTCAACATCGCCCCGAGGCAGCCGACCCCGGACAACCCGGCCCTGCACGCCGAGGACTCCTGCGCCGTCGTCGCCCTCGACGCCGCCACCGGCCGGCGCAAGTGGAACACCCAGCTCAACCCGGGCGACGTCTGGACGAACTCGATGCGGGCCTACGACCCGAGGACCGGGCTGTACAAGGACCAGTCGATCGGTGACACGCCGAAGGTCTTCGACCTCGAGATCGAGGGCAAGCTCGCGAGGGTCGTGGGCGTCGGCTGCAAGGACGGCGGGTTCTACGTCCTCCGGGCCGACGACGGCCGGGTCGTCGGTCAGACCCCCCGCTACACCGGCCCGCCGACCGAGCCGCCCTCGACCCACGACCCGCGCGTCCTGGCCCTGCCGAGCCCGATCGGCGGCCTCCAATCCGGTTGCGCGACCGACGGGAAGACCATCTTCACCAACGGAATCGACGCCCTCCGCCTGGGGACCCTGGCCAGCCCGACGGCCGGCGGGCAGGTGCCGACCGGGGGCCGGGTCACGGCGACCTCGGTTGACCTGGCGACCGAGCGCTGGCGTCACGAACGGCCGAAGATCGCCGAGATGGGCGGCACGCCCGGCCAGCCGATGTACCGCGACGTCGGCGACGTGGTCGCCTCCGGGATCGCGGTCGGCAACGGCGTGGCCTACTTCACCGCAGTCGGCAGCGGCAAGCTCGTCGCCCTCGAAGCCTCGACCGGCTCCCCGCTCAAGGAGATCGACCTCGGCCCGGTCTTCGCCGGCCCCGCCCTCTCGCGAGGCCGGGTCTACGTCGGCTCCGGCAACACGCTCTGGAGCCCCGGCGAATTCGAATGCTTCTTCCCCAAGCAATACACCGGCGGCGTCCGCTGCTTCGGGCTCCCGGACTGAGCGTCCAAGGTTGATCGCCCGCGAGGGTCCCGAAGGCCCGAAAGCCGGGCCCGACGGGGGCGGCCCGTGAGAACGTCATTTGCTTGCCGTAGGCCTCGCCCGACGAGTGACTCGACGGGAACGGGAAACAGGGAGGAACCATGAAAATCGACTCATTGCAGAAGCTCTTTGTGGAAGAATTGCGGGACCTCTACAGCGCCGAGAACCAGATCCTCAAGGCGTTGCCGAAGATGACGAAGGCGGCGACCTCGCCCGAGCTGAAGGCTGCCTTCGAAAAGCACCTCAAGGAGACCGAAGGGCAGGTCGAGCGGCTGGAGACGATTTTCGAGGCGCTCGGCGAGAAGCCCAAGGGCAAGACCTGCAAGGCCATGGCGGGGCTGGTCGAGGAGGGCTCCGAATTGATGAAGGAGGACATCGAGCCCGCCGTCCTCGACGCCGGCCTGATCGCCGCGGCCCAGCGCGTCGAGCATTACGAGATGGCCGGCTACGGGACCGTCCGCACCTACGCCAAGCTCCTCAAGAACAAGGAAGCCGAGAAGCTCCTCCAGGCGACCCTCGACGAGGAAGCCGCCACCGACGAGGCCCTGAACGAGCTGGCCGAGTCTTCCATCAACCTCAAGGCCGTCTGAGCCTAGCCGGTCGCCCGACGCTCGTCGGCGGATCGGAGGAGGGCGAGCGCCGACGGGTTCGTCGCGCTCGCCCTCCCAGACCCGCACCCTTGCAGGCTCAGGCGAACAGTTCGGGGATCGGCTTGCCGTTGCGGACGATGGCGATCGGTCGGCCGGTGTTGGTCTTGTACTCCTTCCGGCAGTCGATGCCGAGGGCGTGGTAGAAGGAGGCGGCGACGTCGTCGGGGGTGATCCCGTCGCCGGAGGCCGGGCCCATCGCCTTGGAGTCGCTGGCGCCGATGACCTGGCCGCCCTTCAGGCCGCCGCCGCCCATCAGGACGCACATCGAGCGGGGGAAGTGGTCGCGACCGGCTCGGGGGTTGATCTTCGGGGTCCGGCCGAACTCGCCGGTGACGAAGACCGCCGTCGAGTCGAGCAGGCCCTTGCGGTCGAGCGTGGTGAACAGCGCCGCGACGGCCTGGTCGAGGTCCGGCAGGAGCTTCCCTTTGAGTCGGTTGAAGTTGTCGTCGTGGGTGTCCCACCCGCCGCTGGAGAGGCTGACGAAGCGGACCCCGGCCTCGACCAGCCGGCTTGCCAGCAGGCAGCTCTGGCCAAGCGGCGAGACGCCGAAGGCCTTGGCCACCTCGGGCTTCTCCTGGCTGGTGTCGAAGGCCAGGCGCGACCGGGGCGAGCTGATGATGTCGTAGGCCCGCTGCGCGAAGCGGTCGAGGCCGTGGACGAGGTCGCTGTCCTTCTCGAACCCGGCGAACGTCGAGTCGAGCTTCCTGAGGAGGTCGCGACGCTTGTCCACTTCTTCCACCGTCAACCCGTTGCGGAGGGTGATCCCCCGGACGGTGAACGGCTGGCCGGCCTTGGGGACGGCCGTGGTGCTGAACGGGGCGAACTCGACCCCGAGGTAGCCGGCGACCTGGTTCGTGTCGGGGATCGCCACGAAGGGCGGGAGGTCCCTCGGCCCGCCCTTCTCCTTGGTCACGACCGGGCCGTAGCCGGGGAACTCCAGCGCCGGGATCGGCCGGTTGCCGGTGTTCATGTACTTCGTGCCGAACTCGTGGGCGGCGAGGGAATGGCTGACGCCCCGGAGGATCGCGAACTTGTCGGCGCATTTCGCCAAGTTCGGCAGGTGCTCGGAGATCATCACGCCGGGGACGTTGGTCTCGATCGGCTTGAACTCGCCGCGATACTCGCTCGGCGCGTCGGGCTTGAGGTCGAAGGTGTCGATGTGCGAGGGGCCGCCGCCGAGGTTGATGAAGATCGCCGAGGTCGCCCGCCCGGGCGCGACCTCGCCGGCCTCGGCCATGCGGAGGTAATTCGGCAGGGCCAGGCCAGCCGCGCCGAGGACCCCCAGGCGGAGGAAGTCCCGACGCCGGACGCCGTCGCAATAGTCATTCGGTCGCATGATCGTATCGACTCCGAAAGGATGAATGCGGTTCGACGGGGCGGTCCGGGTCAGTGGTTGGTGGCGAATTCCTTGGTGTTGAGCAGGGCCCAGAGCAGGTCGCGGATCCCCTTGGCGGAGTCGGGCGAGCCTTTGAGGTGGTCGAGGGCGGCCCCGGCCTCGGCCTCGCTCGGGGCGCGGGAGAGGGTCCGCAGGTAGGCCTCGCGGACCGCCGCCGAAGGGTCGTCGAGCGTCTTGGCGGGGCGGGCGGCCTGGGCGTTGGCGGCGGCATTCCGGGCGAACCCGGCGACCCTGGCCTTCAGGGCCTTCAGCGTGGGCTCGTCCCCCTTGACCTCGGCGATCTTGAGTTCGAGCCGGATGACGCGGAAGGGCGGGCCGTTGGCCTTCGCGTCGTCGAGCCTCGCCTCCAGCTCCGGCAGGGGGACGCCTTCGAGCCCGGCGGTCAGGTTCGCGGGGTTGAATGGCGGGGGGGCGGGGGTCGAACGGGTGACCTCGGCGAGCCAGCCGCCGGCCCGGTCGATGGTGGCGAAGACCTCGGCGTCGTTGGAGAGGTAGATCGACTGGAGCAGATTCGGCTCGTCCGAGCGGTTGCAGTCGCAGTTGGTCTCGCGGGTCGAGGAGCCGAAGACCTTCGCGGCGTAGTTCCCCGCGTTCCGGCCCCGGGGGGCACCGTTGACCGAGCCGATGGCGCGGTCATCGACTTTCGTCGACACGACGGCCAGGGCCTTCGACCCGGCGGTCGCCTGGGCGATCGCGTCGATCAAGACCTCGGCCGGGAGCCTGCGGATGATCGCCCGGCTGAAGTTCCGCTCGTCGAGCCGGTTCGTCTCATCGACATGCCAGCTCCGCTGGTAGGCCAGGCTGGAGGTGATCTCGCGGTGCAGCCACTTCATGTCGAAGTGGTGGTCGACCAGCCCGTCGGCCAGGTCATCGAGGAGCGGGCCGTTGCTCGGCGGGTTGGCCAGATTCATGTCGTCGGTCGGGGCGACGATGCCGACGCCGAAGTAGTTGGCCCAGACCCGGTTGACGAAGGCTCGGGCGAAGTACGGGTTGTCCTTGCCGCGGAGCCATTCCATCAAGGGCTGGCGGGGGTCGTCGACCCCGGCGATGGCGACCTCGTCGCCGCCGAGGACCTTGGCCGAGACCACCCGGCCGCCCTTGGCCGGCCCCTGCTTCGAGCCGGCGACCCGCGCGGCCTGGCCGTTCCGGTTGACGAAGACCTCCTGCCAGGGAGAGACCTCGCCGGCCTGGCGGAGCTGCTGAAGCTTGCGGTTCCGCTCGCCGCCTTGAAGCTTGTCGAGGCCGGTGTCCTTCGTGATCTTCTGGAAGCTGGCGCGGGCGTCGGGCGCGACGCCGAAGCCGACGGCGTTGAAGAACGCCCCGAAGCGGTTGAAGTCGTCCTGCGTCCACTGGTCGAAGGGGTGTTTGTGGCACTGGGCGCATTCGAGCCGGACGCCGAGGAAGGCGTAGGAGAAGCCGATTACTCGCTCCTCCGGCTTGCGGAAGGTCGTCCGGGCCCAGAAGTGGGGCATCGTCGCGCGGTCGGCGAAGTCGGCCTTCTCCTGGTCCTTGTCGTTGCCTGGCTTGGCGTAGGAGGCCATCTGCTTGGCGAAGGTCTCGTAGTCCTGGCCCTTGGGGCGGCTGGTCGCCAGGACGAGGCCGGCGACGATCTCGTCATACGGCTTGTTCTCGGCGACCCGCTTGTAGATCCAGTCATACCACTGGCGGGGGGCCTGGGGGCCGACCTGCTGGGCGTTGAGGACCTTCGGGGCGTCGCCGGTGTAGTCGCAAAGCTTGGTGGTCCACCAGGCGGCGTAGGCCGGGCGTTCGAGCAGCTCGTCGACCTTCCGGGCCCGCTTCTCGGGCGAGGGGTCGGCGAGGAAGGCGTCGACCTCGGCGGGCGTCGGCAGGGTCCCGGCGAGGTCGAGGCCGACCCGACGAAGGAATTCGGCGTCCGTGCAAACCGGGCTCGGCCGGATGCCGAGCTTTCGCAGCTTGGCCACGACCAGCTCGTCGACCTTCGTCGGGGTCGGCGTCTCGGGGTAGCGGTCGCCCGCGAGTTCGGAGACCGCCCGGAGGACCGGGACGGCCTGCACGCCGTTGTCGTAGAAGGCGACGACGTGGGTGTCGCCCGGCCCGACCGAGGTGATCCGGCCATCCGCGTCGACCTCGGCGACCGACTCGTCGTTGGTGCGGAACCGGGTCAGGCAGGTCACGTCCTCCGAGCCGCCGTCGGCCCAGCGGGCGATCACCTTCAGGGCGACCTTCTCGCCGCCCCTGGCGAAGACGACTTCAGCCGGGGTCACTTCCAGCCGTTCGAAGTGCGAGGGCGTCTCGACCCCCTTCGCGCCGCCCTCGACCCAGCGCTCGATCAACCGGTACTGCCAGCCGTCGGGCTCGAACCGCTTGCCGCCCTTGTGGGGCATCGCCAGCGTCGGCTTGGCCAGGATCTTGGAGGCCCCGGCGTCGGCCAGGTCGACCCGGCCGGTTCCGTCCTTCATCAGGGTCTCGCGGTCGGCCTTGAAGTCGTAACCGAAGAGCGAGAGCCGGAAGCCGCCCTGGCCCTGGAACGAGCCGTGGCAAGACCGGGTGTTGCAGCCGACCCGGCCCATCAGCGGGAGGACGTGACGCTGGAAGTCGGGGACCTCTTGGGTCTCCTCGCCCCGGAATCGCTCCAATGCGGGCGGGAGCGGGTCGGCGGCCTCGGCCAGCCTGGGGATGCTCGACGACGCCAGGGACAGGGCGGCGAGCAGGGCGAGGCGTCGGGTCATCGGCGATCCTCCGCGGTAGGATTGGGGGGCTGGGTGGATGGGTCGGTCGGCTTGGTCGGCGTTTTCGGCTTGGCGGCGGCCTTCTTGGCCTTGCGGGGCTGGAGCGAACGGAAGCGGGACTCGACCAGCGAGTCGCGGTGATTTTCCAGGCGGTCGAGGTTTTCCCTGGCCCGCTTCGCGGCGAGTTCGGCCTGCTGGAGGTCGAACCGCTGCCGGCGGACCTCGACGTCGACCCTCGCCCCGATCGCCGAGCGGAGCTGGTCCCGAAGTTCCGCCGAATCGGGCGAGGCGGCGAGCCGGGCGGCGAGCAGTTCGACCCGCGATCGGGCCTTCCAGGCGTCGAGGTTGATCGCGTACCGGGCGGGGTTCCGGGCCTCCTGATCGGCCAGGACCCGGGCCACCTGCGAGAGCTCAACGACCGCCTTGCGATACTCGGCCGGGTCCTTCGGCTTGAGCGCCCCGAGGACCGTGGCCAGGTCGGGGTGATTCCGGCCGATGAAGGCCAGGGCTTCGGTTTCGCGGTCGGGATCGAATTCGGGCGGGGGGGCCGGCTTGCGGGCCGACGCGGTGGGAAGCTTCGGATTGAGGTTCGGCTTTGCCCCCTCATCGTCGGCCCCGAGAGCGAGGAACGCGGCGAGCAGGCAGGCCAGGTGGGGTCGCACGGGTCAGTCCTCCTGCCTGGGGGATTCGTCGGCGGGGACCGACGCGGCCGTGAGCAGCCAGGAGGGGAGGGCCCGGTCGGCCGGGGGCTCGGGCATTGTCCCCTCGTCGGGCTCGGCCGAGGCGTCGCCGACGGCGGGCGACCAGTCGGGGGCCTCCTCGTCGCGGATCATCGACCAGGCCCGCGCGGTCGTCGAGGCGTCGGCCGGGCCGGCCGGGGGCGGGGTGGACCTGGGGAGCAACGCGAAGATTAGGCAGGCCGCCGCCGCGAGCGCCACCGAGGCCGAGGCGAGCCGGAGGAGTCGCCTCGCCGGGCTCGTCGCCGCGAACGACCGGGCGGATAGGACCGTGGCCCCGACGACCTCGACGGCCGAGGCGACGGCTTCCTGCGCCTCGGGGTCGTCGGCCAGTCGGGCCTCGAAGCGGGCCTCGGCCTCGGGGTCGAGCTCGCCCGCGATATAGAGGAAGGCGGTCCAGTGGAGGTCGGGTCCCTGTTCGCGGGTCATCGGCATCAGGCTCCGGGCGTCAGGGTCTTCCGCAAGGCGTGGAGGGCCCGCCTCATCCGGGTCAGCACGGTCCCCAGGGGCAGGCCGGATTCTCGGGCGATCTGGGCGAAGGTCTTGTCCTGGTAGATCCGGGCGAGGACCACGAGTCGCTGGGCCTCGGGGAGGGCCCCGAGGGCCTCGCGGACGGCGGCGGCGGATTCACGGCGGATCAGGGGTTCCTCGGGGGCCGGCTGGTCGCGGAGGCCGAGGTCGGAGAGCTTGCGATGCCCGCGATCCCTCGCCTCGGCCCGCCGCCTTGCGGCGAGGGCCTCATGGAAGGCGACCCGGAAGAGCCAGCCCCGGGCCGTCTCGGGCCTGGCCTCGTGGCCTCGCTCCAGGGCCTTGACGTAGGTTGCCTGCATCACGTCGTCCGCAAGGTCGGGGTCGCGGGTCACGCCGAGCACGAAGCGGCGAAGCTCGGCCGCCAGCGCGGGGTCGGTCGCGACCAGCGGGGCGGGGCCGTCGGCCACCGTCGGCTCGTCGGCCGGGCACGTTCTCGCCAGGGCCTCCCCGTCCGCCATCGCTCGACACCCTCCCTCCGCCGGGAATGACGATGCGCCGGCGGGGCCGTTTATTTCGAACTCGGTGGCCGGTCGCCGGATTTTCCTCGCAGGACGGTCCGTTCCGGCGGCTTGCTTCGCGTCGGGGATGCGTTATACTGCGTGTTGACCGTCATCGGGGATGCCGCTGCGCGGCCTCCGGGCTTTCGAGGGGTGGTCGTGAGCCGCCCGTTCGGCAGGATTGCGGTCGCCCTTCACGGAGGCTTGCCGACCATGCGACGTCTTTCATCCGGCCTCTTGGTCGCTTTGGGGATCGCCGGCCTCGCCGCCGAGTCCCGGGCCCAGGCCCCTTTCGGCAGCGTGAACGACCCTTTCTTCGCCTACTATTCGCTCTACCTCCCACGTCAGGCGGCCCTGGCCAACTCGCCGGGCCCCGAGGCGACCCTGAACGCCGTGACGGCCAACCGCCAGCAGTACGCCGCGACCAATCGCAACGGGATGTTCGACCCCTTCGGTACAGGCGGCGGGATCGGCTCGTTGGATCCCGGAGGCGACGATTTCTCGCCCAACCCGGGGGCCCGGAATAAGAAGCTATCCCAGGCCCAGACCCGGTTCGGGGGCGTGCACGGCGGCAACCTCAACGGACTTGGCCCGCAGGGCTATTACAACAGCGGGAAGTTGAATTATTATTATCGCGACCTCCGGGCCGGCCGGGGCAAGAATGCCAACGTGAGCGTCGTCCGCGGACGAGGCTTTTCCGGTGGAGGTTACGGCGGTGGGGGCGGCGGACTCCCCAGCCCCCGTTAAGGCGAAGGCAGGTACCTTCATCTCGAAGGCAGGTCCTCGCCGCGTGACCTCCCGGGAGCCCGGCCTTCATGGTGCCCGATCAGCAACGCCTCTCCATCGAAGAGCGGTCCAACCTGGTCGCCTATCTCGATGGCGAACTTAACGATGCCCAGGCCCGATTGATCTCCACCAAGCTCACCCAGAGCCTGACGGCCCGGCGCGAGGTCGAGGCACTCGCCCGGGCTTGGGAATTGCTGGACTTGCTGCCGAGGCCCAAGGCTTCCGAGGACTTCGCCGCCAGGACGCTCAGCGTCGCTATTCGACCCGGCGACGGTCGGATCGCCTCGGCTACCTCCCTCGCGGCCCAGAGGGTGGCATCCGCCCTGGCCTGGGCCGGGGCCGGTGCTCTCTTCCTGGCGTTCGGCTATCTCCTGGCCTGGCGTGTCTGGCCCGACCGGACGGCCAGGCTCGCCCGCGATCTGTCGATCGCCGAGTCGCTCGACGAGTACCGCGACGTCGGCACACTCGAATTCCTCGAACGTCTGGACTCCTCGCCCGAGTTCAACTAGTGTCAGGCTCGGTCAGGTCGTGCCACGTCGTCCCCTCCTCCCGGAATCAGGCCACCCGATGCCCCGCCGAACCCGGAGAATTTTCCCCCTCCTGCTCGGCTTGATGGCCCTTGGTGCGGCGCCGGGCGACGACCTGGAGAACCTCAGGCAACTCCAGGCCATGCCCCGTGAGCGACGGGCGGCCCTGGCCGAGAACCTCGAACGGTTCGACAAACTTTCTCCCGACGAGCAGGCCGCGATCCGCCGGATCGACTCCGGCCTCGTCCGCAAGGACCCGGTCGAACGGGCTCGCTATCGGGCGGTGCTCCGTCGCTATCACGCCTGGCTCAACGGCCTCACCGACGACCAGAAAGCTCAGCTCGAAGCCGCCGGGAGCGACGAGGCGAAGCTCGACCTGGCCGTGAAGCTCCGCCGCGACCAGAAGGAAGACGGCGAGGCGGCCGGTCCTCGGCTCTTCGGCATCCGCACCGGCGACTATGGCGTGGTCGGTCCCCATGAGATGGCCCACCTCCTCCGCATCTGGAAGCTCCTCACGCCCGCGAAGAAAGTCGAGCTCGGGCGGTTGACGCCCCGGAACCGGCTCTTCCGCGAGGTCCATGCCCAGGGCAAGTCGGTTGGCGTCACGTTCCTGCCTTTCCCCGCCGCGGAGAAGGAAAAGTACGACGCCCGGCTGGACGCGAACGACGCCTTCAAGAAACA
>JAABUK010010262.1_pt1 | contig 12545 bp, 8 predicted proteins | sample 5559141 | NCBI WGS metagenome assembly JAABUK01 (sample SAMN10711869, study PRJNA513367) | rock metagenome | isolation source: Antarctica rocks | place: Antarctica: Victoria Land, Pudding Butte nord | collected 2016-01-03
CCGGAGCACCCGCTGCCCCTGCTCGACTTCCCACGGACCGCCCGCGACGAGTTCGGCTTCGATGCGGTCGAACTCAATTCCCCCTTCTTCGCCGCGCGCGACGACACGTACCTGGCCGAGCTACGGGGGCGGGCGGCGGACGCCAAAGTGATCCTGCTCGGCATCGCGATCGATCGGGAGGGGGATCTGGCGGGGCTCGACCCGGACGAGCGCGCGGGGGCCGTCGACGCGCACGTCGCGTGGCTCGCTATCGCCGCGACGCTCGGCTGCCGGTTCGTACGCGCGAACCTCGGCGGGCGCGACACCCCCGACGAGGCGGCGGCCTTGCGCGCCGGGATCGACAGCTTCACGGCCCTCGCCCGCGCCGCTGGGGAGCGCGGGCTCGTGGTGACGATCGAGAACCACTGGGGCCTGACCACGAGCCCCGAGCCGATGGCCCGCGTCTTCGATGCGGTCGCCAGCCCCGCCCTCGGGGCGCTCGTCGATTTCGGCAACTTCCCGCCGGAGGCGCGCTATGCCTCGCTCGCGCGCATCGCGCCCTACGCCAAAGCCGCCCATGCGAAGTTCCACGACTTCGACGCCGCCGGGCAACCGCTCGGGGTCGACATCGCCCGCTGCGTCGCGATCATGCGCGACGCGGGCTACAGCGGCACCTGGGGGATCGAATTCGAGGGCCAGGGGGACGAGCACGACGGCATCACCCGTAGCAAGGCGACCCTGGCGCGACTGCTCGGCCAGGGGACGAGCCCGGCGTGATCGATGGGTTGCGTCAGAACTCGGAGGTGGGCTGGTAGGAACGAGGGCGCCCTTGGTGCCCAGGAGCATCTCATGCCGGTTCTCGGGCGACTGCCGACGCGCGAGAACCCGCTCGGGCACCGCGATGGGGGCGGCGAGCGCGAGCGGGCTGCGCCGCGCGAGATCCGCGCGTCGGGCGGGAGGAGGGATATCGGCGGGTGCGCGCCTAGGATCGTGCGGCGTCGGGATGGGCGCGGTGCCTCGTGCGATGGTATATATGGGGACGATCAGGGCTCGGGACGACACATTCACTGCGGATCAGCGTCTGGCATGGTCGCGTCTCGCGCGTTGGCGAAATGGCGCGTCCGGTGGGGAGTGGAGGGACCCGACTGGGTATACTCCGGTGCTGAAAGAGGAGGTGGCGTCGTGCTCAATCGTCCACTACTCCGCCGTCTCGGCGCCTGGTTCGGCCGATCCCACCCGCCCGGCGGTCCCTCCCGGGTCGCCGTCAGATCGCGGTCGGGTGATGACGACGTGGTGCTCAGTCTGGAACCCGCCCCCACCGCCGCACGGTGTGAGCCGACACGCGCGACCGCCCCGCCTGCGGGGTCCGTCCCCGACCTGTCGCGCGCCCCGGAGTCGGCGGGCGAGCGCCTGCCCGTACCGCTCGATCCCCACCACGAGCGGGGGCTGCACATGGCCGAGGCGCACCACTGGAACTGGGCGCAGCGCGAACTGGAGCGGGCGCTGCGCACGGCGACGGACGAAACGGCTGCGGCGGACTTGTCCAGCGTGCGCGAGGTGCGCCGCCAGCTCCGCGTGCTGCACAAGTGGCCCCGCGACGTCCCCGCGCACCTCGCCCTCGGCCGCGGCTACTTCGAGCTGGGGCTCGGTGCGGACGCCGAGGAGACCTTCCGCCGCGTCCTCACCCTCGCGCCCGATGAGCCGACGGCGCCCTATTTCCTGGCGCTGGAGTACGCTTTTCGCGGCGAACGAGAGGTGGCCGAGGGCTATTACGCCCGCGCCCGCGCCCTCGCCCCCGATCTCCCGTCGTTCGCCGACTGCCTGGGCGAGCAAGAGGCCGCGAGGAGCGTGGAGGGGTCCGAGTCCTGACCCGCATCGCGGTAATCCGGTGGCGCGACGCGCGCGTTCCGCGCCCACTGGGGCAAACCTCGGCAGCGCATCGCCATCGATAGCAGGAGATCGGAAGGCCCAGGACCGCCGACACATGCGTGGACTCACCGCGGCAAGGAACTGAAACGCGTCGGCATGTGACAGGGCCAGGAAATGGGATAGCACAATACGAATCCTTGCCACGCGACCGATCGCGGGATCCCCTAGACGGTGGTTGTTAAACTAAGCCACCCCCTCGCGAGAGCGACTCGTCTGCAGAACCGGGCGTAAGAGTTTCCCCTTACCCGGCTCCTCAACGATCGGAACCTTGTCATTGGAGCCCTCCGGACGTGCCCCCCTTGCGGAGTTCGCGCGCCGTTTTCTGGTCGTGGCAGTGCCAGTGGAGGACGTGTTTGTTGGCGAGGGAGTTCGTGCCACCCCATTCCTTGCGGATAATGTGGTCGATTTCCCGCAAATCCCCGTCGCGGAACAGCAGCTTGCACTGTGGGCAGCATCCCCGTTGTCTCCGGAGCAGGCTCGCTTCTTCCCCCCCGTGAGGGGGTGATCCACGAGCCGTTGCGCCCGGTAGGTGAGATTCCCGTCGAACGGCGAAGCCTTCCCGCGAACCTTGCTGTGTCGGCGGATGGGTGTGGCGTCGTGTCGCGAGAGGGCGGCAAGACGATCGCCTAACTCTCGCGACACGAAGTCCCATTTATTCCCCGAGGTTTGCGCCCAGTAACGCCGCGCGACCCATTTTCCGTTCTTGGTCGGGTGTCGCCGTCTCGCCCAACGGCGTAGCTGGCTGTACACGACGTTGTCGCTATCGTGGAGTACCCCTTTCGCGACCACGGTGCGGTAATACGCGGACCAGCCCCGGATTTTGAGGTTCACGGCCTTGATGAGGGCCTGTGTTGGCCGTTCAGACGTACGAGTGCCAGGATTATGCCTCGGACGGAGTAAACGGCCAGCACTTGGGATGCTAGCCGTGCGACGGACGTCGCCGAGTCGAAAATTTCGGGCGGAGGGTCACCGCGGATGAATTAGGAGCCCAGACAGGTGTCTAATCGGGGGCGAACAGCTGGGTGCTCAGTGGCGATTGCTCGACCAGTGCCCGGGCGCGCCGCGAAGCCGGTGTGATTACAGTGGGCGCTCGCTCTTGCCCCAGCGCCGGAGATCGGCGATCGTTTGCTGGATGTCCCGGACCTGCTGGGCGCCGCCGATCTCCCGCTCAATGATGTAGTCCCCGGTAAAGCCGATCGCCGCGAGCCCGGCGATAAACCGGGGGTAATCGACCTGACCTAATCCTACCGGAACCTCGCGACCGAGATGTTCCCCGTCCGTGGGGTAGAGGCCGTCCTTGACGTGGATGTTCCTGACGTAGCGCCCGAGCAGGCCCAGCGCGTCGATCGGGTTCCCCTTGCCGTACATCAGCAGATTGGCGGGGTCGAGATTGATGCCGAGATTCGGCAGGCCCAGCTGTCGGATCGTCCGCAGGAGCACCACCGGGGTCTCCTGCCCGGTCTCGAACCAGAACCCCACGCCGCGCTCGGCGCAGTACCCGGCCACGTCGCCGATCGCCGCGACCACCGCCGGATAGGTCGGATCGGTCAGGTTCTCGGGGATGAAGCCGCAGTGGGTGATGATCGCGGGCACCTCGATCCAGGTCGCGAAATCGGCCCAGCGCTGCAGGGCCGCGATCCGCTCCGCGCGATACCGCTCGGGGACCAGCCCCAGTGTGATCGGCCCCTCGCGAAAGTCCCAGGCCTTCGGTCCCGGCCACCCCGCCCAGACGGCGCAGATGCGGACGCCGGCGCCCCGCGCCTCCTTGACGACGGTCCGGGCGACCTCGCGGGTTGCCATGGTCGGGTCGAAGCCCGAGAGCTGGCAGACCGATAGGCCAAACCGGGCCACCTGGTCGAAGCACTTCCCGCCATCGCGCAGCGGGTTAATCACGCCGATCTCCATCGCGATCCTCCTTCCTCGTCTCGCCAAGGTTGCCAGGGCGGCGGCGCGGCGCGCCGCCGACGGCGACCTCGACCATGGCCAGATCGCCGCCTGGGTCGGCCGGCCCACGGACACGAGCCGCGAGCGTCTGACGCGCTCACGCGCACCCGGCCCCGGGCGGCAGGTGCGTACCGAGCAGCCGCCGCCAGTTCCCGGCCAGGAGCGCCGCCACCTCCGCTTCGCCGTAGCCGCGCTCGCGCAGCAGCGGCGCGAGCAGCCGCAGGTCAGCGATCGTGTCGAGATCGTGGGGCGACTGCTCGCGCCCATAGCCGCCATCGAGATCGGTGCCGAGCGCGGCGTGCCGCGCGTCCCCCGCGAGCTGGCAGATGTGATCGAGGTGGTCGACGACGCGGGCCAGCCCGACCCCCGCGTTCGTCGTCTCCCCGATCACCCAGCCGGGCTGGAGCATCCAGGCATCGAGGGCCACGCCGATCACCGCGTCGCGCGCGATCAACTGGCGGATCATGTCGTCCGTCAGCTGGCGGTCGCCGGGGACAAGCGTCCGGCAGTTCGCGTGGCTCGCCAAGACCGGGCCGCCGAAGGACTCGAGCGCCTCCCAGAAGCTCTCGTCGGCGAGGTGCGTCAGGTCGAGGATCATCCCGAGCCGCTCCAGCAGCGGCAGGAGTGCGCGGCCCCGGTCCGTCAACGGGCCGGACGACTGCGTCCCATGCGCGTAGGCGCTCGGGCCATAATGTGCCAGTCCGAGGACGCGCAGGCCGGCATCCCACCACTCGGCGACCTGCTCCGGTTCGACGATCGGGTCAGCCCCCTCCATGGTGATGATGAGGCCGAGCGGCGCGCTGGCCCCCGCATCCCACCCGCCGAGATGCGCGGCGAGCGCGGCGCGATCGGCGATCACACAGGCCGCCCCCTCGCGCTCCAGTTGCCGATAGTAGGCGAGCTGGCCCCGCGCATGACCGTACGCAATCGCCCGGCTGCGATAGCCGGGGAAGGGACTCCCCGGGGCCTGCGTCCGCGCGAAGAGGGTGGCCATCGCGAGCGCGATCCGCCCCGCGCGCAGTTCAGGCAGGGCGACGGTGCCGCCCGCGCGCCCCTTCTGCGCCATGCCCGCCTCCGAACGGCGGATCGCGGCGACGGTCTGCGTCAGGTCGCGGTTCCAGAGCAAGGCGTTCATGGCAAGGTCGAGGTGCCCGTCGATGATGATCATCGTCCCTCCCGCGGTTGGCCCATGCGCGTACAGACTGGCGCATGGGCCGGCGCCTCGCCCGGTTTCCTCGCGCGGCCAGGGGCGCGACCGTGGCGTCGGTGGCCTACCACGCGCCCCGCGTTGGTGTCCTGACGCGGACAGGTTCTCCGCGCATTGTAGCATCGTCGTGCACCCGCTGTACCGGCTCGTATATTAGGAGTGTTCCGCGATGGCGGTGAGGGCGCTGTGCCGGCAGCGGCGTGGACCGCGGAAAGTAGCTGGCCCCCCGCCATCGTGGGACGGCCGGAGCCTGAACCGTATCGAGTGGCGTGGACCACGCATCACGAGCGCAGGCCAGGGCTGTCCCAGGGAACGGACGGCGTGTGACCCTACGGCAAGGGGGGACGGATGGAAGAAGGGGGCACGGCCTATCACTTGTATGTCGGCATCGACGTCGCCGCCGAGACATTCGTGAGCGCGTGGCTCGCGCCGGGCGGGCAGCCGGGCACGCCGGTCAGTGGGGCGCAGACGTCGGCGGGCTGCGCCGCCCTGCAGCGCCGCCTCCGGGCCACGGGGAGCCTGCCGCCCCACGGATGCCTGGGTTGCGCAGCAGCTGCGCGAAGCGACGCCCTTCGGCACCGCCCCGCGCTACCTGATCCGCGACAACGACCGCAAGTATGGATCCGCGTTTGACCGCGTCGCAGCGGGCAGCCGGATCACGGTCCTGCGCACGCCCATCCGGGCACCACGGGCCGACGCGGCCTGCGAACGCTTCCTGGGCAGCGTGCGGCGCGAGTGCCTCGACCATGTCCTCGTCCTGGGTGAGGGGCAGCTGCGACGCGTCCTGCGGGAGTACGTGGCGTACTTCAACACCGCGCGGCCACACCAAGGCATCGGGCAGGCGATCCCCGGTGCCGCGGGGCCAGCGCCGCCCTCCCGTCCGGCTGCGCCGATCGTGTCCATCCCCATGCTGGGAGGGCTGCACCACGACTACCGCCGCGCGGCGTGACCGCCCTTTGCCGCGACACGACGCCACGGATGGCGACGAGAGCCAGCACAACCCACTAACGGGCCTGATAACAGCCCCTACAGCGACACTTTAAGCCCCTGACGCTACGCTTCCTGTCTAGCGGAAGAGGAGGCGTCGGATGGCAGGCGAGTATTGTTCGGTGGGGGGTGAGGTCGCCGCGCTCGACCGCTGGTCGGTAGCGCTGAAGGAGCTCCAGGGGCGGATCTCCCACCGCTTCCGGCGTGTGGAGGTGCGCGCGCGGGTCGGGCGCTACCTCGCCGGGCTGCTTCAGCGCGTGGAGCGCAAGAACGGCTGGCAACTGGCGGAGGCGATCGGCGAGGCGGGACCACAGGGCGTGCAGCGCCTCCTGCATGCCGCCAGCTGGGATGCCGACGCGGTGCGGGACGACTTGCGCGCGTATGTCATCGAGCACCTCGGTGACACGACCAGCGGCGTGCTCATCGTGGATGAGAGCGGCTTCCCGAAGAAGGGTGAGCGGTCCTGCGGCGTCGCGCCCCAGTACTGCGGCACGGTCGGCGCGACCGCCAACGCGCAGGTCGGGGTGTTCCTCGCTTACACCTCGGACCGGGGCACGGCGTTCATCGACCGCGCCCTCTATCTGCCCCGTGCGTGGGCCGACGATCGCGAGCGCCGCCGAGCGGCGGGCATCCCACTGGGGGCGCGATTCGCCACCAAGATTGCGCTCGCGCGGCGCCTCCTCACGCGCGCGTTCGCTGCAGGGGTCCCCGCACGCTGGGTGGTCGCGGATTCGTTCTACGGCCGGTCACACGCGTTCCGGCGGTGGTTGGAGCAGCGCGGGCGGGCCTACGCGCTGATGATCCCGAAGACGACCGCCGTCGAGTACAAGGGGCGCCGCGAGCGCGTGGAGCAGCTGGGCGCGCGGTTGCCCGCCGCCGCGTGGTCCTCGCAGGCGAGCGGCACCGCGACGCCGGACGGACCGCGCCACCACTGATTCCTCCGATGACTTCCTTGGCGTTTTATGACGCCGGACGCGGTGTTGTCCCTGACGGGTGCGGTCTCTTTGCCGGCATGATTCAAGGCTACTCTTGCGTCCACCCACCACTTTCTGGTGCCGCGAGAGTCGTGCAGTTGGCATTCGCCAGTCGTGCAAATCTCGTGATCTGGTGAGTTACGCGGTGAGTTACGAGGTGGCTATGAGGGGCGACTTGGGGTGATGAGCGGCGACAGGGAAGTGCCATTTTTGCTTGTTACAGCAAGACAAACTGGCTATTCTACGAGAAAGCAACCTCGATCCCGAAACTAACTTTTAATCAGTGGGTTGTGGGTTCAAGTCCCACCCGAGTCACCATAGAATTGATAGGTATAGCAAGGAGAATCGCCGTCGATAGGGTTGCACCTATCGAGGGCGATTGACTTTCTACCACAACCGATACCACAATTGGTACTTTGCTCGACTTTAGCTCTTCCGGGCTGCTCCATTGTTGAGGTTTCACTTGATGTATCGCCTGTGCTGGCCGTTTACTCCATCCATGGCCCGATCCTGGCACTCTGGTCTATTGACTGCCAGAAAACCGCGTCGGACGGAGTAAACGGCCAGCGCAGGTCTCCATCACGCCTACGCGAGAGCCGCGTAGCGCCACACGGATCGACTTCTCGGCCAGGCCAGGTCTTCACAACGCGTATCGAAGGGCCGCCTGAGCGGAAATGGCCGAGGCTGTGACGGGAGCGGATGGCCGTGGTGGCCGACACAGTCGATCCACTATGGGATCGACACCGCTTCGACTGTGGACCTTCGACCTTGGACCCCCGCCTCACATCCGTGGGTCGAGCGCGTCGCGCAGGCCGTCGCCCAGGAAATTGAACGAAAGTACGGTCAACGCTAGCGCGGCGGCGGGCGCGATCACCATGTGTGGCACCGAACGCAGCCCACTGAGCCCATCGAAGATCATCTGGCCCCATGAGGGGGTCGGCGGGTTGACGCCGATGCCGATGAACGACAGGCCGGCCTCCGCCAGGATCGCGGCGGGTACGCCGAGCGTGGCCGAGATGATGATCGGTGCCAGGACATTCGGCAACAGGTGGCGGCGCATAATCTGCCCGTGCGTCGCGCCGATGCACTGTGCCGCCTCGATGAACTCGCGGCGTTTCAGGGAGAGGGTTTCGCCGCGCACCAGTCGCGAAAGGGTGAGCCAGGAGGTGATCGCCAGGGCCAGGAAGATGCCCGCCGTCCCGCCACTCCACTCCCAGAAGCGCCGGGCCAGGAGCAGCGGCCCACCCTCGGCGGTGGGGAGCTTCGCCTTGAGGTAGGTCATAATGATGATCATCAGCAGGAGATCGGGGAAGGCGTACATGATGTCCACGAAGCGCATCAGCAACGTGTCGGCCCATTTGCCATAATATCCCGCCAGAAGTCCGAGGGGTATCCCGATACAGAGGATCAGAATCTCGGCGATGAAGCCGACCGAGAGCGAGATCCGGGCACCGTAGATCACCCGACTCAGGACATCGCGCCCCTGTCCGTCGGTGCCGAGGAGATGCGCGCGGGTGGGCGGTTGGGTGGTCGCCCCTTCAGACCGCTCGGCATAGTGATACGGCGCGACCAGCGGCGCGGCGAGCGCCAGAAGGATCTCCAGGATGACAAAGATCAGACCGATGACGGCGGCTTTATTCCGCAGCAGTCGCCGTAGCGCATCGCCCCATAAGCTGCGCGGCTTCTTGCAGGTTGTTTTGGCGAGCGGGCCGAGGACGCCCTCTTTCACCGCTGTCGTGCTAGTCGTACTCATCTGCGCCCCTTCCCACATGGCCCCTACACATCCAACGCCAGAGGATAGCTCCCGGTGGCTAGTTGTAGCTGATACGCGGGTCGAGCCAGGCGTACAGGAGATCGACCAGCAGATTGGCGATGATCGTCAGGAGGGCCAGCATCAGTGTCAGGGCCATTAGCATCGGATAATCGCGCCCGGTCGAACTGCGGACGAAGAGGTTGCCGATGCCGGGGATGTTGCAGACCGTCTCGACGAAGAATGAGCCGGTGATGATCGCGACGAACTGCACCCCGCCGACCGTCACGATCGGGATGAGCGCGTTGCGTAGCACATGTCGCAGCAGCACCATGTGCTCCCCAAGGCCCTTCGCGCGCGCGGTGCGCACGTAGTCCTGCCGGAGGACGCCGAGGACGGCGGCGCGTGTATACCGCGCGAAAATGGCGATCGGGAAGAAGGAGAGCGCTATGACGGGGATGATGATGTTCTTGCTGAGAATCCCTTCCCAGCCGCTCGTCGGCACCAGATTCAGCTGGATCGCGAGGATCCAGATCAGGACGGAGGCGGTGACATACGAGGGCACGGAGATCCCGACGGTGGCGACCAGCATCGAGGCGTAGTCGGCGAACGTGTTCTGCTTGATGGCGGCGAGTATCCCGAGGCCGATACCGAAGACAACCGAGACGATCAGCGCCACCAGCCCGAGCTGTGCCGAGCGCGGGAAAGACTCGCGGATGATGTCGGTCACTTGTCGATTGCGCGAGGCATACGAAGGGCCGAGGTCACCCTTTGCCAGATTCCCGACGTAGACGAAGTATTGCTGCCAAAGCGGCTTATCCAGGCCGTATTTTCGCTCTAGATTCCGGCGTGCCGCAGCGGGCAAAGGCTTATCGCCTGCGGCATCGAACGGGCCGCCGGGAGTGGCGTGCATGACGAAAAAGGTGAGGCTATAGATCACGATCAGGGTCGGGATGACCAGCAAGAAGCGGCGAACGATGTATGCTCCCACGGCACTCTCTCCTCCGCGAACGGTGCCTGACAAGCGCCACCATGCCACAGGGCACGTCGGATACGCATATCGCGCGGTGCGAAGGACGGCCGCCCCTATGCAGAGGCCGCCGCCGTTGCCTGTGGCTAGTGCTTGAGGATCTTGACGCCGCCGAAGAGGTCCTGGCCGATGCTGGTGTGGACCAAACCCTTGACGTAGGGCTTAACCATCACCACATCGGCGTTATTGTAGATCGGCACAAGCGGGAGATCTTCCATGAGGAGCTTCTCCGCCTCCTCGAAACCAGCCTGCCGCTGCGTGCGGTCCTGGAGGACGTTGCTCTTACGGATAAGGTCGAGGAACGCCTTACCGTTCGGGGCCTGGGCCGCCGTGGCTTGTGGGTAGTGCGTGTGCCAGAACTCCTGATCGGGGTTGCCGAAGAAGAAATTGTACCAGTTGTTCGGGTCTTCGTAGTCGGAGAACCACCCGCCGACGAACATGTCGAATGCCTGATCCTTGCGAGACTCGCGCCAGGCGGTGAAGGCCTTGCGCTCCAACTGATCGAGGCGGACGTTGATGCCGACGTCTTTGAGGTCGGCCTGAAGCGCCTGGGAGATCGCCTTGGCGGTGGCGGAGTCGCTGTGGGTGTACACGATCTCCTGCCCGCTGTAGCCGACCGTCTGGAGGAGTTGCCGCGCCTTAGCCTTGTCTCCCTTGAAGTCGACCGGCAAGGGTGCTTGCGCCAGATAGCCAAGGATACCCTTCGGTGCCAGGGTCAACTTCGGCAAATATTGTCCCTTCAGGACGTTATTGCAGAGGTTATCGCGGTTGACCGCGTAGTAGACCGCCTGGCGAAACTCCCTCTTCGACACCGGCGACTTCGTGTTCGTCGTGTCGAAGCAGATGAAGCCCGTGCCGGAGGACGGCACGATATTGAGCTCCTTGCTCAGGGTGGGATCGTTCTTAACCCGCTGGAGGTTGTCCGGCGAGAGGCTGTTGACAGCGTCGATCTCGCCCTTCTCGTAGGCCGGCAGCGACGACGTGGTGAGGTCCTGGTAGAGCGCGAAAGTGATCTGCTGCAAGCTCGGCTTCTCACCGTAATAGTTGGGGTCGGCCACCAGCACCATCCGCTGGTCGTGCGCCCACTCTTGCAGCTTATACTTGCCCGCCGTGACCATGTTACCGGCATCGACCCACTTGTCCTTGTTCTTCTCAATCGTGGCCTGCTGCAGCGGCACGTAGGTCCAGGTGGAGACGAGGGCCAGGAAATACGGGGCCGGCTCGGCGAGGGTGACGACGAGGGTGGTGTCGTTGGTGGCCTTCACCTGGACACTGTTCCTGTCCGTCGTCTTGCCGGTGTTGTAGTCCTCGGCCCCCTTGATCGGGTACAACGCCTGGGCATACTCGGAGGCCGTCTCGGGAGCGAGGTTGCGCTTCCAGGTCCACTCGTAATCCTTCGCGGTCAGCGGGCTGCCATCAGAGAACTTCAGGCCCGGGCGGAGGGTGAAGGTATAGGTGAGGCTGTCGGCGGAGATGTCGTACTTCGTCGCATGGGCCGGCTTCGGGTCGCCCAACTGATTGGAGGTGACCAGGCTATCCCAGCAATTGAGGATGAACTGCACTTCCAAGACGCCGGTGGCCTGGCCGGGATCGGCATGGACCAACTCATTCAAGGGGTAACGGATTTCCTGCTTGTCGGCCAGCACGGCGTTCGCCGGGATCTCGCCGCCCAGCTGCGTCCCTTGCGCCGTCGCGATGCCGGTCGGCGAAGAGCCGCTGCCGCCCGGCGTGGCGGCGGCACCGGGCGTGGCCCCACCGCCCGGGCGGGTCGCGGTCGCTCCGGTCACCGGCGTGGAACCACCGGGGGCGGCGCTCGCCAAAGGTGCCGCGCTCCCGGTGGGTCGGGTGGCGCTCGCGGCGACAGCGGCGGTCGGGGCCGACGAGGTGATCGGACCCGCCGAAGCGGCGGGTCCGGTGGAAGAGACCGGGGCGGGGGTGGCCGTCGGGCTTGCCCCGCAGGCAATCAAGAAGGCATTGATCGCCGCGCCCGAGAATCCGAGCGCCGCCGCACGGACCATGAAATCGCGCCGCGAAATACGCCTGGCGCGAAGATCGACGAGCAGGCGTTGAGAATTCAGCCGCTGCTCCTGATGTGTCATCGTCTCATGTTCATTCATATTTGCCCCTCTTTTCCGTACACCGTTCAGTCGCCCTATCAAGCCCTCGTCCCGCAAATGTCGGACGGCCTGGCAGGAGCATCCCCGCACCCCAAGTTCGCGACACCCCGGCTGTACCCTGATGGCCCACTTGCACGATGACGAAACTACGTCAAGGTCTGTAAAACATGCGGCTCGCACCATCGAGCAGGGTTTCAGCAGCGGGTATCCCCACTGCTGAGACTGCCACGGCCACGGACGTACATCCAATGTCGCCTTAGCGGTAAACCTTGGCATGCTGTGGGCGAGCGACTCACGAGCAAGGTTAAGCCGTTATGTGGCCTTTGTCAAGATTGGCGCGGCCTGGATCGCCACCGCCCCACAGGGGTTAAACGCCTAGGGCGGACAAATAGAGTCTATGCCGAATAATGACGTGAACATGGTTGTGTTGGCTCCCGTGGTCATCGGTACCAATTCGCGCACGTCTCTGTATACGCTATGCTGAGGCTAGCTTGGTGTGAGCGCGGGCTGCGACGTCGCCGCATCGGCCCAGGTGGAGAGGGGGAGCGCGTGTTGATGACCATCGCGACGGCGATCAAATGCTGCGCCCAGTCCGTGCTGGGCGCGGCCCACCGTCGCCTCCTCGCGT
>JAABUK010010263.1_pt1 | contig 12543 bp, 12 predicted proteins | sample 5559141 | NCBI WGS metagenome assembly JAABUK01 (sample SAMN10711869, study PRJNA513367) | rock metagenome | isolation source: Antarctica rocks | place: Antarctica: Victoria Land, Pudding Butte nord | collected 2016-01-03
AGCCCTCGATCTGCAGGTGCGCGTCCGGCTGCCACTCGACCGGGGCGTAGCTCCTGCTCTGGGCCAGCTCGAAGTGCATCCCGTCCGGCTTACGCCAGCGCCCGCCCCAGGCGAAGCCGTGCGCCTCGAAGATCGGCACCAGCCGTCGCACGCTGCCTTTAGCTCCAGACGGCGCGGGCGCGTTGCCGAAGGGGTTCCAGTCGGCGTTGATGTCCAGGGCGATGCCCCACGAGTGGTGCGAGAGCGTGTTGCCCCCGGCCTTGCGCCGCGGCACGAAGGAGCCGTCCCAGAACAGCACGTCCGCGAGCAGGTTCTCGGCCTCGATCTGCCGCCAGGCGTGCTGCAGCGGCTCGACGCCGTCCTTGTGCCAGCGCACCCGCCCGCTGAAGCGGCCTCCGTAGGTGGGTACCCCGTCCAGCTGCGGGATGTAGACGGTGACGATGTTGCGCTCGACCCAGTCGCCCAGGATGGTGATCGCCGTCTCGCCGTTGGGCTTCCAGTCGAAGCTGCCGAACCTCTGCGCCACCTGGCCATCGGTCAGCACCGTCGGCGGCTGCCCCGAGTCGCCCCCGCCCTCGCCTGCTGTCCCCACGCCGCTGCCCGGCTCGGACGAGGCGGTCTGAGGCAGGGTGATCTCGACCTGGCACTCGTCGTTGGTGTCCAGCCCCAGCGAGCGCGCCAGGCCCGGCGAGAGGTCGGCGACGCGGCCCGTGTTCTGGTTGGGCCCCCAGTCGATGGGCTTGGCCAAAGCCGTCTCCCCATTGGCGGGGTTGGTGACCTGCACCAGCGTGCCCAGCAGGTAGCTGCGCGGAGTCTGCGAGTACACCCAGCGGCAGGCGATGTAGTTCGCCTCGGGGTTCAGCCGCCGCGCCCAGCCGCTGGTGCCCGGAGGCTGCTCGGCCAGGAAATACTCGCGCAGCAGCTCGAAATCGGCCTGGCTGTTCACCAGCGCCAGCCCTTCGCCCGGAGCCACGCCGGTGTCGTCCGGGCCGCCAAAAGTGGACATCTTGCCCACGAACGTCATCTTCATGCCATGCCTCCCCTGATCTTCGCTTCACCTCTGCCAAGCAGTATGCCCCGCGCCGCCGTAGCACATAACTTGATCTGTCGCTGCACATCGAAATGCGCCCGTGTGGATTACCTGGGGTGCTCGCAGAAAAGGGATCAAATCGTGGTTGAGTTTGTTGCAGAGGGCACTCTAAGCGCCTGCACGACCTACTCAGGCAGGAAACCTCACGGAGAAGGGATTCTCTGACGTAGATTTCTTCCCTGAGTTAGTTGCACAGCGCAGTGAATGCAGAGCCTTCCCTGGGCTCTCAGGGCAGGGTGGCAAGAAAATGAACGTTTTTCTGCCTCTTTCCGCTCTGCAACAAACTCAACCACGATTTGATCCCTTTTCTGCGAGCACCCCTACCTACCTCATCGCGGTACCAACTGGGTGGTAGTGCAGGGTTCGGCCCGCTTGCTGGAGACTATCCAGGTGCGCTGGGGCATAGAGAGGTCCACATTGGGCCTTGGAATTGGCTCTTGAGGTTCTGCGTCAGCAATCTCACCACAAGCGAGGGTCTGCTGGCTGTTTGGTCTTGGTATGGTCGTACTACTTACCGCTGAGGTGGTGGTGGTTGGCTACAATGGTGGATGATCAACGTTCAACTTGAAATGGGTCGTGTAGCCCGCCCAACGGTTGGAACAACGTGCTGGGGAACATCACCAAGTCAGGGTGCGACCGCTCAACACCCTATCGTAACAGCTTGTGGATGCCGCAAGTACTTGGAGGGGCGATTGGCTACCACAGCAGGGGATCGGCGGGCGGCTTGAGCTTGTGGCGGCCTATCCACTTGCCGTCCATGTGGTGGTTGGCGATGGTGGCCGTGGGCCAGCGCTCGGCCTGACGCCCGTCGTGCCACACGGGCAACGGGTTGAACATGATGTGGGGAAAGATCACCAGGTCGGGGTGCGAGCGCAGGCGGGGCCCCAGGAAGCAGGGCCCTGCGGCCTCGGGCGCATACACGGGCCCACCCAGGCTCTGCAGGTGTGGCCCCAGCTCGCGCACGGCCTGCCACAGCGTGGGGTGGTTGGCGATGCCTCCGAAGAGGAAGTTGCCCTGCTGCGGCCCCCACTCATCGGCCATGCAGAGCCGCGCCCCGTCCAGCAGCGAGCCCATGGGCGACAGGCACTCAACATCGGTGTCTAAGTAGATGCCGCCGTGGCGAGCCACGACCTCGTAGCGCACGATGTCCGAGCGCGATGCCAGCACGGCCTGCCCCGTGACCCACTCTTCGATGCCGTCGTAGAACTGCTGATTCACCAGGGGCGGCAGAGGACGCACTTCGCAACGCGGCAAGTACTTGAGGACGGGCCGCACCGATTCGGGATGTTCGCCCCACAGGATGCCGCTCCAAGCTGTGTTGTGATGGAGCCACGAGCGCATCCAGAGCGTGTCGGCTTCGGGCAGGGAAGAGGAACCAATCCAGACCCAGTGGAAGAGGCGAGGGATCATAATTTAGTTCGCCAAGGTCAGGCGTTATCAATGCACCAGTGAGCCGGACAGTCTCAACTTTGTCCTAATCACTTGGCTTCATCAACCTCTCGGGACCAATAAAGAACCTTTGGTATATTCTTTGTCCCTTCTTCCAAGACCTTGTCTCCCGAGTCGTTAATCCACCCCAAACCACCCCACCCCTACCCTTAACAGTCTGACGTAGCGGATAAAGTGTCTTTCCAGAGTAGTAGTAAAACCGGTCCCTGGCAAGCCCGCTTTCAGGCATTGATGACGTCCTTAACAACCCGGTTCTTGGGAATTTCAAGATCACGGCACCTTGCACCACGGGTAGGGGAGGAGAGTTCTTCACTCCATACTCGACCCGAATCCAACCGATGTACTTGTTGGGAACGAGGACTTCTTGTGGATGCCGCGTGTTGGAACAACCGACAGAGGCGACTGCCAAAAACAGAGAGCAGGCGAAATTCATAGCTAAGGAGCATCTCCTGGAGTAATGGGGACGCGATTTGGAGATCATAATCGTTTGTCCTTTGAGCACGCGGAGTGAGGAGTGATAGGTGTATGCGACCAGTTCAGCCTACGCCACCACTCAGGATCCTTGTGCACCTCTCATGAGCCAAGTGCACTCCAGTCCCCACGCCTGAGCGAGTCGATAGTGAACATACCGCGATTGATGGCGAACACTGGGGTGTCTCCTGGTTGGTACCCATACTTCAATGATGCGGGTTTTCCGCGTGAGTACTTGTAGATCTCGAAAGCAGGGTAAGCAGTATGGCCACTACGGAGCGGATCAAGCACCAATCCGTTCCTGCTGACCGTCATAAGTAATCTCCATTCTATGGGAGGAGCAGTATGCTGCGGCAGTACTCCTACCAAGGCACGACCAGCCATCAGGACTCGGAAGGTATCTTTACCTATTGAGGTAAATTCCGAAGTACTGTTGAGGACGCTTCCCACACCTGATGCCCACACCTCGCCGCTGTTGTCCTCCATGTGAGTCACTCCAGGCGTCACGCTGGATATAGCCTTGAAGTTAAAATGACCATTCACGAAAGTAAGTTCTGGATCAAGAGTTATTTCGTGACTCACACGGAAGGTGCCCCCATCCCCCGAAATCCCCGAAGGTCACCCTCCAACCGAAGAGGATTGGGAACACCTGGGATCGGGAATCTTATTCCCGACAGCCACCCGACATTAGCCAAAGCTGTCGGAATAAATGCGTTGAACACAATTCCGATCTGGCGTTGTCCCAACTCTTTGTGTGGTTTCCAAGAGCTCATCAGATTGCCTCCTACTCACCAACGGAGTGTCGGAATTCCTGAAACTCCACCTCAAACCGGTTCGTTGCTGACAACAATCAACACTACATCCGTAGACGTGTTGCCTGCCAGATCAGACACGAGCACCGTCATCTCATGTGACCCATTAGGAACGACTGAGGCGTCCCAATGCAGTTCAATTACTCCTTCTTGTTCCCAAGTTGCAGGATTCCCCCGATCAGCAGAGACGACGGCGTCTACTTCTTGGCCATTCAAAATCAGACTCGTCTCGTAGATGCTTTGATTATCGGAAACCTGTACAGTTACTGTCTGTCCTCCTGAAACTACAGCTCCCGTGGTAGGCGAGATGATATTTACAGATGGAACTTCCGTATCTACTGCGATGTTGACAGTGATAGTTTCTCCAGGAGTCACGACAACTCCTGTCCGTCGCGGAAAGCGGATGATCCTTTGAGCGGCAGGAGCAGTTACTACCACTGCCCACACTTGATTTGGCACGACATCCTCGAAAACGTAAGTACCATCCGCCGCTGTGCGAACAGGACCCCTACTCACATTGTCTGCTATCAACTCCACCCTTGCTCCAGCCAGTGGATTGCCAACGAGGTCAGTAATTGCGCCTACTATCCTTCCTGGCCCTTGCAGGGAGATCGTCGGCACAGATACAGTGCTTCCCGCAGTAACAGAAACTTGAGTTTCTGCCGTAGTAGTGCCAGCACCATACACCTTGAGACGGTATACGGCTGGTGCGTTCACCGACTTACGGAACATCCCATCAGCACCAATGAAGGTGTTTGAAGTGTCCAACAAAATTCCAAACGAACTTTCCACGATTTGTATTATTACATTAGATTCATCGCGCTGCTGGGCACCATCGATGGTAACATCGCCTTGAATGATGGCGCGCTCTGGCATTACGACGTCCACTTTCACATGGTCGCTGGAGTTGTAGCATGGGTTCACCCATCGAGTTGTTCGAACACAGCTCCAGTGGGGATGAATTACCCAGATTTCGTACTCTACTCCCTGCAATGGAACGTGGAGGTCGCAGATACAGAAGACTCCCTTGTCGTCTGTTCTAGCTTCAGCAACGATAGCTGGTGACTCCTCTATAATGGCGAAGAGAACGCCTGCATCCACTACAGGGCGTCCAAGCGGATCAGTAATCTTGCCTGAACTCACACCTGCGCGTCCGAGTTCTACACCATGAGATAGGCCTTGAGGCGGTAGCGCCAAGCTGTCTACAGCATTGGAACTATAAGCCGATTTGGAAGCAGTCACGACGTAGTCGTTGCCAAGCTCTAAGGGCCCCAGTTGGAAGCGTCCTAATGGATCGCTGACAGACTCAGCGAAACTACCAGTGACGTTGCTCTCGCTGTACAAAGTCACGCCCTCTAGGGGATCACCTGTGCGCGCATCAAGCACTTGTCCCACGATGTAGCCGGAGGTGAGCGTAGGCGTATAGGACACGCGCGCGGGCGTGTTCTGACCTTCTGGGCACTGGGTGGCAACCCACAGCGCCTGCCCCACGCGCGGCTCGAACTCGGTTGAGGTCTCTGGCATGATGTTCTCCAAGTACTTGCAAGCTCCTCAAGCCCCCAAGGGCGCCCCTCACGACGCGGCGCCGTCTTCCAACGCTGCGCGTACCAGGCGGTGTTGTGCGTGAGCCATGAGCGCATCCAACGAGGGTCGGCCTCGGCTTGGGCATGGGCCAACCCAAATCTAAAAGAAGAGGTGAGAGAGCAAGGGATCTCGTGTTGCAGGATGTGCTCAATTACCACGTCCCACGGCTAACCATAACTTGCAAGACCTCGAAGGAGTACTTGCGAACGCGGCTGACGTTATTGGTCGGCTTAAGCGCCGAATTAAGCGCCTCTGGAAACTGACCCCCTCCAAGCTGTGCGGAGCCTGGCGCCCAGATGTTGAGGTGAACTTTCATAGGCTGATCCGGTATGGCCTCCCGCGTTTGCCGTTTGTACGGCCCAGTCGGCTCAGCCCGAACCAGACGAGTACGTGAGCCACCCTCATGTGTGGTTTCATCGGCAAACCACTTCACGCCGAAGCCTGCTCGATCTCGAAACCAACGCATTGTGTACGTGTTCCAATCGTCTTGAAGGCGAATTGGCGCCACAGATGTGCCAGGATAGACTCTACCGCGCTGAAGGGGAGTTCGATCAGCGAAGTTCCTGTTCCTGTTGTTGAAGGTGTTCAGCCACAAACCCTTCGGTGGCCCCACAGGGACGCCCTTATAGATAGCGTTGCCAAGCAACTCGATGTCGATTTCGTCTCCCTGATCTTTCTCGTTAGGCAGAACGTCGTTAGCGCTGTAAAGGTCTGCTCCAAGCGGCCCCAGTTGAAAGCGGCCCAAGCCGTCACTCACGGCTTCAGCAAAGGAGCCCGTTTCGTAACCCTCAGTCCACAGCGTCACGCCCTCCAGCGGATCGCCCGTGCGCGCATCCAGCACTTGCCCGACGATGTAGCCGGGGGTGAGCGTGGGCGTATACGACACGCGGGCGGGCGGGCTCTGGCCTTGCGGGCACTGGGTCGCCATCCACAACGCCTGCCCTACGCGCGGCTCGAACTCGGTTGCGGTCTCTGGCATGATACTCTCCAAGTACTTGAGGGGTGTGCACAAATGCTCAGCGAGTTTTCTGCAGCTTTTTGCGGGCGAAGTTAGATGACTGCTGGATCGCTTTGTGGCAGTCGGCATCGGTGTATTGATACTCCTCCACGGATGCGGACAACGCACTCGCCAAAAGTCCCTGTAGGCGCTCCTGGATTTGTGCACACCCCTCAAGTACTTGCAGCCCCTCACGACGCAAGCGCCGTCTTCCAACGCAACCCGTACCAGGTGCACCCTTCCAAGCCCGAGACGGCCACTCCCTGGCTCGCTCCGATGCCACTAGCGTAGTTGCTGAAGCCTTGCGCGCCGTCCTTCATGATCTGCAAGGTTAGGCTGATGCCGCCCCAAGCCGTGTTGTGTCCGAGCCAGGAGCGCATCCAGAGCGTGTCAACCTCGGGCAGCGGCGAGGCGCCGATCCAGACCCAGTGGAAGAGGTGGGGGATCATGGCTTGTACACATCAACCACGTCAGATCAGAGCCCACACACATATATAGTGCGGGACTTTATTCTTGTCAGGGTTCCTTCTTGGCTGAGCCAAGTACCGAACTTCAGGACTCTGGCGAGCTATCCACACCTGCCTGGAATCGCCGCCATCATAAACCACAGCGTTGTGAATGCGACGGCTTGCGCTTCGCTTACCTCGGGCAGCATCCACATCTCCTGGGAAAGAATTCATGAGATAGGGTGTCATGCCCTGCCAAGTGACACGTCTATTCTCGCACAGAATCATGTAATACACAGGAAAAGGTAGATCTGAGCTCCGCGCTATCACGGGGCCGCAGGTACCCCAGACCCCAGAATCGAACTTTTCCCCTGTTACGGAGTTCCAGAACGCGGTGCCATGCGCGGACTCTTCTTCGATAAGCATTCCTCCACCGCCAATAACTTCTGTATCTCTGGATGCCATGGCAGAAGCAGACAAAGGAGGATTGCTCTGGCTGTTCTGTGTGAAGTTCACCAACTCACGTGGGAGGGTTCGTTTGTGATGTGTGTAGGCACGGCGGATTACACCTTCACCTTTCACTCCACCCACCAAACCGGCAGTTACATCTACTTCGGCAACGCCCTTCTGTACAACAGGGCCGTAGATCCGGGATGATGGGTTACCAGCATCACCGAACAGTATGCCGTTGCTGATCCAAATGGGCTGAAGCCGAGTTAGCTTACCTTGGTACTGGATGGCGTAGCTGTTGCTACGTAAGTGAGGCAGTACCATCACCCCCTGAATGCTGCTCCGAAGATTGGCGTTGAGGCGCCTGTGATAAATAGGCGCGTTCGGGTCTGGCCTTGGGCTTGGCGGATTCAACTGCGATCCGATCACACAAGGCGTCACTGCCGTTTGTATACGCACGATGTGCATACGTGTATCGACACCACCAACGTTCCTCGTCATGTCGATGTAGTCGATTCCACGAGCAATAGGCCGAACTTGATCCGCCATGAGATTTCTCCTGTCTCTTTGAAGTTACCGTCAGCAGCTACTATCTACCCTTCGGTAGCGCCGCACTTCTGAAGGTCGCCCCATGTGCCCGAGCGGCGCGCAACTCGCAAAATCATCTGGTTGGTCACGTGCCAGTAGTTGCGCCCTCGCAAATACTGACTCAAGGGTTGTGTTTCGATCGTCAGGCTCGTAAGATCGGAGCGATAGTGGATGAGAACATCCACTTCCTCTCCAGCAGGTGTAAGAAATCCCCACATCACTAAGCAGGGCTGATTTTCGAAATCCTTCGCAGGCTGCTGAATCAATTGAGCCAGAGCGCGCACACTCGCGCGGCTTCCCTCGGCTACAGAGGGGCGGATGCCCAGTGGAGGTTGCGGCACCTTTTGCTCCTTTATGGCACCGTACCTCATCAACCCATCCAAAGTCAGTGACTGCCGCGAGGTGTGGTAAACCATCCACGGCTTGACATTGTAGTACGTGACCTCGGTCAAGTACTTGAGTGTCACTTCCTCCTGGAGACGTTCTCCTTTGTCGGCGTAATAGCTAACAGAGGCTGGGACTTCACGCCCCCCACGCCTCAAGATGCTGTACTGAACTTCGAAAGAAGAAGCCCGAGGGTACTGACGCAGCAAACGAGACAGCATTCTCAGCGCAGTCTTCTCCCCAGATCCTGAGTTCGCCCGGCGACCAATCAACGCGAGCGGCCCTTCATAGGGCCGGAGCACAACCTTGTAACCCCGGCGCGGCATCTTCTCAGAGGGTGTTGCTCGCGCTACAGTGCAAGCCACTCCTATTAGGAGGGCGCTCAATGCGGAGAGCGTTAGGCGATAAATGACTTGGTGCATCAAGTGCAATCCCTCCTTTAGTAGGTATCACTCCGCAGATCAACCAAAGTTTCCGTATCTGGTGTTACAACCACGCCCGTTGCCTGAGCAAAAAGGCGGTAGTCCTCACCTAATGGCTGCCATGCTCGCATGGTGTAGAACCTGTTAGGCGGCGTTGGCGGCACGAAGTCGAACTGGTAAGACCCGTCCGAAGCCGTCATCATCGAAGATGCTACAAGATCGTCGCCGTCCTCATCTTGCAATGAAACCTCGATCACAAGGTCCTCCACGCTTTGCCCCGACAAGTTGCGCACAATGCCCCTAATGGATCCCGGCCCTCGTAGGTCGATCTCTGGCTGAGGCGAGGCATCCTGCCCTGGAGCCACCGGCACTTCTCGGTTGGCTACCTCAGTCTGATCTCCTTGCACGAGTAACTGGTAAGTGTTGTTGCCGTCCACCTTGATCGAAAAATGGCCCTGTGAATTTGTCAGCGCGGATAAGCCTTGAAGTGGTAGGCCCTGCTCGTCGGAACAGATACTAACCAGCACACCCTCATGCGCGCTGCCATTGACTTTGACGATGCCCTGAATACTGGATTTCGGCGGCATCGCAAGAGGTGGGGCGTTGGTGGAAGAGTAACTGGGTGAGACTTGGACTTGCTCCTGCGCGAAGGTGTACTCAGGGTGCAAGGCTAAGAGGCTGTAAAGGCTGCTACCAGTGTCAGCATCCACATCGACACGGCAAAAGCAATAGAAGCCATCGGTATCCGTCGTGGCTTCTCCCTCACCCCAGCGCAGGCTATCTTCCTGCACAAGGAGAACAGTGGCATCAGCAATGGCATTTCCCTGCGCGTCTTGCACCACGCCCTGAACATTGCCGCTCCGTTCAAGAGCGAAATTCTGAACCTGTCCTTGTTCAGGCAAAGCTATACCACGCCACAAGCGGTAAGAATGCTGAGGCGCGCTTGCTACGATGGTGTAACCATCCTCGACCTGCAACGGCCCTACTTTGAAGCGGCCCACAGCATCAGTGATAGTTTCAGCAAAGCTATCCGTCTCCAATCCCTCGGCTGAAATACTCACCTCTTGAACCGGATCGCCCGTGTGCGCATCAAGTACTTGCCCCACGATGTAGCCGGGGGAGGGTGTAGGCGTGTAGGACACGCGCGCTGGCGGGCTCTGCCCTTCCGGGCACTGGGTCGCCATCCACAGCGCCTGCCCCACGCGCGGCTCGAACTCAGTTGCGGTCTCTGGCATGATGCTCTCCAAGTACTTGCAAGCTCCTCAAGCCCCTCACGATGCAAGCGCCGTCTTCCAACGCAGCGCGTACCAGACGCACGCATCCAGCCCCGACACGGTCACTTCCTGGCTCGCCGTGACGTTGCCCGCGTAGTCGCTGAAGCCTTCCGCACCGTCTTTCAGGATCTGCAAGGTCAGGCTGATGCCGCCCGGCACGTCCGACGGCGCTAACACAATGAAGCCTGTGCTTGTCGTAGAGCCACTCTTCACCTGTGGCTGCGGTGGTACGTAACACTCGGGGCAGGCACCTGATCCACCACCGGAGCCCGAGCCACTTCCACTCCCAGAACCGCTGCCGCTCCCTGAACCTGAGCCACTTCCACTCCCAGAACCGCTGCCGCTCCCTGAACCACTGCCAGATCCGGAACCGCTACCCGATCCACTCCCGGAGCCAGAGCCGTTGCCAGAGCCAGAGCCAGAGCCGCTGCCGTTGCCGGAGCCAGAGCCGCTGCCGGAGCCAGAGCCGCTGCCGGAGCCAGAGCCGCTGCCGCTGCCGGAGCCGCTGCCGGAGCCGCTGCCAGAGCCGCTGCCGGAGCCGCTGCCAGAGCCGCTACCGGAACCATTTCCAGATCCCGAACCTACGCCGCTACCGGAGCCGCTGCCAGAGCCGCTACCGGAACCATTTCCAGATCCCGAACCTACGCCGCTACCGGAGCCGCTGCCACTTCCAGAGCCACTGCCTGAGCCGTCAGTGCCCGGCCCGATACAAACGTGCACCGAACAGCCGCGTACATCCGTCACGCCACAGCAGATGGTCAGCGGTGGCTCGCCGTAACCCTGGAAGGTAGCGAACTCGTGCTGGTTGGGATGCGGCAGATTCGTCAGAACCCCGCTCATGGGGGCCGACTCAACCGGCCCACACAGCCTCTGCACCACGCTGTAGGCAACGGTGAACGAGTTGCCCGCGTACAAGTTGGCCGTGAAGCGAAGGGTCGCGCCCGGCTTCACCCAGCCGCTGCTACCGCCGCCCCCTCCCGCTACGGCCAGTGACGCCTGGTAGATCTGACCGGGCAGTGCCCATACGGCCAACGGCGGAAAGGTAACGTCGACCCAGTCTGGCCCAGTGGCCCCTACAGTTGGTGCCTCAGGCCGATTATAAGTGCTGGCATTGAAACTACTGGTGACTGCCGGAAGCTGGCCCGGCTGAGGCGTGTACCGACGCGGAGCAACGCTTCCCGCGTAAGCCGTACCCGGCGTGAGACCATCGAAGAGATGTGAGGCACCTGGAGCCAGGTTCTCCACCACCTGGCCTCCGACCTCCACACGGTAATAGTCGATGCCCGTTTCGATGGGAGCAGTGACGAGGACGCAGGTGACAGCCCGATCTGTAGTAGGCGCGCCGGCATTGGGCCAGGCCATTCAGGCACTTCCTTTTCAAACTTGACTGGCACCCTGGGGAACTTCCCAGTTGGTATAATGCGGCTCGTCGCCGTGCGTCAGGATGCTCTGGTAGGTTCGGCTCCAGCGCCCGTCCAGAGTAGTGTCCTCACTGAACAGAGAAAAAGTAGCGTCAGCCCATGGCTGCTGCCAGCGTGTGATCAGACCTGGAAACCAGCTGCAAGTGCCATCGCGATACTCCCACACGGCCTCAAACCACTTCTTGCTTGGTAGACCCCGCGACTGGCCAGCAAGAGGCCCTGCATCGTAGGTGTACCCGGTAAGCTTGAAGTGATGTCGCTCGCCCGCCCCAGTGCCCGTAATGAGCTCCGGGGTCTGCGTGCTGATGTTCACCGTGCCCCACTCGCCGGTTCCCTCGGCGAGGGCGGGGGCGTGAGGATCGTTTGGATCCTGGATTTCATGCACCCGCAAGCGAAAGTCCGCAGCCCCTGTGCCATCCAAAGCGTCGTAAGGCGGCGTGAGCCAGGTCACGAACCGGGTGCAGCCTCCCGAGGAGTAGCCGTAGGGCCCGAGTTCCTCCAGCGTCGGCAGAAAGATGTTGGGAGTGGGAGGCGTGCTCATCGGCCCGCCCGTGGGGATAATGGCAGTCTCGCTGCTGGTCGAGCTGTACGTCCCAACATTGTAACCGACCTTGTAGCGGTTGTAGTTGGCGATGACATTCTTGCCGATGTAACTTTGGACGCCCGGCGCTGCCCCGAACTGGCGGTAGCTGTTTTCGATGACCGCTCCGCATCCACCGCAACTGCCAGGCTGCCCATCGGCCTGGATGAAGGCCGAGACCCACTGGTTCTCGTTGCCGGGCGTGTAGTTCTCGTAAGTGCCCGAACCAGCCGTCACCTGGATGTCGAAGGTAATGGATTTCGAGTCGCTGTGGTACACGATGTTGCTCGGTGCTACGTAGGACGGCATGGTCGACTCTCCTCAGTAGTTGCTCGTCTGGTGAACAGCGAAAGTTTCGGGATGGTCCTCGGGCCTCGCCCAGCCCCCGTGGTGCCCGAGCAGGAACGACGGCGGAAGTAGGCGCACCACGTCGCGGCTCTGTAGCACATAGAGCCTATCCAGAAAGTGTTCGTGCTTGTCTGATTTTGCGGTAGATGATGAGCGAGGCGGCGAGTTGAACGAAGCCAAGGTAGTTGGCGGCGAGCTTGTCCCATCGGATGAGGAGTCGGCGGAAG
>JAABUK010010264.1_pt1 | contig 12543 bp, 7 predicted proteins | sample 5559141 | NCBI WGS metagenome assembly JAABUK01 (sample SAMN10711869, study PRJNA513367) | rock metagenome | isolation source: Antarctica rocks | place: Antarctica: Victoria Land, Pudding Butte nord | collected 2016-01-03
CGCATCCATGAATCCCATATCATGGATCTCGACGCCACCCTCATCGATGCCGTCGAGCGCGTACTCGCGCAATCGGGCCACTCCTCGCGCGCTCCTTCTCGTGCCCCCTCCCCATCTCGCCTCAACAGCCACAACCCCGGCAACCACGGCGAATCATCCCGCGTCCCCGAAAGCAGCCCCTCGCTCGAGGTGCCGAGAAGCGAGTGCAGGAAAATGGTTCTGGGCGCGTTAGAGCAAGTTGCCATGAGTGTGAGCACCGAGCTGGAGCACCGGAATGATGGGGCTAAGGAGGGGAAAGAATGGGAGGCAAGGGGGAAGACCGGTGGGATGCCGGATAGTAGTTTGAGGGAGGGAGTGAGGAGGTGGCTAGGTGATGTGGCCGGGCTACAGGGGTGAGGGAGAAATAGGAGTAGGGGTTTGTGGATTTGTGATGCGCTTCAGCGAGTGATACCCCGGTGGGCAGTTTTGATCTATGGAGGTTTGGCGTGAACGGATCTAAGACCTCTGGACTCTTTGGGAGATCCGAGATGCGCTTATCATGGGGGATAGAAAGCTTTACGGCTCTAATGCTTAATGATTACAACGGTTGCTAAAGGGGGGAAAGAGCAGGAGGGGTTGTAGATAGCTCAACATGGAGGATGTACGATGGCTCAACGACACCTTTGTAATGAAGCCCACATCTAAGCTGGTGCACCGGTTCCCGTCTAGTGTCCGAGTGAAAACAAGAATCTTACAACTGCCTATACCGTACGATAAGGGATACGAAAGAGAATCGAAAATGCAGAGAAAGACAGATTCTAAATTTTGATGAGGTTGGGGAGTCGAAAGGCTGCTCGGTAACATTGTAATTACACATTTCTGAACTGATATTCTTCGTTTTTACAAGAAAACCTCAGCCTCAAGCCCAACAAATACCTATCATTCAGTCTGAAATAGAAAAAGCAACAGGAACAAAACGAATGTTTAATATTCTTATCCACAGTGCCACTTTGAACGGGCTTATGCAAACTCAGAGTTCTTTCCGTTGTGTTGATTTTTATAACGACGCTTTTAAGACTCGTCTTTATTATCATGGTTATAACTTATAAGAGACTCAAGTGTTTAGATATCCTCAATGCTACATCTCTCCATTCGAATCCTGATCATCCGAACTACAAACACATTTCCAACAATTGTTCCCGGTCCACGAATTCTCCATCGTCTTTCTTGTCCATGACTCATGCTCCAAAAAACAAAGAATATCATTTGCCTGAAAGATGTTTCACTATGAGTTATTATTCAAGAAACTCGTACTCGAACATCACAATCCTCCCCCCCCACCCACCCACCGACATCTCATCTCTTTTCCTACACCCCGCAGCCACGAGATAACCTCTCCCTGAACCAAGCACATCGACGAGGATTCCCCATCCATTCAATTGCTATATCACAAATTAACTCTCACCTCCCCCTCAAGACTAGCCTAGTAGGGGAGGGGGCGATATTTGTTACTGACACTATGTACATAGTCTAACGGAAGAATCGCTGTTTGGTCCCTGGTGCTTTGAGGTAAAGAGCGGGGGGAAATCAGAGGTTTGTTCTGCAAGCAAGCCCTTGAGGAATTCATTTTTGAGGTTTTGGTGTGATGATGGTCGACTTAACCGATGAAACTTCTCGCAGTGTATTAATCTATATTTAATCTATGGATATCATAATCGTCTATGGACTCCCCGCGGGGGTTACTCCGAAACGCCAGGCTTGGTAAGAACACAACTCATCTGGATGCTAGTAGACAACCATGCAAACTGCGGCCAATACGACAATCGCAACAAATGATCCGGCCCTATGCCTCGGCGCGGCACCCATCTCCGTCGGCATCGCGGTTGCTGAACCCGTGGCTTGCGGTTTCGACGGCGATTCCATGGAGGTAGTGGCAGGCTTAACGCCAACATTCCCTGCTGTCCCACCCTTCTCGTTCTTCCCGGGCTGGAAACACTTCAACCACTCCTGCAGCGCGCCGGAGAAGTCCTGGTGGCTGTGATCCAGCGACTGCTCGCTATAATTGCCAGAGCGGGCGGAAAAATCAAAGGCGTGTTCGGCATTTGGGAGGACGTAGCCAAAGACGCTTTGCGGGTCGTGGGTGCTGTTGGCGAGCTCAGTCGCGTTGGACAGGCAGCCTGGGATGGGGGTGTCCGAGACGGGGTAATTGGGGCTGAAGGACTCGATGGACATGGGGGAGAGGGAACGCCAAGGGTCGAACTCGCCGTTGCTCCAGTAGACGTTGCTGGGGCGGATGGTCCAGCCGCCGAAGCGGGCGTTGAAGCCGTCGACGTCTGGGGATGCGGGGAGGAAGGTTACGGAGGCGTTGGAGAATTGGGCCTGGCACATTTGGAAGGCGGTGGCGAGGGAGTTGTATTTGGAGGAGATCTGGTGGGGGCCTAGGTTTGCGGTTTGGAAATAGCCGAGTTCGGTGCAGGTTTGCCAGGACCAGGCGATGTTGTCGGAATCTTGGACCAGGCCGTCACCAGTCCCACAGGCGCCGTTCGCACAGGTGCCGTACGAGGCCCAGCGGTTGGTCGTCCACTTGGCGCCTTTCTCCTTGGCCCAGCCGTCGCTGCCGGAGGTTTGGTTGGTATCGGGATCGGTGCTGATGTAGTCGCAAAAGCCGCGGATTCCGGAGGTGTTTCCGCTGGCGTGACCCTCAAGTCCGTAGTATTGGAAATTCCCGGGGATATCGGAGGTGAGCGAGCCTGCCAAACCGTAATTGGTGCCGTTGCCGTAGCCTTGGCCCAGGAAAGACTCCTTGAGCGCTGTAACGTTCCGGCCAGCCTCGGAGGTATCGTTGCCGACATGGTATGGGCTACCGTCGAGGATTTGGTCGACGTAGTTGACTGCGGCGTGGATATCCTTGGTGCAGTTGCCAAAGCCGTTGGCAACCATGCTGCGATAAACCTGGTCGTAGTATGATGAGAAATCGACTCGCGCCTGCACGGGGGCGGAAGCAGCGTAAGAGGCGAAAATTACGTCTGGATAAAAATTGCGCATCCAGGCAGCGCGTGCGCCCGGGTACGATGCACCAACAAATACCCATGGAGTCTTGTCCGGTGTAAGGTCGGTGTGATTGGTTCGCGTAAAGTTGCGAGCAAAGTGTGCGACGTCTTCGAGGGCCTGTTCAACGGTCAAGTACTGGAGCTCTGCTTGGTCGGTGTTGACCGTGAGATTGTGGCCAGGTAGAGATCCGCCATAGTATCGGTGCTCCCAGACGATTCCCATCCCATTGAATTGCCGCATCATCTGCCGTAGCGGAGACGAGTCGTTCTGGAGTGTATCGAATACCAGAGAAGAGGCATCCGCTTCTCCTCCATCGAAGAGGAATATTGGGCTACCGGGTTGATAAACATCATCCGCCACCCAAAATCGGTTGCTGAATGTGTCTATAGATATAGGTTAGCGACGAGGGTACTATAGAAGTTTCCGAACAAAGGAATGAATGTCACGACAAGGCAATCTGAGCTTACCAGTATTCTTGCCAAAATGGTCCAGTGGCAGGGTAACTGTCTCAACCGGAATGTCTGAAGTTCCTGTGAAAAATGGGTTTGTGGTATTATATGCTGTACTATTCGCAATGGAGGTCCCACTACCGAGCTCTTTTATCTTTGCTATTATCCAATTCTGCGTTTCTGACATGGCACTGACGTGAAGACATAGTAGGATGGAGGTGAACAATGCACTGCTGAGTGACAACATATTGAGGTTCGAGGATAATTCTTGATCAGAACGTGAAGAAAGAATCAAGAACTGGCTGATATGGAATGAAAGAGATCGACGGCAGTATATGTATGGACAGTGAGTGCTAGGCAGAAATATGCTAAATTTGAAGCTCAGCAACAGCTAATACCAACAGAAAACTGCGGTCCTCATAATCCTACGAGGCATAACAATTCACGACCATCACGCCCGTAGACATATTCTAAACGTCGGGGAGGGCGAAGGGCAGTGTCAAGAATTAAGGTTGCTCAGGGTGTGGGCTTGAACTAGAACATAGCTGGACTCCAACTGGCGGCTTGAAGCCTTGAAAGCAATCAAATCTCTTTATCTCTTTAGCAAACGGTCAAAGTTGATTAAACAGAGCATAAATAGAGTATACCTTCAACGATCCCATCCTTCGTGGCACAGTCACAAACAACACGGATTAAAACAACGACGACCAAGGTTTTCTTCCGTCGCGCGTCGAGGAACGTGATGGCCATCTTCGACGGGCGGAGCAGAAAAAAGAGTTGGCAGGCGTGGCAGGCTGTCGGTGGAAATTATGGTTGTTCTCGTTCGGCGAAGTGATTGGTTCTGTTTTCCGTCCCTTAGTGGTTCCTTCGAATCCTTCGGTTGTTCCAACAACCCTATGGAAATCCAGACTATGTACTATGTAGTACAGTACACAGTAGTGTTTAGCTAAGGTAGTCAGTCCGTGGCCTCAGCCACAATGAGAGTGGCTACCTATTTATGGAATCTTCTTAGCGACAGGTTTCTAACAAGCTATCGCAATTTGAACATGTTTATGGACAGACATTGCGCGGGCGTCGCGGCTCTATCTAGGTAGTTCCGTAGACAGGTCTGCTCTACCTTAGACGTCTTTAAGTTCCTCAACCCAGACCAACTGCTCCAGACCTTGGGCTCCCATTCCCAGCCGGTTCGCCCTTCTTAACGCTGCTCCTTGACGCCGGTAATCCTTCTTTCAATGTCAAGCTTGGCGGCAGTCCTAATGCTGGAATACTGGCTTCCATAAAGGGTGTGTTCGGGGCTGGAGACAAAGTTTTGCTAAGGACTTCATCGTAGAACCTGCTTAGGGCAGCCGAATCATGGCAGAAGGCTTCGAAATCTGCTTTTATCTGCTCTGGGGTCGAGAAAACCGTGTTTGGAGCAGATTTGGTAACGCCAGATGTGGAAGCGGGCATATCAAGGGTTGCGCGAACAAGCGGCGAGGAGAAAGGCGAAGAACGAGGGGAGCCACGATGATTGCCGCTTCTTGCTGGCATGAAGCGGACTCTGTCTCGTATGTCATTATTGTCTTGCTTCCCGGCATCCGGTGCAGCACTACGATTGTTGTAGAGCCTATTTGCCAGAAGGAGGAAGTGGCCTTCATCCGTAATCTGGGCGATTACTACTCCAGAACGGTGGATATACTGCGGATAACGATAGTTGGGCTTGCCCCATGAGTAAGTGACGTCGACATCGGAGGGGAAGTCCCTCGCAGCCTCGAAGTCAAGTACAAAATTAAACTTCTTCATGATTTCTTTTTGGTACACATGTTTGTCTACCTGTGGAACAGGCGCAAACGATGTAGCATCAAAGTAGTCCTGTGGCTGCTTACCGGGTGGTTCTTTTGTAAGCTTAATCATGTACGGTGCTCGGAATGGATGCATATCGGTAACGGCGGATGCCTCGCTGATAGGAACTTCAACCAAACGTAGTCCAAACCGATCCACTGATGTAGCCCATGAGACGATTGCATCCTCGATGAGCTTTGAAGTAGTATTCATCCATTCAATGCGGATATGGTAACAATTGTCTGGATTATGTAGCCGGTCGTAATGAAGATTGATTAGCTCTGGTCTGTAAGACCTCTTTCGATGATCAACATCGTACAGCAATGACTTGCTTAAAGCAATGCCCAGACGTCTCTTACTGGGGGTAGGTGTTGTTGGCTCTGTCTCCCTAAAAGGGTCATTGTTTGAACTGGAGCGTGATTCTGGCGCGTTAGGAATATCTCTGCTTGTGCCTTCTGATCCTGGTGTTGGAGGTACTGATCTGTCCGCTCTTCGCGACCCAAACCAATTGCTTCTTGATTCTGGACGAGGCGGGCGGTAGTCACTGGCGACTTGATAGAAGAAATTCCCATCTCGAAAGTTGTGTCTCTGCTCTACGTGTTGGAAGAGTCCGCCTTTCATCAACTCATTGCCAAGTTCAGTTGCCTCATCACGCGTCTCAACGTCTTTGAAGTTTTGCAGAAGCCAGGTGGTCAGCTCGAATCCAATGAAGCAGTTGTAATGTAATCTCCAATGCCACCTTCTGTCCATCATTCGAACGCCCTTCTCGCCTTGAATGGTCTGAGCGAGAGATGCAAGATTTAAATTTGATCGCTGGTAGAGTTCTGTCTCCGGTAGCAGTTGTACTGGTCTTCCCGATGAGTCACTCTCTCCTGTGCTGTCCAACTCTGCTGCAACAATTGCGGAGGGATTCCTGGTTTGGTATATAATATCCAAAGGATTCGGATCTTTGCGTTTCCGACTTGTGGCTTGGAATCGTCGTTCGTCAGGATGAACATAGCGAAACCGCTGCCAGACTTGAGTCAACTTTTTAATACCTTCCAAGCGTATTTCCTCCTCATCATCTTCATTGACTGGCTGGAGTGAACGGCGGGCACTCGACGGGGGCTCTACGGGGATTAAGACGAAGCGGGCACGCCACGAGCGAAGATTATCCACGGATTGATCGGATTGCTGCTTCTCATGACCAGCGAGAAAATGGTCAACCTTCTCCCAATTGAGTTCCTGACGTTGTGAACCAATCCTGATAGTTTGAGAAACGTACATGTCATCCAGCATCGTTCTAATTGAAGGCCCGTATAATAGGGGTGTTTGCGCCCCAATGCTCGCCTGCGCTGATGGCGCGGGTTCTCGCGAAAAGCATCTTACCTCGATTTTGTTGGGCTCCGCGGTTGAGATTTGGTGTACGACACTGCCTCTGGACATGAAAATTTTGTTGTCGCCTTTAGGAATGTCGCCGTTGGCGAAAAGGTCAAACATGTCAAAGGACTGTGGTCCCATGGCTTTCGCAAGGTTTGGACCTACCACGACCTGAAACCCTTGGGAAAAGCGGAACGCTATCATCTCCCTCAGACGCCAGCCTCGAGGTCTAGAATGCTCAGATATATCATCTTCGTAGAAGTCTATGTGGTACGATGTTTCTCGATAGCCTGCAGTAAGTCGATCCGCCGTAGGAAAATCTTCCGTTGTAAATGGTATAGCGGCTGGAGAACACAGTGACTTCCATTTGAATTTTGAAGTACGTAAAGGACGTGGGAACACATGCTGCCAGCGGCCCAAGCGGCCAGCTAAAGTGATATCTGTCTTGTGTGGATTCGATGGATTGAGTATCGTCAACCAAGGCGCAATGGCACTGCTGGCATACGCTTCTTTCAAATTGTCGTCAGCGCCACCACGAGCGGCCATCTCCGACAAAGATGAGTTCTCCTCTTCAAGTATAGAGCGATCTAGAATCTCAAGTGTCACACGGGATTGGTCCGCGCGAATAGAATCTGTGGTCCGACGAGAGACAGATGTACCAGATTCTCCAGTGATACGAGTCAACATGGGTTTCTTGATCGGAATGGGGCTGGAAGAGTTCTGGAGACCAACGCCAACAGTGAGAGCTGCCTCTTGGCCTACAAGACTACGTTCGTCGGAGCCAATGCTGTTCGCTCTCTGTGGAGGTACGACCGCTTTGCGCGTCGAGGGTTCTCTACCCGGGTCTTTTGTAGCTGTGGCCGGCTGGGTTCCACGACTCAGAAGAGCTGCCGATTTGGCATGTTCAGAAGAGAGCTCAGTGCTCGCGATAGCCTTGGGTGGTACAGCACCGAACCCGCGAAGTCCAAAGCTGATTTGTCTCGAGAGTCTGGCTGGTACTAGGTGGGAGTTGTCAGAGCTTGGATTGGTATTTCGAATACTTGCCCGTTTAGTATACATAGCTTGGGTGGAGTCTCGTTCCTTTGTTTCACGGTCTAAGAACCCTCTTCCAACTAAGCCTTTCTTATCGTATGGGGATAGATAGTGCTCGCTAGGTGAAGATCCGCCGTTTATCGGGCCGAACTTACGGAACTGATATGATTGCGACGTGTGGTACGAAGCTTTTGGTTGCAGATCTTTGTTCAGTGCACCAGAGCTGTGACCTTGATGCTGGAAGATTGCCTCGTCATAGTAATCCATCCACTGAATCGCATATCCCACCTCGCCAGATGCCTCTTCGTCTGTAGACTCCGTGGATATTGACAATCCACGCGGTCGGACGTTTACATGATTAGCGGACCTGCCAGAATGCGTAGGATGAAGACTATCGCTTTGTGGAGCAGTTCGAGATTTCGATGCCGCTTTCCTCCAATTTTTCTTCGTTCGACCTCGCGTGGCCTTCCAAGGCATCGAAAGATAAGGGGTTGAAAGACTACTCGTGGCGTTCTCCATCACACCCATCATCTGTAGCTCATACATCCTGACTCTAGGTACAAAAGCCTTATGTTGATGTTCCACTAATTGAGATCGGCCAGAGGGTTTCCTGGCCTTAATAGCTTGGAGACCGCCCTCATCCGAAGCCAGTACCCAGAACGACACATCAACCCAATGTGGAATGGCGTAAAGCCATTCGCTGGTGATTGACCGAAATGGACTTTTTGTGTGTGGAAAACTACCGCCTTTGGTTACAGACGTGCTAGCTATGGAACCATAATTGTTCGCACTGGCGAGAGTGTCCATAGGATCTTCTTGGGGCCCGTGAGAATCGTGAGATTGCGGCGTTGCTTTCAGTACCTCAAGACGTGGCTCTCGATACTTGAATAGAGGAACAGAGTGCAACGGCATCCTCGAGAGGCAAACTAGATCTATCCCGATCCCGTTCTCGATCAGATTATCAGTAGTCTTGACAAGTAAACTGTAATCTACCTCAAACAAGCCTGTGCCAGGTGTAATAACAGCAATTGATACGCCAGTTTTGACGAGGTCGCGGTCGATGTAGTCAGAAGAGAAATGCGACGATGCAAGGTTGATTGCCTCGAGTATGTTACCTCGTATAGCGGCAGACGGCCGCCCAGCTATAACATAGTCTGGAAGATCCGCAGATGCTGCTGTAAGTCCAGTCCCAAGGGAGAGGTGATCTTGTGGCGCCGGCTTTCGAATGGAGACGTCTCTCAAAAATACCTTGAACTCCTTTTTTAATTGAGAGAGGATATCGGAACATTCGGTACTTGGCATATCGCTAACGACAACGCGGTAAAAGTCTTTGTAAGAGCTGTCTCCCGTGACATGTTTCATACTTGGATCGCTCACATCCCATTCCGGATGCGTAAATCCCCTAGCAAGTCCTCTTTTGTATTCCAGTCTAGTAAAAAGCACAATAGTGACTAGGTGTCTGGCTTTTATATGCTTCCACCGCTTGAACAGCTCAGGTAGAAACCCATTAATGACCTTATTAAACATGATCTCGCCACTGCCATCTGCGTCGAAGTCCCACATTTCCTTTGACATTTGAATGAAGAGTACATAACGGGCAGATTCGCTACGAAATACTGGTTTCGTAGCAGCATTGAAAAATGCAGATCCTACTTTTTGACCTCGAACGAATACAGCCTTCACTAGGGCTTTGATAGTGCCCATGAACACAATTCTTTGCCCTTTGATAACGCACTTGTTCGCTAATTCGGCGACGACTAAACGCCACATGTCCGCTCGAGCAAGGTACTCGTCACGGAAGGTGATCTCTACGTGCGAGGCGTAATAGTCTTGTTGAATTACCTATTACGAGCGAGTCAGTAGGTGATGAAGATTGTCAAGAACAACCTGGCGTATGATCTGACCGTCTACTTACAGTTGAGATCAGGACTTGATTGTGGTTTTTGAGACCGAACGCAATGGCAAATTGAAGAGAGACGGATACCTGGACGATCATTGGTCATACTCAGCGGCAATCTTGGAAGGATCTATGATGGTGACCGACCTCTATACTTGGCTGCTTTGACAGCATTTCAGGGCCCATGCTCTTAACCACGAATATGTTAGTTTTCTCTGGATCGAGCAGAGCATCGTAATTCTGTAAGTTAATCAAGGGTGCAGGGGTGTTTCTGTCTCCTCCTTCAGCTTCACCTGTTGGTTTTGTTCGACTTGTGTCAACGTAAAAGTTCTCAATGGCGCCGCTGTTATGCTTCTCGAAGCCATCCACCGCGACAATCTGCATAATATCACCGGCACGGACGCTTTGGGCTGGAAACAAGGAAGTATTCACGAGTATATCTTCGGTAAAGGAGCTTGCATCGTGGAGGGACAACGAGCACAAACGTCGGAACGGTAATCTGGGTGCCTGTCCTTCCTTTGAAGGCCTTGTAGGTACTTCATCACCACCGGCGGCCTCGGGACCCATGGTACTGCTTGCCTAATCGCGGAGCTTTCTATTCAAACTTGGCAAACGTGGCAAATGTGCGAGCTTTACAGCTATCCGCGGGAACGCCGCCCTCTCGCCCGCTCATGATGCTCGATACCAAGATTCATAAGGACGGTGAATTCCAGTGTGGTGATACCTAATTGGAAACAAAGCCATAGCACTGGAGCCTATGGAATATCATTCATTGCATTCGCATTCACCGAATCTCATCAAGCAAATGCTTTACATGCCTGATGTACACAGGTAATGTGGGTAAAGGTGAAGATGGGTACAAGACCTAGTTTGGGTTTGGGTTTGGGTTTGGGTTTGGGGTTTGACGTGGTTGGTGAATCACCTCGATCGCTTTTGGGAGAGGGGGGGGTTTGTTTCTTCGCCGCGTTCTGGATAAGGTATAGCGCAAGAAGTCGAAGCACTTACCTACCTAGGTAAGTGCACTTTACACAGGAAGAAGCGCTTTCGGGGGTCCAATGACGTCACGAAGATCTGATATGTACGGTAGGTATTCTAATTGGAGTGGAATCATGAACTGCACTGTTTGCCGCCAGACGATTCATCAAACTATACCACAGTACCACAGTACCTTAGAATACTCCGTAGTCTCGTAGGTACTGTGACCTTTCACAGTGGCCAAGATAGTTCCAAGACCTTTTTTACCCCGTGGATTAAAACGCATGTTGTTTCACTACCCAATTGCGGATTACTTGAATTTAAGTCGCCAAGCAGCCAAGGCTCTACTGTAAACAAAGCCGGTTTAGGAGACGGACGGATGTGAATGATTGCCCCCCCTAATGAAGGATTTAAGGTACGCCAACAAACGGACGTGACAAGTGGCCATCGACTGCATTCAAGACTTTTAATATGCGTGACCTTCGCCCTTCTTTCGAAGAAAACATACAGCACTCATCCCACAAGTGACAAACCTCATATCTCATATTCCACATTCTCACGCTTTGCCGCACGGGGCGTCTAATCTTACCTTAAGGTAAGAGAGGCAACGCATCATCACCGCCACACAGTTTTGAACCACAGTACTTATTGTATCAAAGATATCCTAGAGACTCTTCGTAGCACCAAACACGACCTGCATGCCCACCCGACCTTCTACGAAACAACACCGTCGTCAATTCGCCCGGCTGACACACAGCCTGCGTCGTTGCGACTGACCTGCGGCGGCAGCCGCATCCACCGACAACAGTCTCCAATACTCTCGACTGCGTGGTTGCCTACCGCTGCCTTCTTGTCCACCCCGGGCTACTCGCTGCTCGTAAGGCAACCACATCAAATGCGCGCGTGGTACAAGGCTGACCAAGGGACACTTCGCAGCAGTTACCCATTACTGGCACTCGTCCCCACTCCTTCTCTATCCGCCTCTTCCGGGAATGCGTAAGTAATTGTGGCAGTATTACTTGAATTAAACCTTACATATGTGCACAGATAAAACTCGAACCGCCGCGCGACAAGAGGCGTGGAGAAGTGGTGATATCGATCATCCCAATTACAACCCGTTCGGCAAAATACGATCCCGAAGCTACCAACAGAAGAGTCTTCAGGCGATTGATGAGGAGAATGGCTTACGTCCAAGCAACCGCTCCGAAGCTGCGCTCAAATCCTCCATGGAGCAAGATCGACAGATAGAGAATGAAGAGCAATATCCAGACCAACGACGCGCAGACACAATGCCACCTCTATCAGGAGATGCAGACGCAGCCCCAAGAACGAGAGGTCTAGCTGGGAGCGCAGATCAAAACACGAACAGTCAGGACTCCGAAGCTGGGATTAGTGGCTCTACAGTGCTTCCTGAAGGACAACTGGCTACTGATGGTCGACCTAGGAAGAGGTTCGGTCATTTTTTAAAGCTTACTAAAAAAGATAAGGAGAACAACGAAGCACAAGAAAAAAGAACGTCGAATTCAAAGCAAGACAAAAGCCAATTTGGGTTCATGGGGCAAATCAGGGCAACCCTATTGAATTCATGGATCAACATCTTGTTCCTTATGGTACCAGTTGGCATTGCTGCACACTTTGCCCACTTGAACCCTATTGCGATTTTCGTCATAAATTTCATTGCTATCATTCCTTTGGCAGCCATGCTTAGCTATGCGACTGAGGAGATCGCGTTTCATACGGGAGAAACATTGGGTGGTCTACTTAATGCTACATTCGGGTGAGTTTCAACACCAACTACAATAGTACTTCAGGCTAACCATGTATGAGTAATGCTGTTGAGCTCATCGTTTCCATCATTGCTTTAGTGCAAGGACAAGTCGACATCGTTCAGGAGTCCCTGATTGGGAGCATGTTATCCAATTTACTCTTGGTGATGGGAATGTGCTTTTTCGGGGGCGGAGTCAATCGCGTTGAGCAGCA
>JAABUK010010265.1_pt1 | contig 12542 bp, 11 predicted proteins | sample 5559141 | NCBI WGS metagenome assembly JAABUK01 (sample SAMN10711869, study PRJNA513367) | rock metagenome | isolation source: Antarctica rocks | place: Antarctica: Victoria Land, Pudding Butte nord | collected 2016-01-03
CGGTTTCCATAACGATAGCCGAAATGGGAGGAGCAGGCTTTGGCGCGGAATCGTGTGACGAAGAATCGTGTGACGAAGAATCGTGTGACGAAGAATTGGTGGTCATAATCTTGGTTGGGGCGGCAATCGAGTACTCGATTTCAGAAGTTACTCAGCGTCGATGCGTGTGCCTGGCATCAGCAGCAGATCGGTTGCGCCCGAATCATAACCCAATTGTTCCATTAAGGTCGTCAGTTGTCCGCGATGGTGCGTTTGGTGGTTGAACCAATGCGCCAGCACGATCCACAGCGGAAAAGTGCGCTCGATGGGACTGGAAATGCCGGTGAAGGTGAACGGCGCCTGGAGGTCTTCATCCGACCGCGAATCGAGCCACATGTCAATGGCGTCGTCGGTTTCGCGGCGCTCGGCTTTCATCTCGTTCCAATCGTGATACAGCTCCTGATCGAGCGATTGAGCCGCAAACGGCTGATTCGTAGAACGTCCCAGCCAAAGGCGATCCGTCAGCAAAAGGTGATTCAAAATGCCATTCACCGATTTGAAGAAGGCGCCTTTGTCTTCGCGCCGCAACTCGTCCGGCATCGTGTCGCAAACATCGTACAACTTCTCGTTCATCCAGCGATTGTAACGGCTCATCATCTTGAAGTATTCAACAGTCATTTTTTCTCCATTTCGAGTACTCGAACACCAACTTCCGTGACCAGACAATCCATGCGCGCATCGTGGTTTTCGTGCGGAACAGTTTCGACGATTTGACACTCGAAAGCGACGCCGATAACCAGCGGCGCACTTTTGTGTCGCGCGCGTTCGAGCGTCCGATCATACCAGCCGCCGCCTTGTCCCAGGCGATTGCCGTTCAAGTCGAACGCCAACCCCGGAACTAAGATGATGTCAAATTCGTGAGCCGCGATTTTGCGCTCTGCCATCGGAACGCGCAAGCCGCGCGCGTTGGTGCGCACATTTTCCAGGTTTTGCAGAACGTCGAAGCGCGGCTTCAAGCCCGGTGCAGGCGCGGCGACGGTTTTATCCTGGAGCCAGAACGCAATCGCTTCATCGAGCGAAACTTCGTGCCGCGTCGCCAGATAAGCCGCGACCACAAACGCATTCTGTAAAATCTCAAAATCGCGCAAATGGTTGCAGATTTGATGCGACAACGCACAGTTTTCTTCAATTGCAATCGCGTTGCGGCGAAGACGCATTTGGCCGCGCCAAGAAGTTTTCTGTTCGGGTATTGTCATAAATCGTTTTAACCAACCGCGCGTAAGCAAGCGGACTGATGATAGTTATAAACAGTCCGCTTGCTCCCGCGCGCGGTTGGTTCATCGAGAATTGTTAAGTTGGCGTGTTGCGGCAGTTACAAGTCGTTTGCGGCCTGGTTCCGCACGAAACCTTTTCAGGTCAGGTCACAGCACAGCAATTTAACCCTGAATCGAGTACTCGATTGGGCGCTGCCGCGTTGATTCAGGCGCAGCATTATGTTATCATGTCGCTTATTCTGCGCCCGCAACAGGACGATATCAGTCGTTTTGCGGGCGCAAAGTCGTCCTCCTCTCGCTGTACTTTTGAAGCCGAAAGCGCCATTTGGGTGCTGCTTTCGGCTTTTTTGTTGGCTGAATGTTGGCGGCGCGTCAAGGACGCAAAGCGCGTCCGCAACTTTCGCGGACGAGGAAAACGAGAAGTTTGGAAAATTGATAACAGGCACACAGGAGGCGCAGAATGGAACGAAGCGCAAATTGTTTGATCGTTGTGGCGGGCGGCGTGACAGCTGTGACCAACTCGGCGATTGCGGGTTTGGTGGATGAAGCCGGTCGCGGCGATTATGTCGCCGACATTTGGGGCGCAGGCGCGGGAATCAACGCCTTGACCGAAGACAAATTAGTTGATCTGGGCGCGCAAAAGCGCAAAGTCATCGAAGGCTTGCGCCGCACGCCGGGCAGCGTTTTGCCGGGCGCGCATCGAGTACTCGATGAATCGCAAAGCGCGACATTGGTCGAGGCTTTGCGCTTAAACGAAATCGGCGCGCTGTTCGTTTTGGGCGGCCTGCCTGCCGTCGAACTGGCGCGCTTTGCCAGCGACGCGGCGCAAAAAGCCAATTATTCGCTGACGACGTTGTGCGTGCCGCTTTCGGCAGAAAACGAAGTGGATGCGGGCGATCACAATCCGGGTTACGGCTCGATGGCGCGTTTTGTGGCGTCAGGCGTGCGCGATGCCGGACGCGCGGCGGCAGGCGGCGAAGAACCGTTGCTGGTCGTTGAAATCGCTGGCAAAACCTGCGGCTGGGCGACAGCTTCGTCGGCTCTGGCGCGCGATTCGAGCAACCCTTCACCGCACGCAGTTTTAGTTCCCGAAGTCGCCGTCAATCTGGAAACGCTGACCGACGAACTGCGCCGCGCTTATCAGAAGTATGGCTACGCCGTTTGCGTGACAAGCGGAGGCGCCAAATCGACTGAGGGCCAAAGCTTGAACGGCGACGCGCTGCTGGCGCTGATGAGCGAGAAGCTGAACATCGCGGGTCACTGCGACCGTCCGGGACAAATGGCGCGCGTGGCGCAGAACACGGTTTCGCGCGCCGATGGCGACGAGGCTTACAACCTGGGCGCACTGGCGATGCGCCTGGCGGGCGACGAGGCTTCGGGCTACATCGTGACAGCCGGACGCGACGCACATTTGGGCGAACGCGGCGACCGCGGCTATCGCTCGGTTGAAGTGACGGTGCAACTGAATCAGGTCGGAAACGAACCGCGCTTGTTGCCCACGAACTACATGAATGAAAGCGGCACGCAAGTGACGGACGCGTTTCTCGATTGGGCGCGGCCTCTGGTCGGTGGCGCTTTGCCGGAATACATTTCGCTGGCGTAGTTTCAAAGAAGAACCAACCGCGCACGCAGCGAAGCGAAGTAAGCGGACTTCGGTGTAGCTCCAAGTAAGTCCGCTTACTTCGCTTCGCTGCGTGCGCGGTTAGTTGAGAACAAACAAACGCCGTTCGAGTACTCGATATGTACTCGAACGGCGTTTTGGTTTGTCTAATGAACCCCTGAGCGTAAGCGACGGGTGAAATGTTAAAGTCATCGAGATTCTTACATTTCACCCGTCGCTTACGCTCAGGGTTCGTTAACTTACTTGCGCAGATTCTTCCAGGCTTTGGCGGCTTCGCGCATCGACAAGACGGCGGATGCGACAGTGCAAAACGTGGCCACATGGCAGTAGAAGCACAGCTTTTTGTTTTCGCTCCATTCTTCAGTGGACAACTTGGCCGTTGTCGCGCAATCAGCCAGCGTTTTGGCGGCCATCAATATGGGCAACATTGGATGTGTTTCCGCGCGATTGGCGCCGCCCGCTGCCGCTGTCCACATCGTTAAACCGTAGTTGACGAGCATCATCACGCCGTCGGGCGTTTGGAAAGCTTGTAAGCGAAATCGGATGCATCGACTTTGCTCGAATCGAAAACCGAAATCGGCGGATCGGGCAGTTTCTTAATCAGGCCGAGTTGGTAGGCCGAAACTGCAACCGACATCGCCGTGCCGATCATCGAAAGCCCGACGATCCAGCGGCGGTTGCGCAAATCTTCGTTGTCGCCGTTGCGCAATTCTTCACTCAGTTCGCGTGGTGTCATGTCAAGCTCTCCTTTTGCTTTTCGAGTTCTCGATTTGCAAAGGATGTTCCTTGCTGGAAACGCACTTGGAAAAAGCGCACCCAACGCGTCCCGTTCTCCATCAATTTTGCGCGTTCGCCCGAACCAGTGGTGCGACCTTCGAGTACTCGATTCCGGCTGCGTCGAGACGTTCTTCGTCGAGACGTTTCAAGAGTGCGCAACCAGCAGAAGGCCGCCCATGCCCAGCACGTAAACGATCAGCACGGCGAACGAGTCGATTCCCATGCGCGCGATCTTGCGTTGTGGCCGCAAGAGGAGACCGTAAATGTAGATGGCAGTCAGCAGCATTCCCAGGCAGGTCAGGTAGATGTCGGTTTTACTCGCTTGCGGTAAAACCGATTGACCGGACAGAACAGTTGCCACCAGAAACAAAACCGGCAAGAATGCGTTGCCGCCGAAGATGTCGCTGATCGCCAGCTTGTAATCTTTCATCTTAACCGAAGCCAGGCCTGTCGAAAGCTCAGGCAATGAGGTCGCCGCGGCCAGGACTGTCGCGCCGAACATTAAGCCGCTCATGCCGATGTGTGTGGCAATCGCATTGCCGCTTTGTTCAAGCACAACACCGGCGATCAGCGTGACCACAGAACTCCATGCAAAAGCTCTCATCGTGCGCCCAATGCCGCTTCTCGATGAGCTGCTCTTCTTGCTTTGCTTTGCGCCTTGCCCGGCGTCCTTGTCCGCACTGCCACTCAACTGCCACGGCAGGCCCTTGCGTGCCTTGTCGATGAGCATCAAACCAGTCACCCAGGCCGCTGCAATCAACACATCGGCGGGCGCCAGACGCGCGAAGATCGCGGTTGCCGGAAATTGATGTCCCATCACAACCAGCGTCAAAATTGCCATCACCATCAGGCCTTCGAGTACTAAAATCAGCGAAGCGGCGCGATAAGTCAGTGGAGCGCCGCGCCCCAAAAACGCATCCAGGATCACCAGGACAACGGTCTGAATGGCAATGCCGCCCAAAATGTTGCCGATTGCAATGCCCACATTATGATGCAGAGCGGCGCTGATGGTAATCGCACATTCCGGCAGGTTAGTCACAATGGCCAGCAAAATCAGGCCGCCCAGAGCTTCACCCAGACCAAAATGCGATGCCAAAACATCGGTCGTTTTCGATAACTGAATGCCGGCAACCCAGACCGCCGCCGCCGCGCCCGCAAACAAGAGCATCAAAAACGGCAAAGCCAAATGGCTAAACATGAACAGTCCTTGTAATTTGATAACACTGGCGCCAGTGTCCGCTGTCTCGTTCAGTCTTTCAAGAGCGTGCGGCTGCGAAGGAAATTACAACTTCATCGAGTACTCAAAACACAAAACAGCGGCAGGCCGAATTGCTTCCGGTCTGCCGCTGTTCTGCCGCTGTTTTGTGTCCAATGGTTACAATGCAGGAGCTCAGCGCATCATGCGCTCTTGCTGGCGTGCCATGCGCCGATGGTAGCGGGCCATCGCTTCATGCCGACGAGCCGTGCGAAGGTTGCCCCTGCGACGCGCGCGAGCCGCCATCATGTCTTCTTGCTCTGCCATGCGCATATGCTCTCGCATCTGCATACGATGCCCACCCATGCCTGACATCATCACGGTTCTCGTCCTATACGTCGTGTACGTGCGCGCCGAAACCGGAGCCGAACTCACCAGAGTTCCCAGCGACAACGCCGCTGTCACACCCAACACCGAAACAAACTTGAGATTCATCGTGTCCCCCTTGTGATCAAACAATGACTGTAAATGCTGTTTTGCATCATTCTTGAACCGCTTCCAAGCAGCACAGCAGAACAAGCAGCCGAATGAAGCAAACTCATCTATATTAACGGCCAGCCAAAGTGAATGTCACGAAAAGGATGCAATTTCAGCGCCTCATTGCACGCGCCGAAATTCGTATTTCTTGATTTCCTGATTGACGAAGATACCCTTTGATTCGGCTTGCAGAAATCGAATGTAATCTTCGGCGGGAACATCCAGATAATCGTAAACGCCGCCGTTCGAGTACTCGATGCGCAAGATTTTCGACTCGACATCATAATGCTCGGATGCGACGCTGGTCGAATCGACAGCAAGGCGTTCCGGCTTCAAGAGCGGAAACAAAATGACTTCGCGGATGCTGGTGTTGTTGGTCAGCAGCATCACCAAACGGTCGATGCCGATGCCCAAGCCGCCGGTTGGCGGCAAACCGAATTGCAAGGCGCGAATATAATCGCTGTCGAACGATTGCGCTTCAGCATCGCCGCCGGCTTTCTTGGCGGCCTGCTCGCGGAATCGCGTTTCCTGATCGAAGGGATCGTTCAATTCGGAAAACGCGTTGCCGACTTCCTGACCGGCGATGAACAATTCAAAGCGATAAGTCAGGCGCGGTTCGTCGGTTTTGCGCTTGGCCAGTGGCGAAACTTCGGTCGGAAAATCCAGCACGAATGTCGGATTGATCAATGTGTGCTCAACGTGCGTTTCAAAAGCTTCGACCAGTTCATTGCCCCAGATTGTCAGGCCGATTTTTTCATGCACCAATTCCTGCATCGTGGCGCGGCGAAACGGCGGCTTAAGGTCGAACGAGTGCTCGCCAAAAGTGCAAGCCGTCGTGTCGTTGACGCGTTCGGCGATGTGCGCGATCATCTGCTCGGTCAAATCCATCATGTCGCTGTAATCGGCGAACGCCTGATACAGTTCCATCATGGTGAATTCGGGATTGTGGCGCGTGTCGATGCCTTCGTTGCGGAAGTTGCGGTTGATTTCGTAAACGCGCTCCAGGCCGCCCACGACCAAACGCTTCAGGTAAAGTTCGGGCGCGATGCGCAGATACAATTCCATGTTCAAGGCGTTGTGATGCGTGATGAAAGGCCGCGCCGCCGCGCCGCCCGCAATTGGCTGCATCATCGGCGTCTCGACTTCCAGAAAGCTGCGCGCATCCAAAAACGAGCGCATTTCGCGTACAATGGCGCTGCGCTTGCGGAACAAAGCGCTAATATCTTCGTTGCCGATCAAATCCGCGTAGCGCTGGCGATAGCGCGTTTCGATGTCGTGCAAGCCGTGATATTTGTCGGGCAACGGCTGAACGCTGGTCGCCAAAAGCGTGAAATCACTCAACTGCACCGAAACTTCGCCGCGCTTGGTTTTCATCACCAGCCCGCTCGCACCGATGATGTCGCCCGCATCCAGCGTTTGGAATTCGTCCATCTTGTCGGCGCCCAAAACATCCAACTGCGCGATGACCTGGATTTTGCCGCTGTCGTCCCACAAATCGGCAAAAGCGATTTTGCCCTGCCCGCGCCGCGTCTTCAAACGTCCCGCGACCGCGACTTCCGTGTTGTCCGTCGATTCAAAATTGATGACGATTTCACTCGCCAGATGCGTGCGGTCATAGCGCGTTCGCGCAAACGGATCGCGCCCATTTTTCTGCAAAGTGCGCAAACGTTCGCGCCGCAAAGCGACGATTTCGTTTTCTTCCTTTTCAGTTGAGGATTCAGTACTCGATTCGGGATTTTCGTTGGTTTCGGATGTTTCGTTCAATTCACTCATGATGCGCGCAGTTTAGCAAAAGCGTTTGAGACACAAAAACGAACCCGAAGCGTCAACGACGGGCTCAACTTAAGAATGACATCAAACTCTTACGTTGAGCCCGTCGCTGACACTTCGGGTTCGTTGGATTATCGAGTACTCGATTTAGCGCGGGCGGAACGAATCGACGATGGTGCGCGCGCCGGGCAAACGTCCTGCGCCCTGATTCATCATCATGTAAAGCTTGGAGCCACGCCCGATGAGGACGATTTCGCCGACGCTGCCGGTTGGCAATTTCAGGCCGCTGCGCGGAGTGAGAGAGACACCGGCAATGCCGCCCAGTGACGCTGAACGAATGGAGCTATCGTTCATGGCTTGCATGATTTGATTGTTGGCGCCTCCCGAACTCTTGGCGCGATTCATCACCTGGCGAAAGGTCACCGGTGTCATGAACCGGCCCATATCGATATTGCGCGGCATGTTGGGAACCGTAATCGTAGCAAATGCCAGACTGCCGCGCCCGCTCAGCGGCCCCAGCACATCGACTTGCGCTAAAACGCCATTATAGGTTTGCTGCATGCTTTGCACGCGCTTCCAGTTGGGTGGCAGTAGCACGCTCGAAGCACCATCCGCCAGAATGATGCGTTGCGCGCGCGGCGTGCGGTTGATCGTCGTGACGTTGCGCTTGTGACCGGCGCCTGAAGACGATTCCTCGGAACTGCGCAGATCTTCGGTCGCCATCTGATGCACGTCCAAGCCATAAGACCCGCCATAAGCCGGTGCGGGCGCGTAACCGGCTTCTTGGGCGTCTTGCGCGGACGAGAAACCGATGATTTTGTCCGCAGGCGCGAGGAGCATTTCGCGCGCGAACGGCGGATAGTAGAACTTGTCGTTGGGCGTCGTCACAACACGCCAGGTCGCGCCGATTTTATAACGATCATCGCCCAAGTAATGGCGAATCCAGCCACGCGGCGGATTGTATTTCAAACGATGCGCCTGCTTCACCGAAGGCGAAATGACCGGCCCGCGCGAAATTGCCGCCGAAACATTGGTCGCGCCAACACCCACCACGGCGCCCACAGCGACCCACAACCCCAGGCCGCAATTGGCCTTGCGCAGCTTGCGACCCAACGGGCTTGTCAACGGTGCGAAACGGCCAGAAAGCGAAACGTTCATAGAAACCTCACGTAAGTTACGTTCAGATAAACCGCGCCGCAAATGCCTTGCGTCCGCTGCAGCGCCCCGGCCATCGAGTACTCGATTCGCCCGCATTTACCGTCCATAGCCCGCGGGTGACGAACCGTAAGGCGACGAGCCAGAAGACGTTGAACCATAAGGCGATGACCCATAAGGCGATGAGCCGGAAACTCCGGCGGGCGGCAAACCCATTGGCCTTCCACCGGGCGCGCCCATGCCCGGCGTTGTGGTTGTGGTTGTCGTCACACGCACGCGGCGGCGGCGAAAACCAACGACCTGAGTTGGCATTGGGGCTTCGCCCAACAGCGCCAGCATGACTTGGTTGACGGTTCGTCCGGCCTGCCGTCGCGTCGTAGGATTGGAGCGCACAGCGCGCGCCACATTGTTGGCGTAAGCGATGCCGGAATCGAACTGTTCCGCCGACATTTGCCCGGCGTAAGCGGCTTCGATGTAGCGCATGGCGGCGTTGCTGCGCGTCAAACCGGCCAGTTGCAGCACGCGCGCGGCGGGTTCGGGCTTGCTGATTGGATCGGGACGATAACCCGCGATCATGGCGTCGCGCCACGTATGAAAACCGATGACGCGATTGTAGCGGCGAATGCCGCGCGGCGAGGACGCGATCAAGGCCAGCATCGTCGGCGAATTGGGGCGGTAATAGTAGCGCACAGGATATTTCGTGCGGTCGTCTTCAATCGACACGAAACGCCACATTCCCTGCGTGATTTTGAAGCGATCCTGCTGCAGATAATAGGACAAAAAGCCGCGCGGCGGAACTTTATACTTGGCCAAGGGACGCCGATAATTGTTGCGCCGCGCGCGAATACGCGAACTCGAACGAACGGTCGGGCGCCTTTGCAATTCACGCACGAAATCCTCGCCGCGCATATCGTTCCAGTGAAAAGGACGATTGACAACGCCGGTGCCAGCCACGCCGCCCGTCACGTTAGGGAAATTTGGCGTCCCGCCCATGCCGCCCGAAGGTCTTCCGCCCGAAGCACCCGGAGACGAACCGCCGCCGTAAGCACCACCGGCGCTGTCAGCTGTCGGGTCGGCACCCAGCGCACCGCTGTAAGCGCCATAAGAAGGTGGCAAACCGCCTGTCACCTGGCCGGCGGAAGGCACGCCCGCGCCCATGTTGCCCAGCGTGTTGTTCATCGACATCGCCGCGCCCATGTCGCCCATGCTTTGCGCGCTCGTTCGAGTACTCGATACGGCCACAGTCGCCGCCGCTATCGCCGCCCACCCGCACCAATTTCGACGCATATTTTTCACCTCGTGAAGTGAGCTAATTCTAACAAAAGGAAGCAGCCTCAGTCAGGAAGCGGCGGCAGTTGGCAGGAGGTCGTTGAGACACGTCACACTTAAACGGCTCAGAGGGTGTGTAAGGAATCTTAATGAACTGAGAAAAGTGTGATTTTTCAAGAAGAAGAGCAGTTTGTCATCCTGAACACAGTGAAGGATCTGGCTCGAATTATTATCAGATCCTTCACTGTGTTCAGAATGACAAACTGTTTTGCTTCATTCCACACGTTTCCTACACGCCCTTGCAGTGTGAACTTCGAGTACTCGAACTGTTGTGCCAACTGTTTCACTCTCCCAGGGTTCCGCCCAACAGGTCGCCCATCGTCATCGCTTTGCCGCCCGCGATGTCTTCGTCGCCGTGCGCGCTTTCGATCCAGCGCGCATACAGCGCATCGATTTGCGCGGCTTTGGTGGGCGATTGGGCTTTGAAAACCCCGCGCAAATCGTTTTTGTCGGCCAGCTTGCCGTCGAACTTCGCGTAATAATCGCGCAAGGCCGCAAAGAACGCCGCATCGCCGACGAGCTTTCGTAACGCGCCGTAAAACAAGGCGCCTTTGCCATAAACGACGGCGCCATATTGCAAATTGTCCGTGTAAGCCGAAGTCTTCAAGTCGGCGCGCGCGTCGCTCACGTTCAGCATGCGCGCCATTTCGTAAGCGCTTTTCAAGTGTGCATCGCTCATCTCGCGCCCTTTAGCGGCGCCGTAGCGGTCTTCCCAGTAAATTATCGACGAATAGTTGGTCAGGCTCTCGTCCAGCCACGGCGCGCGCTCGCTGTCGCTGCCGACGCCAATTGCCCACCATTGATGCGCGACTTCGTGCGCAATGGTTTCCTCAAACAACGAATCGACAACCGCTTTTTGCTTCGCCATTATGTCGCCCAGCGGGTTGCTTCCAGTACTCGACGCGTCGCCCAAAACGTCACTCAGGTCGTCGCCTGGAACATCGCCTGTGATGCTGCCTGCGTCGCCATTTGCGTTGCCGCTTGGAGTGCCGAGCGCGCCCGTCAAGCCGCCCAGTTGCGCGCCCAAGTCGCCATACAGCAGCGAGGCGATTCCCGTCATGCCCGAATATTCCATGCCGCCCGCGCCGCCGCGAATCGGCGCTTCGGCGACTGTGAAGGTGCTGTAATTGTAAGGCCCGAAACGTTTGGCGTAAATCTGCAACGCGTGGCCCGCAATGTCAATCGCCTGCGCGGATTTGGCCGCGTTCGCCTTTGTTGTCAGCGCCTGAACTCGAACCTGTTTGCCGCCGACATCGAAGATTTTCGATTGAGTTTGATATTGCTCGCTCAAAACAACAGGAAAATCACGGACGTTGAAAGCCGTGCGAAAAATCAATTCGGTTTTGTCATCCATCGAATCATAAACCGGCCCGCTCAAAGGCGTTGTTCCTGGCGCAGCAATTTTGACTTTTGGCGTTGTGGGGACTGAAATCCATACCAGATAATCGCTCATTTCGGCATACGAGACATCGCCCAAACCTTCGGGCGGCGTATCGATCCATTTGCCCGCGCGCCGCACCGCCAGCGTCGGATACCAAAAGGCGCCCAGGCTCATCATGTCGCCGCCAAAGGTATACAACCCGTAATCTTGGTTTTTCGGCTTCTTTTGAGTACTCGATGTGCCGCCGAAAATGCTTCCCAAATCGATGCCCGACAACATTCCGCCCAAGCCTTCGCTACCCGCCGGAGCGCGTGGAACGTGTCCGTGCGTTTGAATGTTCAAGGTGAAAGCTTCGGTTTGCGCTTGCGGCAACTGCACTTTCAAAACTGCGCCATCGAGCGCAAACTTCAGCGCCTGTCCATTCATCGAAACCGCATCGACGACGATGTTGGGGCGAGCTTTCGTCGCGCCGCCGACACCGTCCGCATTGGCATACAAGAAAAGAGAGACATCGCGCATCGAATCATGCGCGGCAACTGGAACTGTAATTTGCGTTTGGCTTTTCAATGTCAGTTTGGCGTAATCAATGTTCGCCTCGATTTTGTACTGCGGTCGCATCACGGACAGCTTTTTCGTATTCGCATTTTCAAGAAAAGTTGCGGCTTCGCGCGAGGCAGCCTGTTTCGCCGATGGCGCTTGCTGCGACTGAGCAAGCTGTGGCGCAACGAGAATCGAGACGGCAACCAGAGCCGAGGCAGCAAAAAGGCAAAGGCGCGAGGTAAATGTGAGAGGAAGCAAGACAGAACCTCCAGGCGCCGTGCGCGCCGAGAATTGGAAGCCGGGGAATTTACGGCTCATCTATGAAAGTTTAGTCGAAAAGAGAAGCTTCACCATGGTTTATGCGCAGAACTCTGACGCCAAAAAGCGACGCAGTTCTCATCTGCGCCGCTTTTCTATTTGGATGAACGAGTTCGTGCATTAACTCGCGCAACCGCTCGGAGCGTGTAGAGAAAGTGCAGAAAAGTGGCAGGAAACGCTTCAAAATGTGAGTTTGTCATCCTGAACGGAGTGAAGGATCTTGAAGCCAGAAGTTTGATTACGCTCTTAGCGACAAGATCCTTCACTCCGTTCAGGATGACAAACACTCCAAAGTGACACTTTATGCATTTTCTCTACACACTCTCGTGGTGGCGCTTTATCGAGTACTCGATACCTCAAAAAACAAGGTATCGAGTTACTTCTTTATCGCGCTCGTGAGGTTTTAAACCCGCTTTATGCACGGGCTCCAATGGCGCGCAGAGTGAAGGCGCCGGACAACGACGCGCCCTTTTTGGCTTCGATCATGTGATTGTCAACCCAACTGCCACTCAATCCTCGCACACCCGCCACTTCGCGGGAAGCGAACAAAGTCGTGTTGGCGCTACCAGGATTAGCGCGACCCACCAGAGGCTGGCCTTGAGGCAACAATGCGACACCAAATCCCGCTGCATCCGTGAGCGTGAGCCAGTGCAGATCGCGCTTCGA
>JAABUK010010266.1_pt1 | contig 12541 bp, 23 predicted proteins | sample 5559141 | NCBI WGS metagenome assembly JAABUK01 (sample SAMN10711869, study PRJNA513367) | rock metagenome | isolation source: Antarctica rocks | place: Antarctica: Victoria Land, Pudding Butte nord | collected 2016-01-03
GTCAACTCCATATGCCTGAGCTGGTTAGGCTAAACAAAGGCCTGAACAAAAGCAAATCCCTAACCCAAAGGCCACATCTGCACATGAAAAGCAGAGCAATCATCGTGATCACCCGCTATCGCGACCTTTCAATCATTGCACGAAGACTGACACGAAGAGTGTAAGAAAACTGGGCCAGCTCCGAAACCAATGCATGCTGAAGTTCTACGGGAAGCTAGAACTAGCGCTTGCGATCCTTCCGATACGACAAAGCTTTCAGGTGGGACGCCTTGCTACAGACTCAAGGTACTGTATGGCCGACCAGTCACATGCAGCCAGGAAAGGATTGGAATTCGGGCCACTCGAGCCAATCTGTGCAGAATCAGACAGAGCCAAGCTCACTGCAGACGTGCTGGAAGCTGTGACCCGCATGCCGATGCAAGCGCTGGACATGAAACAAGCTTCGGTCAGTTATTTCGCTCCGATTATTTTTGCTGGCGGTCTGTGCCGCTTATCAGACTACCACTTGACTCAGGTCAAAAGCTCATCCGCAGGCTTGCTTGCTGGCGTCAATTGGAATCCGAGGGCAAGATGTAGATGCATATGTAGCTGCTATAAAAGAGCGGGAGGTACAAGCAGGCGGAGTCTGTACGACAGCTTGTGATGCGATCTGGCCAGCTGGAACTTTGGCATATCGGTGTCGGACCTGCCAATCCAGTGGCAACAGCGCCATATGCAAGGAGTGCTTCCAGGCATGCATACACTGCGCCATTTGGTGTTGTTTGCTGAATCCTAGCCCTAAGGCTCCAAATGTTGTGAGTTTGCACCTGCAGGCTGGTGATCACTCAGGACATGACTACGCACTGTATTTCAGCCAAGGTGGGGGATGCTGTGACTGTGGAGACTCAGCTGCATGGAGTCCATCTGGCTTTTGCCACAAGCATTCAGGTCAAACCACAGAAGAGCAGCCTCAACTTGAGCCACTGGAAGCCATGACGCTGGCAGCTGTGATGTCCTGGGCAGTTTACCAGCTATGCTGGACACTGCATGTCTGCGCGCAAACAAAAGGTCTGTGACTACATGGCCTTGTCCAGCCATGCTTCTCTGCAGCTGATGCTGCTCAAGGCGCCTGCCTCTGCTCAACTTGATGCACATGACTACTGTTGGGATTCAGAGCTAGATGCTGTAGCCTTTGTGAGGTGTGTATGCTGCAGCAGCACACTGGCTGCTGATCCTGGTCGTAAGAGAGTACAGTATATGCTAAGGCTGACAATCACCTTGGAAGACATGCACCTGAACTTGTCTGCTTTGCCTGTCAAATGGCAATGATCTCTTCTATATGCTGCAGGAACAGACACACTCCAGGCAAAGAGTGCAGCTTTATATCTGGTCAATTGGTTGAGAAGCTTATGTGTTGTGCCCATGCTGAGACGGCAAGCAAGCACAGCTATGCTGCAGAGCCAATCAGGTGAGAATTTCCATGAGCTGATACACACAGAAAGCCTAGCTCTGGCTGTCCATGGCTCCGCTGCAAGCTTCCTTAATTGTCTTTACACATGGCAATTGCATCAGTCCATGACTTCTACACAGAGTGCTGACATCTGCTGCTTGTACCAACTTCAGATACTAGGGTAACAGGTGCTGGGTATGAACATGCTGAATGCACCGCTACATGCTAGCAACAACCCCGCAAACTACATGCATTCACTGTTGCTGATCTGGAGACCTTACAGTCTGATTCATGACAGGTCTGCACAATGCCCTGGCCAGAGCAGCAGACCATTGTGGATGTGAGGTGCAGCCTAAATTGAGCCCACCCAGAGTTGATACACCACATGAGCTTTCTGCATGGGCAAATGAGGATCTAGCGCTGGACCGCATCCTGGTGGATTTCTTCAGGCTGTCATCAAATCTCACTCAAGAGGTGTTGACGACGTGCAAGCACTTTGCTGACCACATTTGTGAAGCAGCCATTGTGCACGTAGCAAACTATTGTGTGGCAATAATGTGTTGATCATGGCACTACATGTCTTGACGGTCAGGGGCTACCAGGCTCTGTCCTGCATTACCCTGCAAGTGCAGCTGCCTACATTGCTGTTGCAACTGTACTTCTGAGTTTTCTCAGCCTTCAGGAGCCAGATCAGGTCCACAAAGTGCATCATTGTTGTCACAGCTACACAGGGGCAGCAGATCACAAAGCACTGCTGTTGTACTTGCAGGTGACCACCTTGCTGCTGCAGCTGCTGTTTGAGCCCAGCTTCAAGAAGGGGTTCCTGCCTGTCATGATGCGCCACTACACGCACTTGTTGCATACCTGGTTTGCTGACTCACATACCGCCGGCCCGCCCCTGGACATGATCACTGTGCAGCTCTTCAATGACATGGTATGTGCTTGGTGGGTCACGAAGCAACATAGCATGACCACACTGTTTATCAAACTCCACGCAGCAATACGCGGTGTCTGAGCATGCATGTATCAAATGCTTGAATCATCGACAGCTTGACAGCTGGATTCTGGCTGCAGCACATCTCCTGCTCTCATCAAAGACAGCTTCGCTTTAGGGAAGACACCTCAGTCATGCTTCACTGCTGGCACTCTGCTGCCTCACTGCTGCCAGCTCCCATTGCCTTGCTTGACCAAGTCAGACGCATCTATCAAGCTGTCTGCTGAGTTCTGCATGCTCACTTGGCTCTAGCAAAGTAGGCATCACAACCTCGCGCTACTAGTGTTGCTTGAGGAGTCAACCAAGTGCTCTTTTGACTCATGCACCAGGCGCGTTTGGTGATTGGCTGAGTCTGAACATACGTCAAAGCTGTTTACAGGAAGCAGTGGAGAAGCCCCACGAGCTGCTGGAGGTGCTCACAAGTTCTCTGATGTTTCTCATGCTTTCTTCCATCCAGAACTGGACTTCTGGGGCCACAACCATCCTGTCGAGTACGTTCTTGCCACCCAAGTGCTGAATGTACTGCACTGACTGTGCCATGGCTGGCTGATGTCTCCTGTGTTGCATGTCACTTGAGTTGCCCCCTAGGTAATCATGAATGCATGTCTGTGGCATGCAGAGTCTGCAGGTTGTCTGTGTGGCCTGCATGTCAGACCATCAACAGGAAAAAGATATCAGCAGTCCATACCAGCCATGCTTTTTGCAAGTCATACTGCTCACAGTGGTGTGATTGATGGCCCGCAGTGGCTCATTGGTTATCCATAGCTTTGCGCACCTCATTGCATTGCTTATAGTATTTGAGCTATTTGGCTGACTCCAGTCTGCATGCCAACTTTGACCTGGCTCACAAAAAATTATCTGGCGTTGACTTTTTGTGCAAAACTACTCAACTGTATGGTATACATCAGCTGCCAAAGCAGTATCTCACACAGACCAGCCGCTTAGGACTGAATCCTCCTGATAAGTGGCAAAAATGTTGGAATAAACTGCCTTGTCTGTGCATGCAGACAAGCCCCTTACACGGGTGGTGCAAGACATCAGGATGGTGTTGGAACATCCCCGAGCAGTTGCAGACTTCATCAGACACTACATGCTGGATTGGACTTCAGACCTTTGCTGTATGACAAATCTACGTAAGTATGAGCGTCAGCTGGGCATTCATGCACAATGGGCAGATGACTCATGGCTGCCGCCTGTCCAGCTGGAGGTATGTGCTGCTCTGTGAAGGGCTGCAAAACTGTCATGCCAGAATCATGATAAACTGCCTCTCAGTTTGCATTTGTAAGCAGCTCTTTATATCATGTCCTATTGCTCATGGCACTCAGCCTTTTGAAAGCACTAGCCAGCTCATGTTCCTAGCTGCAAGCTTTGTAGTAACAATGGATAAGTGCCCACTCAATTTGTCTGTCAAAGTTTCATCCCTGTCTGGTTTGCAATCTAGGATGCAGCAAGCAGTTCTTGCACAATGTCCAAACCAAAGTTTGTTTCCAGTTCAAGTCAACACCTTCCTGTCACCGCTAAATCAGTAGCAGACATGACGCAGGTCAAGCCTGCTTGCTGCAGATGATGATTTTCCACTACACTCTTCTTCCAGTTCTGTCAGTTCTGGATGGCAGACATGTGGATATTCCCTTGAGCCAACTTGCAGCGGTATGCACTGACACCAGTTATGTCTGTCAAGCTTGATCACTGCACATCTATGCAATGCAAGCTGCTCAGCACCTTGTGATGCAACACTGTGCGCTCTAAATTACCAAGGGGGGCGACAGTGTCCATGTATGATGACTGACAGCTGCATCACTGACACCAGTACGAGTTCCACCATGTCACCTCATCGCTGCCATTCCATAAGCAGCTGAGGGTGAGAAATCATACACTATCCATGTCATAACATGTGTCAAGTCTAGTTAGGTGGATGTGTGGCCATTCTCAAAGTCTGTGCTGTGACTTGGAACAGTGGCAAAGCAGGCTGGAGCAGCATGGCTGATAGTGCATGTGCTCGTGCTCAGGATTTGCTTACTCTCACCAGTGCCCAGGCAACAATACTAGAGCCCCAAGACAGTGATGAGCACATGCTGAGGTGTGCAAGGGAGCATTGTGCTGGCTGTGGCATTTGGAACCACCTGCTGACTGGACACCCCGTCTCCATGCACTACCCATCGTCGAGGGCATTTGCCCTGAGTCACAAGGCTCTGCTTGGCCTACACGCACAAGCCTTGACAGCAGGCAACACTGCAGACACTCAGGTGCATGACCCTGCTGTGTCCAGCATGCGTATTGGACAGATTCTTGAGAACTTGTCTCCTGATTGATTTTTAGCTTCTGCTTGTTCAGTGTGATGCACGTGTGCTATTGACCGCATGTGCCTTATGCTGAACCTGTTGTGGCAAATAATGGACATATGTGTCCAAGTGCAGGTCATGAATGATGTGCTGCGGAGCCTTTATGCACAACCTGCTGTCAAAACGGAGCTAAAGGACAGCCCGCTGTGGCTGGGGTTGTATCAGGATCTTGCTCAAAAGGCTCTGATGATTCAAGTTTGGAGAGCTCAGGTGGGTAAACCAGTGCTGCACCCTCATGCTATGATATCCAGGGCTCTAAGCACGTACATGCATAGCAGCTGATGTGTCTTCTGGGGTGGGGTATGTTAGTTTTGCAGCACAAGGTTGTCAGGAACTTGTGACAGATTGCAGTTGCTTGATGCTACCCGCCTTGACATAGCATGTCCAACCTGCAGTTCCTTGTCAAGTACCCTATTGATGCTGCATATGTAGTCGGCAGCAGGCTTGTCAAGACTTAGCCAGCAGCAAATTGGTTCTGGGGCTTTGCTGTCATGCCTTTCATGCCGTACGCCTTTAGCTTGCCTTGACATCCAACAATGCAAGACCATTCATGCTCAACTGAAGTCAGCGCAAATTCTGTTGCAGGTGCAAGTAGGGCTTTGGGTGCGCAACGGCCCTGAGGTGGGACAGGTGCACCGTCTGTATCAGGGGGCATACTGGAATGAGGCTAGCTATGATCTGGACATGCTGCTGCTGCAGCTGTGGATGGCACACTCTGACCCTGACCAGTAAGCAGCTCTACTGCTTTGACAGTGCTCTGTGTCAAAACTCATGACTACTGTCAAGAGAGTCATGCAGATGTGCCACGTACCCCTTGAAGGCTAATGCAGTTGTGAAGATGGTATCCTGACATGCAGACTCAGGCCAGTGTTACCTTCAGAACCAGACAGTTCTGACAATTGGCATCAAATGTAGAATGGAAGCACAAAATCGTCCCTGGGTCTGCAGAAAGCAATGATGTCCTGCTTAACCAGTTATTGGTGTTGTTTGCAGGGTGTTGGTTGACTTTGTATGTGCTTTTGGAGGAGAGCGCATTGTGCAGCCAGCCTGGCGCAGCAGCAAGCAAGCATCTGCCCTGCCGCCTTGCCCTGCCCTTGATGGGACAGAGGCAGAGCCTGCTGCCTGCCTGAAAGCCCTGCAGGCGGAGGCTAATGGTAAGACATCAATGACGGACTCTCCAAGAGAGCAAGTTTGCCAGGCTCATGGTACATGCAACAATATAAGGACAGTCTAAACACTCAGACGAACAGACAGACTCAACACCTGCATCTTCATCATCAGCTTTGCATGGTGCTGCAAGCTCTCTTGCTGAGAAAGCATCAGTGACAGGGGTCATATCAGACTCTGGGGCTGCAGGTACTGCCCCTGGGGATGATCTGGTCCCCAAACATACCTCTGATGCCCCAAGCACGCAGGCTGATGATGCATCAGTCCCCACAGGTGGCCGTGCTGATGTCAGCCCACAGATGGGAGATGCGTCAGTTCCTACAGAATATCCAGGGGCCGCTGACATGCACCTTGAGGACACTGTGTCAGAGGTGGCATCAGCTGATGCACAGGCAGACAGCCCTGCATTTGATGCCAGCATGATGGAGAACATGCCACAGGAATGGTGGAGGCTGTTAGGATCTGCTGCAGAGTCAATTCCAGAGCATCAGCTGCAATGCATAGTGCAGGGCATGCGCTTGCTGGTCACACTCCTGAGAGACAACCACACTTGGGATCCGGTATGCCCATCCATTCAGCACATTTGCTTGCTTGATGCAGAGACTAGGCAAACTGATGGGCACCTGCCACATCTCAATTGCAACACATGTGGAGTAGTTGTTCTGTTGTGGCCTTCATCATTGAATTGGTTTGTGTGCAACCACTTGAGTTGACCCTTACACTGCACCTTGCAGGACGTGGAGAAGCAGCTCCGGTGGCGCATACTGCACTGCCTGTGTCTGAGCGATTCAACCTATACTGAGCTCACAACTGCCCTGCCTTCCCAGCTTGTTGCACAGCAGGAAGCTCTTGACAAGGTATGCAACCTCAGTCATGTTCCAATTCATGTCAATACACAGTCAACTCCACGTGCTCCATGAGCATGACAACAAGGCAGTGCGGTACCTGAGCAGCTGTGACTTTTGCCTTTGCTTGGAGTGTACTTGGGTGAAGCCAGGACACACAACAGGCGATTCTTGTCACAAGTGCATCCTTGGCCACTATTACTGCAAACACGCCTTTGTACTGTGGTCTGAGTGCTTGATTTGATTGTCTTGTGTTCTACGTGACCACATCAGTGCACTGCAATTGGGGTGGCCTGTAGGTGCTGGCAGAGGTGGCAATCTTTATGACCCCCAACACCTTTGAGAGGGGCCGCTACTGCCTCAAGAAGCAATTCTGGGCAGACTTCGACCCTGGATTCCCGTACTTCAACCCTCAGTCCAGGCAGGCTGCTGTCAACAGGGGGCTGGAACTGAAGCTGTGGAAGCCGCATCAACAGCTGAGAGGGCTGGTTCAGGGGCTGCCCCCTGGCATGGAAGGGCTTCAGGCCTTCACCAAGACACACTTTGGCAACAGGTGAGGAAGTGGTTGCCTCCAGCTAATCTCATTTGGTGCCTGGCAAAATCTCTTTCACTGTATGCCAGACGTGTTGGACGTCATTTTTTTGGTCAGCACTGCTCTTGAGTCAAAACGCAGCCCAATCATGTCACGTTTGACAAAGCATGGCTTCAGGGCTGCAGACCAGACTTTGCTGCTGCCCAGCAAGCTGCCCAATGCACGATTGTAAAGGTTGCATTCTGGTCTCCTGAAACACATGTTGGCATCCATCTTAGCAAGCGTGATGGGCGTGCTTGCTTACTTTATTCTCATCATGACTCTCAAGCTGTCGTCCCTGAGCCTAGAGCCACTCTTGTGAAATCTTGCCACCCATTCTTTGCACAAGGTAGTATCTTTCTGATCCTCGTTGCAGGTCTGACGCAATGCAAGCCTGCAAGCATGTACCTTTCTGTTGAACAGTGTCTTCGCTGACTCAAAACACACGTATTTGCAGTCTGGTCAGGGTGTGTTTGTCATACTGTGTTCGCCACCCAAGCAGTGCTGCTGAAGACCTGGCCCTGGCAGCCCTGAACCTACTGGCCCTCACTATGCCTGCCTTGCCCTCTGCCTCCCCTCAGCCAGGCATGCAGCAGACAAGTCCACCTCTGATGCCACGGTCAGCTGCAGTTGCAAACGCAACGGAGATCAGTTTTGATAGTCTCGCGGAGCTTGAGGTGAGCCCAATAGTGGCATGCTGCTGTCCTTATTGTTATTGTGAAGGGTTGTCAGGAGCCATGTAGCTGCTGTGACCCTGGGCAGCCCGATATAATACTTGGCTTCTCATTAAATTGACGCAGAAAGGCGTAGTCTTTTCTTTGTTTTCTTTTCTTAGCTGCTGTGACAATGTAGACACAACTGTGAGTGTGCTGGAGTCACCTTAGCAAGCACTTAACAAGCATCATCAAGTTGATGAGTCATGTTTTGCGCTTCTCCCTCTGTCTTCCTTGACACATGGATGGTGTGGAGTGCTTTTTTCTCTCTTTTTCCTGTCTGTCTCAGCCTCATGTCAGCAGGCTGGAGATTGTGCACAAGTAGGTCCAGATATGCTGCTTGACATTTCATTTGAGTTTTGACTGATGTGGTGCTGCCAATTGTCTGCATGGAGCCCAGAATGCATCTGCCTGCTCAGCAATGCAGATGCAGGCATAACCAGTGGTAATGTTGCTTGCTCACCTGATCGCTTGCCGCAGGCTCTGTTTGGTCCCATTGCGTCCCAGCATAGCTTTGAGCTGCAAGACTGTGCTCAGCACCTCCACCAGCACATCATCAGCCTGAGACATCAGCAGAGTCTCACTCCAGAAGGGCATCAAGCTGGCAGGTCCAACCCACCCATGACTGCACAGGGCTCCACTCCAGCAGGGGCTACTGCTGTGATTGAGCCCAAATCAGGGATTAAATCTGAAGCTGCAGACAGTTCTGGGAATGCAGCAGCTGCACGGAAAGCTCAAGCAAAGGCCAGGCAGGCTGCCATGATGGCCCGCATGAAACAGCAGCAGGCCCTGTTCAAGGACGCAGGCTCAGAAGGCGATGCAGTCAATGCTGACAAGGTGATTTGGACTAACAATTTTCTGTCGCGATACATCTGGTTCCTGCTCAGCTGCTCTGGTGCTCTGCTTGGCCATATCTCATCTTGCATGCACTTGTCAGCAGTGTCTCACACCAATGTAAGTGCGGTCCACGGCGTCACACACATGTAGCCAGTGCTCCCTTGCATTTCACAGGATGAGGACATGATGGCTGTTGACGAGCAAGCAGCAAGCACGCCAACAGTGAGGGAGGGGGGTCCAGAGGGTGTGGCATGGCCCTCAGGCGGGCATGACCAGCAAACAAGGGGGGTGGTGGAAAGAGAGTGTGCACTCTGTGGCAATGGCAATGAGACAGAGCCTTTGGGCTGGGTGGTGAATCTCGCTGTTCCCAGCCTGCATGTTTTGCGTATGAGTGGTTGTCAATGGTACTGCCCTGTGGTTGAAGCAGGAGTGGCAGGTGGCATAGCTGCAGTTGGTGCAAATTGGATTATAATGGTGCACAATTCAGATATACTGGTCTCAGCCTGCACTGCCCTGTCCTATCCTGCCCCTCTCAGCCCTAAACAGCACTGCCCTGCGCTCCTGCACTATGTAATGGAGCAGCAGTCATGGCCTCTGTGTATCTTGTGCCATTGGTCTGAGTCAATCACACTCACAGCCCAAGGTTTTGGTGCAACAGGCACAACTGCACTGCTCAGCCCTGCCCAGCTTTGCCCAGACCCCACCGCCAGCCTGGCAAGACACCCCCTGTGATCCTCTGGGGCTGCACATGAACCCCCGGGATGTAGGCCTGAGTCTTCTGGATGAGCAGGCAGGCCCACATGTGCTGTGCTGCGGCCACATGCTGCATGAAACATGCCTGGCCCGTCACAGGTGACTGATGAGTGACTCTGCTGACATGTTTCAGCATTGACAGTTGCATGCTGGCATTGTTGCTTGACCTCGGGCTTGTGGTGGTGCAGTGTTATGCATGTGACAGGATTGTTATATTTATCACAGGGCGTAAAGCATAACTATGTTCTATGCTCATGTGTGGTGTTCACGCCTGACATAGAGTCACAAAGCCAGTGATAGCACCTGCTGCTAGCAACAAGCACTTGCTGAATGCTGTCACAGCTTGTCCCAAATCCTGACAGCCTCTTGACCGTCAACAGGGCTGCCTTGGTCCAGCAGCGGGAGGAAGATGAGTTCTCACGAGGCACTCACCTGGTGGATCTGCGTGACCGCGAATTTGTATGTCCTATGTGCCGTCGTCTCGGGAACACCCTGCTGCCGGCCCTCACACCCCCATCCCCACCCCTGCATCCTTCAGGCTTGCCTCCCAAGGAGGGCTTGCTGCAATCACAAGCTGAGAATCTGGCAAGCAGCAGTGAAGAAGGTGAGCATATCGCTGAGACTGATCAAGTAGAGCCCTCTTGAGTGCTACAATGTGCAGCATGTAACACAAGGCCAGCCTGATAGTGCTCCAGCATTGTTTCATTCACATGAGGCACATGCAAGCCAGCCAGCCCCTGTCATGTTGCTTGTGGAGAGCTTACACACTTACCTCTTTGTAGCACACAGGTCACTGTGACAGGACGCAGCCTCCATCTTGCAGCATTGTGTGTGTATCCCCCTGGTGAAGTCGCCAAAGGAGTGCATGGCTGCTGTTGTGCAGGTGGAGAAGGTGCAGGCCTGGCGGACCAGCAGAGTGACACAGCACCTGAAGCAGGGCTGCAGCAGCTGATGAGAAATGTTGAAGCCTTGACCCAGACTCAGCAACAGAAGCAGGATGTGTCAGGCACACAGCCTGCCCCAGGTTGGACTCTTGCAACTTGTTTATGTGCAAATGCATTTGTTGCAGTGATGGGCAACATGCAATTAGAGAACAGCAGCCCTTTGGGATCCCAAAGATCCGCTCTTTCTGGAGAAATATTCCTGCAACAGTGTAAATGTATACTTAATGACGCCTGGGGAAAAGGGCAAGGCCACCTTGTGCGGAGGAGAGATATCTAGCCTCAAAAGTTGCAGCAAGTCAGACCTGCTGTGAAGTCAATGACATATCTGTACAAGCCTATCCTAGTGCACACATGGTTACAGCTGCTGTACTTGACGGGTTGTTGAACATGGCATAGCAGGGGGCTTGTGGCCAATGCACTCTCCAAGCCTGACAGCCTGTTGTCTTCTGGGCATGCACACCTTTGCTGGTTGACTGATCGATGGCTATTGCCATGCAGAGTCTGGACAACAGAGCATACTGACAAGCCAGATGCAGAGTGATATGAGGCTATGGGGCAGGCGGCAGGCCCTGGCCAATGCCTTTCTGAAGGATGCACGCACCTTGATGCTGACCACCCTGCATGCACTACAGCGTCATGCTGCCAGACAGGCAGCCTCTGCCAATCAGGCATACACTCAGGCACAGGTGTGACTCAACACCAGCTGCATGTTTTGCTTATGACCACTGTGATTTCACCACTATCATGCCAACTTTGATGGTCTTGTCAAGTCAGGCTTGTATATTGCGTTCTGCCTGGAAAATCAAAAATGCTTTATCAACTTGGGCACTTCATGTATGCTGTGAAGAATAGCAGTGGATGACTGATTGCTGCTTTCCCATTTGGGTGTCTGTCACAGTTTTGGCTCTCACAGTTTCTGTCCTTGCAGAGGCAAGGCAGGATAGATGACGCACTGACAGATGCGTACCTCAAGCACAGTGCTGCCGCAAAGGAGTATCAAACGAAGCGCACGCAGCTGAAGGACATCAGCAAAGGATCCTTGCTGTGGTCTGTTTGGGCGCACAATGTTGTGATGTGGGAAGTGCGAGAAAGGTCCAGTTCTGCTCATGCAGGTCCGTTCAATTCTGCTGTATGTACCTGTACGTGTATCTATCTTGACCACAAGTCAATTCCTCTTCCCGAGCTGCTTTGCATGATGAACTGAACTGAACAAATAGGCGCCCTCCTGACTTGATTAACAAGTTGTGTGTGCATACGTTCATGCTGTGATCAACCTCATGGTTCATGTACAACTTGCAGAGTCACAGGCAGTACGCAGTGCACATTGGCGGGGAATGCAGTCCCTTGCAGCGCTATGCTTAGCATATGGACCTGGCATTGCTATTGCCCCTGGCCTAACTGCAAACACAGACCTACAAGTTCAGCTGCAGTGGCTCATTGGCATTGATCAGGTGTGCACTTCAGTGTCACAGCTCACAAGCATGGCCTTGTAAGCATGCCTCTACATCCTTATCATCTGCGTTTGAGCTGTGTTTTAAGCGCTTGCAAACAGCTCAATTTGCTTGTCGATGTGACTGTGAAGCTGATGAAAACAAGAAAGCTGACGCTCGCTGGCAAAATACATTTTTTGCAGTTGCTGTGCTCGCATACATAGATGCATTCTCTGCAGCTCAGTGGCCTGCCACAATTGAGTCATGTCTGTGCAGGTGTAGGCAACATGTACAGCTGAAACCACCTTTTTGTGATGGGTTTTGTTCAGCCCCATTAGCATGTTGATGCAAGCCAGTTGTACATGAGGTGCATGCCTAACTGCAGAAAAGCGTGCCTGTACTCGTATATGTTCAGCAGCGCTTATTGCAGACAGGAGCTAACAGTGTGAATGTGGGTATGCAGCAGGTACCACTGGCACCTGCAGTCAGTGCCCTCAGCATGAGCCCCCTTGTGGC
>JAABUK010010269.1_pt1 | contig 12541 bp, 13 predicted proteins | sample 5559141 | NCBI WGS metagenome assembly JAABUK01 (sample SAMN10711869, study PRJNA513367) | rock metagenome | isolation source: Antarctica rocks | place: Antarctica: Victoria Land, Pudding Butte nord | collected 2016-01-03
CATGCTCCCCTGAACCGCAGATCAGTGAATCATAAGACAGCCAAATCACCCAGCCCTTTTTCAACAGCCTGCTAGTTCTGGCCAGCGTCACGGCGTCTGCACAGACGAGTGCTCCCGCAGCACCTGCGGAGAAGCAGGGCGACGGCATCATGAACGGCAATGGCGGGATGATGATGAACCCCGAGATGCAGCAAAAGATGACTCGCATGATGGACAATTGCAATCGTATGATGCAATCGATGGATCAGAATAAGAACGGCACCACGGCGCCGGCCTCGCCTGCTACCAAAGGTTAGTGATCGTCAGGGGCGAAAGTGAGCGCTCGCCCTGACGAGTTGATCCTGCGCCTTGATACGGTCGAGTCGAACCATGAGAGCGGGATCTGGACGGCGCTGACGGAGGCGGCCCCGGCCGGCTCCTCGTCGCGGTGGTGGCTCTCAGGGTGGCGGCGAAGACGTGAATGGCCGTCAAGCGAAGCGGGCTCAAGGAACGGCTTCCCCGGACGGCATCGACGGGCTTCCAGGCTGGCCGGGACGCGGCGCGAGCGCGCTGTCCCGGCCGGGATCTGCACGGGCACCCGTAACCGGGTCGGCCCAGCCGCGTTGCACGCATCCGAACGCCCATGCCATTCCATCGCTCGCGGGGTCTCTCATCGGACCCGACCAACCTGCGGCCGCCGCAAGGCCAGCGAGCTGCCGTCGGCACAGGACGCGTCGCGTCGCACCCACCAGGACGCCCATTCCGCCTCCCATCTCAGACCTTCCGCACGGACAACAGCCGCATGGCGTTGGCGGTCACCAGCACGGTGGCCCCGGTGTCGGCCAGGATCGCCGGCCAAAGCCCGGTGATGCCCGCGATAGTCGTCACCAGGAAGATCGCCTTCAGTCCCAGCGCAATCGTGATGTTCTGGCGGATGTTGCCCATGGTGCGCCGTGATAGTTCGACCATGCGGGACAGATCGATAACCCGACCATGAAGCACCGCGGCGTCGGCGGTCTCCAGCGCCACGTCCGACCCCCCACCCATGGCGATGCCGACGTCGGAGGCCGCGAGAGCGGGGGCGTCATTGATGCCGTCGCCCACCTTGGCAACCTTCTTGCCCGACCGCTGCATGTCCCGGACGATGCGCTGTTTATCCTCGGGCAGCAGATCGGCACGGACGTCCAGGCCGAGGCTCGTACCGATGGCCTCTGCCGCGCGCCGGTTGTCGCCCGTCAGCATGACGGGCGCGATCCCCATGGCCTTCAGGGCGTCGATGCCGGCCTTGGCGTCGGCGCGGGGCTCGTCGCGGATGGCGAAGATCCCGGCAAGTCGCCCAGCGACCACCAGCACCGACACCGACTTGCCCTGGTCGTTGAAGGCGGCGATGCGGGCGAGGTGGTCTTCGGACAACGTCGTGCGTTCACTGGCCGCCGTCGGCGAGCCTAGGAAGAGGCTGACGCCCCCGACGCGGCCGACCACGCCCTTGCCTCGGACAGCCGAGGCGTCGGCGGCCGGTGGCACCGGCACGCTCTCCGATTTGGCGCGCGCCAGGATAGCCTGCGCCAGGGGATGACTTGAGCCGGTCTCAAGTGCGGCGGCCATGGACAGTACGTCTCGCTCGCTGCGCCCGACCGCGACCACGTCCGTGATTTTGGGCTTCCCTTCCGTCAGCGTACCGGTCTTGTCGAGCGCGATAGCTGTGATCGTCCCGACCGACTCCAGCACGGCGCCCCCCTTGAGGAGCAGGCCGCGCCGAGCTCCCGCCGATAGCGACGCCGCGATGGCCGCCGGAGTCGAGATCACCAGGGCGCAGGGGCATCCGATCAACAGGATGGCGAGGCCCTTGTAGATCCATTCGCCCCAAGCTTGGCCCAGCAAGGGCGGGATCACCGCGACCAGGGCCGCGACCAGCACCACGGCCGGCGTGTAGAAGGTCGAGAACCGGTCGATGAACCGCTCGGTCGGGGCCTTACTCTCCTGCGCCTCCTCGACCAGCTTGACGATGCGGGCGATGGTGTTGTCCGCGGCGGCCGCCGTGACCCTGATCCGCAGCACGCCATCCGCGTTGATGGTGCCGGCGAACACCATGTCGCCATTGCCCTTGCGCATCGGAACGCTGTCTCCCGTCACGGGAGCCTCGTCGACGCCGCTTTCCCCGTCCACGATCTCGCCATCGGCCGCTATGCGATCACCCGGTCTCACCAGGATGATCGCCTCGACCGCGACGCTCTCGGCCGGGACCTCGCGAGTCTGGCCGTTCTCTTCGACCAGAGCGGTTTTGGGCACCAGCGAGGTCAGGCTCTGAATGCTGGCCCGCGCCTTGCCGGCCGCGACCCCTTCAAGCAGTTCGCCGACGAGGAACAGGAACACGACCACAGCGGCTTCCTCCCCAGCCCCGATGATGACGGCGCCCACCGCCGCGATCGTCATCAGCATCTCGATCGAGAACGGCGTCCCGGCGAGCGCGGCCATGACGGCGCGCCGTACGACCGGCACTAAGCCGATCAGCGTGGCAGCGCCGAAGACGTACCCTGCGATTGAGGGCACCGCCTGGCCGAGCCCGTAAGCGACGACCAGCGCCACGCCGCTCGCGATCGTCAGCAGGCCCTTCCGGCCCCGCCACCACGGGGCGGCTGCCGGGCCGTGGTCGTGCCTGTGCGAACCCGCCGGCGCCGCAGACGAATGGCCGGGGTGGCCGGGTCCCGCCTGATCGTGGGCATGATGGTGTTTGTCGTTCCGCGCCGATCCCTGGTCCGTCAGCGGCGTAGCCGTGTAGCCGCCAAGCCCGTTGACCTGACGCAGAATGGCCCGCTCCAAGCTCGTGGCAGGTCCATGCTGAACGATCATGGTTCCCGCCGTAACCGAAACGGAGACGTCCTCCACCCCCGGCACGCGACGCACCGCGTTGGTGATCTTCGAGCCGCAGGAGGCGCAATCCATGCCCTCGACGCGGTAACGGGTCTGCGTCACCGTCATGTTCGCCTCCTCATTGACTGTGGACGTGGGCCAGGTGGTCGGCCGAGGGCTCTTTCAGTTCCGGCTGCAATGTCACGTGCCCGATCCCGAATTGCTCCTCCAGCTCCTCGGCCGCGTGATGCAGCATCTCGTCGCCCGGATGTCCGCCTGGGGTGGCCAAGTGACAGGTCAGCGCCGTCTCGGTGGTGCTCAGAGACCAGACATGCAGATCGTGCAAGGCCGTTACACCCGGCAGCCCGAGTAGGAACGCCCGGACCTTCGCAAGGTCGACGTTCGGCGGCACGGCGTTCAGGGACATGGTGAGCGAGCCAGTCAGCAAGCTCCAGGTCCCCCAGACGATCACCAAGTTGATGACGATGCTCATGACCGGGTCGATCCAGTGCCAACCGGTCATCAGGATCACGAACCCGCCCACGACCACGCCCAAGGAGACTAGGGCGTCGGCGGCCATGTGCATGAACGCCCCGCGAACGTTCAGGTCGCCCTTGCTGCCGGACGAGAACAGCCAGGCACAGAAACCATTCAGGACGATACCGCAGGCGGCGACGATCATGACCGTCTTGCCGCCGACGGGCTCCGGATGGGAAAACCGTTGGATCGCCTCCCAGGTCAGGCCGCCGACGACGATCAGCAGGAACACCGCGTTGAACAGGGCCGCCAGGATGGAGGTGCCGCCGAGCCCATAAGTGAAGCGGCTGGTCGGCTTGCGCTTGGCCAGGATCACGGCGGCCCAGGCGACCCCAAGGCCAAGCGCGTCCGAAAGATTGTGGCCGGCATCGGCCAGCAGTGCGACCGAGTGGTCGGCAACGCCGAACACCACTTCTAGCACCACGAAAGCCCCGTTCAGGGCGACGCCGATGGCGAACGCCTTGCCGAAGTTCGCGGGAGCGTGCACATGCCCCGACGCCCCGTACTCATGCTGTGCTCGCCGTGGGTCGTGGGGTTGGTGTTCGTGGTCGTGCGGCATCAAGAGGTTTCCCGTTGTGGGAAACCGGCCTACATCCTCTAGCGGCTAGAGGAGCAAGTGCTGCCATGCAGGAAATTTCAATCGGCGTGTTGTCGAAGCGGGCCGACGTCAAGGTGCCGACCGTCCGCTACTACGAGCAGGTTGGCCTGATGCCGGCGCCGTCCCGCACGGAAGGCAATCGGCGGAACTACGACGAAGCCGCCGTGCAGCGCCTTCGCTTCATCCGTCATGCCCGCGAGCTGGGTTTCGAGGTGAACGCCATCCGGCAGCTCCTCCACCTGTCGGATCAACCGGACCGGCCGTGTGCCGAAGCCGACGTGTTGGCTCGGACGCATTTAGCCGAGATCGACGGCAAGATCGGGCGGCTGACAGCCCTGCGGTCGGAGGTTCGCCGCATGATCGAGGAGTGCGCGCACGGTCGGGTGTGCGAGTGCCGGGTCATCAAGGTGCTCGACGACCACGGCCAATGCGAAAACAATCGGCACTGAGGATGGGAGTAGCGAGCGCCTTCGGGATGCTGCTTTTGGCCGCCTGCCTTGAGGCTGGTGGTGACGCTCTGGTCCGGCTCGGATTGCAGCAGCATGCCGGCGCTGCCCGCCTGGTGCTATTCCTGGCCGGTACCGCCGTCCTGTTCGCCTATGGCTTGGCCGTCAACGCGCCGCCGTGGGATTTCGGGCGCCTGCTCGGTGTTTACGTCACGTTGTTCTTCATCGTGGCGCAGGTGCTCAACATGATGGTTTTCGGGATCAGACCCGATCTGCCCGTATTGGCCGGCGGCGCCCTCATCGTGGCCGGCGGCCTGGTCATGACGATATGGCGTCCCTAACCTGCGCTGTGCAGGCACCGAGCCTACCGAATGCCCGGGCGGACAAGACCACCACGAACCTCAGAGGCACAGCACGCCGGCTAAGCCGTTGCCGACTTGCCGCTTCGCCGAAACTGAACCAGGAGGCGCAAGTCTTAGTGATGGTGGCCTTCCGGCTCTGCCATGTGAAACGGAAAAGTTTCCTGTTGATCGCCTGCCGCAAGTTGCAGGGTCGCATTGAACTCATGCGGTTCGGCGGGAGCCATCGTACTCACGTAGCAATGATGATCGTCATCTCCCCGCAAGAGAGGAAGTGTTTCGGTTTTCCCGCCCGGGCGCTGGATCACCGTCGTCGCTCGCAACCCATCCGCATGTCTCGACACGGTGAGCCGCATCCGCTCCCCCTCGGCCGTGTCAATAATCTCGAGCAGCCCCTGCGCGAGCTTTCCATCGACCCGGAACGGCTCCGGCGCATGATGGTGAGGCAGCCCACTATTGGACAGCATTTCCGCCGGAGCCGCGGCTCCTACCATGCCAAAGCGGACGTTTGCCTCAGCGAGCGCGGGCATGTGCGCTCGCAACTCGCCTTGCAGCGCCGCTGCGATCGCATTGGCCTGGCCGAGTGAGAGATTGTTGTTCACGGCGATGGTCACCTCCGCATGCAGATCGTGCCCCAGCCAGCGCGCCTTGGCGTCGATCACCTTATCGATGCCCGGCACATGCTCCGCGGCATGGCGTAGTTGCTCGACCACTCCCGGCTCGACGCCATCGAGCATCCGGGTGATGACCGCGCGCGAGGACTGCCAGACGATTCCGAAAATTGCGACCGTGATTATTAAGCCGATAATCGGGTCCGCCAGAGGCAAACCGAACCAAACGCCGAGCGCGCCCAGTACGACGGCGAGACTGGTAAGACCGTCCGTGCGGGCGTGATAGCCGTCCGCGATGAGGGCCGCACTGTTCATCTCTCGCCCGACTCGTATGCGGAACACCGCCACGATTTCGTTGCCGAGGAATCCAATGATCCCCGCAGCCGCGAGCCAGCCGAGCTGCTGGACGAGCTGTGGGTGGATGAGGCGTGACACGGCCTCGTATCCGGCCACCAGTGCGCTGAACAGGATAATGAGGACGATCAGAATGCCCGCTAGATCCTCCGCCCGGCCGAGGCCGTAGGTGAAAGTCGTGGAGGGCTTCCGGCGCGCCAGCATGAACGCGAACCAGAGTGGGATCGCAGTGGTCGCGTCACCGATGTTGTGAATGGTATCGGCCAGCAGTGCGACGCTGCCCGACGCAAACACCACGGCGAGCTGCAATGCGGCCGTGATCGCCAGGATAATGAACGACCATTTGATGGCCCAGATTCCCCGCTCCGAGGAGGCGATACTGGGATCGACCACGCCGTGGGTGTGACCGTGCGCTCCCGCTTGGCCATACTCGTGTCCATGGCCAGCGTGACTGTGGTCCTGTCCGGCGCCGCTAAAGCCGAACCAATCCCGAACCGTATCGAGCATGGTGGGCCTCACAGGTATTTCGCGAGTGCTTTGAACTCGGTCAGGGCTGATTTTGCATCCTTGCCGCCGGAGCCGACCCCGTCGCCGAGGCAATGTTCCATATGATCCTGGATCAGCTCGCGCTTAGCGTTGCTGATGGCGCCTTCGACCGCGTGGAGTTGCTGGGCCAGGTCAACACACGGCCGGCCTTCCTCGACCATGCCGATAACTGACGCGAGATGCCCGTGCGCCCGTTTGAGACGTTTAAGAATGTCAGGATGAGAGAGATGTTCCATGCCCTTATCCTACCCCGGGGGATAGGATAAGGGCAAGAGATCCGTTAATCTGCCAGCTTCCGTGCCGTCAACGGAGTGGAACAAATCAGACGAAAGTCGCTGTTCGGGATCGTTGAGAACGACATCCCGGATCAAGCGTTCCCCTTCCACTACCGCCGTTACACAACGCTTTACCCAACGTTTGTCCGCTCGCTCCGCCTTCAACGCTGACCTGCAAGAGAGCTTGATGCCGTCACCTGCGCAGCCCGACGCCGCCCTGCAACCACCGACGGGGAGACCAAAGGTTGATGCCGTTCACGGTCATTCCACGTCGAGCCTGCCGGCGCTGGGGCTTGCCGCTCTCGGCATTGTGTTCGGGGATATCGGCACGAGCCCGCTCTACACCCTCAAAACGGTCCTCGACCTTACCGGCGGCAAGCCCGATGCAGCGACAGTGTTGGGGGTGCTGAGCCTCGTCATCTGGACTTTGATGATCATCACGACCGTCAAATACGTGACCGTGGCGATGAGCATCGACAACGACGGCGAGGGCGGCATTCTGGCGCTCATGTCGCTCATCGGCATCAAAAAGCAGAACCGACCTGCTATCGTTGCGGTCGGGCTGTTCGGTGCGGCGCTGATCTACGGCGATGGCGCCGTGACGCCGGCCATCTCGGTTTTGTCCGCAATCGAAGGTTTGACCATGGTGTCCCCGGCCGTCCAGCCCTACGTGCTGCCAGCTGCGGTCGTTATTTTGATTCTTCTGTTCACGCTTCAGCCGCTCGGGACCGAGCGCATCGGCAAGGCCTTCGGGCCGATCATGACGATCTGGTTTCTGGCCATCGCGGCTCTGGGGATCTCCGGAGTGGTGCACCATCCGGGCGTGTTCGCCGCGATCAATCCGGTCTACGGCCTGCACTATCTCACTTCCGGTGGGCTCAAGGGCTTCCTGGTGCTCGGCGCCGTCTTCCTGTGCGTGACCGGAGCGGAGGCCGTCTATGCGGACATGGGCCACTTCGGGGCAAAGCCAATCCGCATGGCCTGGATCGGCATCGTCTTTCCGAGTTTGATCCTCAACTATGCCGGCCAGTCCGCGATCGTGCTCGACGGCGCGTCCACTGACAGCAATATCTTCTACCAGCTCTGTCCCGGCTGGCTGCTGATCCCGTTTGTGATCCTGGCGACCTTGGCCACGGTGATCGCGAGCCAGTCGATCATCACCGGGGCTTTCTCGATGACCCGGCAAGCCATCCAGCTGGGCTGGCTGCCTCGTCTCACCGTCAAGCAAACGTCAGCCGAAGGCTATGGCCAAATCTATGTTGGCGGGGTGAACTGGATCCTGATGGCCGTCACCGTCGCGCTGACGCTCGGCTTCCGGAAATCGGACAACCTCGCCAGTGCCTACGGCATCGCGGTGTCGCTTACCATGCTGATGACGACCGTCTTACTGCTCATCGCCATGCGTGAAATCTGGAAGTGGAGCCTTGTTGCGGCGGGGGCCGTGGCGGCTTTCTTCTTCATCGTGGATGCGGCTTTCTTCAGCGCCAACTTGGTGAAGGTCGCGGACGGCGGCTACGTGCCCCTGCTGCTCGCGGCGGCCGTCTACGGCATCATGTGGGTATGGCATCGCGGGGCGGAAGCCGTGCAGCGTCGCAACACCGAGGACCTGACGCCGGTCGTCGACTTCAACGCCCGGGCCGTCGCCCACCAGACCCCTCGGGTGCCCGGAACTGCGGTCTTCCTCACCCGGACCGATCGCGACGTTCCGCCGGTTCTTGTCCTTCACCTCAAGCACAATCGTGCGCTCCACAAGGAACTGCTCGTACTGACCGTCAAGACGGCTTCGGTGCCCTGGATCGACGATGCGAAGCGCCTCGACATCAAGAAGCTCGCCCCGAACTTCTGGCGGGCGGACGCCACCTACGGATTCATGGAGCGCCCGGACGTCCCGGCTTTGCTGGCGGCCGCGGATCAGAAAGGTTGCGGCTTCGACCTCGGTGATGTCACCTACTATGTGGGCCATACCACGATCATGCCGCGCGAGGACGGCAAGGGCCTGACGCGGTGGCAAGAAGCGCTCTATGCCGCCAGGGAGCGTAATTCCAGTCATGTGGGCGACGTACTGAGCCTGCCGAAGGAACAGACGGTGGAACTCGGCCGGCAGGTGCCTATCTGAACAGCGCTTCCCGCTCATCACAGGCAGCAGAACTCCGATCACGACACCCGATCGAAGCAGGCAGCCAGACGATCGCTATGGGTCAGCGAGGCTTGAACAGCCCCGGTAACTCCTCATTGTACTAGACTAGCCGACCATGCTTCCACAAAGTTCATCTTTCGATGCGGTTCTTAGTCTGGGGTAAAAGGCTGACTGAAACTCGGATCGGAGCCGTCGATCAGCCTGGCAATGGCCTCCGGTCCTTTCGCACGGGCGAGCGCCGCCGCGACCAGCTTGCGGAAGGATGCGCTTCACTCCGCCTCGTCGAGGATCAATTTCGCCAGCTTCTCAGTACCGAGTTCCTCGAGGCTGTCGATGGAGAGAGCGGGCTTACGCGCCATGCGGCCAATCCAGTTAATGCATGATCGCCATCATCGATGGAGCGCACTGCGCACGCGCATAACGGTCTGCCGGCTCGTTTTGTATTCCCGGGCCAGAGCTGCGATCGGCGCGCCCTCCCCCAGTTTACCCGCGATCTCCGTCTTCTGCTGAGCGGAGAGACTCAACGGCCGGCCAAGGCGTCTTCCTTCCGCCTTCGCCCTAGAAAGTCCAGCCTGGGTGCGTTCGACCAGCAGATCTCGTTCGAATTCAGCGACCGCGTTGATCACCTGCATGGTCAGCTTTCCGGTCGAGCTGGTCAGGTCGACGCCTCCCAAAGCCAGGCAGTGAACCCGGACACCAAGTTGATCGAGCCTCGCGACAGTACTGCCGACATCCATTGCGTTTCTGCCGAGGCGATCGAGCTTTGTGACCACGAGCACATCTCCGGCCTCCAGCTTGTCCAGCAGGCGGACGAATTGCTTGCGCTGGCCGGTAGCGACATTTCCCGAGACCGTCTCGCGCACGACTCGCCGCGGCTCGATCTTGAATCCAGCGGCCTCGATTTCATGAAGCTGATTCTCGGTCGTTTGGCCGATTGTGGAGACCCGGAGATAAGAGAAGGTGTGTGCCATGGGGCCCTGAACTGTCCGAATAGGGTGTTCAGAACAAATCACGTGTCCGAAAGGTTCGCAAGCTAGTTTTCGAACAGCCTCCCCTGCCCTGCCCGAAAACGAACGATTTCGTACACGCCTCAAATCGTATTTCACGTGCTCTAATTAGCAATCTGGGATGACCACGGCTCTTCCTCATTCAAGCTCATTCCAGCACCAAGCGTCATCTCGCTACCAGAGAGCTCGTTGCAGGTTCCCGGTTGGTCTGGTACCTACCGCAGATCGGGTCATTCCATGAGAGGGTCGTCATGACATCGCAGGCAGTGAAGATTGTGGACGGTGGGAAGCTTATCATTCCTGCCCAGTTTCGCCGTAAGCTGGGTATCAACACGGGCGATACCGTCGTTGTGGAGTTGGCCAGCGATGGGCTTCATGTCCGATCTCTGTCCGCCTCAGTACGATTGGCCCAAGGTATCGTGCGGGAGTTTGTCCCCGACGGGGTCAATCTGGTTGATGAACTGATTTCGGAACGCAGGGCCGAAGCCGACCATGAGTGAGGTTTTCGTTCTCGACGCCTCGGCGGTGCTCTGTCTTCTCAAAGGCGAGAAAGGGACAGACCGGGTCATCGAAGTGCTACCGCGGTCATTCATCAGTGCGGTGAACCTGTCAGAGGTCTACGCCAAGCTCGCAGACGCCGGAGGTTCCGAAGAAAAGGTTGCCCACGCAATCGGTGTGCTCCATCTCAAGGTAGAACCCTTTGACGACGAGCGATGCAAAGATGCTGGAATGCTGCGGCCAGCTACGAAATCACTTGGCCTGTCGCTGGGCGATCGTGCCTGTCTTGCCTTGGCGCGACGCAGAAATGCAACTGCGCTGACCGCAGATCAGATTTGGAACGAAGTGCCTGCAGCTCTCGGCATAAAGATTGAGCAACTTCGCTGAAAACGAGCGATTAACTCCAGGCGGCCCTACTGGCGCCGGTTACGAAGTCTGCCGGACTGAGTCGTGTCTCGCCCTTGCGGCTCGCCTGAAAGCACTGGCCTTAACCGCCGACCGGCCTTGGAACGATATCGCAGACGCGGTTGGCACAGCCGTAGAGTTGGTCCGTTGAGCAGGCCCCGCTTGGGTCGTCCGACGCCCGCAGGAATCAAACGGACCAAGGGGGGTCGGAACGCGTCGTCCACGAATTCCTTGGTAGGAAGGCGACTTTCTGCTTAGATTACAGGGTATTTGAACAGACTTCAGGTGGTGCATGGGTCCTCCGTTCTCGCGACGCCTCATCTTGGGCGGCCTTGCCGTCGGCGGCCTCACGACAATGACGGGCCGGGTCTGGTCCCAGGCTGGCGGACCTCGCCTCGCGGTCATCGCGGCTGACGCCGATCCGGGCCATTTCAACCCGGCCATCAGTACCGGTTCCCATGTCCACGCCATCGCGGACTCGATGTTCAACGGGCTTGTCGGGGTCGACCAGAAATCCTCTCCAATGCCCGACTTGGCCACCCGCTGGGACGTCTCTCCAGACGGTAAAACCTACACATTCAAGCTCGCCGAAGCCGCGTGGCACGACGGAAAGCCATTCAGTTCGGCCGACGTGAAATACACCTTCGAGAACATTCTATTCAAGTTTCACGCCCGGACCAAGGCGGGTCTCGGCACGGTTGTCGACGGGATCGACGCGCTCGACCCACGCACCGTCGTTTTCCGGCTCAAGTCCCCACACCCCGCTCTGCTGCGCCGTCTCGACGTGACCGAGGCGCCTATCCTTCCGAAGCATCTTTATGAGAACGTAGGAGACCCTAACGCTGCGCCCGCGAACCTCGCACCGATCGGGACCGGCCCCTTCAGGTTCTCGCGTTATGAGAAGGACGCGAAGGTCGTTCTCGAGCGTAACTCCAACTACTTCAAGGCCGGACTGCCGAAGCTCGACAGACTGGTGTTCCTCATTCTGAAGGACCCAGCCACACAGCTTGTCGCTTATCAGCAGGGGGAGCTCGATTATCTCCCCAGCCTGTCCGGCAAGGACGTAGCTCCTCTGAAGGCGAAGGGTGGGACGACGATCGTCACCAGCACGTCCGGCAGCGGTGGCGGCAACTGCATCATGACCGTATCCTTCAACCTTGAACGAGAGGCTCTGCGAGTTCCCGACCTGCGCAAAGCCTTCGCCATGGCCATCAATCGCCAGCGCATCGTCGAGCAGGTCCTGTTTGGCCAGGGCACCGTCGCAGCGGCGCCGATCTCGAGTGGCATCGCCTGGGCCCATGCGGATGACGCGCTGGCGGCTTATGCCTACGATCCTCGCAGAGCAGAGGAACTTCTCACGGCCGCCAATCTGCCCAGGGCCGCCAACGGCATTCGCTTGAGGCTGGATATGGTGCATTTCCCAACATTCAATAAATATGCGGAGTTGATGAAACAGGACCTCGCCAGAGTCGGGATCGACCTCGTGTCGAGGCCTCTCGATCGGGAGGCGACCGTGGACACGATTTTCAGGAGGCGTGATTTCGACACGAACCTGATTTCCTATTGCAATGGGGTGGACCCGGAGATCGGCGTCAGGCGAATGTATGATTCGGCCAACATCGGCCCCGTACCCTTTTCCAATTCCTCAGCATATCGGAACGACACGATCGACAGACTGTTCAGAACCGCCGGCTCGGTCGAAAGCGAGAGCGAGCGCGGTGCTCTCTACACGGAAGCGCAAAGCATCTTGGCGCGGGACTTGCCCTATTGGTGGCTGGTGGAAACCGACGACGTCACGGCCTACAAGGACAGCTTCACGGGCTTCAGGCCCTGGACAGGGCAGTTCGCCGAGGAGGCACAACATATTCAGTCATAAGGTTACACTTCTCTCGTCGTAGCGACGTCGGAGGCCGTGGGACACGAGGATGTTTCGACAGGT
>JAABUK010010270.1_pt1 | contig 12539 bp, 12 predicted proteins | sample 5559141 | NCBI WGS metagenome assembly JAABUK01 (sample SAMN10711869, study PRJNA513367) | rock metagenome | isolation source: Antarctica rocks | place: Antarctica: Victoria Land, Pudding Butte nord | collected 2016-01-03
AATAATCACAACGAAAGCGAAACTGCAAGCTATTAGCGATGCAATCGCAATATGCAGCGAAAAAGCACTCAAAAACAGCGAAATTTGAGTGTACATGAACAGTCAAATGACTTTGCAAAGACTAAACACAAAGAGCAACGTCAATGCGAAGTTATTCGATGACATACGACAAAACTTGATCAATTTACGTCAGAATCAGTGTCAAATTTGCATACAGTGAATATCGAGTCGCAAGAGCATTATTGAAAACGAAAAAGCAGATCAATTGGTCAAAAGCGCTGCTCAAGAATTACCAGTTATCAACAACACGAAAGCAATCATCATAAGCTTCGTCAAAAAGCAAATTTGCAAAGAGGCGAAATTACAATGGTTAAATGCCTGAAAAAGCAGCATCAAGAAGGGAAACCAGTATCAAAAGCACATATCAGATGTGAATCTAAGTCATAAATCACTAAAAAAGATGAGGAAAATCGATAGACTAACGTTTTCAACCTTTATTCAGCTGAAAATGAAACATGATTATTTCAAGAGCTATTTGCATAGATTATCAGAGAATAATTCGAACAAATGCTATGAAATATGCAATGCGAGGCAAACGTCGAAGCATTTACTGCTGAACTGCAGACATTATAGAGCAGAGCAGATAAAGCTTAAGGAAAAAGCTCAGCTCAAAAACACAGACACTATATTGACACTGTTCATCACCAAAATTGAAAGAGTCGCAACACTAAAGTATTTGAAAAATACTTGAATTGCGACGAGGAAATGACTATTAGAAACGAAAGAGTAGAACGCGAAGAGTGCGAAAGAACAAAGAAAAACGGAAGTACGATGACGAGAGTTGAGAAAGAGCGCTTGTATGCGCAAACTATCGGTGTGATTGACCAACGAGAAGATATAAAGCAGCGACTTTGGCCAGGTTACATGTAACTTAGCATACATACAGCGTCTAGACAGTGCCATAGCCATAGGCTGCATGCACTTAATGAAGAAAAAAAAAAAAAAACATACAACAAAACTTGATCAATTTACATCAAAATCAGTGTTAAATTCACATACAATGAATATTGAATCACAAGAGCATTATTGAGAATGAAAAAGCAGATTAACTGATCAAAAGCGTTGCTCAAGAATTATCAGTTATCAACAACATGAAAGCAATTATTATAAACTTTGTCAAAAAGTAAATTTGCAAAGAGACGAAATTACAATGATTAAATGTCTGAAAAAGCAGCATCAAGAAGAACAATCAGTATCAAAAGCACATATCAAACGTGAATCTAAGTCAGAAATCACTAAAAGAGCTTAGAAAAATTGATAAACTAACGTTTTCAATCTTTATTCAGTTGAAAATAAGATACGACTAATTCAAGAGCTATTTGCATCAATTATCAGAGAATAATTCGAACAAATGCTATGAAATATGCAATGCAAGTCAAACGTCAAAGCATTTACTACTAAATTGCAAGCATTATAGATCAGAGCAGATAAAGCTTAAGAAAAAGACTCAGCTCAAAAACACAGACATAATATTGACACTGTTCATCATCAAAATCGAAAGAATTGCAACATTAAAGTATTTGAAAAATACTTGAATTACAACAAGAAAATGACTATTAGAAACGAGAGAGTAGAACGCAAAGAGTGCGAAGAAACGAAGAAAAATGAAAGTATGATGACGAAAGTTTGAGCGAAAGCGCTTGTATGTGCAAACTATCGATGTGATTGATCAATGAAAAGATATAAAGCAGCGACTTTGATCAGATTACATGTAACTTAGCATACATACAGCATTTAAACAATGTCATAGTCATAGACTGCATGCATTTAATGAAGAAGAAAAAAAGAAAAAAAAGTAATTATGTTATCTCGCTCAGAATAGTAATAACTGATTTCAACTTATTGTCTTGCATATCAAGAAAATGTAAAACAGATAGCGATTTAATAAGAAATGCTGTACTTCTCTGAAACAATGTTGTTTTCTGAGCAATCTTCAAGCGCAAAAGAGTTTAATTTCGATTTTTGCATCAGTATGCAGTCTTCTGTGCTGTTCTGAAGTCGATTGATGACTTGTTCTTTTCATGTAAGTTTGCTTTTCAATTTATTAATTAAGTTACTATTTAAATTGATGATTCTTTCTTCTGCATTGACGAACTTTCATTTTGTTGTTGATTTTGATTTGTGTAAGTGCAGAAAATTTCAATTTTCGATTTTTGACTTGTGATGCAGTTCTTTGTGAAGTTGTTGAGTTGAATAAAAGCTTATTTTGATCATACAATTGTGCTCTATAACTTGTCAATTGATTTGATATATCATATGCTTTGATAAATCACTGTCATCAATTGCGATTGCTTTGAAGTCAACTCTGAATAATTCATGATTGTTTATCTTTGCATGTAAATAATTGACATTTATGATTTTTGATTTGATGATTTCGCTTGCAGTACAAGCATCTTAATGATCTGTTACATTTGTTTTGTAAATGTTCAAAGATTTGACATTTTTGACTTTGATCATTTGATCAATAGTTTTTATATTCAACTGTTTGATATGTTGATTTCGCAGTTAAAAGTCGTTTTTTCAAATGTTTTTATGCTTCTGCCTCAATTTTGAAAGCTAAAATCATCAATTCATGTTTATTTCATGATTGATTTTCGCTTTTAAATAATCATATAAAATTGATTATTAGTTTCAATTCAAGATTGAAGAACTTTAATTCAGTTTTTAGATTTTTCATTTCAGTTTTTATGTTGAAGATTTCAATTTTCAGATTGTGTATGACTATTTTGTGTCATTTCTCATCTTTCTTAAAACTCACGCAAATATATTGAATATTAAACAAAGTGTGATCAGCGATGAAACTCATCTGTATGCGATGCTGATTACAAATCTACTGTCTAGCTACAGTAGAGTTTAAAGATTATCAAAAGTTTGAATGATATCAAGATGCTGCATGATGATGAAGCGCTATGCGTTGATCGCGTACAGAGTTTTCGTGATTGCACAGACTTCAATAATCTCAATGCGCATGCTACAAGCAATCTACACGCAGATGAGAAAGTCAAATAGAACGCAGAACTACGAGGAAAATCGCTTATGAAAATCATTCAATTCAATATCTTGTCATCGTGACAATAAGAATTGAGACAGAACATTCTTGCGTTTGATCTGTTGAAAGTGATTAGCAGAAAGAACTTGAATCACGAACATTCTTTAAATCTATGTGCTAACTACGTATAAATCTTGTTAAGACTGCATGCTTGTTACTACAACATGAGCAACTCACAAGACTTGTTAAGTTCAACATGAATAAACTCAAGAGTTTCATTAATATTGTTTAACAGACGTTCAGACACAGACATTCTATACATGAGCAATATGCTGATGAGAAAAATTCGTTAAAAGAAGAGAAATACAAGCAAGTTAGTAAAGAATGATTGAACTACACTGTCTGATTAAAAGTGTAGCATATGAACATCTTTGCAAGATACAATCGATCTGCATGAGAAAGATCTCTACAAATAACATGAAACAGATGAGTTGCACATCTTATCAGTGAAGTGAATGTCTGCAAGGCGTAATATACAATGACAACAACTGTCAATCTTAAGAATCTCATTTCTTCACTGAACTTTAACTCTTGAATGTCTTGATGATAGAATCAATCTCTAGTTGAAAACATTATCTGTATAGCTTAAGAGAACAGTAGCATATGTTGATGTGATTAAAGAAGAAATTGACTGTGATATGCATATATATCGCAGACGAAACGTCTGCAACTCATGCTTAAGAAGTAAACTGTCAAAATCTGAGCAGTGAAAGATCTTATTCATCTTGAACTGTGAATCTGTCGTGAGAAAACTCTTTGAGTAACTTCTCAAGTCTAAGAAGAAAATCAGCATAGAAATTGTGCTCTATGTATGTTGCATGCAACGTATACAACATATTTTCAATAGACAAACGAGTGACATGCGTGAGATAAACGCAAACATATCACAAAAATCTTTCATTTCATCGATTCTCTTTCTATTCTTCAACGTAAGTCTGATTAAGAAGTGCGAAGCATTGAGAATTAAGATCAAAGTGCTTGACTTTGTAAATGACATTAACATTCTAGCATATGATAGATTCATTGAAGAAATTTGCAGAACACTGAGCAGAGTGCACGATGTCTGTGCGAAATGAGTTTGCACTCATGACGCAACATTTGCATCAGAAAACATATAAATAAAAAGCTCAGTTATCAAGTTGAAATTAAACGTGCGAGTTCTGAAAGTACAACTGAACATGAAATTGCAATGAGACGCGCATCTTCGTCAAATCGAAGCGAATCACGTCACATAAATGCTAGCACTTAATCAACTTGAAGTCTTCACATGAGAAGCAATCTTCACAAAAGCAAGACAAATATACTCAGCAGTAGTAAGATCAGAAATTGCATTTGAAGCATCAGTCTGACATCAGCGAGAAAAAGAGAGAAAGCTGTCAGACAAAGAACACAAACTTGAAACATTACAGAATCAGACTCTGCGTCACGTTGCAAAGATGTTCAAAAGAGTAAGCATCAAGACTCTGAAAGCAGAAATGTACATAAGCTTGCTGCATGTTCATCTGAACATGCTGCAAGACAAGATCATGTTACACAGTTAAGTCAATGATTGTATGCAGAAAATCAGATAAGCATGCAAACTGATACACGTTCATCTGATGAGTGTCAATTGCATTATTTCTCACTTTCTTGTTATCAAGAAAGTGATGCTTCTGAACAACTCAATTCAAGAAGACGCGAAAATACAGTTGAAATGCAAGTGATTAACTCTTGCTGCGACGATTTCAACTAGCGACAGCATCGCAATAGCACAGTATCATAGAAGTCAGTGAAAGCAATGATGAAAAAAATATAGAAAATGCATTGCAGATGTTCACGTCATTTCAACACAAAGATTGCATCTGTTCAACAAGACAATAAAGATGCAAAATGATCTTCAGAAGATTGAAAGTACTTTCGTCATTTACATCAAAATCAAATGCATAGATCTGAATGTTTATCTGCACTTCAGAAACGTTTCAGACGCAGATAGCATGTGATGTGACTGCAACTGAGATCATCAGATGATGAAACATGTACTCATGCATTGCTTGAACTGATTGCACCTGCGATCAAGAATGCTATGAGACGTTGACTTCTTAAACTATTGAATAATCGTTGCTATCACGAAGAGTCTCAGAGCAGCTGCAAGAATGATGATGAAAACGAAGCTTCTGAAGCAATTTAAAGTGACTAAGTCACTCATTCTTTAACATGTGATCAACGCGAACTAATTTGATACATAGTCTCATAATGATAGTTTCAACTGCGTGAAGCAGTTGTATAAACAGCGAGTGATTTTCTATCTCAAAGAGTTTTGTTCACTCGATATAGATAGCATAGAGTTCTTCATGAGTCGACTTAATCAATGTCACAAGAATGTATGAATTTATTATTATTATTATTAAACAAAGTGCAAAAAACACTGAATTCAATAAAAGAAATTGAAATTTCTCACTTCAAGAAGTTGTAAAAGCAAGAAATTAAGCATTTAGCAAAACTTCAAATTGAATTTGCAAAAGACGAAACTTGTGATATGATCAATATACACTATAGATCGACAACAAGATTTATCTGTATGAGATGCTGACTATAAATCTTCTGCAAGCTATGCTTGTCAGAAAAGCTGAATAATCTCATCAACATTGACAGAGCAGTAACAGCGCTTTACTTACATGTTGAGTTCACACACAGTTGAAAAGTGAGATAATAACAACGTGATCATCGACGTGTTGAAGCTTGCACATACACAGAAGAACAGCAACGTCTTTGCATACATGCTGCAATTCATATACGACATATATACATATACTGCGAAGACACGACTCAGCTTTTGCGTATATACAGACAGATGTGATGCAGTAAATCGATTGATTTTTCGCTTTATCAGATCAATGTACATGCATCGCAATCACATACATTGCAAAGACATGACACAGTCTTTGCTCATATACACAGAACGACAGCAACGTCTTTGCGCACACGCTGCAACTCATATACATCACACACATATACATTGCGAAGACACGACTCAGCTTTTGCACATCTACACGTCTGTGTAATGCAGTAAATTGATTGATTTTCGCTTTATCAGATTGATTTACATGCATTGCAATCACATACATTGCAAAGACACGACACAGTCTTTGCTCATATACACAGAACGACAGCAACGTCTTTGCACATGCATTGCAACTAATATACGACATTCACATAGTCATTGCAAAGACACGATTCAGCTTTTGCGCATATACACATCTGTGTGACGCAGTAAATCAATTGATTTCGATTTTCTGATCGATTTACACGCATCGCAATCACATACACTGCGAAAACACGACACAGTCTTTGCTCATATACACAGAATGACAGCAACGTCTTTGAGCACACGCTGCAACTAATATACGACATTCACACAGTCATTGCGAAAGCACAACTCAGCTTTTGCACACATACACATCTGTGCAACGCGATAAATCGATCGATTTTTCGATTTTCTGATTGATTTACATGCATTGCAAATACAGAGATCAAAACTCATCTAGCTCGCTTAGCTTGATGATCATACAGCGAACTCAAAAGCTCACGTCGAAGTAATCAGCTTTCATTTACATAATCGTGCCACGCAATCACCTACTAAAGTAGGTGCTGGCCACTCAAATGACGTACACCTCTCAAATGACGTTTTTTTTCCTTTATGTATTCAACCCCCCCTCATCTCAACCATTCAACCACATCATGTCTGAATACTATATAAATTTGAAGTATCGTATAAAAGAGACTACAGATGCAATTCATGACGGCGAATACAAGTTTGCAAGCACTGCAGCTCAGGCATTTGAAGTTTCTGTTCGAACGCTTCAAAGACGACTAGTCAAAACTCACATCTCATTATTTGAACGGAAACCACATGAATATGTTCTGAATACTGAGCAAAGAAAGACTATATGTATATATTTGACACGTCTGAACAAGCTGTCAATTTCTGCTCGGCTGAGACATCTTCGGGGAGCAGCAAATTTCCTACTGCAGCAGACAAATCTCGTGAATTCTTCTCGAGTTGAACAGCACTGACCAGTACGATTTCTACAGCAAAATTCTCAGTTTTTCAAGAGAAAACAAACTTCTCTTGCCGCTGATAGAAAGACTTCTCTGACTGTTGAGGTGGCAAAGCAACATTTCTACGATTTTCGAGATGTGCTGATCAAATATGCGATTCAATCGAATGACATATGAAACATGAACGAATCAGGCTTTCGTATCGAAGTTGAAAGAGGTCATTTAGTGATTACATTGATCAAAAAGAGATCTCTTCGTGCAATTGATTCGGGGGTGAGAGATTTAGTGAGCGATGTGAAGACGATTAATGCTGAGGAAGGAAAGATTTCTCTCATGCTCATCATTCTCGAAATCAACATTTTGAACAAATGAGTGCAGGAAAATGATCTGAATGACGATCTATTGCTTGCTACTACTGAATTCGAATATTCGAACGATGAAAAGACCTTTGACTGGCTGAAGCACTTCGATTTTCATAGTCGAAAGACTCAGGTAGAAGCTCATAGACTTCTGATCATGAATAACTACGAGTTTCACCTTACCTACGAGTTTCTACAGTACGTCGATTTTCATAATATCGTGATATTCACCCTTTTCTCGCATTCTACACACGTTACGCAGTCATTGAATGTGAGAATATTTCAGCCCATGAAGCATTATCATTCAAAGGTGATTGATGAGACAATTCGGCTCGAATCAACGAGTTTCAACAAACAGAACTTTCTTGCTTTCTTCATCAGTCTACGAGTCAAGGTCTTCACTGAATCGAATATACGGTCGGCTTTCAAACAGACTGAGCTTGTTTCATATTCATCAAAAGTGGTGCTGGAAAAGGTGAGAGTCTGGCAATTCTTCGAGTCAACCTCTTCACGAGATTCTTTTCTATTCTTCTTCTCTATAGAGATCACTTCGCATGAACTCAGAGAGATTCAGAAGCTTGGTACAGAGCTTCAAGACAATTTAGATGACTACGATATATCGAAGAAGCTACGCGAAAAATTTGGTCGATATATAAAGAAGTCATTAGTGAGAGCTAGCTCGCTTGCTTTGGCCGAACGTGACATTGAAGCGACTCATAATCACAGTAAAGCGAAGGCTAAAAGAAACAAACTCGATGAATCTGTTGCTCAGAAGGGGAAAGTAATAATCGTTCGACAGGCAAGGGGTAAAATCACTGCTGAGGTGAAGAAGAAGCGAAAAAAACGGGTTCGAGCATCGAAGCGAGAGAAGAAGCGAGATGCAAATGCTTGAATTAAATGAAACAAAGCTATTGCGAAAGGCTTCAAATTAACTGGCAAGTCAGCTCAGAAGTGAATCGACAAATGAGTCACTGTTTTAGATGTAGAATACGAGAATGAGGCTTCAGTAGAAGAGATTGTAGACCTGTTGGGGTAAAAAACGTCATTTGAGAAATGTACGTCATTTGAATGATCAGCACCTACTTTAGTAGGTGATTGCGTGACACGATTAGATCAAAGCTCACCTAGCTCACGTAGCTTGATGATCATACAGACAAGTTGAAAGTTCACGTCAAAGTGATCAGCTTTCACAATCTTGAGTTGTCTATATGATCACTTGATTATATAGACAGCTCACACGCTCATTTGTGCAAACTATCAATGTGATTGATCAATGAAAAGATACATTGCAGCGATTTTGACTAGATTACATGTAATTTAGCATACACACAGCGTCTAGATAGTGTCATAGTCATAGACTGCATGCACTTAATGAAGAAATTAAAAAAAATTTATTCAATAAAATATTCTTTTCATTGTATCTTATAATATAAGATTTTCTTTCTTTTTTGCTTCTGTAGAATCTTTTCTACCTTTCATTCTTGCTCATCATTAATAAGCTCAAGTATGAAATAATCGAGTATAAAGTCATCATTTAACCTACGATTATATGACTTTAAAAGAAATACATGAAAGACAGAATGAACTTTATAGATGATTGAAAGATCAAGATGATATGTTTGCTTATTTATGAGTTTCTGTATATGAAAGAGTTCTATCATTTTATTTGATAACTTCTTGCTTGACTTCTTCTGCTTCAGGTTTTTTGCTGATAGCATGATTAAATTATTGACATTAAAAAACTTAGACTTATGTTTTCAATTATAGTACTTTGCCTGAGCATTGATTGCATTTTATTATTGTTTCGTCAACGTGTTTTACATGTCTTGCAACATTTCAACCCGTTTTTTTGCTGCTGACACTTCTTCTTTCATAGCATCGTTCTTGATGTACATGTCAAAGATGAGTTTATAGTCATACATGACTTTAAAGAAACTACAGCTCAACAAAGTGTGCTTTGTCTGATGATAAACAAACTCAACTATGAGTAAAAGCGTAGCTCAGTCATCTTGCTTTTTGAAACAATACACTCTTAAATAATGTTTCAACGTTTGATTCTGTTGTTTTGTTTGATCATCTGTTTGCGAATGAAAAGCGATGCTTAGTCATCATTTCATCTTGACATGATAGCAGATCTCTGATCAGAACGCACTGATAAATAGACTATCTTTATTGATAATTATATCATTTAATATCTCATATCTTAAAGCAATCTTCTCAAAGAACAACTCTGCTAACTTTATGACAGTCAAAGTCTTCTTTGTAAACAGATAACGCGTCATTTTTGTGTAGTAATCAACTATCACAAGAATTGAGTCATACATGACTTTTTTTCATTTACTAGACGACAGATCTGTTATGAAATTCATAGTGATTTCTTTTCATGAATCTGTGAATCGAAGTAATGATCTCAACTCGTCATATGATAGATGACGTTTCATCTTCATTCTCTGACAAATGTCACAAGTATTTATGTACTTTTTTTTATGATTCAATAGCTCGCTGATCTTGTCAGCATCAAAATGTCTTGCTAACAAATCATCATGATGACGTTTCAATAGCTTTTCTCTGACAGAAAAATCTTCTGAAACATACAACAATTCATTGTATTCTATCATTTCTTGACTATTTAATGTTTAAGCTTCAACATCATTCTTTCATATACTTGTTATTTTGTCTGCTCTTAATCTCACAGCAAATTCATCTTCTTACTGTAAGATCTTGATGAGCTTAACTATGAATTTACTACTGAAGTTGTATGTTGTTTCATGAATTGTCAATACTTTGACAATTGCACGTGAAATGAGTTGTTTGCAATCAACAGTTTCAACAACAAAATTAAGCTGTTTCTCAGCTATGTTGCAATCTTTATGAATCGACGTTTCATCATCATGTCTCTTCAAGTTTTCAGACTCAGATCGAGAAATTTTACTTCTTGAGAAATGTACTTCGTTTAGATGCATCTTTTGCATTGCTAAAGTCATGACTCTCAGCAGCATACTTCTGACATGCATTGCTGAACACGTACTCGTGTTTTCATTGACACTGTGAACAAACATCTTCTCAACTTCGTTAATCATTCGTGTACAGGAAATTTCATCTGACAACATGTTTTCAACATGATTGACTGAATATCTTCTTTCACTGACACTGTGAATGAACATTTTCTTGACATTGTTAATCACTTGTGTTCATCAGTGAATTTCATCTTGCAGTCTGCTCATCTGCAATTTGTAAAGAGTGACAGAGACAGATTTTAGCGCTTTTAATGATCAATATTTCAAATATTCATTTAATCTCATGTCTCAGATTTGCGTCACTTTTAGCTGATGCATATTCATAAAAGCGTCAATATTCTTAACATTTCTAGCATTTCTAGCATTCTCATGAGCGCAGTATGCGCCTTTATTGTTTAATTCAATAAACACAACTATTTTGACATTTGTAACATTGATACGTAGTTGCAACGTTGAATAATTAATGATTGATTTGACTATTTAAATAATAGCTATTTAATATATGCGTCAAGAAAGTCAATGAAAAAGTCAATGAGAAAGTTAATGAAAAAGTTAATGAGTAAACTAAAGAGGTAGAAAGTCATGTAGAATGATTGATAAAGTTCTGTTTGAAGCTTGATAAAGAACAAATTTGATTCTTGATTGCAAAACAATTCAAAGCTTGATGAGAAGTCATGTAGAAAGTCATGAAGAGAGTCATGTAGAAAGTCATGTAAAGAGTCATGTAGTAAAAAGATCAGTAAATGACTCGATTGAAAGATCAGTAGAAAGCTTACTAGTAGAAAGATCAATAGAAAGATCGATTGAAAGATCAGTAAAAAGCTCACTAGATGACTTGGTCAAAAGATCAGTAGAAAGATCAGCGAGAGTGCTTGATAGAAAAACATGAAGAGTGCTTGGTAAAAAGTCATGAAGAATGCTTGATAAAGAGTCATGTAGAAAGTCATGTAGAAAGCATTGTTTGATTCATGTTATGCGCTCGATTGACGCGTATTTTGAAGCATGTAGAATGTTTGATAGAGTGTTTGATAGAAAGCTCAGTCGATAGCTCAATAGATAGCTCAGTAGAAAAATCGATAGAAAGATTGATAGAAAGATTGATAGAAAGATTGCTAAAAAGATTGATAGAAAGATTGATTGAAAGATCAGTAGAAAGCTCACTAAATGACTTGATCGAAAGATCAGTAGAAAGCTCACTAGTAGAAAGATCAATAGAAAGATTAATAGAAAAATCAGTAGAAAAATCAGTAAAAAGCTCAGTAGAAAGCATTGTTTGAAACATTGTTTGACTCATGTTATGCGCTTGATCAACGCGTCTTTTGAAGCATGTTTTGAAGTGATAGACTGACTACTAGATAAACGAGTAGATAGCTGAGTTGATAGCTGAGTTGATGACTAAACATGTTGATATTTTGATTGTTGTTGTTCTAGAAAGTAGAAACTATGAAGGGAAAAAGAAGATGAAAACTTCGAACTCTCTAGCGTCAGCGTAGGTAGAAAGTCATATAGAAAGCATTGTTTGAAGCATTGTTTGACGTGTTTTGTGCGCTTGATCGACGCATTTGATAGAGCATTTGATAGAGCATTTGATAGAAAGTTTGATAGAGAGTAAAGTGACGAGTAAATAAGCGAGTAGATAGACGAGTAGAGTGAAGAGTAAAGTGACAAGTAAATGAGCAAGTAGTTAGACGAGTAAAGTGAAGAGTAAATGAGCGAGTAGGTAGACAAGTAGAGTGAAGAGTATTTTTATTTTTATTTTTTATTTCTTCATTAAGTGCATGCAGTCTATGACTATGACACTGTCTAGACGCTGTATGTATGCTAAGTTACATGTAACCTGGCCAAAGTCGCTGCTTTATATCTTCTCGTTGGTCAATCACACCGATAGTTTGCGCATACAAGCGCTCTTTCTCAACCCTCGTCATCGTACTTCCGTTTTTCTTTGTTCTTTCGCACTCTTCGCGTTCTACTCTTTCGTTTCTAATAGTCATTTCCTCGTCGCAATTCAAGTATTTT
>JAABUK010010271.1_pt1 | contig 12539 bp, 12 predicted proteins | sample 5559141 | NCBI WGS metagenome assembly JAABUK01 (sample SAMN10711869, study PRJNA513367) | rock metagenome | isolation source: Antarctica rocks | place: Antarctica: Victoria Land, Pudding Butte nord | collected 2016-01-03
CGTCGCGCACCCGCTCTGGCACCCGCTCCCGGCACCAACGCCGCACCCGCGCGACATCGATCTCCGGCAACCCCGTCACGCCCCTAGTCTGAACCCGTCCTGTTGCGACGTTGACTGGAATCTGCCTAGAGAGAGGAGACCACGTCATGGTGGAGGAATCCGATGGGATCGAGGACGCGCTCGAGGGCCAGCTCCGGGTCCTGATCACGGCCGCCGGTCAGGTCGCCGAACGCGTCACACGCGCCCGCGAAGACGCGCTACGCCGGACCCGAGCTGGCAGTGAGCACCAGGCGCGGGCCGTGCAGTCCCGGCTGGCCGCCGAGCAGGCCGCCGCACGCGTCGAACTAGGCAACGTCCACCGCCCGGACTGGCTTGGGTTCAGGGGGTGGTGGCAACACCTTGCTGTTTGGAGTTCGCATGCGGGTGGATCGTGAGTTGCAGCGTCGGTTTTGGCGGTTGGTCCGGGATGGGGCGTTCGCGGGGGTGGCTGCCCGACAGCTCGGTGTCGATCCGAAGACTGGTGAGCGCTGGTTCCGTAATGCTGGGGGCATGCCTCCGATGTCGCTCGACCCGCCCGCAACGCGGCGCTATCTGTGTCTGGCCGAGCGGGAACAGATCCATGCTGGGATCAGTGCCGGTCTCTCGATCCGGGCGATCGCCCGGGAGCTGGGCCGGGCACCATCGACGGTGTTGCGGGAGCTGCGGGTGAACATGTTCCATCAGCAATACCGGTCCCAGCGGTCGCTGCGCCCGCAGCACTCGCCCGGGCCGCAGGTCCGGGTCCCGTGGAAGTACTCGCCCTCGCGCGCCCAAGGCCGGGGCGAACGGGCCCGGGCACGAGTTGACCCGGGCACGCCCCAAGACAGCGAAGCTCGCGGGCAACCACCGGCTCCGTGACCACGTCCAGACCCGGCTCACGGCGAAGGACTCCCCGGAGCAGATCAGCCACCGCCTACGATGCGACTTCGCCCAGGACCCGGAGATGTGGGTGTCGCACGAGACGATCTACCAGTCGCTGTATGTCCAAGGCCGCGGCGCGTTACGACGTGATCTGACCGTGTGTCTGCGGACCGGGCGGACGCTGCGGCGGCCACGACGCCGCCCCGGCGAGCGCCGCGAACGGATCAAGGACATGGTCAACATCGCCGAGCGGCCACCCGAGGTCGACGACCGACAGGTCCCTGGACACTGGGAAGGCGATTTGATCGTCGGTGCGAACAACGGATCCGCGATCGGGACCCTGGTCGAACGCTCCAGCGGGTTCGTGATCTTGCTGCACCTGCCCGACAGCCACGGCGCCACCCAGGTCGCGGACCAGATGATCACCCAGATGAGCCGGCTGCCCGACCTGCTCCGCAAAACCGTCACCTGGGACCAAGGCATCGAGATGAGCGACCACGCCAGGATCAGCCTCGCGACCGACCTCGACATCTACTTCTGCGACCCACACTCACCCTGGCAACGCGGCAGCAACGAGAACACCAACGGCCTCCTGCGCCAATACTTCCCCAAAGGCACCGACCTCTCCGGCTACCACCCCGACTACCTCGACTACGTCGCCGCCCAACTCAACGACCGACCCCGCAAACGCCACAACTGGCAGACTCCCCGAGAAGTCCTCACCACCCTGCTCGACAACCCCACCCCACCCAACTGTTGCCACCACCACCTGAATCCACCGCACTTCGGAGGCGCTTCTTTGAACAGTTGCTGGCCGCCGGTTGACAGCCCGCCGAGTGATGCCAAAAGCACTCCATGGAGCTCATGGGAGCCCTTGCGAGGTGCTTTTGCCATCTCTTGGCATCTCTCCCCGCACGGGCCCGCAGCGCTGAGTGATGGCCGCGTCCCACCCCGAAGCCGCTAGCGGCGGCGGCCGCTCACCGTGCTCGGGGGCAGCGTGTCCTCGCTGTTCTCGTCGTTCGACTGATGGGTGACCTTCGCCGACCACGCCCCTGCGGAATCTGCGAGCGACGCGGGTAGCAGGATCGCCCGTGCTTTGCGTCCCCGGCTCATCGGCGCGCGTATCGAGTCGATCACCCGGGCCGCGAGTTCGCCGACCCCTGACGTCGCCGTGCTCGAGAGCGGACGGTCGGAGTACCGGGCCTGTTCGACCAGGTGCACGAGCTTGTTCAGCGCCCCCTTGGCGTCGTCGGCGAGGACGCCGGCAGCGCGCGTGGGCGTCGGCCCGCGTAGCACCGACACGCTGTGCCCGGGCCCTAGGCGACCTGGTCCGTCCACCAGCACGCGTCCGGTTGCCCGCGGGCTGGCGCCCGAGGGCAGCCGTACCCCCAGGTCCCGGCAGGTGTCCAGGAGTTCGATCCAGGCAAGTTCCGCGGCACGTCCGGGAACCGGGTCACCACGCAGCCGGCGTCGACGGCGGGCGAGCCGTAGGAAAGCCGGGGTGAGGAGCGCCAGGATGACGAGGAGTGTGATGGCCAGTCCGAGCGGCAGCTTCCACCAGGCGGTCGGGGTCGCTGTGCCGTTCGTCAACGCGGGGTCGAGGCCCGGATCGGCGAGCGTCGTCGGTCCAGCAGTTGCGGCCGACGTGTCGGCCGGTGTCGAGGCGGTGGCCGGGGTGGTCGGCGCGATGTTGCCCGCGTCCTGGTTCGCGGGGTTGAGCCAGGACGGGGTGTTGCCGGTGCGGGTGGCCGGGGTGGGTTCGAACCGCACCCAGCCGGTGCCGGCGAAGTACAGCTCGGGCCACGCGTGCGCATCGTGGGAGCGCACGGTGTAGGTCCCGTCGGACTGCTTCTCACGGGGCAGGAAGCCGATCGCCACCCGCGCCGGGATGCCCTTGATCCGGGCCATCAGCGCCATCGTGGCGGCGAACTGCTCGCAATAGCCGCTCTTGTCGTTCAGGAAGCTCACCAGAGCTGCTGTGCCGGTGCCCGGCTCACGGTCGAGCGAGTATTTGAACTGCGTGCGGAAGTAGTCCTGGATGGCGAGCGCCTGGTCGTACTTCGAGCCGTCGTGACCCGACGTGATGCTGTCCACGAGGGTCGTCACCTGACCAGGTGGCAACGACGGGAGTGCGGTGAACCGGGTGATGACGTCGGCGGGTGCCGGGCCGGCGTCGCGCAACCTCGAGCCGACGGTGTCGACGCCGACCGCGTCCTCGCTGTAGGTGATGCCGGCGGTGGTGAGGCCGTTCGCCGCGGACACCACGTCGAGGGTGGAGGAGTCATAGCGCCAGTCGCCGGTCACGGTGACCCTCGACGGCGGGTACGCCAGCGGCAGCCAGGTCGAGGTGTAGTCGCTGGTCATGTCGAACTTGTAGGTGTCACCCGGTTTGTCGTTGAGTGACACGAAGCCCGGGGCCTGGGGCAACGAGGCCGAGGACGCGAGCGAGTTCTGCGTCGGGACGGTCCGCGCACTCGGCTTCCACGACGAGCCGTCGAAGTCGTCCAGGACGACCGTCCGCAGGTAGTCCGGGGCGGTCGCCTTACCGGTGACGGTGGTCGCGGTATAGCTGAACAGCGGGATGTTCCGGCCGCGGCGCAGGTCGCGGTTCAGGTCGACCACCGGGTCGCCCACGGCGATCACCCGTCCTTCGCCGCCGGTGCCGTTGCCACTCGAGCCTGGGAGCCGTGGGGTCAGGTCGGGCACGAGCGCCGGGATGGCGATCGCCAAGGCCAGTGCCGCGAACCCGACCCGGCGTCCGGTCGAACCCAACAGCGGGATGCGGACGGTTTCGTCGGGGTCCGCACGGTTGCTCGCACCGCGACGACCGGCCGACGGGTCGGGTGCGGGTTCCCGGCTCGGCAGTCCACTGTCCGCCTCGACCGCCGTCTCGTCGGTGTCCGCACTGCCGGCCGCCGAGCCCGGACCGTCCGCAGCCGCGCGGCCGGCGCGCTTGCCACGGCCGACCCCGAGGCCGATCGGAGCGCCCCAGCCGCGGATGCGAAGGGAACCCTCGGTCGCCAGCAGGAGCAGGTAGCCGACTGCGGGCCCGAGGAACGCCACCACGCCGAGGCCCGCGGGAAGGACCGCCGCCGGTATCGCGTAGACGGCGAGCAGCGGGAGCCCGGCCCAGGCGCCTTGACGCAGGCCGGCCGTGACGAGGTCGACGAGGACACCGACGAGGCTGATCGTGACCGCCGTCAGCACGACGATGTTGCGATCGTTGGGGATGGGTGCGGCGTACTGGTTCATCACCGCGAAGGCCTGGTGGATCTGATCGGAGAGCGCGGTGACCGACGCGCGGGTCGGCACGAGCGCACGCACGAAGGTGCTGGCGTCGGCCATCCGCAGTGCCACCCACGCCACCCAGGCGAGCTGGACGAGTAGGACCACCGAGGCGGGCGTGCGCCGGCCGGCGATCTCGAGCCGGCGCAGCGCCATACCAATCGCCACGATCACGATGACGATGAAGAACGCCCGACCGAACCACGGGCTGGAGAGCTCGAACAGCGGCGTCAGGCACAGGCTGGTGAGCATCGTCGCGCTGCCGCCGACGAGGGCAAGCCGGGTGGTGGGCGTCATGACGCCTCCTTCGGGAGACTGTTGTCGGCGTCGAAACCTCGCGATCAGCCTGCTGCGCCTGAACGACGAACCCAACATCGCCAGCGGCCGCCGACATCACGCACGCGACCCCCAACGCCCGATAAAACTACTCTTGACCAGCTAAAACACGACAATGCCGGGGCCCTGTGCCACACCCCCCTGACTGGGGCTGGGCAGATACGCCGGCGTCATTCACTGCTCATTTCCGTGGTGGGGGTGCCCGACCTGTGCCAGCACCAGATCCAGGGTACGCACGGCACCAGGGACACCTCCAGCCGTCGCACCGGGCACTTGCGGAACGGCTCAGCACACTCCCGGGTCGGAAAAGCCGGGTGCGGTGTGCGGACGCTTGGTTCAGGTGGTCATGAGTCGGTCGGCTTGTTTGCGGTGGCTGGTCGGTGCAGGTGTTGGTGGGTGAGGGTGGCTGCTCCTACGGCGATCAGGATGGGGACGAGCAAGGTCAGGCCGGTGTGGGTGAACTCGAGGACGAGCACGATCGCGGTGAGTGGTGCGCGTTGGGTGGTGGCGAGGACGGCGGCGGCACCGATCAGGGCGTAGGCGCCCAGCGGTGTGCCGGGCCACAGGCTGCTCCACAGGCCGCCGGTGGCGGCGCCGAGCAGGGCACCGGTGGCGAGTGCGGGGGTGAGCAGTCCGCCGGTGGCCCCGCTGCGCAGGCACAGGGCGGTGGCCAGGGATTTCAGCAAGATCAGGGCGGCGAACAGCGGCAGGCCCAGTGCGCCGTTGAAGGCGAGTTGGGCGGGGCCCTTGCCGTTGCCGAGGAGTTGGGGGAAGGGGATGGCCAGGGCGCCGACGGCCGCGAACAGCACGGTGGTGGCTACGGGTAGTCGCCAGCCGCGGGGTGTGTGCGTGCGTGCCGCGGTGGTGAGTTGGTTGAACAGCGCACTGACGACACCGGCGAGGGGCCCGAGCAGTACCGACCAGATCAGCACGGGGGCGGTGAGGTGGAAGGAGTCGACTTGGTAGGTGGGGCGGTCGGAAAGCATCGGCCAGGCGATGGCGGTGGCGATCGCGGAGGTGAGTACCGCGGCGATGATGTGGGTGCGGGCGGTGGAGGCGAGCAGGATTTCCAGGGTGAACAATGCCCCGCCGAGGGGGACGTTGTAGACCGCGGCGAGCCCGGCGCCGGCGCCGCAGGCGAGGATGGTGCGTTGTTGGGTGGCGTTGAGACCGGCTCGTGCGGCCAGCCAGGCCCCGGTGGCGGCGCCGAGTTGTCGTGGTGCCCCTTCGCGGCCCAGGGAAGCACCGAAGGCCACGGCGAGGATCTGCAGGGCCGAGTCGGCCAGGGTGGTGGGTAGCGGCATCCGCGGGGCGTCGGCTCTCAGCGCGTCGGTGACGGTCAGGGTGTCCCGGTGGTGGCGCAGGGCCCACCAGCCGAGTCCCACGAGCAGGCCCCCAATGCCCATCACGCTCACCCGGCGAGCGGGGGAGGCGCGTTCGACCCCGGTGAGGAAGGTGTCCTCGGTGTAGCCGAAGGCCAGGTGTTGCACCAGGTGCAGCAGCAGGGTGAGGGCGGCGCCACCGAGACCAGCACCGAGCCCGGTCAGCACAATGACCGCGAGCATCCTCGCGCCGACACCGGCGGGTGCCAGAGGCGGCGGGAGCGCGGACATCTGGGCGGCAGTCAGTGCTGCGCGGTGTTCAGGGGTGGGCGGTGAGGTGGATGCGGGCCCAGGAGTTGTTGACGTAGCCCTTGGGGTTCCACAGGTGCACGGGGAACTCGGGTTGGGCGGCGGCGGAGGTGTCCCAGGCGCGGGCGGTGATCACGGTGTCCCCGGCCGGGATGGTGAGGGTGGTGCGCCAGTGCCGCCACGCCCACGGGCTCACTTGGTCGTCGAGGTCGGCCTGCACCCAGCTGCGACCGTCGTCGGTGGATACGTCGACTCGGGCGATGCCGCGGTCGTCGCCGGCGAAGGCGTAGCCGGTGACCTCGATCGGCCCGACGGTCACGGTGGCGTTGTCGTCGGGGCGGAGGATGTCGGCGTTGACGGCGACCGCGTTCAGCGACAGCCCGTCACCAGGACCGGCGGTGTCGGGGTCGGCTTCGGCGGGCAGCAGCCGGTAGGCGGTGGCCTGGAAGTAATTGTCCGACGGCTGGGCTTGGGCGGTGATGGTCTGGACCCATTTGACGCTGCGCGCCCCGATGTGGCCGGGCACGACGACCCGCACGGGGGCGCCGTGCACGGCAGGCAGGGGGTGTCCGTTCATCGCCCAGGCGAGTAACACCTCTCCGGCTTGGGCCTTTGCCGTGGTAATCGAGGCGCCGTAGGGCTGGGCGGGGTCCGCGAGCTGGGAGACGTCGGGGGCGGCGAACGCCACGTGCGCAACTTCGGGGCGCAACCCGGCAGCAGCCAGCACGTCGGCGAGGCGAACCCCAGTCCACTGGGCGGTGGAGGTGGCACACGGCCCCACGGGGCCTCCCCGGGGATGTCGCGGACCTCGATCAGCCCGGCGCGACGGTTGCCAGCGCATTGCAACGTGGCCACCAGGGTCTGCTCGGGGAACCTTTCACGGAGCTCGGCCAAGGACAGCTCCAACACCTGCTCGACCAGCCCGTCGACCCGCAACCGCCACGTCTGCGGGTCCAGCTGGGGGATCGGCCCGTGGTTACGGCTGTAGAACGACTCCACCGGGGTCAGCACCCGATCCGCCAGCCCCGACCGCGGTGGTTCCGCGTTGTAGGGGTCCTCCTCGTGCACGATCATGTCCCCGCGCTTGTCCCACAATTCCATGTGTGTCCCTTCGTCGGCCCGCAACCGGGGTGCGGGGTAATCCTGTCAGTGGGTGTCAGCTTGTGCTGAGCGGTGTTTCGCGCCTTTGCATGGGCTCATTCCAAGCCGGCGTCGGCCGCGGCGTCGTAGGCGTCGTTGATGAGCACGAGCTGGCGGCCGGGCGGTCCAGGGCGGAGGCGGCGATGGAGGAGCGGTAGCCGGAACCGCAGTACACCTACACCGTGTCCTGGGGGACTTCGTCGATGCGGGCAACCAGCTCGTGCAGCGGGATGTGCTGGGAGCCGCGCACACACCCTTGGGCGCGTTCGTCGTCTCGGCGGGTGTCCAGGACGTGCACCGGACCCTGACCCATGGCCTGGGCCAGTCCCGCGAAGTCGCTGACGGGGTAGGACCGCAGGGTTGCCCGTCGGCGAGGTCCTCGATGTCTCCGATCGCTGCGCCGGCGAGGTCGTCGACGCCGATGCGGACCAGCTCGCGGCGGGCGTCCGCGATCTGGGCTTCGCTGTCCCCAATGAGGATCAGGGGGCTGCCGTAGTGGTAGAGCCAACCGAGGTAGGTGACGAAGCTTGTGGACAGCTCGAATCCCCATGAGCCGGACAGGTGCCCGGCGGCGAACACGGTCCGCTCCCGCAGATCCACCACCCATTGCCCGTCCTCGATCCGGCGGCGCAACTCCGCCGGGTCCACCGGAGTGGGTAGGGACAGATCCACCGGTGCGGGTCCATGGCTGTTGATCGGCATCATGTGCGCGTAGTAAGCGGGGTAGGCGATCAGGGAGTCGACGTAGTCCTGCTCGGGCAGGGTCAGCGCCGGGTTGGTTTCGGCTTGTTCCCCGATGGTGGAGTCGTCGCCGGTGGTGGGGTGGCCGAGCAGAAGCTGCCAAACCCGTGGGTGGGAAACACCGGGGTGTCGGCGGGCAGCTCGCGGGCCAGTCGCCGCACCGAGTGGTACTGGGCGTGGGTCAGCGCCTCGGTGTCCTCGGGGCCGAGCAGGTCGGTGCGCCCGGTCGCGCCGAACAGCATCGACCCGCCGGTGAACACCCCCTGCACGTCACCGTCGGTGTTCTCCAGGGCGTAGCTGGCGTGGTGGTGGGTGTGACCAGGGGTGTGCAGCACCCGCAGCCGCATGGCCCCCACCTCGAGCACCTCATTGTCGTCGACCGCGACGTGCTCGAATTCCACGCCACTGCCCGCCGCCAGCACGTAGTCCGCACCGGTGCGTTCGGCGAGTTCGAGGCCGCCGGTGACGTAGTCGTTGTGCACGTGGGTCTCCACCACATGGGTGACTCGCACACCCCGTTGCTCAACCATTGTCAAAATCCGGTCGATGTCGCGCTGCGGGTCGATGACCAGGGCAACGGCACCGTCGGTGGCGAGGTAGCTGCGGTCACCGAGGCTGGAAGTTTCGATTGTCTCGATCTGGATCATCACTACTGCTCCTTGTTCCTTACCCCGTAGGGTAGTCATCGCCGAAAAAAGGGTTGTCGCTACTCAGGCGACGTGGCCGGGACGGCCGTCGGGGCTAGTGACCGGTAGCCCGGCACCCGCCCAGGCGAGCATCCCGCCGTCCATGGCGTCCGCGGTGATCCCGGCTTGGGTGAGCAGCCCAGCGGCTTCGCCGGCGCGGCCACCGCTGCGGCACACGGTGGCCACGGGACGGTGGCGGTCGAGCTCACCGATGCGGGCGGCCAGCCGTCCCAGCGGGATGTGGCGTGCCCCCTCGATGCGCCCGGCAGCCCCTTCGTCCTCTTCGCGGACGTCCACAACCTGCACCTGGTCGCGGCGTTCGTGCACGGTCTGGGGTTCCATCTCGGTGTAGCTCCTTCGTTCGACGACGGGAACGGTGGCGTTCAGCGACTGCTGAGGTCGTCCAGAACACCCTGCAGACGGGTGGAGGCCTCATCGGCCAGGGGTTGCAGAGCAGGCAGTGCGGTCACCGTGGCCATGAGTTGAGGGTCAAGGATCTGCACTGTCGAACCCTGTCCCCGGCCGCTCACCACCACGTTGCAGGGCAGCAGCACCCCGATGCTGCGGTCGACCTGCAGGGCCTGGTGGGCCAGGTCAGGGTTGCACGCGCCGAGGATGAGGTAAGGCTCCATCTCCACACCGCGCTTGTCCCGCAGGGTGGCCTGCACGTCGATCTCGCTCAGCACCCCGAAACCCTGCTCGGCGAGAGCATCGCGGGTGCGGGTCACCGCCTCGGCGTAGGGCAGGTCGATGGTGATGCTGCGCTGGTAGTCCATGAGGTTTCTTCCTTCAATCGGTGTCGCGGTGGCAGGTGCGGTGCAGCCAGGCGGTGGCTGCTCAGGCGAGGGAGAGGAACAGGCGCTCGAGTTCGGCTTCGTCGAGCCGGCGAGTGCCCGCGTTCTCGGAGACCGTGCACTGACGCATCCCCGTGGCGATGATCTTGAAACCGGCGCGGTCCAACGCCTTGGACGCGGCCGCGAGCTGCGTCACCACCTCCGAGCAGTCCCGACCCTCCTCGATCATCCGGATGATCCCACCGACCTGGCCCTGCACCCGCTTCAACCGCGCGAGCACCTCGGTGTGCTGCGTCGTGTCCATGTCCATGTATCGCTCTCCTCAGGTACTCATACCCCTACGGGTACAACCTACAACCCGCACGCAGAGCGTCCTGTTCCGCCCGCACCATCGGCTCGGCCTCGGGTGACTCAGGTTCAGCGGCAACACCGCCCGACAGCGCCTGGCAGCTGTGCAGCGGAAACCGCTGGTGCACGCGAACGGCCGCGGCCTGCAAAGCAAGGATCCCGAAGGTGACATCACGGTGATCCGCTGCGTCGGCGGTGCACTTCGGGACATGAGCGGCCTGGTGTGACAGCTCTCGCCGTATGGGAGGCTGAGGTGGTGAGCAGCACGCTGAACAGGGTGTGTGGGGTCGGCAAGCGCAGGTTGTGTCGCTGCGTGACCCGCTCGCGGATCGTGGGCCTTCGGGCAACACCACCCGATCACGCACAGAGAATTCGCGCTGACCGGCGAGTAGTCGGACTGCGGAGGCCCCCCGAGTGAACGGCCCCTTTTGACACGGATACCGGCTTGGTTGTTCCGCGTCGGTGCCGACGACCATCAGCGTCGCTCCACCCACTTTTTGACCAGCGTGCATCCGACCGTGGTGAACCCGCACGCGGAGACGAGGGCATTGCGACGAGTGTGCGTCTCCCGTGGCTGCTGGCTCAGCATGGTGGGCGGTCTGGTAGCGGGGGTGCTGGTGTTCGCGAGCCTGCCGCCGCGGGGCTGGTGGTGGGCGGCCCTGGTAGGTCTGGGTGTGCTCGGTGCGGCGCTCGTGCAGGCCTCTCCACGCCGTCGGCTACTGATCGGGGCTGCCGCCGGTGTGGGCTGGTTCGGGCCGGGGCTGGCCTGGGTCACTGGCTTCTCTCCGCCCGGGTACGTGGCGCTGGTCGCCGTGCAGGTGGCGTTGTTCACTGCCGCGTGCCTATTGTTCGGGCACCGCTGGTGGCTGCTTCCCGCGGTGCTCGTGGTGTTCACCGCGGCCCGGGACCGGTTCCCGCTGGGGGGGTTCCCGCTCGCCGGGCTTGAGTTGGGCCAGGCCAACGGTCCACTCGCCGCGGTCTCCCCGCTGCTCGGCCCGCTGGGGGTCGTAGCGGTCACCGCTCTCCTCGCGACCGGGGCCACCCAAGCCCTGCGCCAGCAGCGAGCTGCCCCGCTGCTTGCCGTCCTGCTCGCCGCGGGCCTCACCGGGGCTGGGTGGTTGCTTCCGGTATCCCCGACCGGCCCGTCGTTGCGGGTCGCCGTGGTCCAAGGCGGCGGGCCCCGTGGTATTCCCGCGGTGCGCGCTGACACCGCTGCCGTGCTGACCCGCCAACTGCAGCAGACGGCGCTGCTGCGACCCGGTGAAGTCGATCTGGTGGTCTGGCCGGAGAACGTGGTCAGCCTCACCCAGCCGCTGGCCGGGAGCCCGACCGCGGCCGTGCTGGGCGCCGAGGCGCGCCGCCTGCACGCGGCGCTGCTCGTCGGGGTAACCGAACCCGCCGGACCCGGTCAGTTCCGGAACGCGGCCGTGCTCTTCGATGCCCACGGGACCCAAACCGGGCGTTACGACAAGTTCCACCGAGTGCCCTTCGGGGAGTACATCCCCGCCCGCGGTCTGCTGAGTCGCGTGGTCAACCTCTCCCAGGTGCCCGCCGACGCTGTGCCCGGTACCGGCCCCGGCCTGCTCCGCAGCGGTGGCAACCAGCTCGGCGTTGTCATCTCCTACGAAGTGTTTTTTCCTGATCGCGCCCGCGCGGGGATCCTCGCCGGCGGTGAACTGTTGTTGCTACCCACCAACGCCGCGTCCTACACCGGTCAAGACGTGCCCGCGGAAGAGGTAGCCGCCAGCCAGCTCCGCGCACGAGAAACCGCCCGGACCGTGGTTCAAGCCGCACCCACCGGCTACAGCGCCCTCATCGACGAAACCGGGCAGCTACACCAACGCAGCGTGCTCGGCCAACCAGCGGTGCTCACCGCAACGCTCACCCTGTCCGACCGCATCACCCCCTACGTTCGCACCGGCGACACCCCCGCCCTCACCCTCGCATTCACAGCGCTCGCCGCCACAGTCATCCACCGCCCCAGGCGCCACACACCCGCGAGTGACAGAACAGCCCCGAAAGTGGACACCGATCCGGCTCTTAGCCTCGATCCGTAAGTTGTTGGGTGGCCCGGGAGGGTCGGGTGTGGCTGAGCCTTGATCGTCCTTGGTGGCTCCGGTGGATTGGCCGCCCGACCCTCCGGGGCGCCCTGGCTGCTGATTGAGATGTGCGTTCTGGTCGCTGTTTACGGATCCGTCGGCGGGGTGTCCTCCGGGCCACTGGATAGAGCTCGAGCCCGTTCGAGCTCCCTGCTGAAGGAGGAAGAGATGGACGAACCAGTGGCCTAGGTGTACTGCCCAGGGAGGTTGGTTAAGCGGCTGATCGGGGGGTTGTTCTCGGTGGCGGTGTGGGGTCGGTGGTGGTTGTAGTGGTGGAGCCAGCCGGGTAGGGCTGATCGGCGGGTGGTGTCGTTGTCGTAGAAGCGTGCATAGGCCCAGCCGTCGGCGAGGGTCCGGTGGAATCGTTCGATCTTGCCGTTGGTTTGGGGGCGGTAGGGCCGGGTCCGTTTGGGTCGGATGTTGAGCTCGGCGCAGGCGTCGCGCCAGGCGATGGATCGGTAGGCCGAGCCGTTGTCGGACAAGACGCGTTCAACGGTGACCCCGCGAGCGGCGAACCAGGTGACCGCGCGGTGGAGCACACCGATCGCGGTGCCGGCTTTCTCGTCGCTGCAGATCTCG